>OGCQ01000330.1_pt1 | contig 83027 bp, 83 predicted proteins | sample 1570161 | NCBI WGS metagenome assembly OGCQ01 (sample SAMEA4384402, study PRJEB24528) | human gut metagenome | reverse complement strand
TGTTTCACTGCTCTTTGGAGAAAGTACTTTGCATAATTGATTTCTGTTCATAACGGGAGCGGGCTTTCTCTCATACCCGGTGAGGATGATTTTTCTGTGGTAAAGCCGCAGAAATTAAAACTTTACATGCCGCTGGAGCTCGGTTATTATGAAAAAAATGACTGGGGCGACTACGAAAGTGAGGAGCTCACGCTTCCCGACAGCGATGCAGTTGGCTATTCTGATACCGGAAATGCATACAATATGTGCTGGGATCGCTATTGCACGCCGAAGAAAATGGAATACTATCACAGAATGCTTGCGGTCAGAAATGTGAAATGGGTCGGTCATGCAATGGCGAAGGGGCTTTGCAGTGCCAGACGGTCTGAAAGCACATCGGAAGTTCAGAAAGCTGTTTATGATGTTGAAACCCCCGGTCTGTTCACCGACAATCTGACCGACAATCCATTGTGGGGCGATGTATCCAAATGCATCCACACAGAACATACCTTTGAGAACTGCCTGCACGGGGCATCTGCGGCAGCGAAAGTTGCTGTTTTATATACATGGGAGTCCAATGCGTTCTTCAATAATGAGCAAATGCACTATCACCGCGCAAGCCTGAAAGCGCTGCTGGACAAGCTGATGACGAATAATATTCCCATTGATGTTGTTCCGAGCTTTGAGACAAATCTGTCGCATTATGATGTAATTTTTGCACTTTGGCCCAGCATGATGCCGGATCCTCTCTGGCAGGCACTGAAGCAGGAAATTGCAGCAGGCAAGCAAATCTATTTCATGGGTCCGCCAGCCTATGTGACGACCAGCGGAAAAGATATATCAGCGGAGTTTGAGAAACTGACAGGCTCTCATGTAACAGCAGTGAAAACCTATTTCGGTGGTTACGAATACCCAGCATGGGATTTCTGGTTTACAGACAAAATTATCCCCATGAACATCTACTGTGAAGGCGACGAAATCATTGAACGAAGCTGCGGCAATGTACATTATTACGGATATGAAGCACCGCTTACCGAAGCAATGATTGATGTCATAGAAAATCTGAGCGACTATAAAACGATTGACAACGACAGAGTGATCAGCAAAGTATATCAGCGCAGTGATGAAAAAATAATCACGCTGACAGGCCGCTGGAGCTGCAAGATCAATATGCGTTTCGCTTTTGAGGGAAATGATATTGAAATTCAGAACGGAACGTTGATTCTGATCTCAGCAGAAAAAAACAAGATTACAAAGCTGTTATCATCAGGCGGCGCTCAAATCTATATCAATGGCATTCGCAGCGACTACGAACAAATATAACCACTATGTATGTAGATATGTGATTGATGTGCATGAGGTGTTTTTCTGACGCTGCGCACATCATCATAAAAACGTGTCAGGACATGTTCGGAACACATTTCCTGACACATTTGAAGTAAGAAAATCAAATAGTTCTGAAAAAGCACACAAGCCGATGTGTGTTTTTTGGATACCGGAAATAGTATAATTATGTCATGGAAACGATTCACCGATGAAGAAGCTGCAGCGTTCTATCAACGCTTCGGCCAGAACATACATTACCTGCGCAAGCAAAAAGATATGTCGCAGGATGAACTTGCAAAGCGCGTTGATTGCAGCCAGAAGTACATATCAAAAATCGAATTAGGGCAGGCCAAGCCAAGTGCTGCCCTCTGTGCAAGAATTGCGGCAGCACTCCAGTGCTCTGCGGATACGCTATTTACGGATGTACTGTCCGGTGAGCAGACAGAGAACTTCATAGTATCTGCTTCTGAGCGGATGCTGACGGATGAGGTGCTGCGCGCAGTAGAAGAATATTTACAGAGAAAGAAATAGCGGTGTTCCGGCGAACACCGCTATTTTTAACCCTCATATTTCTGTTTCCGCATCAGGCGCATCATACCGAGCAGGAATTCCTGCTGCTCATCCGAAAATGTAGCAGCCAAATGGGAAATCTCGCGTAAGCGGGCATTTTGCTCTTCAAACTCCGGATAGACGAGCCACTCGGTCGGTGCGCCCAGCGTCCGCAGCAGCTTTTCCATTGTATTGAGCGTCGGCCGCCGCTCACCTCGTTCCAATGCGGCGATATGCCTTGCGGTAAGCCCAACCTGATCCGCAAGCTGTTCGCGCGTCATATTCTTTCCCTCGCGCAATTCTTCCAATTTTTCACTAAAGCGCTCCTCTAATGGAGTATTATTAATCGACACCAGTAGTTCACCTCCGATACGAGTATTGTACAGAATACCCGCTGTTTCAGAAATGCTCCAATGGTGTCGAATTTTGTTCACTATTAGAGGACGAAATAAGGAAATACCTCCAGCGCCGCATATAAAAAAACGGCAGTGCTGGAGGGCGATCCGTGCGACTAAGGCGCTCCATTCCTGCCGGGATGGAGCGTTTTATGCTATTTTCCCCTAAAAAGAGGCGCGGGCTGCGCCTCAAATGGTGACCAGCAGCCCAGAACACCGGTAGATTCCACTCGTGCCGCAAGGCCGCTTTCAAACAAGTGGCAGTTGTACGGCGTCGAGTGGAGCTACTGGTGAATATTTTTAGCGTCCGTCAGTGTGCAAACGCTGCAAATTGCAGCCGCAGCGCACTGGCGGATTTTTATTACCCTATCCGTGCCCCTCCGTTTCTGACATTTGCCCATCCGCGCAAATGAAATTCAGAAATGGAGGCAGCGATATGCTGATTAAAATTGTCCAAAATGGAATCGAATCTGACTGGTTCCAGCTCACGAAAAAGGCCCACCGCGAACTGATCAAAATAAAGCCGGAAGCGGCGATCATACATATCGAGGATGTCTACCCGGAATCTCCGGATGCCGGGCGCGTGATCCGCTTGGACTTCCGGCTGTTTACGGTTTTGACACGGGAATTCAAACTGGAAGATCTCAAACAGGAGAAGCGCGATGAGCGTCATGTAGAAAAGCTCCGGCTGGAAGCCAGACCTGCCAATGCTCCAGAGTTGGCATCAAAGACGCTGGACGAACAGTACATCCGTCAGGAGATCAAGGATTTGCTGGAGTCCGCGCCTGCACTTGCAGGGCTGACACCAACACAGCTGCGGCGATTTCAATTATTTGTCGAGAGCGGTAAGTCTTTTCGAGAAATCGCGGAGATCGAACACTGCAAATACAGCACTGTAAAGGACTCCGTCGATGCCGCAAAAAAGAAAATAAAAAAATTTTTCAAAAATGACCGCTCAAAACGCGATTTTCTGTCGGATTAAATAGAGGGACATTTACCTCTGTTGTTCTTTGAAAAAAGAATATCCGATTCAACAGTACATCAGTTGGCAGAACCCGATGAGGGAAAGCGATTTGGCGGATGCGCGAAGACCACCTGTACAGCTCTGCTGTATAAAGACGGCCCAATAAGGTGACGAGCGGCCCCATCCAGCCGGAAGCAGCCGTGGCAAGCTGTTTTGCGATGACCCTGCCAACCTATAATGGTACACCTGTCCAGCCACAACGGAACGTAATGGGGGCAGCTCGGAGAGATCCTCGGAGGGGTGCAAGACCCGTGGAGCGGCAGCCAGCCGCCGCTGTTTGAAATCGCCCATTGGCTTGGGAAGTAGCGACGAATAAAGCCAGAAGCACAAATGTCAGAAACCGCGGGAACCGTATCCCGTTATGGAATACGGTTCCCGCTTTGTGCATAGGAGAAATGCAATGAATCCAAACATTGATTTTTTAGGCATCTGCCAGCTTTTGAAGGCGCTCCGTACAGTCGGCTTTTCTGAGACTGAAATCAAAAAGATCGCGCGGCGGATCGCCGTCGAGCTTGGTGCAAATTTCACACTTTATAACCAACATTGACAATGAAATATGCGAAGTAGATTTATGAGATACCCCCAAAAGTACAAAATGAGTGAGCAAGGAGCATCACATACAACAGAATATGAATTTTTGGTTATTTTGTGGATGTACAAAAAATAAAAAAAATGCTATGCTACAAAAGAGTAAAACAAAGAAATGACAGTGTATATTGCACACTCGGTGTGAATATAATAAAAGGTGGATCTGCTACGTGGTAAATTTAACATGCTTTCACGGTACATCATTGGATGCGGGGCAGTCTATTTTAAGAGAAAATGCGTTTCGGGAAGGCACTGCTGAGAGACTAAGGATGGGAAAAGGTGCATATTTCTTTTGCCAGACTTGTGCCAGCCCAGACTATCCTATTTTGTGTGCAAAAGAATTAGAGCGATACCATTATACCGAAGGTAAACACACTGATGGCTATATGATTCTTTCCTGCACTATTCAGTGTGAAGAAGAACAGTACTTGGATTTATATGATCCGATGAACATGGAACTATTTCATCGGATGCGATATCAGTTGATCGAACAGTCGCTGAAAAAGGATCCGGAGTTTAAGTATCCGAATACGGCGGCAGCAGATACGCAGGTTTTTGATACAATTAGGCATCTGCGAAATTTGGCGGTAATTCGCTGTCCACAGTTTTTTGGAATGTTTGAACGCGAAAGACAATTCTTATTCTTGGAAGGACGTGCGTACCCTAAGACCTATGTTCCTAATGTAATTATGGTATGTGCAGATGTTGAAACGGCAAGAATCATTAATATTGAGAAGGTTGACGAGGGGAAGTTTTGCTAATGGATATGAATAAGTTATTTGCAGATTTTACTGAGTATGTGTCATCAATGACAAGTCAGCAGGTGAAGGAGAGCTTAAGTGACGCGATGCTTCATTCGATGGACAGTGATGAGTTGTTGACAGCAGAAGAACTGCCCGAGATGTCAATGGAGAATACACCAACACAGAGTATAGAAATCGCTAAACAACCGATTGGATATACGTTTTACACGCAGGGAATTTGCGTAAAGAAGAATGAGTTTTCGATAACTACACGGAACGAGGTAGCCGCATGAAAGAAACAGATAAGGCTGTGATTCAGTTCCTTGGATACAGAGTAAGTGAGATTTCATATACATGCCCTGTTACACTCGAGTTTCCAAGTGATGCAAAAATATCATGCAACATGAACTTCAGCAAAGCATTGGGGAGAATATCGGAAACTCGTGTTCAGGAAAAGTTGCGAGTCAACTTATGGCATACGATTGGCGATCAAAATACGGATTATAAAATATCTGTCGAGATTAATGGACAGTTTGAAATCAACGAGCACTGGGATCCTGCATGGGAAACCAATATGTTGGCAATACTTTTTCCGTATTTAAGGTCGATTGTTTCGACGGTAACAAGCATGACTGGCAGAGAACCAATCATTATTCCTACAATTAACATAGCAAATGCATTCAGAAGCGAAAGTGATAAAAAAATTGATGGTTAAACATATAAGGAGAGCAGCGGGATGCTGCAAGAAATCATCGCAAGGTTTATGGCTTATTTTGTGGACGATCTAGTTCGGATATTCCAAATGGGTAGAAAGGACGCAAAATTGGCAGTGAAGCACTCTGCTATGAACGCCCTGCTGGAAGATGATCCGAATATGGTCATGCACGATTCCGTTGAAACGTGGAACCACGATATTTATCATGAATTCCGTAGAAATAACGGAATAAATCAAAACCTCGCGCCAAGAGCGTAAAACCAAAGATAAGTTTATATCGAGATAAAACACCTGACGCACCGTCAGGTGTTTTTGTCATATTAAGGCGTAGTCGAGAAGATGCAAAATGGCATCCTTTTATCGGCGTTATGTCCTATAGCTATTTCGCAGGTGTTGTGATAGTGTGTTGCTGCAGAGAGGGAGGTGAGAATGTGGTAAAAAAGCAAACCAGCGGAAACCTTGCGCTGGAACAGCGGCGCGTTATTGTAATTCCGGCACACGACGAGATCATAGCGCGAAAGCTGCGCGTCGCGGCATATGCCCGCGTCAGCTCCTCCAGCGAGGATCAGCTCAATTCCTACCGCGTCCAAAACCAATACTATTCTGAACTGATCTCCAGCAATCCGGATTGGGAAATGGTCGATATTTACGCCGACGAGGGCATCACCGGCACATCCGTCGAGAAACGCGAGAATTTTCAGCGCATGATGCAGGATTGCCGCAAAGGCAAGATCGACCGCATTCTGGTCAAGAGCATCTCCAGGTTCGCCCGAAATACAAAGGACTGCCTTGCAGCCGTTCGGGAACTCAAAGAGCTTGGCGTCAGCGTCCAGTTCAAAGAACAGGGCATCGACACCAGCAAGGTGTCTAGTGAAATGGTCACGGCAATCATGGCGTCGCTGGCGCAGAAAGGCAGCGAGTCAATTTCAGGAAATGTCAGATGGGGTGTCCAGAAGCGAATGCAGGACGGAACCTATTTGCCATCATCGCTTCCCTTCGGATATACGATGATAGAAAAAAGCATTCAAATTGACGAGACGCAGGCAGAGATCGTGCGAGAAATCTATACTGCATATCTTGCCGGAAAAAATGTAGATGAAATAGCTGAAAAACTAAACCAAACACAAGCGGGAAGCCGAAGATGGTACAATACAACAATTCGTTATATTCTATCGAATGAACGTTATATCGGAGACTCGTTGTGGCAGAAAACATACGCAACTGACACGCTGCCGCGAAAACAAATCAAGAATACCGGTGCGTGTTTACAGTATTATGTTGAAGGAACACATCCCGCGATCATAGCTAAAAGCACTTACGAAGCAGTCCAATTGCTTCGTGCTGAGCGAAAAAAGGCAGATCGTGCATCATTTACAGACACCTCAAAGGCATTCCGAAAGCGAATTTGCTGCGGCGTATGCGGAACACCATATCAGAGAAAGTTTATTGCGGAAAATACTTATTGGGTTTGCCGTTTACATAATCAATCAAAAGATAAATGCCTCAATCAAGCTGTCCCGGAAAAACAAATTACTGCGGCATTTTTCCACCTGTACTACAAACTCAAGCATCACGGCGGCCCCATCTTCGCGCAGATGCTCTCAAATCTCCAGAGAATTCGCTACAGCCGGATGCTCTGGAGTGCGGATGTGATCTCCCTTAACAAGAAAATATCCGACATACTCAGTCAGGTTCAATTCCTAACCCAGCTTCAACAGATGGGCGGCGTTGATCCTGATACTTTTATCTCATCAAACAACAAACTCAGCGAACAGCTCCGCAGGCTGAAACAGGAAAAAGCAAGGCTTCTCGACATCGACAGCGACGATCTGGCAGACCGCACCCGCGATCTCATGGACGCGCTGGAGGACGGGCCGGACTTCCTCGATGGCTTTGATGCGGAGCTGTTCGATGCGCTTGTAGATAAAATCATCGTAGACAGCAATGAGCACCTACGCTTCCGGCTGAAAAATGGATTGGAACTGACAGAGCAGATCGAAAGGACGAAGTGGTAATGGGGAATCGGAAACTGCCGTTTGGCTACCAGATGCGCATGGGCGAGATTATCCGGAACGAGCCGGAAGCAAAAGCCGTGCAGGATATTTTCCTACAATACACGCTCGGCGCGTCGCTGAAGGAAATCGCAGAGCAGATGAGCAAAACCGGTCCCTCTTACGACGAGGGCAAGTCGTGGAACAAGAATATGGTCGCTCGGATTTTGGAGAATGCCAAGTATATCGGAACGGACGGTTATCCCAAATTAGTTGACATAAAACTATTTGAAGCAGCCGCGGAGAAGCGCCAGACCAAACAGTGCTTGCCGGAGCGGACACCCGCCCAGAAAGCACTCAGGCGTGTCTGCTCCAAGCCGCCCACACCGGAGGTGGAACAGCAGGTCACGCACCTGCTTGGCAGGCTGGCAGAGCAGCCGGAGCACATTACGCAGCCAGAAAAACAGCAGACACCGATATACAGCAATACGCAGACTGAACTGGATGACATCCTGAACACCCAGCCGCTCGATGAGACCGCCTCCAGAAGCCTGATCTGCAAGCTGGCACGGGAACAGTACGATGCCATTGGCAACGAGGAATACGAAACCGAGCGCCTGCGGCGGCTGTTCACAGCCTTTGAATGCACGGCAGAACTCAATGCGGAGCTGCTGCAAAGCACAGTATCCGCTGTGCTGGTGACGCGCCAGACGGTACGCCTACAGCTCAAGAATGGACAGATCATTGGAAAGGAAGACCTTGCATGACAGATGAAAAGCCGCGCGTGATTATCATTCCCCCAAAGCCGGAGTTTCAGCAAACGGCTGCGGTCACGAAACAGCTTCGTGTAGCAGCGTACTGCCGTGTCTCGACCAAGGAAGAAGAACAGGCCAGCAGCTACGAAGCCTAGTGCGAATATTACACGGACAAGATCATGTCCAACAAAGAATGGACGATGGCGGGCATTTTTGCCGACGAAGGCATTACCGGCACGTCTACGAAAAAGCGCACGGAATTTCTGCGCATGATCCGTCAGTGCAAACAGAAAAAGATTGACCTTATTCTTACAAAGTCCATCCAACGATTTGCCCGCAACACGCTCGACTGCATCAACTATACGCGCATCCTCCGGCAGCTTGGCATCGGAGTCCTCTTTGAAAAAGAGAATATCAATTCTCTGCCAGCAGACAGCGAATTTATGATTACGATGTACGGCGCGATGGCGCAGTCCGAGAGCGAATCCATTTCCGGCAATATCCGGCGCGGCCGACAGATGCACGCAAAAGTTGGAACGCTCAAGGTTCCATGCTATCGACTTTATGGATACGAAAAAGACACAGAGGGCAAATTCCGCGTCATACCGGAGCAAGCAGAAATCGTGCGCGAACTCTACAAGCGATATGAGAGCGGCGCCAGCCTGCGCAATCTGCAAGACTGGCTGGAAGAAAATCAGATCAAAACGGTTCTTGGGGAATCCAAATGGACAACGACAGCCATCAAGGGTATCCTGACAAACGAAAAATACTGCGGCGACGTGCTGCTTCAGAAAACATTCCGGACAGATGTGATCAGCAAGAAGGTCATTAAGAACGTCGGTCAGATGACGCAATATTATATGCCAGACCACCACGAGGGCATCGTCAGCCGGGAACAGTACAATGCAGTGAAGGCTGAAATGGCGCGTCGGAGCGCCCTGCGCAGCCCGTCAAAAACGGCTGTGACAGGACGCTCCTGTTATACAAGCAAATACGCCTTATCGGACCGACTCGTCTGCGGCGAGTGCGGCACGCTCTACCGCCGATGCACATGGACCTCGCTCGGGCGAAAATATCCTGTCTGGCGCTGCACGAGCCGCCTGAACTACGGCACAAAATATTGCCACGATTCTCCGACGATCAAGGAAGAACCGCTGCAGGCAGCGATTCTGGCAGCCATCAACTCCGTCATGAGCAACAAACCGGCCCTGCTCGACCTTATCAAGAACGCAGTTTCCGTAGAGCTTCTGCCGGTGCAGGGTCAGACAATGAGCCTTGCCGACATTGAACACCGCTTGGTGCAGCTCGACGAGCAATTCCAGCAGCTGTTGGCGGAAGCCATTGATGCAGAAGATAAAGAAGCCTGCAATACGCAGTTCGCAGAAATTCTGGCCGAGCAGACCACGCTCAAAAAGCAGAAAGAAGCGATCCTGCAAAGCAGCATGGATGCTGACCGCGTTTGCACCCGCATGAAGCAGGCAGAAGAAACTATAGAGAACGCCGCGCCGACAATCACAGAATGGAACGAAAACGCCGTCCGTCAGATCGTAGAGCGCGTGACTGTCCTCTCCGCCGACGAGATTCTGGTGCAGATCAAGGGCAGTGCAGAGATCAAGCAACGATTGGAGCGATGAAAATGATATACGCAACTGGCGATCTTCATGGAAACGTTCTCCGTTTCCAGCCGCAATACTTTCCGGAGCAAGCGGAGATGGCCAAAAACGACTACATGATCGTCTGCGGCGATTTTGGCTGTGTCTGGAACGGCGACAAGAGCGACGATCCGCAGCTCGACCGACTGGAAGCGCTGCCGTTTACGGTTCTATTTGTGGACGGCAATCATGAAAACTTCGATGCGCTGAACGAATATCCTGTGGAGCAATGGCACGGCGGAAAGGTGCATAAGATCCGCCCACACGTCATTCACCTGATGCGCGGGCAGGCGTTCGAGCTGCAAGACCGCACCTTCTTCACAATGGGCGGTGCGCAGAGCCACGACATTGCAGACGGCATTCTGGATATGGACAGCCCGGATTTTTATGAGCGATACGATTCCATGCGCCGCAATCGTGGACAGTTCCGCATCAACCATATTTCGTGGTGGCTGGAAGAATTGCCGTCCGGCAAGGAATATGCCGAAGCCCAGCAGACGTTGGAACGACTGGACTGGAAGACCGATTACATCATCACACACGGCGCACCGACAGCAATTCAGCAGAAAGTCAACGCCGATTTCAAGCCGGATAAGCTGACGGACTTTCTGGAGGAAATTCGATGCCGCAGCCGGTTCCACTACTGGCTGTTTGGGCATTACCACGACAACCGAATTATTGACGAAAAGTACGTTCTGCTCTATGAGCAGATGGTGCGCATATTATAAAAAAATACACGCAGACACATTTTTACTCTCGACGAGAATTGCTGTATTCAGTATAATGGATATAGCATATGAGGTTATATTCTTAGAAGCAGCACAGATAGGGGAGAAATATATGCCCGCACAAAAGAAATTCAGGGACAGTATTCATGCCAAAGGAACGGAGATCACGGTTCTTTCTACCGGCGATAGCAACGACTATATTTCACTGACGGATATTGCACGGTACAAAAGCGATGCGCCGGATGACGTGATAAAAAACTGGATGCGCAACCGTGATACGATCGAATTCCTCGGCCTATGGGAGCAGCTCAACAACCCGGATTTCAAACCCGTCGAATTCGACGGGTTTAGAACGCAGGCTGGTTCGAATGCGTTTACCATGTCTCCAAAGAAATGGATCGAAGCGACTGGAGCCATCGGAATCGTTTCTAAAGCGGGGCGCTATGGTGGAACATTTGCACAAAAGGATATCGCATTTGAATTTTCCTCGTGGATTTCAGCCGAGTTCAAACTGTATATTATCAAGGATTATCAGCGGCTGAAAAATGACGAGAACAGCCGTCTCGCGCTGGGCTGGAACCTCAACCGGACGCTGGCAAAGATCAATTACCGGGTACACACCGACGCGATCAAAGATATGCTGATCCCGCCGGACGTGACGCCGCAGCGGCAGAGTTATACATACGCCAACGAAGCGGATGTGCTGAACGTCGCGCTGTTTGGAATTACGGCAAAAGAATGGCGGCAGGCGCATCCGGACTCCAAGGGCAATATCCGGGATGAAGCAAGCCTGCAGCAATTGATCGTGCTTGCAAATATGGAAAGCATCAACGCCGAACTGATTCGCCAGGGCGTACCGCAAAGCGAACGGCTCCTGCGGTTAAATGCCAGTGCCAAACAGATGATGCAGTCGCTCACGAACGACCATCGAATCGAGGCATTCAAGGAATACGGCACACTGCCGCATGAGTCTGAATAAGAAGTCAGACAGGAAAAGAAACAGAGCGAAGAAACGACATTGACGCCGTTTTTTCGCTCTGTCTGTTTACTGATTATAAAATGGCGCTTGCCGTCATCGGGAGATATTCAAAAGCGCTGTTGTCCGTGCATTGATACCCATAAGCTCCCGCTGGATCTGCCGGTTCGCCTGACACATGGGCATCAGAAAATTCACAGCCTTTCGGATCTGCTGAAGGTCAGAAGAAGTGAGAGCATTTTGATGCAGATGCTCCAAAACACGGCTGTAAGCGTCTTTCAAAGACGCAGATACGGCAGGCTGAAAGAAATAGGTTGAGATCAGGCCGCCAATCAGGGTGGCTTCGTTATCGGTGTACTGCATGGTTGCTCTCCCTTCGCAAGAATCAAACGAACAGGATGATCATACCACAAAATATTGTAGCAGGCTGTTCGCAAAATGACGAAATATACGATGCGCAGCGGCGCAGAAAGGAGAAACCATGAACGTCAGAAAACCTGTGGATTACAGCACGATGTACCGGAAATTGACCGCAATTCTTACGCAAAATCTTCCGCAGATGATTGAAATCTACACCATTGGCAAGGCTATCAGCCAGCGTCCGGAGAAGGGCACAGCCGTCGCTGCCGCAGAATTTTTGCAGGCGAATTTCCCTGACCGCACAGGCTTTTCCCCACGCAACGTGCGCCGGATGCGCGATTTTTATAAGACCTATAAAAATGACCAAAAGCTCTTACGGCAGAAGTAGTTAGATGTGCTGTATATTCCGCAAAAGTATGCGCTATACCGTTTCCCTCCGGATATAGTGTGTCAGAATCCGTAAAAACTGCGCAGAGGATGGGGCGGTCGTCAGCGGACGGCAAGTAAAGCTACGCAGGAGAACGGCGTTTTTACGCCATGAATCACAGGCAAACCCGTCAATGTTTCGGACAACTTGCAGCGGATTGGTGTTGTATTGGTCTGCTACTTCAGGATATAGCCGCTGCGATGGCTTCACTAACCAATGTGGATTGAGCGAGGCGAGATAGACCGAGTAGGAAAGGTGAAAAAATGCGGTGTTGGTTGCGGAGAAACCAAGACGGTACAACAGATCATATACTTCGACGATATCTGTTACAGAATTCATGCCGCATCTGTCCCCTCCAGCGCTTGAGCACGTTGCATAAACTGCCGGATCAACGCGCCCTGCGCCTCCGCATCCAGCATGGAAAAGAGAAACATCAGGGTCGGTGCGGAAGCCGCGTATCTCCCTCGCTCCAAATCACTGTACGCACGGCTGGAGATACGAAGCTGCTCTGCCATCGCTTCCTGCGTCAGCGCCATCTTCTGCCGCAGGGAAGAAAGTTCCGCGGAAAGAAGCTCTGCGAGCAGCGCCGGGTATGGTTTCATTCTGAAGACCTCCATAGTTTATAATAGATCGACTATAGAGATTTTATGTCGAAATGAAGCACGCTTCCACGAAGCACACTTCATGCCCGCCGTTCAAATCTTGTGAAAAAGCCGAGTTGAAGCACGCAAAACAGTATTTATTCGGTGAAACAACAGAATATCCAATGCGCGCCAGCACGGAAAGGAGAGGCTATGAACGTCAGAAAACCTGTGGATTACGGCATGATGCACCGGGAATTGACTGTGATTCTCGCGCAAAATCTCTCGTAGATGGATGAAATCTATGCCATCGGCAAAGTCATCTGTCAGCGCCCGGAAAAGGGCGCGGCGGTTGCAGCCGCAGAGTTTTTGCAGGCAAATTTCCCTGACCGTACAGGCTTTTCTCCGCGCAATGTGCGCCGGATGCGCGACTTTTATAGGACTTACGAAAATGACCAAACGCTCCTCCGTCTGGCGATGAAAATCGGCTGGACGCTGAACGTGGTGATCATGGAAGCGGAACTGACAAGCGTACAGCGGATATCCTGTCTGCAAAGGGCTGCAGCTGAAAGACTATCGAAAAAGAAACTTTTGGAGATCATTTTGAACGACGCATTTGCGGAAAAGCCTATCGACGAGCCTGACGAAATATGCTATAATATTACAAACACAAGCGAGGACGGAGCCGATCAAGCACAATTCGAGTCACCACTGCGTTGCGTGGCGAAAAGAAAAAGAGGGGTTGTACGATGCGGTCGAAGAAAAATCTCGTCATTGGTTTCTTATTGCTGCTCCTTGGCATCGGGCTTTCTGAGCACAGCTTACTGCTTTCCATATTTGCAGGCGTGGCTGGGATCGTCATGATGATTCTTTATGCTGCGAGTAAGCTCAAGCGGAACACTTCTGAAACAAGTGCTGTGTCCTCCAAAACCAGCAAAATTCAGCCACCGACAAAAACACAGCAAGCCAATACGCAGAGCGTCTCATTTTCGTTGGAAGCGCAGCAGCTTTATCAGCAGCTTGCGGACCAATACAACCGAATCGTAAACAATGGTTGTTTCGGGTCGCTGGCACAGATTGAGGAAAAAATGGATCGCTGCAAGTGCTTCCTAGAACAATGGATGGAAGCACTCTGTAATAAGGACTTTGTGGCGCTGCTTCAAAACAAAGCAAAGTACTACGAATATTTAAAGGGCTTTCGTCTGCCGCAGTTTGGAACATGGAGGACGATTCAGGCAGAAGGCAGCGATGACAGTATTCCAGATGGACTGACCAAGGCGCTTATGGGGCGAATTCAAGGAAAGCAGAAAATGCTGCAAGAGTTTTGGGAAGCCCAGAAATGGTTTGAAGAACTGATACCATCTCTTCAAACCTATGAATTGACTGTCGATCCAGATGCGGAGCCGTTGTCAAAGAAGTTGGATTATGAATATCCGAATACAAATAATGTCACAAGCAGAACGCCGCTTGCAAAATTCAACGACTTCTATGCGATGGATTTGGAAACGACCGGCTTGAGTGCAGCACGGAATGAAATCATTCAAATTGCCATTATCAAGTTCCACCATTTCCAGCCGGTCGAAATCCTATCCAGCTATGTGAAACCACGAAAAGGGCTGAAACTGGAAGCAGCGGCGATCAACCACATCACAGAGGATATGGTTGCAGACGCGCCGTATATCGAGCAGATCATGCAATCCGTGGATGCCTTTATCGGTGAGAAAGCACCAATCATCGCGCATAATCTCCAGTTCGAGTATAAGTTCTTGGCTGCCAACGGTAGCGAGAACATTGTAAAAAAGCGACCGCTTTATGACACGCTAGAGCTGTCCAAGCGGATCTGGCAGCTGGAAAGCTACTCACTTGAAAATGTATGCCGAAACACCTTCAAATTTACGCCAGCACTGCATAACGCAGAAAGCGACGCGCTGACCTGTGGGCTGCTGTTCCGGGAAGTATGTAGTGAAAGAATCGGTTCCCTAAAGGACACTTTAGCGTGTGAATTAGGAGAAATGCCATGTATGTGATTAGTGATTATTATAAAGCATCCAGAGATGTAATTGCTTTCGTTGCCGGATATTATGAAAAACTATTTTTAGCAGAGCTGCTAGATCAAAAGATTTCAATACAAAAGTGGGATGTTTGTCATCCAAGGGTTGTCCCCAAAAGACTGAATCCAGATATGATCAATATGGATGTGGATTATTTTGTTTTTCTGCATTCAAATGATAATATGTGGTCGCAGAATATATACCAACTCGCGCATGAATATAGCCATGTGGTTATGGGATGTTGTCCGAACAATGAAAGATTAGAATGGATAAGCGAGTGCCTATGTGAATCTGCCTCCATTCATTTGCTTCGGATTGCAAATGTGTTTTTTGAAAGATACAGTCCCAGATATGCGGGTGCTAACCAAAAGTACCTTGATGACCTTTTATCAGAAAGACCAACGTTAGATTTTCAAGGAATATATTATTTTATTCGAGACAATATGGAGTATCTCGAATGCGACGCGATTGAATCGAATGTTGATGGAAGACCTAGAAATGATACAATCGGTAAATACTGGGTGGGATTTATAAATGTAAACACGAATGGATGGAAAGCGATAAGGCACTTCTCTAGTAGTAAAATAATTGAAACTGACCGATTCCACTTTCTTAGCAGCTGGTTCAATTGCTGCGTAAACGAAGATGAGCGGATGTTTGTGCGGTCAGTTGCAGAAACAATCATCGGTAAAGCTGATTTTATAAAATTAGTTTAGATATCAGATATTAGGGAGTTAGAGCCATAGCGCAAAAGTTGGTGAATAGCCTATCTTGGAAGTCGTATAGAAAATACTATATGCTGACTTACGGTGCGCTCCCATTCAGCCGATTTGAACTTTTCATACTGCTGATTGACAGTGATGCAGCACGGGAATTATTTGGACAATACTTGAAGGAGGTCTGACAGATGCAGAACGAAAAATATCTGGAACTGGACGCGATTGCTGCGCCGAACGGCTATGTCGGGCCTCCAACAAAAGAAGATTTGGCCTATGTTGCCCACTTCCGCAAGACCTGCCAGCGGTATCAGATTGACTTTGCGAAAGCCGATTCTGACGAACGCAATTTTGTGATCCATACGGCAGAGAAAACATTTTTGCAGAAACGTGCTTGATTTTAAAGTGAATGAGTTAATGTAATTTGTAAGAAACTGAGGGGGCAATAATAAAACACGCGGTCTGCATAACGTATATGATGTTATCGCTTTCATTCTCTGACTATTGAAACTGGGACAGAAAAAGTCTTAGAAAACGCTATTGTTGACTTCAAACATTATTTTACAGTTCCGATATCATATTTGATTTCCCACAAAAAGGATAGGCTGCTTCACCTTGATGATCTGTTTGCAGAGCAAATTACACTGAAATTCTCTACATATTTGGCAAGAGTTGCGGTACCGTGATTCCGGTCCTCTCGCTATTTATAGAATCAAACATTTTTACAGAAGCATCCTTGATTTAAAAAATGATTGAGTCCACATCGACGAGTTGAGTGTTCATCTATAGTGTAGCGATCACACATGTCGTCGCGGACTGCGCAAGTTCGCGACGATTTTTTTATGCTTTGCATTAAAAAGTCATCTCTCACCCGCTCCGTCGCTCCTCCTCTCAAACTCGCAATCGCTTCGCTGGATTGCGAGTTTGTTTTTTGAGCCAGGCGTGTCTTTTTTATTGGCGCGAAAACGGTCTGCTTCGCAGACCGTGCCGCCTGCGGGCGGGAATTGAACGCGGGGGTGTCTCAAAGTGGTTTTTGAGACACCCACGTTTTTTACGCAAATTCGATCTCATCGCAGATAATCCTTGTGTCGATCAGGGCGGCGGCGCAGATTTTTCGGTATACGGGGCCTGCGGGCGCCTCGAACAGGATGTGCGCCTCGTAGCCGCGCCCGCTCTTGTGCCGGTAAAGCTCCCGGTACAGCCAGACCGCGCCGACGCGGGGCGGCTCCTGCTTCACATTTGCATTGCGGAAGGTCACGGTATGGTATTCAGAAAACGGGCTGTCGATGCGGAGCGTGAGGTCTGTTCCGGTGACGATCTCCCGTACCGCGCCGTCATGGAAGAAAAAGCGCCGCAGTAGTCCATCCGGCAGCGCCTCGCGCGTCTGCGCGGCGCAGTACGCCCGGTCGATCTCGTCCAGCCGCTTCTGCACCTCCGGCGTCATGGGGTCGGTCTGACAGGCGATGTACCAGTCCTTTGTGAGATACCGCATAACTGCCCTCCTCTATTTGATCGACATAATCCATTCATCGCCGCGGAGCAGATATTGGAATTCCGTCAGCTCCGGCGTGTTCATCATGTGCAGCATTTCTTCGAGATCGTCCACGGTTTGCAGGGACGGGAGCTTGCTGTATTCGATCCACGCCATTTCTCCTTCCTCCGACGAGGTCAGCGTTCCCGACCATTCCACGGCCTTGAACAGCAGCACGACGTACCGGCCGGCTTCGATTGGGAACTGCTTGACGCCGACGAGCCTCGGGTGCCGGATCGTCAGGCCGGTTTCCTCCTGCATCTCCCGGATGACAGCGTCTACGAACGACTCCCCCGGCTCCACATGGCCGCCCGGCAGCGCCCAGCCGTGCCAGTCCTCCTTTTTCCGGTTCTGGAGCAGCACCCTGCCGCCGTCCTCCAGCAGACATACTACGGTCAGCTCTACATTCTCCGTTCTGCTCATATCCGAACTCCCCTCAGTTTTTCTTATTGTAGCAGAGAACCGCAGTCCGCGCAACCACGCTTCCCGGAAAACCTCTGCGCGCTTCCTGTGTTTTCTTGCATTTTCCAGTCGAAGCTGGTACAATATTGCTATCCAGATTCTATCGGGCCGGGCGGCGTTCCGGGCCTGAAATATGTCAAAGGCAGGTGCGCTGTCATGCCGCTTATTATCGTTCGAAACGACATCACGACTATGCGCGTGGACGCCATTGTCAATGCAGCCAACGAGTCTTTGCTCGGCGGAGGCGGCGTGGACGGCTGCATCCACCGGGCGGCCGGGCCGGAGCTGCTGGCTGAATGCCGGCGACTCGGCGGGTGCAGGACCGGCGAGGCCAAGCTCACGCGGGGATACCGCCTGCCCTGCAAATATATCATTCACACCGTCGGCCCGGTGTGGCACGGCGGCGATCACGGCGAACAGGAGCAGCTCGTTTCCTGCTACCGGACGAGCCTTGCGCTGGCAAGGAAGCACCATTGCCAGACGGTGGCGTTCCCGCTGATCTCCTCCGGCGTTTACGGGTACCCGAAGGAGCAGGCGCTGCGCACGGCGATGGACGCCATCGGCGCGTTTTTGCTGGAGCACGACATGACGGTCTATCTCGTCATTTTCGACCGCAGTGCCTACCAGATCAGCAGCCGGCTGTTCGCGGACATTGCTGCGTACATCGACAACCACTATGTAGACGCGCATACGGATTTTATCCGCTCGCGTCCGTACTCGGATTCGATCACCGACGAAGACGTAAGGCCCACCTGCAGAGCTCCAAGCGCGGCGTTCCCGTCCGTCCCCCGGCCCCTCCGCAGTCTGAACGACAGGCTGAGGCATCTGGACGCCGGATTTTCCGAAACGCTGCTGGCGCACATCGACCGCAGCGGCAAAAAGGATTCCGAGATCTACAAGCGGGCCAACGTCGACCGCAAGCTGTTCTCCAAGATCCGCAGCAACCCGGACTACCGGCCGTCCAAGCCCACGGCCCTCGCCTTTGCCATCGCGCTGGAACTGGATCTGAACGAAACCCGCGATCTCATAGCCCGCGCGGGCTATGCCCTCAGCCGCAGCAGCAAGTTCGACGTGATCATCGAGTATTTCATCAGCCAGCGGAACTACAACATTTACGAGATCAACGAGGCGCTGTTCGCCTTCGACCAGAGCTTGCTGGGGGCGTGATGTGGATATGATTACAGAAGAACAGATACACTTATTTTCACGATATTGTTCAGAAAACTTCGAAACAGCACTAAATCACATTCATAAAGGTATGCGGTATCAGTCTTTACCCATATGCATCCTTGATTGTGTATATTCGCTGCGGGCGAAATATTTTGCGGTGACTGTTCCCGTTCTGCAGCGGTACGCCAATACATATATGGGAGGTAATCTATACGCGCCGCAGGATACGTTATCTGATTTCATTGCTCATGTAAAGGAATTTGACAATTGTGCCGCATTTGCAAGGGTTGTATTGAATAACAATCAGGTACTAAGCGGTCGAAATAAAGCCGAAGTATGTTATGAGATCGCAATAAAATTACACGAGCTTTTGGACATGGATACATTAGACGATTTTCATCACTTTGAAAAAGAGGCTCTGCTTGAAATTGTTCTGTGCTCAGTGAAAGGAATGGGCGACGCCGGCGTAAATTATATGTTTATGCTGGCAGGAGACCCCAACCGGTGCAAGCCGGATGTTCATATCCACCGCTGTATAAAAAATGCGCTTGGCACTGATATTCCCAATGTTGAATGCCAGATACTGTTCAGAGCGGCTGTAAAAAAGTTAAAGGATACTGGATATCCTGACTTAACAGTCAGGGATTTGGATCACGTAATTTGGAATCAATATCAAAAAGGCAACCCAATACTTTGATATCAGTTGAGAAGCAGCAAATTCGCCGAAAAATCTCTTAAAATCGGTGCAGCCTGCTTTCTGTCCTGCACCCGTTTTGTAGTGGTGGACAACTCTGTCCGCTTGCAGACTGCACCGGATTTTCCGAAATCCCCGGCGAATTCGCACCATATCCTGTAGGGGCCGATGCCCACATCGGCCCGCGCAGAATGCACCGCTTTTACGGAAGCCTTCGGCGAATTCGCAACTTCCTCACGGGCCGATGTGGGCATCGGCCCCTACATTCAAAAAACAGGTTCTTGCGGGTTTATGATAGATTTCCGGAAAATGCTGCATTCTGTGCGGGCGGACAGAGCCGTCCGCCTCTACGCAGGACTTGGAAATCATGTGAAAAAATCGTAGTTTAAAATATGTCGCTTTCCAAGCGACCAAATCCTCCTTTGTGTTCGGTATAATCAAGACACAAACAAACACAGGAGGGTATTCATAATGACAGAACTGGTTTTTATTCTCGATCGCAGCGGCTCTATGGCGGGTCTGGAAGCGGACACCATTGGGGGGTTCAACTCCATGATCGCCAAGCAGAAGAAGGAAGCGGGCGAGGCGCTTGTCTCCACGGTCCTGTTTGACCGCGACAGCACCGTCATTCACGACCGGCTGCCGCTGGAGAAGGTGCCGCCCATGACGGAGAAGGACTATTTCGCACGCGGCTGCACAGCGCTGCTCGACGCGGTAGGCGAAGCCATCCATCATATCGGCAATGTCCACAAGTACGCCCGGCGGGAGGATGTGCCGGAAAAGACGCTGTTCATCATCACCACTGACGGCTATGAAAATGCCAGCCGACGCTACAGCTACGAGACGGTGCAGCGGATGATCGAGCGGCAGAAGACAAAATACGGCTGGGAGTTTCTGTTCCTCGGCGCGAACATCGACGCGGCAAAGGAAGCGGCCCGCTTCGGCATCAGCGCCGAACGTGCGGTGGATTACAAATGCGACGAGGTGGGCACGGCGCTCAACTATGACGTGATCAGTGAAGCGATCTGCACCGTCCGCGCGTCCAGACCGCTCAGCCCCGGATGGAAGGCGCGGATCGACGCGGATGTAAAAAAACGTGGGAGGTAATCAAATATGTACGGCGCAATTCTGGGCGATATCATCGGCAGCCCCTATGAATTCGACTTCAACAATTACAAGTCGAAGGATTTTCCGCTGTTTTGCCGGCATTCTGAATTTACCGACGATACGGTCATGACGCTGGCAGTGGCAAAGGCGCTGCTGGACACGTGCGGGCAGGACGACGCAGCCATCAAAGCAGCGCTTGTGCACCAGATGCAGCGGCTTGGCCGCGCCTATCCGGACAAGGGCTATGGCGCGCACTTCAACGGCTGGCTGTATGAGGCTGCTCCGCGGCCCTACAACAGCTATGGAAACGGCAGCGCCATGCGGGTTTCCGCTGCGGCGGAGCTGGCGAAGAATCTGGAGCAGGCGCTGCATCTGGCGAAGCTCACCGCCGAGGTCACGCACAATCACCCCGAAGGGATCAAGGGCGCACAGGCGACCGCCGCGGCAATGTTCCTCGCCCGCACCGGCAGCAGCAAGGCGGATATCCGGACGTATGTGGAACGCGAGTTCGGCTACGACCTCAGCCGCACCTGCGATGAAATTCGCCCTGACTACCATCATGTGGAGAGCTGTCAGGAGACAGTCCCGCAGGCGATCACCGCGTTTCTGGAAAGCTCAGATTTTGAAGACGCGCTGCGCACTGCGGTGTCCCTCGGCGGAGACAGCGACACGCTGGCCGCCATCACCGGCAGCATCGCCGAGGCGTTCTATGGTGTACCGGAGGATCTGAAAGCAGAGTGCCGCAGACGGCTGACGCCGGAATTGGAAGCGCTTTTGCTGGCATGGGAAGCACGGGCAGCCTGACCATGCCCTATCCAGCCGCTTGTGAACGCTTTATGAATTTTGCAAAAACCCCTTGCAAACGAGGAAAAGTGTGCTAGAATACAGTTAGCACTCAGATAGCATGAGTGCTAATCTGCAAAGGACGTGACATTTACTATGGCAAAGAAACAGTTCAAGGCGGAATCCAAGCGTCTGCTGGATCTCATGATAAACTCCATTTACACGCATCAGGAAATATTCCTGCGTGAAATCATTTCCAACGCCTCCGACGCCATCGACAAGCTGGCCTATCAGGCGCTGACCGACGAGAAAGTCGGCCTCAGCCGCAGCGATTTTGCGATCGAACTCAAGCCCGACGAGACCGCCCGCACGCTGACCGTCAGCGACAACGGCATCGGTATGGACAAGGACGAGATGGAAAACAACCTCGGCACGATCTGCCGCTCCGGCAGTCTGCAGTTCAAGCAGGCGCTCGACAAGGACAAGGCCGCTGACACCGATATCATCGGCCAGTTCGGCGTGGGCTTCTATTCTGCATTCATGGTCGCGGACAAGGTGACCGTCATTTCGAAGAAATACGGCTCTGACGAAGCATGGAAATGGGAGTCCGAGGGTGCGGACGGCTATACCATGACCCCGTGTGAGCGCGCTGCCGCCGGTACGGACGTGATCATGCAGCTGAAGGCCGACACGGACGACGAGAAGTATTCCCGTTTCCTGAAGACATGGGAGCTGCAGTCGCTCGTGCGCAAATATTCCGATTATATCCGCTACCCCATCCGCATGGCGGTTGAAAAGAGCCGCATGAAGGAGGGCACGGAAAACAGCGACAAGCCCGAATATGAGACCTATACCGAGGTCGAGACGCTCAACTCCATGGTCCCGATCTGGAACCGGAATAAAAAGGACGTCACCGACGAGGAATACAACAATTTCTATAAAGAGAAATTCTTTGACTTTGAAGATCCGCTGGCCGTCATTCACGCGAACGTCGAGGGCGCGGTCACATACAAGGCGCTGCTGTTCATCCCCGCGAAAGCGCCGTATGATTTCTACACCAAGGACTTCAAGAAGGGCCTGCAGCTGTACTCCTCCGGCGTGATGATCATGGAAAACTGCGCTGATCTGCTGCCGGACTGCTTCCGCTTTGTGCGCGGCGTGGTCGATTCGCAGGATCTGAGTCTGAATATCTCCCGTGAGATGCTCCAGCATGACCGTCAGCTGAAATTTATCGCGGGCAATCTCGAAAAGAAGATCAAGTCCGAGCTGCAGAAGCTCATGGACAACGACCGCGAGAAATATGAAAAGTTCTTCGCAGCCTTCGGCCCGCAGATCAAATACGGCGTTCTGGCCGATTACGGCGCGAAGAAGGAAACGCTGCAGGATCTGCTGCTCTACTGGTCGAGCAAGGAGGGCAAGCTGATCTCGCTCAAGGAATATGCCGCTGCCATGCCGGAGGATCAGAAGTACATCTACTATGCCAACGGCGAGAGCCGCGAGGCGCTGCACCAGCTGCCGCAGATGGAAAAGCTGCAGCAGAAGGGCTGCGACGTGCTGTTCATGACCGACGAGGTCGACGGTTTCGTGCCGCAGACGCTGGCAAAGTATCAGGACAAGGAGCTCAAGGCCATCACGGCGGGCGATCTGGGCCTCGAAACGGAAGAGGAAAAGAAGGCCGCCGAGGAAAAGAGCGAAAAATCGAAGCAGACGCTCGAATTCGTCAAAAAGACGCTGGGCGACAAGATCAAGGACGTGCGCCTGAGCGACAATCTGGGCAGCCACCCCGTCAGCGTTGTCCCGGACGGCGGCATGACGTTTGAAATGGAGAAGTATTTCAAGCGCATGAACCCCGAAGCCGGCATGAAGGCCGACCGCATTCTTGAGCTGAACGCCGATCACCCGATCTTCGCGAAGCTGCAGATCGCAGTCGCGCAGGACGAGAAGAAGGCGGAGGATCTGGTGAATATCCTCTACACGCAGGCACTGCTCATGGCCGGTCTGCCGGTCGAAAACGCAGGCGAATACACCGATCTGGTTTGCAGCCTGATCGGATGAAAAGCATACCGCTCCCCTTGCCGCGCAGCAGCCCAGCAAGGGGAGCTTTTTGCACTTCAGAATTGGGCCGTCTTCGGAAGCTGTGATTGTGTTTTGAATGTGCGTCTGCTATAATGAGGGAAACAGGAACCCTCAAACGCTTTGCGAAGCGACGCAGCTGCCGCCGGTACGTGCCGGAGAAAGGACCCGATACTATGGAAAACATTCTGATCAGCGCCTGTCTGCTCGGCGTCTGCTGCCGGTATGACGGCGAATCGAAGCCCATCATGCAGACCGTTGCGCTCATGGAGCGCTACCACCTCGTCCCTGTCTGTCCTGAGCAGCTGGGCGGACTGCCCACGCCGCGCGAGCCGTCGGAGCGGCAGGGCTGCGCCGTTGTGATGAAGAGCGGCACGGATGTCACGGCGCAGTACCGCCGGGGCGCGGAGCAGACGCTGCATCTGGCCCGGCTGTACGGCTGCAAGGCAGCCGTTCTGAAGGAGCGCAGCCCGAGCTGCGGCAGCGGGCGCATTTACGACGGCACGTTCTCCGGCCGCCTGACATCCGGAGACGGCGTAACGGCGGCGCTTTTGAAGGAAAACGGCATCGCCGTCTACGGCGAGAGCGAGATCGAAGCGCTCCTGTCCCAGCCGGAGCCGGACGAGCCCCAGCAGAGCCTGTTCTGACACATTGCTTTTACAGTGAACAGCCGGCGGAACGATGCGTTCCGCCGGCTGAATTTTTTATGTATGCATTAATTTCGGATGGACATCTCCATCAGAGAGAGCGCCTCGCGCAGGCTGGAATAGAAGCCTGCCGCCGTGCGCGGCACAGGCTTGGCGCCCTGGTACCAGTCGCACTGCTCCAGCGCCGTGTCGCCGAGCGTCCGGGCAAGGCTCCTGCCGAGGCCCATCGCCTCGGCATACGGAAGGATGCGGTAAAAATACTGGCTGTCCTGCGCCAGCCGGGACTGCAGCTGGCTCTGCGTGACGCGCCGGAGGAACTTGCGGTAGCCAAGCGCCTGCGCGACGATCTCGTCGCCAAAGGCGGTGCGCCTGCCGCCGTGGAGCGTCAGCACGCCGATCAGCACCTCGCAGGCGATCACCAGCAGCATCACAAGAACGCCCTCGCCGAGCTGCGCCATTGCCAGAAGCGCCGCCGCACACGCCGCAGCCAGTCCTGCCAGCGGCCATTTTCCCTGATAATACGCCGCAGGCGCATATTGGATCACCGCAAACAGTACGCCGCCGAGCACGAAGATCACGGCCAGCAGCAGCCAGCGCACGAAGCCTGACGGCAGGATCGGGCTTGCCGCCTCGGCGGCAGTCAGCGCTCCGGCCAGAATGCCGAGCGCACGCATAATGAGCGGATTGCCGCTGGTTTTGCGGTACATCCGCCTGACCCAGTAGCGCCGCAGGACCTCGTCGGCCTTTTCCGCCGTGCGCTTGTACAGAAGACTTACGCCCTCGCACACGTCGCCCTGCGAAAACAGCATCTGGAACAACCTGACCTCTGCAGGGCGGCGCTCGTTGCCCATATCGACGCGGCGGCGCAGCACCACCCGCTCGTTTTTGCCGCAGGAGATGGTCAGATATCCCAGACTTGCCCAGTGGCAGACCAGCATATTGAACTGGATCGGTCCGCCCGCCAGCAGGAACGGCATATCGCACGGCAGCGCCGCATCCGGCGGCAGCATCCGTGAGGATACGCGCACCCGTGCACTGCGCAGAGACGAGAACCAGTAAAGGAACGCCAGCGCGAGCAGCAGCAGAATGATTGCCGTGCCGGCCCAGCCGAACGAAAGCGTGGTATGCGCGCCGGAAAAATAGGACTTATCCAGCGTGAGGGTCATTTCGAGCGATTCATGGTCCTTCAGCCCCGTTTCGATCACGCCCGTGATGCGCGACTCGGAGACATCCAGATCGATATAGTCGGAGATCACGTCGCCGTGGTAGCCGCTGGTAAAGGCCGGATAGCTTTCAAACGGCTTGGGCAGCGTGACAGTAAAGACATATTTGGAGATGGGATAGTCCCATTTCGCGCTCATGAGCGGAAGGCTGAGCGTCTGCACGCCGTCGGCCTCGCTTGCAAGGCCCGAGATCGTATACATGACGGTAAACGAGCGCGTCCCGGTAAAGCCGTTTGCATCGGTCAGCACTAGCACGGGGCAGTCGCCGTCGGTCTGCTTCTGCGTCTGATAGCCCGCGACGGAGGCCTTCTTCGCGCCGGCGCTGAGCGGGAAGCGCAGCTGTGTCTGCGCGCCGCTGATCTCCAGCGTAAAGCTCTGCGTGACCTGACAAGAGCTGCTGCCGGTCAGGGTACAGTCTGTTTTCATTTCGGAAATAACGGGCTCCGCCGCGCAGACGCCTGTGCAGAGCGCCAGCAGGCACGCCAGCAGGAGCAGCAGCCGCTTCATGCGATCACCTCTTATGTTCATTTGCATCCAATTTACCACAAACGCGCCCATTTTGCAACCTCGGCCCGCAGGCCGCTTTTTTTCTTCCGCCATACTTGGCGGAATGGTGCGTTATGTGATACACTGTCGGCAGAATGCTTTTGATCGGAAAGGACAGATTTTATGACGCTTCGCGATACCGCTGACCAGATCATCCGCGCAAGTCTGCGCGCCGTGCAGCCGGACGCCGCCGTGCAGCGCGCGCTGCAGGAGTTTTCCTGCGCGGGGCGCGTCGTGCTCATCGCCATCGGAAAGGCCGCGTGGGCCATGGCGAACGCGGCGTGGGACACGCTCAGCACGCGCATCACCTCCGGCGCGGTCATCACCAAATACGGCCATAGCCGCGGCCCCATCGGCCCGCTTCAGATCTTTGAGGCCGGGCATCCGGTGCCGGATGAGGCCGGGCTCCGCGCCGCGCAGGCTGCGCTGGAGCTGACGCGCGGACTGCGGGAGGAGGATTGCGTGCTGTTTCTCATCTCCGGCGGCGGCTCGGCGCTGTTTGAGTCTCCGCTGGTGCCGCTTGCCGAGCTGGAGGATATCACCGGCCAGCTGCTCTCCTGCGGCGCTGATATTGTGGAGATCAATACCATCCGCAAGCGGCTGTCCGCCGTCAAGGGCGGGCGGTTCGCGCTGCACTGCCGTCCGGCGCCGGTCTTCTCGGTCGTGCTGTCGGATATTCTCGGCGACCCGCTCGACATGATCGCCTCCGGCCCTGCAGCGCCGGACAGCAGCACGTGCGCCGAGGCGCTGGCCGTCGTGCGGAAATACGGGCTGCGCCTGTCTGACCGGGCGCTGGCCTGCCTGCAGACAGAAACGCCGAAAGCACTGCCGAACGCAGTCTCCCGCGTGACCGGCAGCGTCCGCGCCCTCTGCGATGCGGCAGAGCAGGCGGCGCAGACGCTCGGCTATCGCTGCATCCGGCTGACCGACTGTCTGAGCTGCGAGGCGCGGGAGGCGGGGCGGTTCCTTGCCGCCGTCGCGCGGACGCACGCGTCACCGTCTGAGCCGCTTGCGTTTCTCGCCGGAGGCGAGACGGTCGTGCATCTGACCGGCTCCGGACGCGGCGGACGCAATCAGGAGGTTGCGCTGGCCGCTGCGGAAGGACTTGCCGGGCTTGCGCAGGCCGCCGTCTTCTCCTTCGGCTCCGACGGGACCGACGGCCCGACCGACGCCGCCGGAGGCTTTGTCGATCAGGACAGCTTCGCCGCGCTCCGCGCCGCCGGGCTTGACCCCGCCGACATTCTGCGGCGCAACGACGCTTATCCCGCGCTGGAGCGCATCGGCGGCCTCATCCACACCGGCCCCACCGGCACCAACGTCAACGATCTCGCCATGCTCCTCCTGCCGCGCCGGGAATGAGCGGCGCTATGCGTTTCCCTTCAGGATCTCCAGCGCCTGCTTTGTGTCGCAGTCGAACAGCTCGCGCTCCCCTGCCTCGACGAGCAGCAGCGCGTCCTCGTGCCGCCGGATGACGGACGAGCCGCCGCGGTCAGCCTCCAATGCGCACAGCTCCGGGAAGAACCGCGCCGGGAACAGGCACGGGTTGCCGCGCTTTCCGTTGTGCGCCGCAGCGGCGATGCAGTCCGGGTTCGCCCGCCACGCGTCCACGACGCGCCGCACCGTCCCGGCCCGCAGCAGCGGTTGGTCGGCGACCATATATAAAATACCGGCGCAGTCCGCCATCGCCTGCGTGCCGAGGCGGATGGTGCGGCTGATGCCGTCCTCCGGCCGGTCGTTCAGGATCGTATCAAAGCCCGCCAGCGAAGCCTCCTCCAGAAGCGCCGGATACTGCGAGACGACCGTGACGCGGGCGAACATCTCCGCCGGGATCGCCGCAAGCGCCAGCGAGAACAGGCTCTGCCCGTCAAAGCACGCGGCCAGCTTGTTTTCCCCGAAGCGGGAAGCATTTCCGGCAGCCATGAGCAGGCAGCCGGCGGGAAGTGCAGAGATTGCAGCCATATTGTGTGCTCCTTGTGATTTTCTACAAAACAGTATAGCTATTTTTGCATATTTGCGCAAGAATCATGCGGTTTTTTCGACATTCGCGAAAAAAGCCGTTATTCAGAAAGTAGGATAATGCTTTCACTTTCTCTTCAAATCCGAATATGCTACAATAGGAACAAATAAAAGTGGAAAAATGGCGGATTTCGTGCACGGACGCGCAAAACCCGCCTGTAATCCGGCAAATGGAGGTAACCGAATGAACATCGTAGGCAGAAGCGAGGTTCGTGTCGACGCCTTTGACAAGGCGACCGGCCGGACAAAATACTATGATGATCTGGCCCCGAAGGATGCGCTGCTCATCAGAGTCAAGCATTCGACCATTGCGCACGGCTTCGTCAAGTCGGTCGACATCAGCAAGGCCGAGAAAATTCCCGGCGTTGTCAGGATCCTGACCTGCTTCGACGTACCGGATATCCCGTTCCCCACGGCTGGCCACCCGTGGTCGATGGACCCGTCCCATCAGGACATTGCCGACCGGCACCTGCTCAACCGGCACGTGCGCTATTACGGCGACGATGTCTGCGCTGTCATCGCCGAGGACGAGGTCGCAGCCATGCAGGCCGTGCGCGCCATCGAGGTCGAGTATGAGGAGCTGCCGTTCGTGCTCGACGTGCAGAAGGCCATGGAGCCCGGCGCGCCGCAGCTGCACGAGGCGTTCCCCAACAACATTCTCAAGCACACGACCATGGCCGTCGGCAATTACGCCGAGGCGATCCAGGAACCCGGCCTCATCAAGGTTGAGGGCTGGTACGAGACGCCGACCGTGCAGCACTGCCACATTGAAAACCACGGCTGCTTCTGCTATGAGGAAAACGGCCGCCTCGTCGTAACCAGCTCCACGCAGATCCCGCACATCGTACGCCGCATCGTCGGACAGGCCCTGGGCCGTCCGTGGGGCGATATCCGCATCATCAAGCCGTACATCGGCGGCGGCTTCGGCAACAAGCAGGACGCGCTGTATGAGCCGCTGTGCGCCTGGTGCTGCACGCAGGTCGGCGGCCGTCTTGTCAAGCTCGACTGCTCGCGTGAGGAAACCTTCGTCTCCAACCGCGTCCGCCATGCCATCCGCACGCACATCATCTCCTGGCTGCGCAAGGACGGCACCATTGCCGCCAAGAAGGTCGAATGCTTCTCCAATCAGGGCGGCTACGCGTCTCACGGTCACTCGATCGTGGCTAAGGCGCTGGGTTCTTTTAACCAGCATTATCCCTGCCCCAACTTTGAGGGCGACGCCTATACCGTCTTCACCAACCGCCCGGCGGCGGGCGCCATGCGCGGCTACGGCATGCCGCAGGCGTCGTTCGCGGACGAGTCCCACGCGGAGCAGTGTGCAGAGGCTGTCGGCATGACGCCGCTGGCCTACCGCTGGCAGAACCTGATGAAGCCCGGCTACGTCGACGGCTTCTCGAAAAACGAGCTTTACGAGGACTCCTACCGGCAGTGTATGGAAAAGGGTATGAAGGCCATCGGCTATGAGGAAAAGGTGAAGGCCTATGCCAACCAGACCGGCCCCATCCGCCGCGGCATCGGCCTTGCGACCTTCTGGTACAACACCGCCGTCTTCCCCATTTCGCTGGAAACCTCCTCCTGCCGTCTGCAGCTGAACCTCGACGGCACGGTCAATCTGCAGGTCGGCGAAACCGAGATCGGTCAGGGCGCAGACACAGCCTACGCACAGATGTGCGCGGAGATCCTTGGCCTGTCCGATTATAAAAAGGTACACGTTCTGTCCTGTCAGGACACCGACGTGACCCCGACGGGCCTCGGCGCTTACGCCTCCCGCCAGACCTTTACGGCGGGCTTCTCCATCCGGCAGACATCCGAGATGCTGAAGCGGAAGATCCTCGAATACGCCTGCGAGCTCACGCGGCAGGCTACTTATAACATGGACATCATCGACTCCAACATCGTCCGCATCACCGACGGCCGCGTGCTGATGAGCCTGTCCGAGCTGTCCATGACCGCGCAGTATAACCCCGTCCATTCCGAGCACCTCACAGCGGAATCTACTTACACCATCCGCAACAACGCCTATTCCTTCGGCTGCACATTCGCCGAGGTCGAGGTTGATATCCCGATGTGCAAGGTCAAGCTGCTGAACATCGTGAACGTCCACGACTGCGGCAAGCTCATCAACCCCGCGCTGGCTGAGGCGCAGGTGCACGGCGGTATGTCCATGGGCATCGGCTACGGCCTGTCCGAGCAGCTGCTGTTCGATGAGAAGACCGGCCGGCCGCTCAACAATAACCTGCTTGACTACAAACTTTCGACCTTTATGGATCATCCGAACCTCGAAGCCGAGTTTGTGGAAAACTATGAGCCGACCTCTGCGTTCGGCACCAAGGCGCTGGGCGAGCCGCCCGCCTGCTCCCCGGCCCCTGCTATCCGCAATGCCATTTATCATGCGACCGGCGTCGCCATCAATCAGGCGCCGATCACACCGCACGTCCTCTTCGCCAAATTCACCGAAGCGGGCTTGATTCAGGACTGAGGGAGGGAACAGACTATGTATGATATGAAAGCGCTCTATGAAGCGTACAGCGTAGAAGAAGCAGTCAAGCTTCGTCTGGAGCATCCCGAAGCGCAGATCATCGCAGGCGGCACGGACGTGCTCGTTCAGATGCGCGAAGGCCGCGGCGCGGGCAAGGAGCTGATCTCCATTCAGAAGATCGACTCCATGCGCGGCATCAGCATGGATGAAGACGAGAACATCCGCATCGGCTCGCTTACAACCTTCTCCCATATTACGCGCAACCCCATCATCATCGAAAAGATCAACGTGCTGGGCGAAGCCGTCGACATGGTCGGTGGCCCGCAGATCCGCAACGCCGGCACCATCGGCGGCAACACCTGCAACGGCGTGACCTCGGCGGACTCCGCCTCGACGCTGCACGCATGGGAAGCCATCGTTGAGCTGACCGGCGTGAACGGCAAGCGGTACCTGCCCATCAAGGACTTCTACATCAAGGCCGGTACGGTCGACATCAACGTCGCCGAGGGCGAAATTCAGACCGCGATCCTGATCCCGAAGGCCTCGTGGGAAAACACGAAGGGCTTCTACATCAAATACGGTATGCGCAACGCCATGGAGATCGCCACGACCGGCTGCTCGGTCAATGTGCGGCTGTCCGCGGACAAGAAGACGTTCGACCGCGTGCGCATCGCCTACGGCGTCGCAGGCCCCGTGCCCATGCGCGCACCGAGCGCCGAGGCCGTTGTAAACGGCCAGCCCGTCACAATGGAAAATGTTGAGGCGTTCTCCAAGGCCGTTCTGGAGGACATCAATCCCCGTGATTCCTGGCGTGCCAGCAAGGCGTTCCGCAAGCACATCGCCGTGGAAATGGCCAAGCGCGCGCTCATTGAGTCTGTCAAACGCTGCGGAGGTGAGATCTGATGGCACAGTACGCTCTTGTCAAATGCAACATCAACGGCAAAGACGTGGAAAAGATCGTCGACGTCCGCGCAAGCCTGACGGATATGCTCCGCAATGATTTCCGGCTCACATCCGTCAAAAAGGGCTGCGAGGTCGGCGAATGCGGCGCGTGCACCGCGCTCATTGACGGCGAGGCGATCAACACCTGCCTGTATCTGGCTGTCTGGGCCGAGGGCAAGCACATCATCACGCTTGAAGGCCTGATGAACCCTGACGGGACGCTTTCCGACGTGCAGAAGGCCTTCATGGACGAAACCTCCATCCAGTGCGGCTTCTGCATCCCTGGCTTTATTCTGACGGCGACCGAGATCGTCAACTCCGGCAAGGAATACACCGACGACGAACTGCGCAAGCTCCTCTCCGGCCACCTGTGCCGCTGCACAGGCTACCAGAACATCTTCCGCGCCGTGAAAAAAACCATGCTCCGCCGCCTCGGCAAAAACGAGGAAGCAGAGCTGGTGCGATAATTCCCATACCGACGCCCCTTGTCATGCAGCGCATGACAAGGGGCGTTTTTTATTACAAGCGCAGGAAGCTTGAAACGGCGATTGCTGTTTTGGGGATATAAGGAAATCCCCCTCCGGGCGGCGGACTGCCATTCGGAGGGGGTGCTGTTTATTTTTCCAGCTGCTTCTGCACGACCTGCACGATGCGTGCGATCGCGGCGCTCAGAGCCGCATTGACAGCGAATTCCACGAGGAAGTTCACGCCGATGAACGCGACGAACAGAAAATAGACAATGTTCGTGCCGCCCGCGTAGTCCTGCAGAACGGGCTTGAAGACCGTGAGCATCCCGATGGCAAACACGCCGGTGTTCACGACCGGGGCCGTCAGCGCGGCGAGTATGCAGCTGATCGTCTGCCTGTGCCGCAGCGCCTTTGCGACGAGTCCCGCGCAAAGCCCGCACAGAACGGCCTTGCCGACGCACACGACGACGAGCCAGAACGGGCTTGCGACCCACAGGACGTTTGTAAATTCATCCGCGCCCGTGATGCCCGCGATGAGGCAGACGATCCCGAACACCGCGCCAAGACCGGCTCCCGCGCCGGGCCCGAAGAGGATCGCGCCGACGACGATGGGAACCAGCGTCAGCGAGATCGGAACCGGCCCGATGCGGATGCCGCTTGCGACGGTCTGCAGGACGACGACCAGCGCGGCCAGCAAGGCCAGCGAGGTCAGACGGACAACGGATGCATGGTTTTTGCGATTCATAAGTACCTCCTGCTGTCACTCCGGATATTCCGGATGCAACGCACATATTTTATCACGGGCAAAGCCCGTTGATAACAGAATTACGGAATTTCTTCCTCGACGGGTTCGCTGGAAATGGGCGCGCCGTCCTTGATGGCCTGCCACTGCTCGCGCGTGATGAGCAGCTGACGGGGCTTCGAGCCCTCGAACGGGCCGACGATGCCGCGCTCCTCCATCTCGTCCATGATGCGCGCCGCGCGGGCATAGCCCAGCTTCAGACGGCGCTGGAGCATGGAGACGGAGGCCTGTCCGGTCTCCAGAATGACGTCGACCGCCGCCGGGAGCATTTCATCGCCGTCAGAGCCGTCTGTCTCTGCGGCTGTGCTGCCAGAGCTGCCGGAGCCGGTTTTCCCGCTCTCGGCCGCCTTTTTGTCGATCTCGGCCATGACGGAATCGGAGTATTCCGCTTCGCTGGATGCCTTGACGAAGGAGACGACCTCCTGCACCTCGTCGTCCGTGATAAAGCAGCCCTGCACGCGCTTGGGTTTGCCCTGTCCGAGCGGCGCATAGAGCATATCGCCCTTGCCGACGAGCTTTTCCGCGCCCGCCGTATCGAGAATGATGCGCGACTCCATCGCGGAGGCGACAGCGAACGCGATGCGTGAGGGGATGTTGGCCTTCATCAGGCCGGTGATCACGTCCGCGGACGGACGCTGCGTGGCAATGACCAGATGAATGCCCGACGCACGGCCCATCTGCGCGATGCGGCAGATCGATTCCTCGACCTCCTTGGCCGCGACCAGCATGAGGTCAGCCAGCTCGTCGATCACAACGACGATCTGCGGCATGGGTTCCAGCTCATCGTCCGCAGAGGCCCGCGCCTGCTTGTTGTAGGATTCGAGATCGCGGACGCCTGCGTCCGCCATCATGCGGTAGCGCCGCATCATCTCCGTCACGGCCCACTGCAGGCTGCCCGCAGCCTTTTTCGGGTCTGTGACGACGGGGATGAGCAGGTGCGGAATGCCGTTGTAAATGCCAAGCTCGACCATCTTCGGGTCGATCATGATGAGCTTGACCTCCTCGGGCTTTGCCTTATAGAGAAGGGAGATAATCAGCGAGTTCATGCAGACCGATTTGCCGGAGCCGGTCGTACCGGCGATCAGCAGATGCGGCAGCTTGCCGATATCGCCGATGATGCGGTTGCCGCCGATGTCCTTGCCGACAGCGAAGGACACGCGGGACTTGCACTTTTCAAATTCCGGCGAATCGATGACCTCGCGCGCCATGACGACCGAGACGATCCGGTTCGGTACCTCGATGCCGACAACGGAGATCTTGTCCGGGATGGCCGCGATGCGGACGCCGGACGCGCCGAGGGCCAGCGCGATATCGTCGGCCAGATTCGTGACCTTGGAGAGCTTCACGCCGCGCTGCAGCTCCAGCTCGTACCGCGTGACCGACGGGCCGCGCGTAACATTGATGATATGCGCCTCGATGCCGAAGGATTGGAGCGTGTCGCTCAGGCGCTCGGCGTTCTGCCGCATTTCCTCCGTGCCGTCGTGCGACTGGCCGCTTCCGGCCTTCAGGAGCGACACGGGCGGGAATTCGTATTCCGGCTTCTGCGGCTCCTGCTGGCCGATCTCCTGCGCGATCTGGGCCGCTTCGAGCTGCACGTCCGCCTTTTTGAGCTTTTCCGGCTGCTCCGGGATCTCGACCGGCGGCAGCAGCTGTGCGGCGGGAGCCGGCTTCGGCGCATCAAAATGGTCGATCACGAGCGGCGGCATCTGGTGCGGCAGCTCCATGGGAATGACGTTCGGCACGGGCGGCGCTTCCTCCGCCGGGGCCTCCTGCGTGTCCGCGATCAGCGCGTCAAACTGGGATTTATAATCCGTATGGACAGGCGGCTGCTCCGCCTCCTCCGGGGCGGGCTCCTGCGGCGGCTCGGACAGAGGTGCTGCGGCAGGCTTCTCCTGCCGACGGCTGTTTTCCACAAAAACGTCCGGGCGCACCGGCGCGTTTTTTCTGCCGGAGGGCTTCTTCTCCGGCTGCTCCGGCAGAGGGGGATCGTCGACCGGAAGGTCAAAGTCGCTTGCGCGGGAGGCCCGGCGCTGCTCCGTGCGCTGCACGTGCTCGATGTGCTTGTTCGCAACGGTATCGACGAGCACCTGCGCCGGGTCCTTGTGCTCGCGCTGCGGCTCGGCATATTCCGCGCGGGGCCGGTTCCTGATGGCCGTCACGATGCTTGCCACCGTCATGTTGAGACTTGTGATCAGGCTCAGCAGCATCCCTACGATCACGACCGCAGCCGCGCCGATGCGGCTGATGAGCGCTTCAAGCAGGCTCGCAATACCGCCTGCCAGAACGCCGCCCGCCGTGCCGTCGATGCCGCCGTCCCAGAGCGCGGAAATGACGCTCCAATCCCAGTCCGCGTCAAATTTTCCGCCGACCAGCTGCACCAGACTGCCGATCAGCATGGCCGTCAGGAACGTGCAGGTCACGCGCAGCGCGACGGGCCTGCCGTCGTGCAGGATCAGGATCAAAAAGCTCATGATGAACGAGAACGGCAGGATGTAAAAGCCCGCGCCGATCAACCCCCGGAACACCGACGTCATCAGATCCAGAAACGCCGCGTTCACCTTGAAGCAGCACAAGATCGTCAGCAGCGCAAGCAGGCCGCAGACCGTCGCGCCGATCTCGCGCCGGATGGGCGCAGACTGCTTTTTTGTTGTTTTTTTCCGTCCGCGGGAGGCCGTGGACTTTCTTTTGTTCGCAGAAGCCATGTGACCAAAACACCTCACGAGATCAGGGACAGGATCAGCGTCAACAGACCCGCACCCCAGCAGTAATAACAGAAGCCGCCGAATTTTCCGCGCTGCGCAATGCGGTTGAGCGCGAAAATGGCAAGATATCCGGAGACAAGCGCGGCGGCGACGCCGCACAGATACATCGGGACCTCCGCCCAGTTGATCCCGGCAGAAATTGCCTTTACGAGCGAAAGGAGATTCGCGCCGAGCACGGCGGGAATGGAAAGGAAGAACGAGAATTTGACGGCAAACGTCCGGTCAAACCCGCGCAGCATCCCGGCGGAGATCGTCGTCCCGGAACGCGACAAGCCCGGCACGACCGCGATCATCTGCGCAAGGCCGATGACCAGCGCATCCGAGAGCGTCATGGCCTTTTCCGTCTTGTTGCCGTGGCCGTAGCGGTCGGCGGCCAGCAGCAGAAAGCCCGTCGCGATCAGGGCAAAGCCGATGAAGAACGTATCGTAGAACAGGGGGTCAAGGTAGTCGCTCAGGAACGCCGCCGGGATGAGCGGCAGCGTCGCCGCGATGAGAAACAGCAGCAGCCGCCGCCTTGCCGGGTCCTGCCGCGCGCCGCGCTTGGGCTTCTGCAGGTGCAGCAGCATCAGGCCCTCGCGGCAAAGCCCGCGCAGCTCCGTATGATACGCGAAGATCACCGCCCCAAGCGTCCCCAGATGCAGCAGCACGTCGAACAGCATCTGGTTTTCCAGATCGCCGATGCGCAGGAAGTTTTGCAGGATCGCAAGATGTCCGGAGCTGGAGATCGGCAAAAACTCCGCAAGCCCCTGTATGAGCCCAAGTAAAATGGCTGTCCAATAGGTCATACCAGTTCCTCCGTCTGGAAAGTCGCCGCCCGCACCGGTCGGCATACCAATTTATATTAACACAGATTCAAAAATATTTCCACTATACGTTCGAAAAAAGCGCGTCAAAAAGAATCCGAGCGCTTCCATGTTTTTATGGCGCAATTTGCGGTTTTCTGTTATACTGGATGCAGGAAAACGACGATTAGGGTGTATCTGAAAACTCATGATGTGACCGGCAGCGAGGGATTTTTGCGTTGCGCAAGACATTTTTTCGCAGGAATACTGACGTATTTCAAGGAAAAATGACGCGGCGCACCGCAAAAAGGCCCGCTGTCCGGGTGCGTTGGGAGTTTTCAGATACACCATAGCCCGGATTGCAAATCCCGGTAGGGGCGGACGACTCTGTCCGCCCGGCAGAAATGCAATTGATTTTACGAAAATTTCAGGCGAATCCGTATGCACTCATGCATATCCCGTAGGGGCCGATGCCGGTCACAGCCGTTCGCGACGAAGGAGCGTTACGGATGTGGGTCTGCCGCTTGCCGGTACACATCGGCCCGGCAGATTACACCGTTTTTACGGAAATCTTCGGTGAATTCGTAACTTCCCAACGGGCCGATGTAGGCATCGGCCCCTACAGCCAAATGCGCAGGTGCATACGGATTCGCCGTGGATTTTTGAAAAAAGCACGGCTTTCGGCGGGCGGACAGAGGCGTCCGCCCCTATGAACACTTTGAACTTCTCACATAAAAAACGACAGAAAGGAATGCGAACTATGATCTATAAGGACTTTCAGGGCTTGAAGCTTTCGCAGCTCGGGTTCGGCACGATGCGGCTGCCGCTGCGGGAGGACAAATCCATCGACGCGGAGCAGGCTGCCGCCATGACGTCGGAGGCCATTGCGAAGGGCGTCAACTATTTTGATACCGCCTGGCCGTATCACAGCGGCAAGTCGGAACTCGTCATCGGCGAAATTCTGAAGCAGTACCCGCGCGAGAGCTTTTATCTGGCCGACAAGTTCCCCGGACACCAGATCGCGCCGAGCTATGACGTGAAGGGCGTGTTCGAAAGGCAGCTGAAAAAGTGCGGCGTGGAGTATTTCGATTTCTATCTGCTGCACAACGTCTATGAAAATTCCATCGCCGTCTACGAAGACGAGCGCTGGAACATCCTCCCGTATCTGCTGGAGCAGAAGAAAAACGGGCGTATCCGCCACCTGGGCTTCTCGACCCACGCGGGCGTGCCCGCGCTGGAAGCGTTTCTGGAAAAGCACGCGAACGAGATGGAATTCTGTCAGATCGAGCTGAACTATCTCGACTGGACGCTGCAGCAGGCGAAGGAAAAATGCGAGCTGCTGAACCGGTACAGCATTCCCATCTGGGTCATGGAGCCGGTGCGCGGCGGGAAGCTGGCGAATCCGCCCGCTGCCGCGCAGGAAAAGCTGCACGCGCTGCGGCCGGAGGCCTCCGACGCGTCCTGGGCGCTTCGGTGGGTGCAGGAGATCCCCGGCGTGACGATGATCCTCAGCGGTATGTCCAACATGGCGCAGATGCAGGACAATCTCGCCACGTTTGACCATCCCGAACCCCTCAGCGCCGAAGAGCAGGCGCTGCTGCTGGAGATCGCGGAGGGCTTCAAGTCCGCCGTCCCGTGCACGGCCTGCCGCTACTGCTGCGACGGCTGCCCGCAGGAAATTGACATTCCGCAGATGCTGCGTGTTTTGAACGAGCTTCGCGTCGTGCCGTCCACGAACGCGATCATGGCGGTCGAAGCCCTGCCGGAGAGCCGGAAGCCGCAAAGCTGCCTCGGCTGCGGCGCGTGCACGGCGGTCTGTCCGCAGAAAATCGACATCCCCGGCTGTATGCAGGAGCTGGCGGAGCGCATCGCGAAGCTCCCGAGCTGGGCTGAGATCAGCCGTCAGCGCGCAGCGGAGCAGCCGTAAATTATTAAATTATTTGTGAATTCTTCTTTTTCGGGATGATTTTCCCGCCGGCCGTGTATATAATGAATACTTGAAATCTTAAGAGGATTTTCAGAAAATCTTCATATTCGGCAGGTGTTCATTCGTCATGCTCTATGTGTTCCTCGCGCTTGCGCTGCTCTCCGGCTGCGCGCTGACGTATGCCGCGTCCGGCTTTGCCTCGCTCGCGGCGCTGTGGCAGGTTCCCGTGTTCTTTCTCGGCAGCTTTCTGGCGCTCGTGGTGCTGTTTCTGCTGGTCGTGCTCGTCTCGTGTCTGCTTGTCGACCCGAAAAAGCTGCTGGAAAAGCCGAGCGGCTATTTCCGGTTCCTCCTCAACGAGTTCTGCCGCATTGCGCTGGCACTGGGCGGTGTCCATGTCAATGTGACGGGACTGGAAAAGGTCCCGCGCAAGGGCCGCTTCCTGCTGGTCAGCAACCACCGGTTTGCGTTCGACCCCATCGTGTTTTACGCCGTCATGCCGTGGGCGGAGCTGGCGTTCCTGTCCAAAAAGGAGAATTTTTCGATCTTTATTGTCGCACAGGTCATGCGCGAGGTACTCTGCCTGCCGGTCGACCGGAACAACGACCGCGAATCGCTCAAGTCTATTCTCAAGGCCATCCAGTTCATCAAGGACGACAAGGCCTCCATCGCCGTATTCCCGGAGGGCGGGACGAACAAAACGGACGCTCCGCTTCTCCCCTACCGCAGCGGCGTGTTCAAGATCGCGCAGAAGGCGAATGTGCCCATCGTGGTCTGCTCGCTGGTCAATTCCCGCGCAATTCTGCACAATATGTTCCGCAAGCACACGGAGGTCTGGCTGGACGTGCTGGACGTCGTTCCTGCGGAGGAGCTGGCCGGAAAAACGGCCATTGAGGTCGGCGAACGCGTCCACGCGGTCATGGAGGCCGGGATCGTCGCCCGTGAGACGGAGCAGGGTCTGCGCGCATAAAGCGTCCAGAATTCTCGTTTCCCCTTTACATCCCGCCGGTTTTCCTGTATAATATACCCCGACAATTTTGAAAAGTGTGGGAAAAGCATGATTGAATTCGATGAATATAAGGTAAAGCTCAATAATATCCGCCCCAAGCTGGACGCGCTGGCGGACTCCCTCGGCATTGAGGCCGCGAAAGAGGAAATCGACCGCCTGCACGCGCAGATCGATTCCGAGGGCTTCTGGGACAATCAGGAGATCTCGCAGAAGGTCATGAAGCAGAGCCGGACGCTGGAGGCCAAGGTCGCGCGATACGAAAAAATGTGCAGCCAGTGGGACGATCTGTATACGCTCTGCGAAATGGCGCTGGAGGACAACGACGACTCCATGCTCCCCGAATTGACCGAGGGCTATGCCCAGCTCGAGCAGGAGATGGAAAACGCACGGCTTGAGACGCTTCTTTCCGGCGAATATGACAATAACAACGCCATCGTCTCGTTCCAGGCGGGCGCAGGCGGCACCGAGGCGCAGGACTGGGCCTCGATGCTCTACCGGATGTACACGCACTGGACCGAGCAGCATGGCCTGACCTACAAGATCCTTGACTATCTCGACGGCGACGAGGCGGGCATCAAATCCGCCAGCATTCTCATCGAGGGTGAGAACGCCTACGGTATGCTCAAGAGCGAAAACGGCGTCCACCGCCTTGTGCGCGTGTCCCCGTTCGACGCAAACGCCCGCCGTCAGACGTCCTTTGCCGCAGTCGAGGTCATTCCGGAGATCACGGACGATTCCAAGGACGTCGAGATCCGGCCTGAGGATATCGAAATGCAGGTCTACCGCTCCTCCGGCGCGGGCGGCCAGCACATCAACAAGACAAGCTCCGCCGTGCGTCTCATTCACAAGCCGACCGGCATCGTCGTCTCCTGCCAGACGCAGCGCGATCAGTTCCAGAACCGCGAGACGTGTATGCGGATGCTGCGCTCGAAGCTCATCGAGATCAAGGAGCGTGAGCATCTGGACAAGATCTCCGATATCAAGGGCGCACAGCTCAAGATCGAATGGGGCAGCCAGATCCGCAACTACGTTTTCATGCCCTATACGCTCGTCAAGGACACGCGGACAGGCTTCGAAACATCCAACGTCAACGCCGTCATGGACGGTGCGCTCGACGGCTTCATCAACGCCTATCTGACTTGTCTTGCCACAAATACATGGGTCACAAAGAGCTGATTTCTGCGGAAAACGGTAAAAATGCTCTTGCATTCACATCTGAATTGTGATATGATTTTCTAGCTGTTTGAAACAGCCTGATAAAATATGATCTCGGCGAGCCGTCTGCCGACGAAGGGCGGCAAATGGTTTGGAGGAATTTTCATGAACGCTCTGCATACGATTTTAACGATCATTCAGGTCATTCTGGCCGTCGGCCTCGTCGTCATCGTGACGATCCAGTCCGGCAAGTCCGCAGGTCTGTCCGGCGCCATCGCCGGCGGCAGCGGTGATACCTACCTCGGTAAGAACAAGAACAAGGGCCTCGACGCGAAGCTCGCCCTCGCCACCAAATGGGTCGGCGGCGTGTTCATTGTCCTGACGCTGGTTCTGAACCTGTTCTGATGCAAAACAACTTACCGCCGCTCTGCGATGCAGAGCGGCGGTTTTTTGTGTGCTCAGCGCCCACCGGCCCGGGGTTACAGATTTCCGGGCTCCGGCGGTTCCGATGCATTGTCCGGCCTTTCAGGCGGCGTACCGCCATCCGGCTTTTCCGGCGGAGTGCCGCCGGTGATGGTCATGGAGCCGTTGGAGTCAAAGCCTGCGCTTCAGCAGTACCTGTTTGAACAGCACGCCTGCCCGGAATTTGAAAACGTCGATCACATCAGCCGTGAGGACGGCTGCAAGGTCTATTTCACGGACGGCAGCTGGGGCATCTGTCGCTTCTCCGGCACCGAGCCGCTCCTGCGCATGGCTGCCGAGGCTGAGACAGACGAAAAAGCCCAGTCCTATATCCAGACCTGGAAAGCCTTCCTGTCGCTCTGAGCGCAGCGCTTGACAGTCCGCGCTTCCGGTGGTATAACTACGCCATCAAAAAGCCGGTTGAACCAGCAGAAAGCGTGCTTTCCATGGAAATTCAGGTTCGTGCATATACGCAGGCAGACCTTCCGGCGCTGATCCGCATCTGGAACGAGGTTGTGGAGGACGGCGTGGCCTTTCCGCAGGAGGAGCTGCTGGACGCTTCCTCCGGCGCAGCCTTTTTCGCAGAGCAGACCTGTACCGCCGTCGCGGAGGACCGGCAGACCGGCCATATTTACGGTCTGTACATCCTGCATCCCAACAACGTCGGCCGCTGCGGACACATCTGCAACGCCAGCTACGCGGTCGAGCGGGAAGCGCGCGGTCTGCACATCGGCGAAAAGCTGGTGTCCGACTGTCTCAGGCAGGGCCGGGCGCACGGCTTCCGCATCCTGCAGTTCAACGCCGTCGTCGCCAGCAACACACACGCGAGGCATCTGTACGAGCGCCTCGGCTTCCAGCCTCTCGGCGTCATCCCCAGCGGCTTCCGCATGAAGGACGGCCATTATGAGGACATCTGCCCGTATTATCACGTGCTGTAAACGCACAGCCTGCGCCGCAAATGCTGCGGCGCAGGCTGTGCGTTTGTCTTCAGGACGCTTTTCCGGACGGGGCGAGGAACCACAGATAATCCGGCAACGTGATGCGGCGTGAGACGAAGCTGCGCGGCACCTGATACGGGTCCATGCCGGTCTGATATGTCCAGCCGTCCATGCGCAGGGCAAATGTGTAATAATCCTTCGCCACGTCCATCGTCAGGTGGCTGTATTTGCCCTCCGGGTAGCACAGCACGTACGGGATCTGCCCCGTCGCGGCGGCCAGCGCCGCGTTGGAAAGCTCCATCTCCTGCCGGAGCGCAGGTTCGTCCATGGCGCTGAGATTTCCGTGCGTGTAGGTATGGCTCTGGATGCTGACGAGGCCGGAGGCCGCCAGCTCGTACACCTGCTCCTGCGTCATCTTGTGCTGGCTGCCCATGGCATTGCCGATGACAAAGATGGTCGCCTTGGTCTGATACTTTTCCAGCAGCGGATAGAGCACCGTGTAATTGTCGTCATATCCGTCGTCGAAGGTCAGAATGACCGGCTTTTCATAGTCTTCGATGTGCGCAAGGTCTGAGAACCAGATCGGCTCATATCCGTTTTCCTGCAAATATTGCAGCTGCTCCTCCATCCCGGCCTCGCTGACAAACAGATCGGAATATCCCCAGATCTCGTCCCCCACGGCGTGGTACATGAGGACCGGCACGTTCCAGCCCTCGGGGATCTGGCCGACGGTCTGCCGCCGTGCCAGATAGCGAAGCCCATCCGGGGCTTCGCCCCATTCCAGCCCGAGCCGCTGTGCGGCCTCTGCCAGCGGGATATACTCCCGGCCCTGAAATTGAACTGTCTCCAGTCCTTCCAGCTGTGCGTCGGCATTTAGGGTCTTTGCCGCCTCCAGCACGTCAGCCAGCGCGGCCCATTGCGTCTCATCCGCCTGATAAAGCTCCGTCAGCCGTCCCAGCAGCCAGACCGGTTCCGACAGCAAAAGCGCGGGTTCCGGCTCCTCTTCGATGATAGGCTCCACCGGCGGTTCAACCGGCGCGGGCGGCTCCTCCGGAGATTGCACCTGCGCGGCGGGAGGCTCCGGCAAAGCCGCCTCCGGCGCGGCGCAGGCGCAGAGCAGCGCCAGCAGGAAAAAGCAGGCAAGCAGGCAGGAAATACGCATTTGGGATCCCTCTTCGTTTCGTTTTTTGTCAGTTTACCATGATTTTTCAGGCAAAACAAGTCCGGGGAGCGGTTTTTCTTGACGGCAGTGCCGCTTCTGACTATAATAATGTATATTCCAAAAAGGAGACGGCGCTTCGTCATGCTTCTATCGTTTTTTCAGCGGCTCGGAAGGCCGTTTCGCACCATGCGGCCGGGACGGCTGATCGTTCTGGTGTTCCTCTTCATCATCCTGCTCGGCGCGGGTCTCCTGTGCCTGCCCGCCGCATCGCGCTCCGGCGAACCCACGCCGTTTCTGACGAGCCTGTTCACCGCGACCTCTGCGACCTGCGTGACTGGCCTTATCCGCGTCGACACCGGGACGCACTGGGCTATGTTCGGCCAGGTCGTCATTCTCCTGCTCATTCAGATCGGCGGTCTCGGCTTTATGACCATCGCGTGTCTGTTTTTCTTCGCGCTCCGCCGCAAGATCGGCCTGCGGGAGCGCATGGTGCTGGCACAGGCCCTCGGCAGCGACAGCTACAGCGGCATCGTGAGCCTTGTGCGCAATATCCTGCGCGGCACAGCTGCGGTCGAGGGGGCGGGGGCGCTCATTCTGTTTTTCCGCTTCCTGCCGGAGTTCGGCTTCGGAAAGGCTCTGTGGTACGGCGTGTTCCACTCGATCTCCGCGTTCTGCAACGCAGGCTTTGATGTGCTTGCGGATACAGACGTAGGCGGGAGCCTCTGCCGCTACGCGACAGACCCGGTCGTGAATTTCACCATCATGGCGCTCATCATCATCGGCGGCCTTGGCTTCGCCGTCTGGGGCGACATCCGGCACAACCGCCGCTTTTTCCGCATGAGCGTCTATACGAGACTGGTCATTCTCATCACAACAGTCCTGATCTTCGGCGGCGCGGGAATTTTCGCCGCGCTGGAATGGAACAATCCCGGCACGCTTGGCGGCCTGACCCCGTCGCAGAAGCTGATGGCGGCGCTGTTCCAGTCGGTCACGCTCCGCACGGCGGGCTTTGCGACCTTCGACCAGAACGCGCTGTCAGACGTATCAAAGGCTGTGGCAGATTTTCTGATGCTTGTCGGCGGCTCGTCCGGCTCGACGGCGGGCGGCGTGAAGACCGTGACGGTCGGCGTGATTCTGCTTGCCGCGTGGTCGACCGCACGCGGCAGGACAAGCGTGCAGATCATGAAGCGCCGGATCCCGCAGCAGGCCGTTGCGAACGCGTCCGCGCTGTTCATTCTGGTGCTGCTGCTGTCCGGCCTCGGCGCGGCGTTTTTAAGCATCGCGGATCATGTCAGTCTGGAAAACGCGCTGTATGAGACGATTTCTGCGCTGTGCACCGTCGGTCTGACGACCGGCATCACGAGTTCACTGTGCGCCGCATCGCAGATCGTTCTGATCATTTTTATGTTCTTCGGACGGCTTGGGATCATGACTATCAGCGTCGGCTTCATGGCCGCCGACCGCGCCGAAGAACGCGTCAGCTACGCGGAAACAAAAATCATGATCGGGTGAGCGGATAAGGCGGCAGAATATACCGATTTTACGGTAATCTTCGGCAAATTCGCAGCTTCCCAACGGGCCGATGTGTGCATCGGCCCCTACACTCCAATGGGTGAGTGCGTCCGATTTTTTTGAAATTCCACCTGAACGACCGGCGGTTATACGCAGACAAAGGGAGTAAAACCATGAAAAAAACATATATTGTAATTGGACTTGGACGCTTCGGCTGTGCGGTCGCACAGCGGCTGTATGAGCTTGGGAGCGAGGTGCTGGCGATTGATCTTCGGCCTGAGCTTGTGCAGCGGATAGAGAGCAAAGTCACCTGCGCCGCCGTGTGCGACGTGCGGGATGAGGACGCACTGCGCACGCTCGGCGTGCGCAATTACGACTGCGCTGTCATCGCCATCGGCGGCGATCTGGCTACGAGCGTCGTTGCGACGCTGAACCTCAAGGAGCTGGGCGTGCAGAGCGTCGTGTGCAAGGCCACCGACGAAACACAGCGCCGGGCGCTGGAAAAGATCGGGGCAGATCATGTCGTCGTGCCGGAACGTGAATCCGGCATCAAGCTGGCGCAGTCTTTGACCTCGTCGAGCATTCTGGACTTTATCGAGCTTTCGCCGGACTGCGGCATTGCCGAGCTGCAGACGCCGAGCGAATGGTGCGGCAAGAGCATCCGGGAGCTGGATATCCGCGCAAAATACGGCGTGAACGTCATCGCCGTGCGGGAAAACGGAAAGGTACACGTCACGCTGGACGCGAACCGCCCGCTGAACGAGCATATCACGCTTGTCCTGCTCGGCGAGAACGACCGGCTCGCGAGGGTGAAGCCGTGATGGAGGAAACAATCACAAGCCGCCGGAACCCGCTTCTGGCGCACACGAAAAAGCTGCTCACCTCGCGCGCCTACCGCGAAAAATCCGGCGAATTCGCCGCCGACGGCGTGAAGCTGCTGGCGGAGGCCGCGCGTTGGTACCCGGGGCTGCATACTGTGATTGCGGAGGAACACGTAGAATTATGTAAACTATCAGATACCGTGCGCGTTGTCCGTGTACCCAGGGATGTGATGCAGTCCGTCTCTCTGATGGACGCGCCGCAGGGCGCGATTTTCCTCTGCCGCCTGCCGGAGCGGAAGCCCGGCACGATCCTGCCGGGGACGCTTCTGCTGGACGGCATTCAGGACCCCGGCAATCTCGGCACGATTCTCCGCACGGCGGACGCGCTGGAGGTTCCGGTCGTGCTGCTGGACGGCTGCGCCGACACGTATAACCCCAAGACGGTCCGCGCCTCCATGGGCGCGGTGTTCCGCACCCAGCCTGTCAGCATGACGAGGCAGCAGGCCATCGCCGCCTGCCGGGAAACGCATATCCCGCTGCTGGCGACCGCCATGTCTGCCGACGCTGTTGATCTGCGGCAGGCAGATTTGTGCAATGCGGCGGTCGTGATCGGCAGCGAGGGACAGGGAATTTGTCCAGAACTATTCGCGGCTGCGGAGCAGAAAATCATCATCCCCATGTCCCCGCGCTGTGAGTCATTGAACGCGGCAGTCGCCGCGACGATCGTTCTGTGGCAGATGAAGCGGTGAGGCACCGATGATGCGCTCACGCGGCTTGCCGTAGGGGCGGACGACTCTGTCCGCCCGACAGTGGGCATCGGCCCCGATGATTCGCAAACTATAAAAAATCCGAGAAAGACAGAGGGATTTTTATGCTGGAATACTGGTTGTGGCTGACCGGTCGCAGGGGCGTGGGACTGCGCGGGCTGCGTGCGCTGCTAGAGCAGTTCGGAACGCCCGAGGCGGTCTACTGCGCAGCAGAGCAGGATTACCCGCAGGCGCTGCGCCCGGAGGGGCGCGCTTCGCTTGCCGATAAGGAGCTTGCGCCTGCGCGGCAGATCCTGCAGCAGTGCTACCGGAAGAACATCCATGTTCTGACGTTTCAGGACGCCGCTTATCCGAACCGGCTCAAAAATCTTGACGATGCGCCTCTGGTATTGTATTATCAAGGCGTTTTCCCGGATTTTGATGCGGAACCGGTCATCGCCATGGTCGGCACGCGCAAGGCCTCCGCGTATGGGCTTCTTCAGGCGAAGCGCCTCGGCTATGAGCTTGGCCGCTACGGCGCAATTATTGTATCCGGCGGCGCTGCCGGAATTGACACCATGGCACTGCGCGGGGCCATATCCTCCGGAACAGCGCCGGTGGCTGTGTTTGCCTGCGGCGTGGATATCGACTATCCGGCAAACAACCGGAGTCTGTTTGAGGATCTTCGCGCCCACGGCTGCGTCATCAGTGAGCTTCCGCCCGGAACGCCGCCGCTGGCGGAGCATTTTCCGCCCCGCAACCGCATTCTGAGCGGTCTTGCGCTCGGCTCCGTGGTCGTGGAAGCGCCCAGAAAGAGCGGCGCGCTCATCACCGCCCGCCACGCGCTCGAACAGGGCCGGGATGTGTTCACGCTGCCCGGAAATCTCGGAAATCCGACCTGCGAGGGCAATATCCAGCTGCTCAAGGAGGGCGCGATCCTGATCTCCGAGGGCTGGGACGTTTTACAGGAATATACCTATCTCTACCCGGATCTGCCCCTGCGCCAGAGGCCGTTCGGCCCCATGACGCTCGGCCCGCAGGAGACGAAGGACAACCTTGTTGTGGCGGAAACTTCGTCCAACCCGGAAAAAACTGACACAAAAGCCGTTGACAAGCAGGAAAACAGGGCTTATATTGACGTACAGGAAATTTTGCCGCGCGTATCTGCCGACGAAGCCGCCGTTCTGCGGCAGCTGGAGGGCGGAAAGCAGCCGGTCGACCGGATGATCGACGAAACGCAGCTGCCCGCCGGGCGCGTACTGTCCGCGCTGACGCTGCTGGAGGTCAAGGGCTTTGTCAAGCGGCTGCCGGCCCGGTATTATGAGCTGGCGAAAAAATAACATGGAGGCGTCTATGCCGAACGCAAAACAGAATCTGGTCATCGTGGAGTCTCCCTCGAAGGCCAAAACCATCGGAAAATATCTTGGCCCCGACTATCAGGTCAAGGCCAGCATGGGCCATCTGCGCGATCTGCCGAAGAGCACGCTGAGCGTCGATATCGAGCACGATTTTGAGCCGGAGTACCAGCCGCTCAAGGGAAAGGAAGACATCATCGCAGACCTGCGCAAGGCCGCGAAGGGCTCCGGCCGCATCTATCTCGCGACTGACCCGGACCGCGAGGGCGAAGCCATCTCGTGGCATTTGAAATATCTGCTGAACATTCCGGATAACGAGACATACCGCGTGACCTTCAACGAGATCACACGCAACGTCGTGCAGGAATCCATCCAGCACCCGCGTCCCATCGACCAGAATCTCGTCGACGCGCAGCAGGCGCGCCGCGTGCTCGACCGCATTGTCGGCTATCAGCTCAGCCCCCTGCTCTGGAAAAAGATCCGCAAGGGCCTGTCCGCCGGACGCGTGCAGTCTGTCGCGACCCGTCTGGTCGTCGACCGCGAGAACGAGATCCGGGCCTTTGTCCCGCAGGAATACTGGACGCTGGATGTAAATCTGAACCGCGCCGGCAAGCCCGGCAGCTTCACCGCGCACTACTACGGCGACCCGCAGAAGCGCGAGCTGACGAGCGAGCAGGATGTGCAGTCCGTTCTGGACGCGCTGGAGGGCCAGCCGTTTTCCGTGACCGGCGTGAAGAAATCGGAGAAAAAGCGCACCCCCGCGCCGCCCTTCATCACCTCGACGCTCCAACAGGAGGCGTCGCGCAAACTCAACATGACCCCACGCCGCACAATGATGATCGCGCAGCAGCTTTACGAGGGCGTAGAGATCTCCGGTGAGGGCTCTGTCGGCTTGATCACTTACATGCGTACCGATTCCCTGCGTATCTCCGAGGAGGCGCTGGCCGCTGCAGGCGAGGTAATTCGCAGCCGCTACGGCGCGGCCTATTACGCCGAACCCCGCCGCTATAAGCCGAAATCCGGCGCGCAGGACGCGCACGAGGCCATCCGCCCGTCAAATGTCGCGCTCTATCCCGAGGCGGTCGAGCATGATCTGACCAAGGAGCAGTACCGGCTCTATAAGCTCATCTGGAGCCGCTTCATCGCGTCGCAGATGACCAATGCGCTGTACGACGTGACGGCGATTGAGGCCGCCTGCGGCAGCCATGTCTTCCGCGCGACCCACCAGAGCATGAAATTCTCCGGCTTTACCGCCATTTATGAGGAAGGCCGCGACGACGAGCAGGAAAAGCTCGATTCCCCGCTGCCCGACCTTGCCCCCGGCGAGGCGCTCACGGCCTCCGGCTTTGACAAGCAGCAGCACTTCACCCAGCCGCCCGCACGCTATACGGAGGCGTCTTTAGTGCGCGCGATGGAGGAAAAGGGCGTCGGCCGTCCGTCGACCTACGCGGCGATCATCGCCACGATCCAGGATCGCGAATACGTCATCAAGACCGACAAAAAGCTCTCGCCGACGAAGCTCGGCGAGGTGGTCAACGGGCTGATGATGGACCGCTTCCCCAATATCATCAGCGTCGAATTCACCGCCGACATGGAAAAGCAGCTCGACCAGGTCGAGGCCGGACAGCGCCGCTGGAAGAGCGTGCTGGAGGAGTTCTACACCGGCTTCCATCAGGAAATGGTCGATGCGGAGGAGGCGCTGAAGGACACCCGCCTCAAGGTGCCGGATGAGGTCTCGGATGAAAAATGCGAGATCTGCGGCCGGAACCTTGTCGTGAAAACGAGCCGCTTCGGCAAATTCCTCGCCTGCCCCGGCTACCCGGAGTGCAAGTTTACAAAGCCGATTACGGAAAAAATGCCGGGCCGCTGTCCGAAGTGCGGCAGCGCGATTTTAAAGCGCAAGAGTAAGCGCGGCTACGCCTATTACGCGTGTGAGCGCGGCGCGGCCTGCGGCTTTATGACGTGGGACGTGCCGACGGATCAGGATTGCCCGGTCTGCGGCCAGACGATGTTCAAGCGCTCCGGCAAGGGCGCAATGAAGCCGTTCTGCGCGAATCCCGAGTGCTCGAACTTCCTGCCGGAGGACAAGCGCGGCTACCGCCGCAAGTCCACTGCGACCGGCGAGGCCGCGACTGCGGAATCCAATGCAGAGGCCGCTGCCGAAGCCGCGCAGAAGCAGGCAGAGGAAAAGAAAGCCGCAAAGAAAGCGGCAGCGAAAAAGCCCGCCGAAAAGGCGGCTGCAAAGAAGCCTGCCGCGAAGAAGGCAGCGGCAAAAAAGCCTGCGGCCAAGAAGCCGCCTGCGAAAAAGGCCGCCAAAAAGACCGAGCCGGAAGACGATCTTCCGTTCTGATACAGAGATAGAAAGGACGCCCCAATATGCTGGAAGTGAAAGTGATCGGCGCGGGTCTTGCGGGCTGCGAGGCCGCGTGGCAGCTGGCCGAGCGCGGCATTCATGTGACGCTGACCGAGATGAAGCCGCACAAAATGACGCCTGCGCACCACTGCGCGGACTTTGCGGAGCTTGTCTGCTCCAACTCCCTGCGCGGCGACCGGCTGGAAAACGCCGTCGGCCTTTTGAAAGAAGAGCTGCGGCGGCTGCACAGCCTGATCCTGACCTGCGCGGAGGCAAACCGCGTCGAGGCAGGCGGCGCATTGGCCGTCGACCGCTACGGCTTTTCCGGCATGGTGACGGAAAAAATCAAGTCGCACCCCAACATCACCGTCGTGGAGGCGGAGGAAACCGAGGTCCCGGCAGGCCCGGTCATCATTGCGACCGGTCCCCTGACCTCCGACGCGATGAGCGCTGCGATCCAGCGCTATTTCGGCGGGCAGGAGTATATGAGCTTCTTTGACGCCGCCGCGCCGCTCGTGACCTTCTCGTCCATCGACATGGACAAGGCGTGGTTCGCGTCCCGGTACGACCGGGGCGATGCAGATTATGTCAACTGCGCAATGGATAAGGATGAATACCTTGCCTTTGTCGACGCGCTCAGCTCGGCGGAGGAAGCGCCGGTGCACGGCTTTGAGGACAAGCACGTATTCGAAGGCTGTATGCCCGTCGAGGTCATGGCCCGGCGCGGCATCGATACCCTGCGCTACGGCCCGTTGAAGCCCGTGGGCCTCAAGGACCCGAAGACGGGGCATGAGCCGTATGCCGTCGTGCAGCTGCGCAGGGATAATGCCGCAGGCTCCGTCTATAATATCGTCGGCTTCCAGACCCACCTGAAATTCCCGGAGCAGAAGCGCGTGTTTTCCATGATCCCCGCGCTGCACGACGCGGAATTCGTCCGTTACGGCGTGATGCACCGCAACACCTTCCTCGATTCCCCTCGCCTGCTTGACCGGTACTATGCCGATAGGCAGAACCCGCTGGTCGCGTTTGCAGGCCAGATGACGGGCGTGGAGGGCTATGTCGAATCGACGGCCTCCGGTTATCTTGCGGGTGTCAGCATGGCGGCAAAGCTCAAGGGCGAGCCGCTTCCCGATTTCCCGCGCGAAACAGCCATCGGCGCGCTGGCAGCGTACATTTCGGATACGAGCGTCGGCTCGTTCCAGCCGATGAACGTGAATTTCGGCATTCTGACGCCACTTGACCGCCGCGTCAAGGGAAAGGCCAATAAAAATCTCGCCATCGCGCAGCGGTCGCTTGCGCTTATCGATCAAATGACAGGGCAGGAGGAAGCAACATGAGAATTCTGGTAGACGCCATGGGCGGCGACAACGCCCCTGACCAGATCGCGCTGGGCGCGATCCAGGCGGCAAAGGACTTCGGCTGCGAGGTCGTGCTGGTCGGACGCGGCGAGGCGATCCTGCGTGCGCTGAAGGATCAGGGCATCGAAACGCTTCCCAAGGGCGTGGAGATCGCCAACGCGGACGACGTCGTGGATATGCACGACGATCCGGCGACGGTCGTAAAAAAGAAAAAGGATTCCAGCATGGTCGTGGGCCTGAATATGCTGAAGGAGGGCGGCGGAGACGCGTTCGTCTCCGCAGGCTCGACCGGCGCGCTGCTCTCCGCCGCGACGCTGACCGTCCGGCGCGTCAAGGGCATCCGCCGCGCCGCCATGGCTCCGCAGATCCCGACGAAGACCGGCCGGGAGGCCGTGCTCATCGACTGCGGCGCGACGGCCGACTGCACGCCGGAATTTCTGCTGCAATTTGCGTTCATGGGCTCGTATTACGCCGAAAAGGTGCTGGGTATCGAAAACCCGCGTGTCGCGCTTTTGAACATCGGTGCAGAGGATTCCAAGGGCGGCGAGCTGCAAAAGGCCGTCTATCCGCTCCTGAAGCAGGCAGGCGAGGCCGGGGCGATCAACTTTACCGGCAACATTGAGGCGCGCGATGTGCCGCTGGGCGGCGCGGACGTGGTCGTGGCCGACGGCTTCTCGGGCAATATTCTGCTCAAGGGAATCGAGGGCACGGCGCTGTTCATGGCCTCCATGATGAAGGATATGTTCAAGAAAAACGTACTGACCAAGCTGGCGGCGCTTTTGTGCATGGACGGCGTGAAGGCGTTCAAGAAAAAGATGGACTACCGCGAGACGGGCGGCACGGCCCTCATCGGCCTGAGCAAGCCCGTGATCAAGGCGCACGGCTCATCCGACGCGCTGGCCATCCGCAACGCCATCCGGCAGGCCATCGGCGCTGTCGAGGCGGACGTGGCCGCGACGCTGGCCGCAAATATGGACCATATGGTCATACCAAAGGAGTATCAACATGCTGAGTGAACTGGAAGCCGGGCTGGGCTACACGTTCCGGGACAAGAGCATTCTCGAAAACGCGCTGACACACAGCTCCTATGCCAATGAAAACCGCGAGCGCGGTCTGCGCGACAACGAACGGCTGGAATTTTTAGGCGACTCGATTCTGGGCTTCGTCGTGGCGGATTATCTGTACCGGAGCTTTCCGGACAGGCCGGAGGGCGAGCTGACGCGCATCCGCGCCGATCTTGTCTGTGAGAAAAATCTGGCCCGCGCGGCGGGCACGATCAGCCTCGGCAGCTTCCTGCTGCTCGGCCACGGCGAGGAGCACGGCGGCGGCCGCAAGCGCGATTCCATCGTCTCCGACGCCATGGAGTCCGTGATCGCGGCCAGCTACATGGACGGCGGCTTCTCTGCCGCAAAGGAGATCATCGACCGCCTGATCCTCTGCGACGTTCCGGCAGGCAAGCCGCATAATTTCGACTATAAGACCGCGCTGCAGGAGCTGGTGCAGCGGAAAAAGGATCAGGTGCTCTGCTATGAGCTGATCGGCGAATCCGGCCCGGATCACGACAAGAAATTCGAGGTCGAGGTCCTGCTCAACGGCAAGCCCTGCGGCAAGGGCAGCGGCAGCAGCAAAAAACGCGCCGAACAGGCCGCAGCCGCAGCCGCCATCGACGCGCTGTTCCCCGGAGAATTGTAAAAACAGAACCGCTGGAAGAGTTGTTCCAGCGGTTCTGTTTTGCTTAAAGGATCGAAATCTGGCACATTTTCATCGCATTCAGCGCCGTTTCATGGCTTTCCGGGGTCACGCCTGCGCAGCAGTCCGCACGGACGAAAAGCGGAACCTCCGGCAACGCGCCCTTTGTCATCATCGCGTTCGTAATGACGCAGATATCGGTGCAGAGGCCGATGAACTCAACGCTCTCCAGCTCCGGAAGACCCTTGAGATAGTCGATCAGGGCCGGGGAGCCGAAGCCGGGCTTGTCAAAGACCGGCGCGTCCAGAACCGGCAGCGCCGCGTCGATCTGCCAGCCCGCCGTTCCCTCCATGCAGTGCGGGACCGGAAGCTTCCGGCCCTCCTGCGTGGACAGGTAATCCGCATGGTGCGTATCGCGCGTGAAGACGACTGTTTCCCCGTCCTCCCGCGCTTTTTTCAGCCGCGCCGCGACCTTCGGCACGATCGAAACGGCCTCCTTCGTCCCCAGCGCGCCGTCAATAAAATCCTTCTGCATATCGATAATGGCGAGAACCTTCATAAACCAAGCCTCCTATTCCAGTTCAGTATAGCACATACAGCCGAATTTGCACAGAAATTTCTTGACAGATTCAGGAGCCCGCGCTATACTTGTGATACTTAAAAATTTTTAATTAAAATTTTTTATGCAACGAAAGGAGCCGCCATGCTGCTTCAGACCATCGAGGCGCTGTTCCGCAAATACCGCCTGTTCTGCTATCAGAAGCTGTTTGCCGCCGTGCGGGAAAAGCCAGGCAGTCTCAGCGCGACGGAAGCCTTTTCCGCAGATATCATTCATCTGCTCGGAAGCCCGACGATCTCCCAGTTTGCCGATACCATCGGCATTTCCCAGCCGAACGCGACCTATAAGGTCAATCAGCTTGTGTCAAAGGGGTATCTGAACAAAACGGTGCAGGCGCACGACCGGCGCGAGATCGTGCTGACGACCTCGGAGAAGTTTTCCGGTTATTTTGATGAAAATGAAGAAGAAATGCAGAAAAAGGTCGCTGCGCTCTCCGCGCAGTTCACGCCCGAGGAGCTTTGCAGCGCAGAACGCGTGCTGCTGGCGCTCGGTACGCTTCTGTAACGAAGGAGGACACTATGGATATTTTCGAAAAATGCAATCAGCGCTACATTCAGGATGAGGTCCGGGATCTGGGCATCTATCCCTATTTCCACGCGCTCGAATCCCGGCAGGATACCGAGGTCATTATGGAGGGTAAGCGCCGCATCATGCTCGGCTCCAACAACTATCTCGGCCTGACAACGAACGAAGCAGTCGTCAAAGCCGGTATGCACGCCTATGAGACGCTCGGCTCCGGCTGCTCCGGCTCCCGTTTCCTGAACGGCACGCTCAAGCTGCATCTGGAGCTGGAGGACGAGCTTGCAAAATTTCTGCGCAAGGACGCCGTCGTGACCTTCTCGACGGGCTTCCAGTCCAATCTCGGCATCATCAGCGCCATTGTCGGCCTGCATGACTATGTCATCATGGACCGTGAGAACCATGCCAGCCTCTATGACGGCTGCAAGCTGTCCTACGGCAAGATGCTGCGCTACCAGCACAACGATATGGCAGACCTTGAAAAGAAGCTCCAGAAGGTGCCGGAGACGGCGGGCTGCCTGATCGTGACCGACGGCGTGTTCTCCATGGGCGGCGACATTGCCAACCTGCCCGAGATCTGCGCGCTGGCGCAGAAATACGGCGCACGCGTCATGGTCGACGACGCGCACGGCCTCGGCGTCATCGGCGAGGGAGGCCGCGGCACAGCCAGCTATTATGGCCTTGAAGACCATGTCGATATCTACATGGGCACGTTCTCCAAGTCGCTTGCTTCCCTCGGCGGCTATATGGCCTCCAGCAGCCGCGTAGCAGACTTCGTGCGCCACAGCTCCCGCCCGTTCATCTTCTCCGCGTCCATCCCGCCCGCGAACGCCGCTGCGGCGCTTGCCGCGCTCCGCGAGCTGGAAGCGCACCCGGAGCTGGTGACGAAGCTGCAGGAAAATGCGCTTTATATGCGCGGTCTTCTGAACGAGCGGAACATCAAAATGCGCCCGTCCAACGGCGACCGTATTCCCATTATCCCAATCTATACCTATGAACCAATTCCGACGCTCACCATCGCGAAGGAGCTGTATGAGCGCGGGGTCTACGTCAATTCCTCCCTGCCGCCCGCGGCGGCCCCGCATGAGTGCCTGCTGCGCACGAGCCTGATGGCCACGCACACCCATGCGCTGATCGACGAGGCTGTAGGCGTGATCGCCGATGTTTTAAGGGGGTATGACCTGTGACGCCTGTAAAAAAGGTATGCGTCATCACCGGCGGCACGTCCGGCATCGGCCTGTGCACGGCGCAGGCGATGCTTGAAAAGGGCTACACGGTCTATGAGCTGTCCAGACGAGCCGAGGGCGCGCCCGGCATGAAGCACATCATGGCCGACGTCACAAAGGAAGAGACGCTGGCCGCAGCCGTGCAGGAAATTTTAAAGCAGGAAGACCACATTGACGTGCTCATCAACAACGCGGGCTTCGGCATTTCCGGCGCGGTCGAATTCACGAAGACGGAGGACGCGCAGCACCAGCTGGACGTGAACTTCTTCGGTATGGTGCGCATGAACCGGCAGGTGCTGCCGGTGATGCGGCGGCAGTGCCATGGCCGCATTGTGAACCTGAGCTCCGTCGCAGGCGCGATCCCCATCCCGTTCCAGACCTATTATTCGGCCAGCAAGGCCGCCATCAACTCCTATACCATGGCGCTTGCGAACGAGGTCAAGCCCTTCGGCATTCAGGTCTGCTGTGTCCAGCCGGGCGATATCCGCACGGGCTTCACCGCCGCGCGGGAAAAGAACCCGGAGGGGGACGACGTCTACGGCGGGCGCATCGCGCGCTCTGTCGCGGGCATGGAGCGCGACGAGCAGAACGGCATGGCCCCGGAAAAGGCGGGCGCATTTATTGCGCACGTCGCGGACAAGAAGAGCGTCCGGCCCATCAATACCATCGGCCTGCAATACAAATTCTTCTGCTTCCTCGTCAAAATCCTCCCGGCCAAAACGCTGAACTGGCTGGTCGGACTGATCTACGCAAAATAAAGACCAAATACATCAAAAAACGCTTCGGGACACGAAAAATGCCCGAAGCGTTTTTGATTCTGCAAAAATCTCCGGCAGGAGGCCCTGCCGGAGAGAAGCTTCAGAAGCTGATCACGCCCAGATGCTCAAGCAAAATCTTCAGGCCGATCAGAATCAGGATGATGCCGCCTGCCAGCTCTGCCTTCGCCTTGTAGCGCAGGCCGAAGAGATTGCCGACCCGAAGTCCGGCGGCGGAACAGAGAAACGTGGTGATGCCGATCAGACAGACGGCCAGCGGCACATTGACGTCCGGCAGCAGCGCAAACGTGATGCCGACAGCCAGCGCGTCGATGCTCGTGGCCAGCGCCATCAGCAGCATTGTTTTGAACGCAAACGAGGCGCTTGTTTCAGATTCCTCCCTGGAGAAGCTCTCCTTGATCATGTTCGCGCCGATAGCGGCCAGCAGCACGAACGCGACCCAATGGTCAAAGGCTGTGATGTACTGCTCGAACGTCGAGCCAAGAAAATAGCCGATGGTCGGCATCAGCGCCTGAAAGCCGCCGAACCATGCGCCGACGATCAAATAGTGCTTGAATTGCAGCTTTTTCGTCGAAAGGCCCTTACAGATCGACACCGCAAACGCGTCCATCGACAGTCCGATGCCCAGCAGAAGAATTTCCAGGATGCTCATAATTCCAACACAGCCTTTTCAGTGAAATTTTGTTAACATCTCATACTTACATGGGAAAGTCAAGAAAAAAGCGCGGTTTTCCGCGCTTTTTTCAGAAAATTCATGCGTGTTTCAGCTTTTTGCGGAACGCTCTGTGGTATACGATGAAATACAGTACCGCGCTGACCGGGATGGCGACAAACACGTCGAGGATCGAGTGCTGCTTGACGAGCACCGTCGACGCGCAGATCAGCAGCCCCAGCGGCAGCGCGACCCACTGCAAGTGCCGCCTGCAGAGCGGCTCCGAATCAAAGCAGGCCAGTGTCAGCGCCGCGCAGCCGATGACGTGCATACTGGGCAGCACGTTCGTGTTGGTGTCAGCGGTATAAATGCGCTGCACGAGCCAGATGAAGAAATCGTGCTGTGCGAATTCCGTCGGGCGCAGATCCTGTCCGTTCGGGAAGATCAGGCAGAACAGGATCGAGCCGCCGAAGCCAAGGCCGATATACACCATGAACCGCTTGAACGCGGGCACGTCGTACCACATGAGGTACAGCGTCATGGCAAACAGCAGCGGGTGCCACATACAGTAGGGAATGATAAAATACCGGCAGAATGGGATCTTGTCGTCGAGCGGCAGATAGGACACCCAGTAGTGGTCGGTCACAACGTGCTCGGCAATATAAAACAGAACGAAATAGACGATCCAGATCAGAAGATACCAGTGGTGGCGGCAATTTTCAACTGTCCCGATCTTCCACTGCCTGTTTGGACGACTGTGCATGGTCTGACTCCTTCTTATTTTCCGTGATAGTGGGGATAAATGCTTTTGCGATGCGGCCCTTGCCGCGGTGCTTGATATAGAAATAGCCAAACACGCTGAACGTCAGCGCGCCGATAAAGTTGACGAACAAATCCTCCATCGTGTCATACAGGCCGATATCGAGATAGCCGTTAAAGCCCAGATCCTGCCCGTTGACGGCAACGGAGGTGATATTGTCGATGGTGATGGGGATGTTCCTGTTCGTCGGGTCGAGCATGACGGAGGTGATCGAGCTTATGATCGTGTCCTTCTGCATGTCCATGTGGAACAGCCTGTCCATGCCGAATTCAAAAAACTCCCACAGAACGCCGATGGTCATTGAGAAGCAGAACGCAGCGAGCGCCACATAAATGGGAGACAGCTGGAACTTGATCTTGTCGTTGCGGTTCAGGATATCAATGAGCGCGAAGCCAAATGCCGCGCACAAAAAGCCCGTCGTCGTGTGCAGAATGGAATCCCAGTTTGGAACATTGATGAAAAAGCAGCCCAGTTCGCCCAGAATTTCCGACGCGAAGATGAACACCAGAATGATGATCTCCAGCGTACCCGGCAGCTCGATGCCGAAGTTTTTCTGCACAAACAGCGGCAGCAGGAACAAAAACAGCACCAGCAGGCAGATCGCCGCGTTTTCATATTCGCCGCGCAGAATCGACGAGACGAGGATCGCCACGACGATCAGACGCAGAATGATATAGACGGTAAACACAGCAGGCTTCTTCTTCGCCTCCGCGACCAGCCGCAGCCGCCTCTGACGGTTCTTTTCTTTCATAGCCAAATACTCCATTCATTAGTAAAGAAAATAGTACCCGAAATCAAGCGAAAAAACAAGCGGAAGAATGTTAAAGATTTATGAAGATTAGCCCTTATCCAGAAATTCCGCTCTGGCGCAGCTCAAGATCCGCTCGGAAACCCCTTCGATCTGTTTGGCCATACCGCCGCCTCCATTTCATTCATAACATCGTTTCATAACTGTGTTATGAATTGCAGTTCAATGCCTCTAATTTGCCAAGCCCTCTTTTCAAAAGCTCCGGCAATTCGAACGTGCCTGCGCACTTGGCACAGCAAACGCGCCCCCTCCGCAGAGAAGGCGCTTTTATTTGCTTTATACGCTCTGTACGAACCGGAGGAAGGCCCGGCGGCCCTCCGGGGTGCATTTGTAGACGCCTGCGTCCTCCAGCACCTGCATGAAGACTGCGCCGACCTCCTGCCGCAGGATTTCCTCTGCGTTTTCCGGCGTGAACGCGTGCCGCGTCTTCAGCTCCTCCGCCCAGCCCGCGTGCTTCTGCAGCGTCTCGTCGGCGCGCAGGTCGCGGTTCTGCAAGATCGCGTCTGTCAAAAGCGCAAGCTCTCTGTCCAGCCGGGACGGCAGAACGGCGAGGCCCATGACCTCGATCAGGCCGATGTTCTCCTTCTTGATGTGGTGCAGCGCCTCGTGCGGATGGTACAGGCCCAGCGGATGCTCCGCCGTGGTGAGGTTATTGCGCAGGACGAGGTCAAGCTCAAACGCATCTTCCCGGCGGCGGGCGATGGGCGTGATGGTGTTGTGCGGAACGCCGTCCGTTTCGGCGAAGATCATGGCGGCTTCGTCCGTATAGCCGCGCCACGCGGCAAGGATTTTATCCGCCAGTGCACACAGCCGGTCAGGGTCTGAGCCGGTCAGGCGCAGCACGGACATGGGCCATTTGACGATCCCGGCGCGGATATCGTCAAAGCCCGCGAACGTGACCGGCAGCTCGACCGGCGCTTTTTCCATGGCGAAGGTATAGTGTCCGCCCTGAAAATGGTCGTGGCTCAGGATCGAGCCGCCGACGATGGGCAGATCGGCGTTGGAGCCGAGGAAATAGTGCGGGAACTGCTTCGTAAAATCCAGCAGCCGACGGAACGTCGCGCCGGAGATGCGCATGGGCGTATGCGCCGCGTTCAGGACGATGCAGTGCTCGTTGTAATAGACATACGGAGAGTATTGCAGGTACCAGTCGCCGCCGTCCAGCTGCAGCGGAATGATGCGGTGGTTCTGCCGGGCCGGGTGGTTCATGCGGCCCGCGTAGCCTTCGTTTTCCGCGCACAGGGCGCATTTGGGGTAGCCGGACTGCGGCGCGTTTTTGGCAGCAGCGATGGCGCGCGGGTCCTTTTCGGGCTTGGACAGGTTGATGGTGATGTCAAGCGTTCCGTATTCGCAGGTATACGTCCACTTCTTATCCTTCGCGATGCGGTCGCGGCGGATATAGTTGGTATCCTGGCTGAAGCGGTAGAACCAGTCGGTCGCTTCGCGCGGGGAGACTTCATAGAGCGTGCGGAAGCTGGTGCGGACCTCATGCGGTCGGGGCGTGAGAACGCCCATGAGCTTCGTGTCGAACAGATCGCGCGCGGTCTGATTGTCCGGGCACACGCCGCGCGAAACGGCGTCGTCCGTCAAAGTCTGCAAAAGCTCGGCAAGCGGCGCCTCCGCAGGCGCGGCAGCCTCGTCAAAGGAATCCAGCGCAAGCGCTTCCAGCAGCGCGTTGCGGCAGCAGACCACATCGTCCGTCTGGATCAGCCCCGTGCGCACGGCGTATTGGCAGAGCGCGGAAAGATAGGAATCGAGCATGGCAGTACCTCTTTTCTGGTTTGCTTCATTATACATGGGAACCGGCGTGTATGCAAGGGCTGCATACACGCTGCTTTTTATTCCCCGCCATATGCCCGCAGGCGGGATTTGAGCAGGCCGATGGCATAATACATCGTCTCATAGCGCAGATACTGATCCGCGTTCGCGTCCCACAGGACGCGCAGACGGGGCGCAAATTCGTCGTCGCCGTGCCAGAACTGGACGGCAATGCGAAGCTCCTCGAAAAACGGCAGCGAAAAGCTCACATCCGCGCCCGCCATCGGCGTGCCGCCGAGGCGCAGGCAGGCGCGCTCCAGCAGCTCCGGCCGCCGGTCGTACAGCAGCTCCAGCGCGTCCGCGCGATTCGGCTCCATCAGGCCCCGGTGGACCTGTCCGCCGAAATCCAGCGTCGTTTTCCACGCCCCTGCCGCTCTGCGGCCCGGCTTCGCGTCGCAGAGCAGGTCGAAGATCGTGAGCGTCTCGTCAAACCCGTCCGCCGGGAGCCACGCGCCGGAGCCCCGGCGCGCGATATATCCGTCTGCACGGCTGACGCGGTAGTCCTCACTGAGCAGGCGCAGATATAAAAAATCCCCGTCCGTCCGCAATCCGTGCGCGCGGGCGACCGCGTCCAGATCGTGCGCGCAGAACAGCTTCCGCGCCTGTCCGGCCTGGATCTCGTAGTTATTTTTCCGCTCCATGCGCGCCTCAGCCCTCCCGCAGCGCACGGTAGAGCGCGTCCATACTGTCACAGATGGTTTCGGCTCCCGCGTTGACGAGCACATCCCGGTCGCGGAAGCCCCAGCTGACTGAAATGCAGGGCAGGCCCGCGTTCCGGGCCGTGGCCACGTCGACCTCGGAGTCGCCGATGTAGACGGCGCGCAGCGCCTCGGCTCCCAGCTGCCGGACGACCTCGAACACGGCGTCCGGGCAGGGCTTTTTTCGCACGCCGTCCTTCGCGCCCGCGCTTGCGGCCAGAAGTCCCGGGAAATATTGCGCGGAGAGCGTTTTCACGGCATAATCCGGCTTGTTGGACACGACGGCGGACACGACGCCGTCCGCCTGCAGCTGCCGCAGCAGCTCCGAAATGCCGGGATAGGGCGTTGTAAAATCCGCGCAGTGGACGGCGTAATAGGGATTGAACGCCTCGAAGACCGCTTCGATCTGCGCCTCGTCCGTGCCTGCGGGGACGGCGCGCTCGATCAGCTTCCGGATGCCGTTGCCGACAAACGCGCGCACCTCCGGAAGCGTTCTGGGCGCGAAGCCCTGCGTGGAAAGCGCATAATTCAGTCCCTGCCGCAGATCGGCCAGCGTGTCGAGCAGCGTCCCGTCCAGGTCAAAAATTGCAAGCTGATACATGGTCTGATCCTCGCTTTATCTGTATTCGATGCGATTATAAAAGTTGCGGCCTCCGCTTGTCAATGCTATAATACAGCTATTCTGACGAAAAGGGACGAAAAAACATGGAAATTCATCAGATCACCGATTTTAACGCGCCGGAGCTGGATGTTTACGCGCGGCTGACGGAAAACCAGCTGGTGAACCGCGCCGACCCGGAAAACGCGCTGTTCGTGGCCGAAAGCCCGCTGGTCATCGGCCGGGCGCTGGACGCGGGCTGCGCGCCGGTGTCGTTTCTGATGGAGCAGAAGCATATTGAGGGCAAGGGCGCGGCGCTGCTGGCGCGGTGCCCGGACGTGCCGGTCTACGCGGCGGAGCTGGACGTTCTGACGCAGCTGACGGGCTTTCATCTCACGCGCGGGATGCTCTGTGCGATGCGCAGGCCGAAGCTGCGCGACCCGGCAGTGCTGCTGCAGGACGCGTCGCGCGTGGCGGTGCTGGAAAACGTGATGAACCCCACGAACCTCGGCGCGATCTTCCGCTCTGCGGCAGCGCTTGGCATGGACGCGGTGCTGCTGACGAGCGCGGGCAGCGACCCATTATACCGGCGCGCGGTGCGCGTGAGCATGGGCACGGTTTTTCAGGTGCCGTGGGCCTATCTGCCGGAGGGCTGGACAGAGCTTCTGCACACGCTCGGCTTCCGCACGGCGGCCATGGCGCTGCGGGACGATTCCGTCCGGCTGGACGATCCGCGCCTCGCAGCCGAGCGGAAGCTCGCCGTCGTGATGGGCACGGAGGGCGACGGGCTTGCAGACGCGACGATCGCCGCCTGCGACTATACCGTCCGCATCCCCATGCACCACGGCGTCGACTCGCTGAACGTCGCCGCAGCCAGTGCCGTGGCTTTCTATCAGTTGGGAAAACCCGCAGAATAACGCCCTTGACACACATAAACAGCCATGGTATCCTGAGATTACAAACAGAACCAAAGGAGGCGGTATGCTTGGAAAAGAAGCTTGATCTGGAAGACACGGTGCGGGCCGTGACGGAGCAGCCCTGGGCGCGCATCCGTGCGTTCATGAAGCCGGTAATACCGGCGCTTGCCGCGGTGCTGATCGCCGCGCTTGCGGCGGGGTGTACCATGATGGACAGCGTTCCGCAGGAAACGCCTGCCTCGGAGGTCGAGCCGCCGGAGGCGCTTATCGCGGCGCGGGTCGAAGACGCGGAACCAGCGGACGAACAGCTGAAGACGCCCGTGGAGCAAGCGGGCGCATCGGTTCTTTCGGACAGCGAGCAAGCCGCGTTCTGCGCCTATCTGCTGGACAAGTTTGATGAGCTGGAGGTGCGCGGCGCATTCGACGCAGAATCGCGCTGGACAGCCGAGCGGCTGAGCGATACGGTCGCCTGCCTGACCATCTATCGCCCCGACGCGCAGGATGAGGTCTTGGACGAGCTGATCTATCACAGAGAGACAGGACTTGTCAGCGACACGCGGTTCCGCTGCTATCAGGCATCTGTCGGAGACGACGCGCCGGAGGATGTCAGAACATACACGTACAATGCGCTGCTCAGCAGCGTCTATCAGAAGATCCCCTTCGAGTGCTTTGCGAACTATCTGGACGGGCATTACCGCGAGCTTTCCCCTCTCGGGCTGTGGAGCTATGACACGGTCTGGTCGGTCTCCATGACAGAGCATGAGATGCGGCTGACGATCTCCGGGTTGCCGGACGGTGGACGCGAGGCGTTTACGCTGGATCTGGACACGATGCTGGTGCGCCGGGAGGAGACAGACGCGCAGCGCGCGGTCTTTGCGCAGTGGTTCGATTTTGCTGTCCAATGGCGACTGGACAAGCTGCCGGTTTTCTGGTCTGACGAGACGGCGGAAGATGAAAATCATGGCCTGCCGGACGGCGCTTCGGCGTATCTCACATGGCTGTACGCGGTCAATCAGGAGACGCTGGACGCAGAAGGCTTGATCGAGCCAGACTGGGCCTATGCCAATATCTCGAAGTATTTCCCCATCCGGCGGCTGAGTTTTGACGATCTGCCGGACGTCTGGGAATTTAAAGACGGCGGTTATTCTCTGAGCCATGCCGATGCCGGGCAGAAGCCGCTCGTGCGGCTCGATTCGCTGGAAGCAGACGTTCTGGACGGCAAGACGGTTTACACGATGCAGCTGACGTTTTTGGCGACAGAGCACCCGGTCGGGGATGCGGAATGGGAGACGCTTCGCGCACAGATCCTGTCCGGCGACGAAACCGGGCTTCTGGAATCGCACATCGACACGTACCGCTTCCGGTTCTCCGGCGGAGAACCGTATTTTCTGGAGCACAATGAGCTTATGATCTGTAGATAAGGAACAGGCACGGCCTTTTGGGGGCTGTGCCTGTTTTGTGCGTTATACTGAGAAATATTGGAGATCCGCTTGTAGGGGCCGATGCCGGTCACAGCCGTTCGCGACGAAGGAGCGTTACGGATGTGGGTCTGCCGCTTGCCGGTACACATCGGCCCGTGAGGAAGTTGCGAATTTGCTGAAGACCACCATAATACCGGTCTATTCTGGCGGGCGGACAGAGTCGTCCGCCACTACAGGGAGTGCGAATGGGCGTTGTAGGGGCCGACGACTCTGTCGGTCCATTGGGAAATTGCGAATTCGCCGGAAACCTCCGTAAAACCTGTGCGTTCTGCCGGGCCGATGCGATGCCCGCAGGATAGTTTCGAGGCGCAACCGCGCTTTGCGCGGCTCTTAGCGCCGAAGATGGGCATCGACCCCTACGCTGAAGTATGGAAGTGCATACGAATTTGCCGGAAGACTTTCGCTTCTCACAGCTTCCTGCTGCTGCCCCTCAGGCGCTTCGCGCCAGCTCCCTTTTCAGAGAAGCCTTATTCCGCGCAGCACGCCTTGATGACGGCGACTGCTTTTTGCAGCTGCTCCATCGGGATATTGAGGGCGGGCAGGAGGCGGAGCTTGTCCTTGGCCTTGATGACCAGCACGCCCTTTTCGCGGCAGGCGGCGATGATGTCGGACGCGTTTTTCTCCGTCTGGATGCCGAGCATCAGGCCGAGGCCGGACACACCGAGCACGCCCTTCGCGCCGGCCAATTCCTGTTTGATATACGCAGAGCGTTCTTCTACGCCTTCAAGCATCTTCTCGTCCAGACGGCTCAGGACGTTGATTGCGCCTGCGCAGCAGACGGGGTTGCCGCCGAAGGTCGAGCCGTGCGTTCCGGCGGAAAGCACATCCTGCACCTTTTCGCCCAGCAGCGTCGCGCCGAGCGGCAGGCCGCCCGCAAGGCCCTTGGCCGTGGAGACGATATCGGGCTGCACGCCGTAGTGCATATAGCCGTACAGCTTTCCGCTGCGGCCATTGCCGACCTGCACCTCGTCGCAGATGAGAAGCAGATCATATTGTTCGCACAGCTTCGCCGCGCCCTTGACATACGCCTCGTCCAGCGGCATGACGCCGCCCTCGCCCTGCACGACCTCCATCATAACGGCGGCGCATTTGTTGGCCTTGATCAGCTGCTCAAGGTCAGCCAGATCGTTCGGCTCGGCATAGACGAAGCCCTCGGTCAGGGGGGTAAAATCGTGGTGGAACACGTCCTGACCGGTCGCGGCCAGGGTGGTGATCGTGCGGCCATGGAAGCTGTTTTTCAGGGTGATGATAGTGGAATAGTCCTTGCCCTTTTTCTCCTCCGACCACTTCCGGGCGGCCTTGATGGCGCACTCGTTCGCCTCCGCGCCGGAATTGCCGAAGAAGACCTTCTTCATGCCGGTCTTTTCGCAGAGCATCTGCGCAAGCTTTACGCATGGCTCCGTATAATAGAGATTCGAAATATGCTGGAGCGTGCCGAGCTGCTTGGTGACGGCGGCCATCCATTCCTCGTCCGCCACGCCGAAGATATCAACGGCAATGCCGGTCGACAGGTCGATATATTCCTTGCCCGTATCGTCCCAGACGAGCGAACCCTTGCCCTTTACAATTGTCACGGGGAAGCGCGCGTAGGTGTTCGCAATATAGGTCTGGTCAAGCTTTTGTGTATCCATGTTCGTTCCTCCTATCTGGTGAACATTGTGCCGATGCCTTCATTTGTCAGCATTTCGATCAGAATGGCGTGCGGAACGCGGCCGTCGATGATGAACACGCGGTTCACACCCCATTCGATGGCGCTGCGGCAGCATTCCGCCTTCGGGATCATGCCGCCCTGAATGACGCCGCTGGAAACAAGCTCCGGCAGTTCATCGACCCTGATGGACGAGAGGAGCGTCGACGGATCGTCCTTGTCCTTGAGGATCCCGGCGATATCCGTCATGGCGATGAGACTCTCCGCGCCAAGTCCGCCCGCAATGCGTGCGGCGGCGGTATCGGCGTTGATGTTGTAGATATTGCCCGCATCGTCATAGCCGACCGTGGACACGACCGGGATATAGCCCTTGTCGAGCACGTCCAGAATGGGCTTGACGTTCACGTTCGTGATCTCGCCGACGTAGCCAAGCTCCGGCTTTTTGATCTTCGCCTCGAGCATATGCCCGTCGAGGCCAGACAGGCCGATGGCGCTGCCGCCCTTAAGCTCAATCAGATTCACGAGCGTCTTGTTGATCTTGCCCGCCAGCACCATGAGCGCCACGCCGACGGCTTCCTCGTCCGTCACGCGCACGCCGTCGACGAACGTGCTTTTCTTGCCCATTTTGCCGAGCACATCGGTGATCTCCGGCCCGCCGCCGTGCACCAGCACGACCTTGACGCCGATCAGCTGCAGCAGGCAGATATCGCGGATGACGGAATCCTTCAGGTGCTCGGAGATCATGGCGTTGCCGCCGTATTTGACGACGACGATCTTGCCGCTGTAATCCTGAATATACGGCAGCGCGTGAACCAGAACCCTGGCCCGCTGTGCATTTGTGATATCCATGCCGCTCCCCCCTGTTACGTCCGGTAATCGCCGTTGATCTTTACATAGTCATAGGTTAGGTCGCAGCCCCAGGCTGTGGAGGCTGCGCTGCCGGATTTGAGGTCGATCAGAATTTCGATCTCGTGCTCAAGCAGAATTTTTTTGGCCTGCTCCTCGGAGAAGTCAACGCCCGCGCCGTTTTCGCAGACCAGAATGGTTCCGGCCTTGGACGCAAACTGCACGTCGATTTTGTTCACGTCGACCGGCGCGCCGGAATAGCCGATGGCGCACAGGACGCGGCCCCAGTTGGCGTCGGCTCCAAACATGGCAGCCTTGGTCAGGGACGAGCAGATGACGCTCTTGGCGACGGTTTTGGCAATGTCCAGCGTTTCCGCGCCGGAGACCTTGCATTCGAGCAGCTTTGTCGCGCCCTCGCCGTCGCCCGCGATGCAGCGGCAGAGATAGACGGTCACGGTATTGAGCGCCTGCATGAACGCGGTGAAATCCGCGCCCTCTTCGGTGATCTCCGCATTGCCCGCAAGGCCGTTGGCCAGGACCGTCACCATGTCGTTCGTAGACGTGTCGCCGTCGACGGAGACCATGTTGAAGGTGTTGGCGATATCCGTTGAAAGCGCCTTTTGGAGCATGGCGGGAGAAATAGCGCAGTCGGTCGTGATGAAGACGAGCATGGTCGCCATGTTGGGGTGGATCATGCCGGAGCCTTTGCAGATGCCGCCGATCTTGCATTCCTTCCCGCCGGCGGTGAAGCTGACGGCGATCTCTTTGCGTTTTGTATCGGTGGTCATGATGCCCTCGGCAGCCTCGTCGGAGTGCGGGCCAAGACAGTTGACCAGCTCCGGGATCCCGGCTGCGATGGGCGCAATGTCGAGCGGCTGGCCGATCACGCCGGTAGAAGCTACTACAACGTCGGATGGCTTGATGTGCAGGGCCTGCCCCAGAAGACTGCTCATCTGCTCTGCAATTTCGATGCCGTTGGCGTTGCAGGTGTTGGCGTTGCCGCTGTTGCAGATGATGGCCTGCGCCTTGCCGTCAGCCAGATGCTGCTTCGTCACGACGAGCGGCGTGCCCTTGACCAGATTGGTCGTATAGACGGCGGCTGCGCTGGCCGGGACGCTGGAATAGATCAGCGCGAGATCGCGCTTCGTTTTATTTTTCCGGATGCCGCAGTGGACGCCGGAGGCCGAAAAGCCTGTCGCGGCGCACACGCCGCCTGCGATCTGTTTCATTTGTGGTTCCTCCCTGTTACAGTTCCAGACCCAGCGTTTTTTCCGCGCCGGTCACCAAATTCATACACTCGACTGCCGCGCCGGACGCGCCCTTGCCGAGATTATCGTAGACGGCCAGCAGGAGCATCCGCTGCTCGTTGCCCGCGACCGTGATCTTCATGCTGTCCAGACCGGACTGTGCGGCAGCGGACAGGAAGCCGCCCTCATCCGCCGCGTCCGTATAGGAGACGACCGGGCCGGTATAGAGCGCCTTGTAGGCGTTTTTTACCTCCTCCATGCCTGTGCCCGGCTTCAGCCAGCCCGCAAACAGCGGAACCGTCACCTGCATACCGCTGTAGAAATCCGCGACGACCGGACAGAAGACCGGCTCGCTTGCAAGACCAGTGACGGCCTTCATTTCCTTCAGGTGCTTGTGCGTCTGGCCGAGCGCGTACTGGCGCGGCGCGTTCAGGAGAGGACTTCGCTCCGGCGCGCGGTATTCCGCGATCATCTTTTTGCCGCCGCCGGAATAGCCGGTCAGCGAATAGCAGCTCAGAAGCACATCCGGCGCAAGCAGTCCGGCGGAAATGAGCGGATAGACCAGCGCGATAAAGCCGCTGGCGTGGCAGCCGGGAACGGCAATGCGCTTTGCCTGCCGCAGTCTTGCCTCCTGCACGGGAGAAAGCTCCGGGAAGCCGTAGCACCAGTCGGGCGCCGTCCGGTGCGCGGTGGACGTGTCGAGCACGACGGTATCGGGATTTTCGCCCCATGACGCGGCCTCGCGCGCCGCATCGTCCGGCAGGCACAGAAACACGACGTCCGCCTCGTTGAGCAGCCTTTTTCGGCTGGACTCCAGCTTGCGCTCCGATTCCGGGAGCGTCAGAAGCTGAATGTCCGTTCGTCCATGCAGACGGTCAAAAATACGAAGCCCGGTCGTCCCGGCGCTGCCGTCGATAAATACCTTTTTCATGCAGATCCCCTCCCATGCTGCCCATCGCGCTTTGTTTGCTATAATATACATCATTATGCATGAATATGCAAGTAAAAAATATTATATTCATCATATTCGTTGATGTATACATCTTATATTGAATATTTGCTGCTGTTTTGGACAATTTGACACGAGGCAGACAAAGGCTTCCCTTTGGCACAAGGGAAGCCTTTTTGGTCAGCCGGGGACTTTCCAGTATGGTTTTCCGTCCTGTTCTGCAACGTTCATGACGGAAAACTCCGAAATGCGCTCAAAGGGCTTCTCCGGCTCGAACGGGAGCAGCTCCGGTTCCGCCGGTGCGGGTTCCGGTTCAGGCTCCGGCTCCGGCGTCTGGTCGGTCAGGATGCGCGTCTGCCCGGAAAACGGGCAGCTCCGGTTGGAGAGCCTTGCCCGCAGCCGGAGGCCGTCCGGCTCCGGCTGCGGGACGCCCAGAACGGTGCGGGCGCCGTCCGTCTCGGCGATCAGACGGATGGGAAAGTCCCAGTCCTTGCTGCATACGGCGCTGACGTTCCAATACAGGCCGTCCCGCTCGGCCTGAAGCGTCCCCTCGCGGACGCCGGTGATCGGATATGAAAGCATAAAAACACCTCCTGCAAACGATATGCAGGAGGTGCTTTCCATATTCCATGCGGCGGCTCAGCTGCCCTGAAGCCCGAAGCTGACGGCAAGAGCGGAATCGACCTGCTCCATGACGCTGCGGTCCGCATGGCCGGTATGCTCACGCAGGCGGCGCTTGTCGATGGTTCGGATCTGCTCAAGCAGAATGACGGAGTCCTTCGTGAGTCCCACGTCGTGGCCGGTCAGCGAAATGTGCGTCGGCAGGCGCGCCTTGCCGGTCTGGCTGGTAATGGCGGCGGCGATGACTGTCGGCGAATGCTTGTTGCCGGTGTCGTTCTGCACGATGAGCACAGGCCGGCACCCGCCCTGCTCGCTGCCCACGACCGGGCTCAGGTCGGCGTAGAAAATGTCGCCGCGTTTGACGTTCGTATCCATTTGCTTCACACTCCGCGGAAAAAGTACGCGCGCGTTTCGCGCCGCTGTTTCTATTCTCCCACGCAGAGGTCAAAAATAAACAGAGGAACCTCGCTTTCTTTTCACATTCGGATGCTTCCACTTCATACTATGCAGAAAGCGGCGAAAAATGGCGGATTTTCAGACGATATATTGAAGTATCTGCGATGTTTCTGCTCCACGGTGGCAAATACGCGGAATGCGCTTGCTGATCTGGCAGAGCAGCTCATAGTTGATCGTCCCCTGCGCGGCGGCAAGGCGTTCGCACGGCACGAGCGTGCCGTCGTCGTCATAGCCGAAGATCGTGACGATATCGCCGGGCTTCGCGTCCGGCACCTCTGAAACGTCCAGCATGCACATGTCCATACAGATTCTCCCGATAACGGGAACCAGCTTCCCGCGCAGATAGAAGCTTGCCTTTCCGGTCAGCAGGCGGCTCAGGCCGTCGGCGTAGCCGATGGGCAGGACGGCGACGCGGGTATCATGCGTCGTTCTGTAAAGCCGTCCGTAGCTGATATCCGTCCCGGCAGGTACGGTGCGCACCTGCGCGATCATGGAATGCAGCGACATCATGGGCCGCAGGCTGATCGCGCCCTCCAGCTCCTCCGACGGCGCGTTGCCGTAGGTGATGATGCCGGGGCGCACCATGTCGAGCGCGAATTCCGTGTACAGGATCGTTGCGCCGGAATTGCAGCAGTGCCGGATCTCCGGCCGGATGCCGGCGCCCTCCATGGCGCTGAGCATATCCATGAAACGCTTGTATTGCAGTTTTGTAAACGAAACGTCTTCCTCAGCCCGGCTGTCGGCGACGCAGAAGTGCATGAAAACACCCTCAATGTGCAGGTGCGGCAGCGCCGCAGCCTGCTTCAGCTCGTCCAGCGTCCGGTCGTTGTCATAGGCAAAGAAGCCGATGCGCGTCATGCCGGTATCAAGCTTGAGATGCACGTTCAGAATGTAATTTGTCCCGGCCAGCGCCTCGTTCAGCTCCTGCGCGTAGGTCAGCGAATGCACCTCCTGCGTGATATCGAGGAAGATCATATTCGCGGCGTACTCCGGCGGCGTATAGCCCAGGATCAGAATCGGCAGGCGCACCTCGCCGCGCCGGATCTGCACGGCCTCCTCCAGATTGGACACGGCCAGATATTCCGCGCCGAGATCGGCCAGCGCCCGGCTGACCGGCACGGCCCCGTGGCCGTAGGCATCGGCCTTCATCACGCCGAGAAAGCGCGTACCGGACGGCAGATGTGCCCGGATGGAGCGGTAATTGTATTCCAGATTGTCGAGCGAGATGTCCGCCCAGGTTCTTTTGAGTGTCTTCATATCTATTCCTCTGTTGATTTCATCGAAAACGCGGAGATATCCGCGCGCAGTACCATCCGGCCCTCAAAGCTCAGCTCCGCGCGGACGGGTGTAAGCGGCTCCTGCGAGAACCACGTGTCGACGACAAGCTCCTTTTCTTCGTAGCCCATTCGGTAGGTCGTGCGCAGAAGGCCGTCCTCCGTGCCGGTCGAGTCGATGTACTCCCCCGCCCAGCACTGTCCCAGAACATAGGGCGCTGCCAGCGGCGCAAGATTTCCATTTGCCAGCGAGCCAAGGCCGAGCTGCATCCCGTCATAGGAAACGGACGCTGCAGTATCCTTGACCTGCGCCTGAATGCCCGCGATCGACTCCGGCTCCGTCACAGTGACGGATGCGCCTGTTTCAGGCGAGAATACGCAGTCCAGCGTGAAGGACGCGGCGCTCTCGCCGTAGTCCGCCGTAATGGCGGTGGTGAACGAGCAGCCGCCGGACTGCAGAAGCGCCGTGCGGAACGTCAGCGGCGGCTGGGCCGGACGTTTGGCCGAGCAGGCCGACAGGAGCATGGGAACCGTGCAGAGAAGAAGCGCCAGTTTTTTTCGCAACAAATATCACCCTTATGGCAGAAGTCGCGGAATGCGCAGCAGCAGATCCTCCGGCACCATGCCATACTCCCCCAGCTCCTGCGCCGCAAGATCGGCGGCGGAGCCGTGCAGCCATGCGGCTGCGGCAGCTGCCTCCAGCGGCATGATATGCTGGCCCAGAAGCGACACGAGCATCCCGGCGAGCACGTCGCCGCTGCCGCCGGCCGCGAGGCCGGGGTTTCCTGTATGGTTTACATAAACATTCAAGCCGTCGGTAATGACCGTCCGGCTGCCCTTGAGCAGAAGGACGGCGTGCGTCCGGTCCGCGAGGCGCATCGCCTCCTGCGTCCGGTCGGCTGCTTTGGGGTCGCCGCCCAGCCGCAAAAACTCACCGTCATGCGGCGTAAGCACGACCGGACAGGCACATCCGCGCAACACATCTATATGCGGCGCAGCGGCGTTTATGCCGTCCGCGTCCAGAACGAGCGGCGCGCGGCAGACGGAAAGGACCGCCTGCACCAGCCGCGTCAGCTCCTCCGAGCGGCCAAGACCGGGGCCGAGCAGCACAGCGTCCATTTCGGGAAGCCGCGCTGTAATCGCAGGCAGCGCGGCCATGCAGAGCCGCCCTGCCTCATCGCACGGGAGCGGAAAGACGATCTCGCTCCCCGCGCCTGCGGCGATGATCGGATAGATTTTCTCCGGCACGCCGAGATACACAAGACCGCCGCCCGTGCGGAGCGCGGCCTTTGCCGCAAGCCTTGCCGCGCCGGTCAGTCCCTCGGAGCCGCAGAGCAGAAGGACTCTGCCGTAATCACCCTTGTGGCTCTCCCGCCGCCGGACCGGCAGCAGCTCCCCAATCAGCTTCCTGTTCGTGCATTGCGCTGTCCATGCAGGTCTTGCCATTTCCGCAGCCCTCCATATTAAAAATTATAGCTTCTTTTCGAGCAGCACGAGCCGCACATTCGGAATGCTGTTGAACGCGCACGGCACGATGTCCGCCTCCCGGTAGCCGAGCCGCGCGTATAAGCGCCGCGCGGCAGCGTTTTTTTCGTTGGTATCCATCCGCAGCACGGTGCAGCCCAGCGCTTTCGCCGTATCCTCATAGAATTGCACGAACGCGCAGCCGATGCCCCGGCCGGAGAGGTCGGGATCGACGGTCAGCGTGTGCAGGACGAAAACATCCCTGTCCTCCGCCGCATAGGCCCAGCGGCCCTCCGTGTAGACGTCCACCTGCCTCTGATTGAGAATGCCGGAGGCCGCGACGCGGCCCTCTGACCCGCAGACGTACAGGTCGCCGCGCGCAAGCGCCTGCTCGGCGTCAAATCGGATCGGATATACACCCGTGACCCAGCCGATGGTCACGCGGCCCGCGTCCTCCTGCGCGTGGAGCCTGTCATAGATCGCCGTTACGGCGTCAAGGTCAGACGCGGCTGCTTTCCGAAAGGTCAGCGTTTTTGTTTCCATTTCTTTGCTTCCTCTTTTCCAAAAGCTGTCCGACCAGATGCAGCACCTGCTTCTGGTACTTCCACAGCAAAAACGCAATGCTCAGCATCAGCACGACCAGCACAGCAGAACCGATCCAGTCGCCGTGGATCAGATTGCTGCCCAGCCAACAGTAAACCAGCGTGCTGAACGCGCTGCCGAAAAACATGGCAAGCGTAAATTCCCACGGCTTCAGCCGGGAGCGGCTGGCGGCAATGGGGATAAAGCCGTTCGGGATGAGCGGCAGGAAGCAGAGCGTCACGACCATATAGGCCGGATGCTCAGACTTCGCAACGATGTCGAGTTTGTCCGAGCTGTTGTCCGGCAGGAGCTTATCGAGGTACTTCCCCAGACGCTGGTAGAGCGTAAAGCTGATGCCATGCGCAAGGGAGGACGAGACGAGGCAGATGGCGAACGCGCGCCAGACGCCATAGACGACGCCGGCGGCCACATTGACGATCACGCCGGAAATGACGATGGACCAGACCTGCACCATCTGCAAAAGCGCCATATACAAAATGCCGGTGAACGACATATCGCGGCTCAGATACGCCTCCAGCGCCTCTTCGTCGCCGCTGCGCAGCAGAGGAATGATATCCGGCATCGTCTGCCGCACCACCAGATAGACCAGCAGCAGCGCCGCCAGCACAAAAAGTGCCATGATGCCGCCGCGGATAAGCTTTGTTTTCTTCATCATGAACCGTGCTCCAAATTGGAATGGAATTGATTTTACCACAATCGCGAAGAAATTGCAATCACGCGCACAGGCAAAATATACAAATTATGGATTATGCTAAAGCGTACCGCAGGTCTTCTGCGCCCGGCGTCTGGAGACGGGCGTGACGCGCTCCAGAATTTCCAGGACCTGCGCGGTCAGCGCGCGGTTTTCCACGTCCAGAATTTTCTGCGGCTTTGCGCCCGGATACGGAAGGCCCTCCGGCGCTTCGGCCAGCAGGTGCGCAAGCGCCGGGTGATTCTTGACGAACACCGTGTTGTCGCAGACCAGCAGGACAGGCCTGTCATTGACGTAGGGTGTATCTGAAAACTCATGATGTGACCGGCAGCGAGGGATTTTTGCGTTGCGCAAGACATTTTTTCGCAGGAATACTGACGTATTTCAAGGAAAAATGACGCGGCGCACCGCAAAAAGGCCCGCTGTCCGGGTGCGTTGGGAGTTTTCAGATACACCCTAGATCTGATATTCGCCGAACATCCGCTTATAGTCGACGCCCCGGATCCCCTCAAGCTGCGTACAGACAAAATCCAGATAGTCCTTTGTCGTTGCCATGGCGTCCCCCCTGTTTTTCTGATGCAGTGATTATATCTGCGTGCATTCAGCCTGTCAAGGCAGAAAACAGGGCTGGAAAACGCGGCGGTTCCGTGGTAAGATACGCGCAGACCGATAAGAAAGAAGGGGTTGTTCTGCTGTATCTCGGGCTGCTGCTTCTGGCCGGTATTTTGCAGGGCGTCATGGTTTCGCTCAATGGCCAGATGGGCAATTATTTCAGTCTGTTCGGCATCTGCTTTTTTGTGCACGCGATCGCGCTCGTGCTGCTGCTTGCATATCTGCTGGCAAAGCGGCAGACGCTGCGGTTCGCGGGTGCGCCGTGGTACGTGTATCTGGTCGGCGTGATGGGCATCGCCATCGTCGCCTCGTCCAGCTGGTGCACACTGCACGTCGGCGCGAGCGCGTTCATGGCGCTTTCGACTGCCGGACAGCTCGTCTCCTCCGCGCTGATCGACCGGTTCGGTCTGTTCGGTATGCCAGTCACGCGCATCCGGAAGCGGCAGCTGCCGGGGTACGCGCTGGTGCTGCTGGGCGTACTTCTGGTCGTTCTGAACTGAGGGAGGGCTGCAAAATGATCTATTATCTGACCGCCTTGATCAACGGCTTTTTCAACTCCGTCAACCGTATGACAAACGTCCGCGCCGGAAAGCTGTTCGGCACGGCAAACGGTGCGCTCATCAACTATGTGGAGGCGACGGTTCTGTCGCTGCTGCTGATGCTCGTGCTGAAAAACGGGAAGGAGCTGTCGTGGGGCTATATTGTATCCGTCCCATGGTGGGTGTATCTCGGAAGCATCTGCGGGCTGCTGGCGCAGCTTCTGCAGATCGTCGGGACGCTGCGCTCGAACACGCTCGTTTCGTCAATTCTCATGCTGGCAGGCAATCTGGGGATGTCGCTGACGCTCGATTACGTGTTTTACGGAACGTTCAGTCTGCTGCGCGCCGCCGGCATCTTCCTCATTCTGGCCGGTATGGCCTTGGTGGAAAAGGAGAAAACGGCAGAGGCGCAGACTGCAGCTGAAGAAAAGTAACGATCCGCGTGCGGAACAAGCAGCAGCGCGGCTGTCCGGTTGAAGGGACAGCCGCGCTGTTCTTGTTTTATTTCGCGCCCGGATACAGGCATTCAATGCCGTGCTCGGCAAAATAATCGAGCCATGCTTTGCTGGGCGCGGCGTTGGTCACGATGGTGTCAAACACGTCCAGCGGAGCGATGTCGATGAACGAGATCTTGTCGAACTTACTGCTGTCGAGGATCAGGATCCGCGTTTTCGCGCAGCGCAGCATGGACTGCTTCGTCTGTGAGTGGAATTCGGAGGAATCCGTGACCCCGGATTCCAGATCGATGCCCTTGCAGCTCATCACGGCCTTGTCAACGTGGTAGCGCCGCAGTGCCTGCTGCGTCTGGTCGCCGACGAGGGCCAGCGATTCCGGCTTGAGCCGCCCGCCGGTCAGGAGGATCGTCCAGCCCTCCACGTCGCTCAGCTCCACGACCAGCTCGACCGAATTCGTGATGACGGTCAGGTTTTTCTTTTCCTTGAGCCTTTTTGCCAGATATAAGGATGTGGAGCTGTCGTCGAGCATCAGATGGTCGCCGTCCTCTATGAGGCGGCTGGCAATGGCTGCGATCTGATTTTTCGCTTCCACGTTGGTCTTGTTCCGGATGGTATAGGACAGGTCTGTCTTCGTGCTGTTGCCGAGGATCGCGCCGCCGTAGGTCTTGGTGGCGTATCCTTCCTTTTCCAGCTTGTCCAGATCGCGGCGGATCGTCTCCTCCGTGACATGATAATAGGCGGCAAGGTCGCTGACGAGGACGCGCTGCTCGGCGCGGAGCTTGTCGAGGATCTCATTTTTTCTCTCGATAGCCAGCATTTCAGGATCCCTCTTCTTTCCTGTGGCAATCCCACATAAAACAACATCAGTATAGCACGTGTGGTGCGGGAAAGCAAGCAGAGCTTTTCGCGGAATGGAAGAAAAAGTTGCGCAAAGCAGCCGATTCCGCTTGAAAAATGCGCTGCTATCTGATAAATTAAAGAAGTCGAATTATGTAAATCAATGTCGAAGCTGGAGCGTTTGTGCCATGGTCTTTTCCAATCTGATCTTTCTGTATCTGTTTCTGCCGGTCTGCCTCATTGCGTATTTCTTCTGCCCGGGCATCCGCGCGAAGAACGCTGTGCTGATCCTGTTCAGCCTGATCTTCTACGCGTGGGGCGAGCCGGTCTATCTGCTTCTAATGATCGCCTCCGCCGCGGTCAACTGGTACTTCGGCCTGCTCATCGAGCGCAGGCGGAAAAAGATTTTTCTGATTCTTGCGCTGGTATTGGATCTCGGCTGTCTGGCGGTATTCAAATACGCGGGCTTTTTCGTGGAGAATCTGAACGCGGTTTTCGGCGCGTCCATCCCCGTCCCGCAGATCGCGCTGCCCATCGGCATCTCCTTCTATACCTTTCAGGCGCTTTCCTATACGGTCGACGTCTGGCGCGGCGATGTTCCGGCGCAGCGCTCGTTCGCAAAGCTCCTGCTCTACATCTCGCTCTTCCCGCAGCTGATCGCCGGGCCTATCGTCCGCTATTCGGATGTCGCGGCCCAGATCGACGACCGGCAGTTTGACGCCTCCGAGGCGTTCTACGGCGCGACGCGCTTCTGCATCGGCCTTGCCAAAAAGGTGCTTCTGGCCGACGCGGCGGGCAAGGTCGCCTCGCAGATCCTGGACGGCAGTCTCGCGTCCAACACAACAGTCGCCGCGTGGCTCGGCATTCTGCTGTATACGTTTGAAATCTATTTTGATTTCTCCGGCTATTCCGACATGGCCATCGGTATGGGGCGTATCTTCGGCTTCAAATATATGGAGAACTTCCGCCTGCCGTATACCGCGGTGTCCATCACCGATTTCTGGCGGCGCTGGCACATTTCGCTCTCCTCCTTCTTCCGCGATTACGTCTATATCCCGCTGGGCGGCAAGAAAAAGCACAGGCTGCTCAACATGGCGATCGTCTGGGCGCTGACGGGGATGTGGCACGGCGCAAGCTGGAACTTTGTGCTCTGGGGGCTGTATTTCTTCGTGATCCTCGCGATTGAAAAGCAGGTGGGAGAAAAATCGATGCGGCGCGTGCCGTATCTGCTACGCAGGCTCGGCACGATGCTGCCGATCATCTTCGGCTGGAACATTTTCTATTACACCGACATGACGCGGCTCGTGCAGAACTTCGGCGTGATGTTCGGGCTTTACGGCGCAGGCTTTTCCAACGCGCAGGCCGGCATCCAGCTGACGAACAATCTGCCGCTGCTGCTCCTCTGCGCCATCGGCGCAACGTCCATCCCGCGCAATCTCGGCAGCCTGTTCGGCGGCGTGTGCGCGCAGGGCGGAAAAAAGAGCGGGCAGATCGTCTATGCCGCCGTTTCGTTCGTGTTTGACGCGGCGCTGCTCGCGCTGTCCACGATCGCGCTGGTCGGCTCGACCTATAACGCGTTTTTGTATTTCCGGTTTTAAGGAGGCGGGCTTATGAAAAAAGTATATACGGCGCTTCTGCTGATCCTGCTTGCCGCCATGTTCTCGGTCGGGGTCTATTCGCTGGCCGACTATGACGCGACAGGCTCCGTGTCCGAAAAGCGGGAGTTCGTCAAGCCGGAATTCTCCGTCAAATCGCTGCTGGACGGGACGTATATCCCCGCGCTGGAGCAGTATTATTCCGACACCTTCCCGGGACGCGAATCGCTGTTGCAGGCGAACCGGACGCTTAATAAATTCTATTATTACTCCGGCAGCGGCGAGGACAGCGTTCTGATCCTCAATCAGAGCGATTCCGCCGCACAGGGCGGCGAATCGCTCGACGCCGTGCAGAAGGCCAACGGCCAGACCCCGCAGCAGGAGCCGCAGACGCCCGCTGAGCCGGAGACAGTGCCGGAACCGCAGCCCGAAACAACGCCGGAACCGGCAGATTCGACGCAGCCGCCCGAACCGCCGGAGGAGCAGCCCGAAGAGCAGCCGGAGGCCGACCCGGAGCTTGACACGCCGGAGGAATCCGACGCCAGCTACGCTGGCTCCGTGGTCGTCGTAGGCGACCGCGCAATGGAAATTCCCACACGGCTGGACGATCTCATCACCAGCTACGCGGACGCGATCGACAATCTGGCCAGCGCCATGGGTCCCGACGTGCGCACGATCTCGCTCATCACGCCGAACGGCGGCGAGTTTTACTCGCCTGAGAGTCTGCACACCGGTGAGCACAGCCAGAAGGACATGATCGACTTCTGCTACAGTCAGATGAACGACAAGATCGTCACCGTCGACGCCTATTCCAAGCTCCGCAGCCACACGGACGAATATATTTATTTCCGCACCGACCACCACTGGACGCAGCTCGGCGCATATTATGCCTATACTGCCTTCTGCGAGGCCGCGGGCTTTGAAGCCGTTCCGCTGGAGCAGTTCCAGACGGGCCGCTACGACACCTTCCTCGGCTCCATGTACGGCTTTACCGAGGGCTATCCGCAGAGCGAGGTTTTGAAGCAGCACCCGGATTATCTGGAATACTATCTGCCCATCGCCGACACCCATGCGCGGTATTACGCAAACGGGAATCTCGAAAACGGCACGCCGGTGAGCGTCGTGTATACGGAGCTGGGCGATTCCGTTTCGAATAAATATCTCTGCTTCATCGGCGGCGATACGCCCATCTGCATCGTCGAAAGCGACGTACCGGGGCCGACGTGCATTGTATTGAAGGAATCCTACGGCAACGCGTTCGTGCCGTTCCTCACGAGCCATTATGGACGCATCATCGTCATCGACCCGCGCGAATTCAACCGCGACGGCAAGCCGAGCCTGAATCTGGCCGAATTTGCCGCCGATCAGGGCGTGGACGATCTGATCGTCATCAACTATCCCTACATGATCAACAGCAAGGCGTTTATCCGCTATCTAAACGCCTTGGCAGGCGTACAATAAATTTATGATAAATTTATGAGGTGAATGTTATGGAATACCGGAAGCTGCCTCATGGGGACGAGCAGATCAGCGTGATCGGCCTCGGAACCTCCGTCGGCTGAGAGCACTCTGTGCAGAACGTCGGCTTTGGCTTCATGCACTGTCTGGATGAGGCCGGCGAGCTGGAGGATTATGAGCGGAACGGCATTCTGCGCTATCTGCTTGATCTGAAAGCGCAGGAGCGGGACTATTCCGTCATTGCCTCCCTCACGCCGAAGGACACGAAGGGCACGTGCGTATACTGCAAGCACTGCCACCCCTGTCCGGCAGGACTGGATATCGGCCTGATCAACAAGTATTACGACCTGTCCCGGCTGGGCGACGTGCTGGCGAAGGAGCACTATCTGACGCTCGAAAAGGCCGCCTCCGACTGCCTGCAATGCGGCCACTGCAACAGCCGCTGTCCCTTCTCCGTCGACCAGATGGCGCGGATGGAAGAGATTCAAGCGTATTTTGGAAAATAGCATCTGCCCCCAAGGCTCCCTGCGGCGGCTGTATGGGTCGATGCCGGTCACAGCCGTTCGCGGCAAAGGAGCGTTACGGATGTGGGTCTGCCGCTTGCCGGTACACATCGGTCCGGCAGGATGCACCGTTTTTTACGAAACTCCGCGGCGAATTCATAACTTCCCAACGGGCCGATGTGGGCATCGGCCCCTACAAGCGCATTGGGATGTCCCTACGGATTCGCCGTGGTTTTTTTAATAAATCCACGGCATCCCGCCGGGCGGAGCAAAGCCCCGCCCCTACCAACTACGGTTGGTTGACGCGTTCAAACAAAGAAAGGAGCCGCTATGCGTTTAATGCTGCCTGACCGGGACGTTCTTGTCCGGACGATCCGCATTCCGGCGGCGCACGGGAGTATCCCGGCGCTGCTGCTCTTGCCGCGCAGTTCGGCTTTGACGGGGTGCTCTGCATCTGCGATGCGGACAATGCCGCGTCCGAAACGGTCATTTTAAAAACGGCGGCGTTCTGGAAGACGAGCGCTATGACCCGGAAGAGGCCGTCACCGTCAGGCGCTACTGGATCGATCTTCCCAAATAAATAGAGGCCCGGCGGGAAGCGCTTCTTCTCTCCGGGCCGCTGTCTGTTATATGGACGGCCAAATGTAATGTATTGATAATTCCCGCCCCATCTGTTACAGTATAGAAAAAAGCAAGGAGCACACTATGAATATTCTGATCTGCAATGTCGGCAGTACGTCGCTGAAATACCAGCTGTTCCGTATGCCTGAGGAGCTTGTGCTGGCTTCCGGCGGGGCTGAGCGTGTCGGCGCGGGCGAGGGGCGGTTTTACGCCAAAACGCATGAAAACGGCGCGCTGACCGACGAAAGCGCTGTCTTCCCCACGCACCGCGAGGCCATTGCGCGTATGCTGCGGCAGCTGACCGACACGGTTCTTCCCGATCTGTCCGCGCTGGACTGCGTGGGCTTCAAGGTCGTGTTGGCAAAGGGCATAAGCGGCGTGCAGGTTCTGACGGACGATGTGCTTTCCAGCATGGAGGCGTTCAGCTCCATCGCACCCGCGCACAATCCGCCGTATCTCGCCGCCATCCGGCAGTTCCGTGCGCTGCTACCCGGTACGCCGCTCATCGGCGCGTTCGAAACGGCGTTCCACCGCACCATGCCGCCGGAGGCGTACTATTATTCCATTCCGATCGAGATTTCCCGTAACTATGACATCCGCCGCAACGGCTTCCACGGCGCATCCATCGAATATATGACCGAGTGGACACAGGAGCGGATGGAACGTGAGGACTTGAAGCTCGTCGTGTGCCACCTGGGCGGCAGCGGGAGCATCTGCGCCGTCAAAAACGGGAAATCGCTCGATACCTCGCTTGGCCTGACGCTGCAATGCGGCACGATGCACAACAACCGCTGCGGCGATATCGACCCCTATATCATCTTCTATCTGGTCGAATCCTGCGGCATGACGCTCGAGGAGGTCAAGCAGATGCTCCAGACGAGGAGCGGACTTTACGGGATGTCCGGCGGAGCGGGCTGCGATCTGCGCGACGTGCAGGCGGCAGCCGAGGCCGGAAACGAGGACGCGGAGCTGGCCATCCGCGCATACTGCTATTCGATCAAAAAATACATCGGCGCATACGCCGCAGTCATGGGCGGGCTGGACGCGATCGTCTTCGGCGGCGGCATCGGCCTGAACAGCCCGCTCGTGCGGGCGCTGAGTCTGGAGGGTCTGGAATTTCTGGGTGTCCGGCTCGACGGCTTCAAAAACCGTATGGCGATCGCCGGGATGGATATCTCCATGGAGGACGCTCCCATCCGCGTCTTCACCGTCCATACCGACGAGGAGATCATCGTCGCCCGAAAGGCAGCGGCACTGTTGGCTACACATTGATAAGCAACTTCATCCGAGAGCTATTTCCGGCAGCTCTCGGATTTTTTTGAAGAAACTTGGGACAGAGGTGAGAGTTTTTTCGATTTCATGTACCTATATAAGTGAAAGAGCCTGACTTCAGGAAAAGGAAAGGAGGCTTCCGCCACTATGTACGATACCGCAAGACGGGTCGCACTCGTCAAGCAGCGGGTGCGGGAAAACACCCGCCGGAGGCAGCGGCGCGAGGCAATAAGCCTCTCCGCTTTCTGCCTGATGTTATTCACGGCACTTGCCGGGGCTGCGGACGCACTTATCGTGCGGGGACAGACCGCCGCATGGGGCGTCTTCGGCGCGATGCTGCTGCGGGAGGACGCGGGCGGCTATGTGCTGGTGGCCGTGCTCTCCTTCGCCGCGGCAGCGGCGATCACCGCGCTGTGCATCCGGCTCAGAATCAGAGAAAACCAGAAAAAAGACGGGGCGGACAAGGCCGACCCGCAAGAACAGGAGGAGAAAAGCCAATGAAAAAACGAATACTCAGCATCCTGCTCCTATGCTGCATGGTGCTGACCATGCTGCCGACAGCGGCCTTTGCTGCGGGTGATCTACCGGATGTCAAGCTTTCCATTCCAACGACGTTTGACAAGACAGTGTACCTTACAAATCAGAAAAAAGAATTGAAAATCACGGACAGCAAGACCTATCTGATCAAGGGCTCCACAGATCCGAACTGGTATTTTCAATACCGGATCAAAATCGATGGCAAGCGCAAGAAAATTACGCCGCACATCTTTCTGGACGGCGTCCGCCTTCAGGCGCCAAAGGACGGCCCTGCCATCGAGCTTTACGGCGGCGCCTCCGCCTGCCTGTACTTTATCGGCAACGACAGCGAGCTGATCGGCGCGGAGAATTTCGCCGCGCTGCAGAAAAACAAAACCGATGGTCATCTCCGGGTTCTGGTGCAGACGGGGACAAAGCTCACGTGTGAAGGCGGCAGGTATGGCGCTGGCATCGGAGGCTCAAAGGTCGGAATCAAGAAATTCTCGCAGGGACACGGCATGAACCTTCATTTCGGCTCTCTGGCGACGGATATCTATGGCGGTGAGATTCTTGCGACCAGCGGCGTATACGGTGCTGGTATCGGCGGCGGTCAGGGCGGCGTCGGCGAGCAGATTTATGTGTATTCCGGCAAGCTGATGGTGCGGTCCGTTTCGGAAGGCGCAGGGATCGGCGGCGGTCAGGGCGGCCCCGGACGCTTTATTTATATCAAGGGCGGCACGGTGAATGCCGGCAGCGAGTCAGGCGGAGCAGGAATCGGCAGCGGCGATCAAGACGGACAGAACAAGTCGGAAGATGCGCATCATATCGAGATTTCCGGTGGAACGGTCGAAGCTTGGAGTAACTATGCCGGTGCAGGAATCGGTGGCGGAAGAGACGGTTCGGGCTATGACATTTCCATCACTGGCGGCGTGGTGAGGGCGCAGGGCTACTTTGGTGCGGGCATCGGCGGCGGCATGAACGGCAACAGCGGGAACATTCTAATCAAGGACACAACGCTGACTGCGCTGGCCCTTCCGCTTTATTCGAGTCCCGATTATACAGCGCTGTCTGCATCTGCGGTCGGAAGAGGCTCGAACCGGGTGCACTACCAGGTAGTGATGCAAGATCAGGAATTTGCAATGTCTATAGAAGAGAACATCAAAATCGGAGCCTCAAACGGGAAGTCCGTGTGGCTGAGCGCGACAGGGTGGCAGTGGCGCCACAACCAGGAACCGAAGAAGTACTGGTACTGGGACACCACAACGGAGCTTCTTATCCCCAACGAAAATGGGCGCGTGGACCTGCAACGGCTGAGCCTGCCGTATGCCTACAATTACGGCAGAGTAATCAGCAAGCTGGAGC
>OGCQ01000321.1_pt1 | contig 83863 bp, 115 predicted proteins | sample 1570161 | NCBI WGS metagenome assembly OGCQ01 (sample SAMEA4384402, study PRJEB24528) | human gut metagenome | reverse complement strand
ATCTTCCACTTTCATAGTATACGGAGGTGTGTAGCAGGTATGATATTCCTATGTCAGAGTTGTTTGGAGAAGGAGAAAATACAGAATCAGAATCATTAGTATCCATTTCAAAACTTTCTTATACATGCATGTTAAACAGGATATGTCATCTTCCTTTCACGGTAGAGGAAATGGAAAAATATCGCACAGCAGGGTTGGGACAATTATTGTTATTAATTTTGCGAATGGAAACTTACAAAGAGTATGACGGTCATAAGCTCAGACCAGTATTGTCAGAAATGCATCTGATCCGAGAAAAAAACGAACAGTTATATGAAAATATTAAAATTGTATTCAGGGAAGATTTTGATGACAATGGTTTTTTGAAAAAGGATACCAGAAATGAAGTTTATACTTTGTTATGCGAAAAAACTGATATATCTGAAATAAGTATAACGATATTTTTGGATCGTTTGAACGCTGGAAAGGATTTATGAAATCGACAGAGCCGCCTCAACATGAGGCGGTTTAATTATTTATGATTTTTTTCTGCTATTCTTCAGCTATCTTTTATCTATCCTTACGCTATCCGGAAACTATAAAAGGAGACGTTAAATGAGATTGACGAAAAGAAATACTACAGAAGATGAGGCAAGGTAAAGTAGCAGCAGAATAAGAAAGCCAAGAGAACGAAATCTCTTGGCTTTTTCTTTTATATATCTGGATCAATTCTATACCATGCCCTGCATAAGCAAATATTTTAATTTTTGAGATATGATACTACGCTGGACAATTTTATTATTCCTAACAAAAAATGCCTTACAGATGTTCTTAATATCTTCGTTTATACTGCTTACAACCATAAAGGCAGCTACATTAAAATTGCCATCTACACAATTTCCCTGAATGTATCTATTGCTATTTGTTCCATTGATCAGAGTCAGGTCAAATAAAACTTTAGCTGTATCTGGACCAATTTCTTCTACAATATCATTCAGACAGTTTAACGGATTAACAGCAGAAGTTGCGATCACTAAAAAATCATAGGATTCATTATTTAATTCAATTAGTCTAAACACTCATTTCCCTCCTTAACCAGTGATTATACCACAGTTTTATAACATGGTAAACTATGGAATTTTTCGCGACACAGTACCTAATAGCTTATGCAGTCGAAAGTAGCACTAACTTTCTATGTAAGCAATTATCTGAATATGAATCCAACTGGTTTAAACTTATCGAATTCGATTGGTTTAAAGTCTATCTGCCTGCAACCGATCGGATGCACGTTGTGATATCTCTTTCACAACAAAATTTCTCCATTATTAAAAACGCAGATCAGCTTCCCGGTATAGGTCATCCTCCGGTACCGTGTATAGATTTTTTCATTTTCTTAGGTTATTCAAAAATCATGTTACTTTAAAATAGCACAAAAGCAAAGGAATTTTTATGCAAAATCAGGTTTTTAATTCAAAGAAAAAGAAAAGGAGCTTATAACATGATGAAACAGTTAGATGGAAGTAAAGCAGCTATGCTTACAGAGGTAGCAATACAAGATGATGAAACATTTAAGCCAGAGGGCGGCTTCGTTCCTGAAACGGAAGGACTGCAAGGACAAGAATTATATAATATTGATGAAGCGGTAGATATTTGTTTAAGAATGGCTACGAAAAATGATTTAGATGAAATTTTTAATCTTATTCAGGTTGTCGGCAAAGAAATGGATTGTAAAAATAATGAATTATTTGCATATAGCAAAAATTCTGATACATATTTACACATGTTAAAAACAGGAAGCTGTGCTGTAGCCATAAAAGACGATAAGATAATAGCCTCATTATTAACACGTCCAGAAGATAATAGAGATGGCGTATTTGATCTGTCAGGTATTTCAAAAACATTTATGCCTAATACTATTGAGTTCGTTACAAGTCAAGTACTAAAAGAATATAGGGGAAATAAATTGGAACAACGGTTAATTAATTTCGTATTGACCGAATTAAACAAGTCTAAACATTATAAATATGCAATCTGTACAGTTTGTCCAGATAATAAAGCATCTTTAAAGTCAGTAGAAAACAATAACTTTAAGATATGTAATAAAGCAAATCTTTACGGTGGGAAAACAAGATATGTATTAATAAAGGAATTGGATACAACAAACGAGCACAATGTGTAATGACTCTATGCAAAATCCGGTTTTATCAGAAAGAGAGGAGCTGCTATATGAAAGAAACCGTAAAAAGATTCATTATGTCTTTTTCTTATGAGGAAAAAAGGAAAAGACAGTACGAAGAATACCAAAAAAGAAAAGATACATTGAGATCTATGTCAAAAGAGGAGAGAGTGTTTCAGTATATCAAGTTAAACGCTGACTACGAATATCAGAAAAATATTTTTAACGTTTTATTGGCTGCATCCGTCCCGCTTTTTCTAAACTTGGGATTTATGTTCTGGAATTTCATGAAAAATGTCTGTATGTATGCATGCACTTTAGAAACAGGCGGTATGGAAGTAGTGAAGATCGAATTTGTCATTGCCGCAGTGATCGTGCTTTTTGTTCTTTTCCTTGTTTTTATGATTTTAGGTCAGAAAACGAAAACATTAAAAAACATCAGGAAAGACCAAGACATCATTTGTGCTGTTTCAAAAGAGATTGAGAAGGAAGAGCTTGCCAGGGGAAAAATATAAAAAAGTGTGTCATCTATGATTTTATTACAGGAGGAAAAATAATGTTTCAATTATATCCAAAAGTTATTTCTTATAATACCCGCAACAGTATTATCATAAGTTTGATAGCGATTGCATTAACCATAGTTATTATTTCTTATAATGTGTATATTTTACATTATCGCAAAAATAGGATGCTGACACAACTAGACAAATTAAAGCAAATGGAAGAATCTCATTCAGGCGTAGATGCTTCTATTGAAATCCCAAAACGTCAGATATTTAAAGAACAGGTAACCAGAGAATTTGCCATCGTATCACTGAATAAAGTTCATATATTGCTTTTTACTGTAGATACTATATTTTCGGTATACATCGTATGTAGCAATAAGATTCCTCACGCCATGTTTTTCTATCTATTGGAAATATTGGTATTGCAGATAATGTATTTATTAACTCACTGTTTTTTAACAAAACCGTTTCAATATATGGGAAACTTGTATTACAATCTGTATTAGGAATTGGGAAGGAAATTGAAGTCAGACATGAAAAAGCTGCAGATTTTGTAAATCCTACATTAACAAGGGTACTGCTCATAATGATGCACGGAATGATAGTTGCAACTGTCAGCTTATGCAGTCGGAAATGGCTATTGTTTTTTATGTAATGAAATATCTGAATCAGAAGAAAGCCTGACATGAGTAAATGGCTAACTCCGTATTTTCAGATATTTACATTGGTTTATCCGACTGCCATAGTATCGCAGCATTTCATCCCAAATCATAATGCAGTACCCTTGACTGGATTATATCACATTTTTTTCTCGGTTTCCATTCTGGTTTATGAATAAGATATAATTTCAATGAAAATTTATCATTGCTTTTATAGCCGATTCATATTATAATAAATGCATACGAAGTTATAGATACAAGAGTCACAAATTTTGATTTGTGGCTCTTTTTTTGTGCGAAAAAGGAGGAACGAGCATGAAAGAAAAACAGAAGAATACAGCAAAACGCCGGACACTTTTTAGATCAGAGGAAGTACCTCATGAACAGCCTTTAGCCGTTAATGCTTCAGATTTACCGATTGCAATGAATAATACATCTGGCATATGCAGCGGGATCAGTCAAAACCCTGATGGCACACGCACCGGAATATCCTTTGAAAAAGTGGCTGTCCCGGATTCTGGCAAAAAAGATTAAAGGAGAGTAAGGCAGATCGTGTTTTATAATATGGAATACGGTCTGCTGTTAAAATAAGAATGAAAAAAGTATTATACTATGTAAAAGAACACATTGAAATGGTATTGATCATTTGTATTATAGCATTGTCTTTGTCTGTTTTTTTTATATATGATTATCAAGTAACACATATGAAAGAAACTTGCGAAGAAGCAATAGTCAAACTCAATGAGTCTAAAATAGAAACAGCCAAAGAAGAAATACGAACAAAAACAAAAAACGGGTATGTTTTCTATATTAATGGAGAAAAAGTTGATTTAGATGTGGAAAAATACTTAAAAACATTTCCAAATGGAACTTCTTTGTATGTTAATGACGCAAAAAAAGAAATTTATATCGGTTCCGAAAAATAAATCATTTTAAGAGTATTTACACTCGTATTTCTTAAAACACTGTCTTTTATAAAAGAAGACAGTGTTTTTTTATTTTCTTTGTCTTTTTTATAAAAATTTTTCATTTTCTATAGAATCATACGGGTTCTTATTTTTTTCATAAAATTGCGTTAAAAAAAATCCATGATACGATAATCGCATCCAAATATGAAAGGGGAATAGAAAATGATTAAAAAAACATTTATTAACAGAAAAACAAAAAAATCAAACCTAAAGATCAAAGGGGGATAACTTATAACATCTGACAGTAACATTTTACAGATAGTAAATAAGAAGGAGCTACACATTGAGACTGATATGGGAAAAAGAATTAGATCTGACAAAAAACCAGATACGGGAAAGGTTAAACCGTTATCTGATAGATCACAAGTACCTGCACATGGTAAATGCTGAAAGTATCTTATTACACTGTGAAGGTATTATGCGGAAATATTATTTCCAGATATTTTATAAAGAAGGGACTCTTCGGATAGAAGGATGGATGCCTAAACGCAAAAAGGAGCGTACAACCAGTTCTGCAAAGAACGATATTTTAAGAAAACAGTTAGAAGAATTCATCGCACTGTTTATTGATACAGATGGTTCAGAGCAGCTTAAAGATGACATGTACCCGATCCGTCCAACGGAATATGAAGCCATGACGTTTCCGGGATATACCAAGAAAGATGAAAAACGGTATGCATTATACGCTCTTTTATATGCATTTTTCGTATATCTTCCTATGCGTGATATGACAAATACCACTTTACAGATACTCTGCATTGGCAGTATTTACTTTGCGTACCGCGGTATTTACTCTTCCAGACGGTTTATGTCATATCTCAGCTTTAATCTGGCTTTTGTAACCCTGCTTACAACCATATAAGCAGTGAACATAAGGATCAATATTATAAAACAACATAGAAAAAGGAGAAAACAAAATGAGACTAATATGGGAAAAACATATGGATCTACCAAAGGAGGAGATCAAGAATCGGCTGCACGCTTATCTGATGGAAAAGAAATACATGAGAAAAAAGAACGATGAAAGCATCCTTTTTTACTACAATGGAAAAATTCCGCACAGGTTCTTCCAGATATTTTATAAGGAAGGAATGCTGCACATTGAGGGATGGGTTCCAATAATAGGGAGAAGAGAAGGTGTCACAACGAGGAAAAAGACAGATGTTCTGGGTGACAACATGCAGGAATTTGCCCGTCTTTTTTCGGATATAGAGGGAGAAGAGCAGATTCTGGAAACCAAGAATTTGCAGCACACGGGATTTGAACAGTTGTTTTTTCCGGAAACGGGAGTAGATAAGACCAAATCAGCATGGGCAGCATTAGCTCTCGGTTTCATTGCAGACTTTTTTGTAAACTTGGGAGCTACCAATATTCTTTTGCTTCCACTTTGTATGGCAACCATCTTTTTCAGTGTCCGTGGAATGCGTTCATCGAAAATATATGTAGCTATGACAGGTCTGATGCTCGGATTACGAATTGTCCTTAAAATGGTTACCGGAATTTAATTAAAATAAGGAGGAATATAAACTATGCATAAATTAATCTTATTCGACTGGGGAAACGTGTTGTTAAATAGTGACTCCAATGATTATAGCATTTCTGACGCACGGATAGCTATTGCAACTGAATTAAGTCATAAAGACCCAGTTACATTACATGGCATATTCAAGGACCCGGACTTTGCTGTTAAAAGTGGGGATGCCTTAGATTCTCTCATTGCCGACTACTTAAACAAAGCCGGCTGTTCTTGCACTGTAGAGGACTTTAAAACATGCTATTTAAAACATTTCAGAAAAGTTCCATGGTTTAATGAGATCGTTGCTCTCGTTAATACTCTTGCCTCCAGCAATAACGTCCGTGTCGGGATACTTTCCACATTATGTGAAATGGATCTGCAACTGATAAAAGAGAAGATGGAAAACATTGATTACTTTTTTCTCTCTTTTAATCTTGGAGTACAGAAACCGGACACAAAGATCTATGAAACAGTAGAAACCGTCACCGGCTTTTCTAAAAACGATATTTTGTACTTTGATGATCGTATACCTAACATAATGCCAGCCACGTCCAGAGGTTGGCGTGCGATTCCAGCCACAGGCAATGACTTTCAAAAAATACTTCGGGAATGTATGGTATTTACGGGTATCGAAATCGAGTTGCCTAAGAACGATACTTTGTGTAATCACGTCACAGACAATGATTCTCCAAAAACACGTCAAATATATATGGCAATTGCGGATGTAGGCACAAACAAAAAACCCAAAAAAGCAGAGAGTCTTTTCTTTGAACAATTATTTACCGATGCTCCAAAAGTAATGGAACCTATCAATGTCCCAGACATTACAGACGTTGAGTGGGATGGGAAAGAATTATGCATCCACTATAAAAACGGAACTAAAGAACGGATCATAAACGAAAAGATCACAAAAGAATCCGTCACATCCGTCTGCTTAAAAGGTATGGAGTTTTTCAAATATCCAATAACGGACAAAAAATCCGTACAGCTCATTTGTTGTAGTATGGGTCCGATAAAGATGGATTTTTTATGTAAGGTGGATAGCAAAATAGAGGTCCTATCTTTTCATATTCGCAGATCTTAACAGAATAACTAAAATTTCAAAATTACAAAAAGGAGAAGTATTTATACGATGGATAAAAAAAATAATATAACCACAACAGAAGAAAACACAAAAAACCAAAAGCTCGATGTAGCCATTCTTCCTATTTTTGCAAAAGTGCTAATCATCATTCAGGCAATATTTTGCATTATCTTTACAATTTTGAGTATCTGCAAAATAAACTATAATGCTGACATTATGAAATATGTCTTTTGCATATGTTCTAGTTTGGTAGCCGGTATACTTACAATGCTCAAACTCCTGTCTGGCGACTCAAACAACACAACCACATCCTCAACATTTGATTTTTTATTATTTGAATTTTTTCTCTGCATAATCTGTGAAATATTATTGTTACACTTTTTTGCGTAGATCATTTAAACGAAGCTGCCCGGTAACTTGCCAGGCAGCTTAAAATTAGACAACAGACTCCCCTATGCTTTAGCATAGGGGAGTGTTCTTTAGACGGTGGGTTAAGGTAGTCAAATATCAGAAATTATTGTATACTCATGGCATGGGAACATGGAAATCTAAATTATTGACTTTCTTAAGTATGTCTGCTATATTTAAAACATCTTTATCTGATGTATAACATTCCTCATGGATTCTCTTTTTTTAAGGGAGTCCATAATTTTTATCAGAAACGCAAATAAGTATTATTTTTCTTCTCAATATATCGAAATATGTTATATCTGGTCGATATATTGAAAAGAAAAAAATCTCTAAATAATTGACATGTCTTTTTACATATTTTACAATACTTTGTATTCCAAATAAGAAAATCACATGAATGGAGGAAAATTTAGTTATGGAAAATATGACTAGGAAAGAAATTATTAAAACACTTGTAAATGATTATGGGCATAATGAATTTGACTTAAAAGGCAAACATGAAGAAAATTTAAGAAAAACATTGGAACAGGAAAAGAATGACGCTAAAAACGATAGTGATCCGTTTCCTAATAACGATGAAAATGACGGTTCCCATAGTTGGGATTAATTTTAATTAATTTTCAAATCGTATCACAAAGAGCATAAATTTCCTATAGAACGGCTTATTTATACCAATTTTTAAAGATTGGATAAATGAGCCGTCTTTTTTTGTGGAAAATTGCGTAAAAATTTTTTCGTGATACGATAATTTCATAAGGAGGCTAAAAATTATGAGCAATTCAAAAACATGTACGAAATGCGGGAAAAAAATTCCTGCAAATATGAAATATTGTCCGTTTTGTTCTTTTCCAACCCAAAATCCCAATATACAGGAAAAAGAACAGAAAAACGAATTTTTTAACACCAAAGAAGTACAGATGAAAGAAACACCGACTAATGATTTTTCAATGGAAAGTGCCACAGAAACACAGCCGTTTCCCTCAGATACTTTAACATCAGACGATTTACATATTCCTGATGAAGAACCTACTTCTGATATTAAAAAGGAAAGCCTAGATCCGGCTGCCTCAAAAGCAGAGGAAGAATCCGAAAATAACGAACATACATCAGGCATGGAATCGTCCAATTATGCCGTTATGGATGAAACCATAGATGAACATATGGAAGAAACAGCAGAAGCAGAACCAGATAAGACAAAAAGGAAAGAGAAAAAATGGAAGTTTAAGATACCCAAAAAATCCGAATCGAAAATTTCTTTAAAAAAATCCACTAAAAAAGATGATTTTCAAAAAGAGAATGTAACGGATACCGAAGCAGCAGCCGAAAGTTCTTCTGAAGATCATACGGAAGAGGAAGATACTTCCGGTCCTAAAAAGAAATTTATCAAACGACCAAAGATGTCATCAAAAATTTCTTTTAAAAACATAGGGAAGATCAAAAAAAGAAAAGCTGACAAGCAGGAGGAGGAAGAGGAATACTGGGAAGGAAATGAAGATTTTAATAAAGATGTATACGGTATTAATGCAGACGGATACTACACACCATTAAAACCGGATGCTTCTGATCTAAAACGTTTATCCCCTATTCGTGACAAAGCATTCTTAAAACAGGCAGCTTTAATTATTTTGTTTATTCTTGCTTGTGTCATAGTGCTTGTTATTATGTTGCTGCGTATTTTCTGATAGCCCATCAAAAATCCGTTTTTTTTCATTTTGTTGCGTTAACAAAAAACCGTTATACAATGATATGCAGAAGGGCAGAATGAGGAAACTGAACCTGAGTCTTAATTTGATGAAAGGGGAAATACAATAAATTAAGGGAGCTGTATGTATATCGCAGATGTGCACAGACGTAATCATTTGTAATTCTTTCAACTTTTCAAAAAAGCGGGACAAGATGGGAAAATGTTCCTATGTGTTCTAGTAAAAAAGGAAATGCATTGTTTTTACAAGAGTAGGATAATTGGATTTTACTTCTATTATCTGTCTTTCTTCGTAAATGCAGTGCATTTTCTAATTTATTATTGACAAATCTCAATTACTACAATATAATATTAAAAAACAGCGAGATGTCTTAAATGCATTTTAAAATTACATGATCAAGGAGGTACACGCAACAAACATCTGTTGCCAAAATGTGAAATGAACATTAAAAGAAAAGCATTAAAAATATCAAAAGAAAATTGGCAGATTTCCGGAAATCCTTATTTAGTCAAAGGCTACGGAGAACGCAAAGTCGTTGATATAACGATCGGATTAGAAGAATCTTTAGATGGGAAACGATATATTCTGGAAGATTTTTTTGCAGATATGTTAGATTCAGTTTTGGATAAGACATTTACTGCACATGTAGATATTTACAGTGAGCCGATGGTCGTGATCGAGGTTAATAACCAACTCGTTCTCCATAATCCTAATATTTCAAATTATAAACAGGATGTCATTGAGGCTCTTGATTGCAATAACGTACTGATCAGCAATCAGATCCGGGCAGTCACCGATATGCGGATCAACATGTATTCGTCTGAAAGATTAAGTGATACCACAAAGGTTTTACGAACTTTATTAAGGGAATCTCTTGGATATAATGTCAATTACGAATTATTGAACCTTGTCCTAAGAGAACGCTACATGAATGAAAATGAATTGGCAGACACAGTTCTTCAATCCACGATGCAGGAATGGAGCAAGGAACAGTTGTTAGAATGCTATGGTGGTATTATGGAGTTCAAAGCAACTGGAGCAAGCCGCATTTTCCAAATCAAAACACTTTTGGAAACAGAGTGTGAGAGCGGCAGTATTACCGAAATCGAACAGGCACTAAATGCCGAAATAGCTAAACGTTTCTTTAGATCCGAGATTCATTAGCGAGGTATGATTATGTAACTAAAAATAATTAGATATTACATATATTTTGGAGGATATATTATGAAATGTGAAGAATGCACCTATTGCAAATACGATAATTCAATCAAAGAATTCGTTTGTTCAATAGAACCCGATTTGCCAGTAGTTTTTAAAGATGTCGAAATTAATTGCAAAAAGTCCAATCCAATTGTCAAAAACAAATAAAAAAGATTAGGAAGGCAAAATATGAATGGCATACTGCCATAGTTACAAGAACAGGTCTTGGTTTAGGTTGCCATGAATGTGCAAAAAATCGTCGAAAATACTAAATAGAGAGAGAGGTATAAGTAAAAATGAATATCCCTGAGAATAAAAAATCGACGTTATCAGGGGATGAAAATTTTTTACTTCCAATTATGGGCAAACGACTGATTATTAACGAAAAACCAAGCGTTTCACAATCTTTTGCTGCCGCATTAAAAGTCAATGGGAAACGAAATGATGGTTACATAGAAGATGGTTCCACGATTATCACATGGTGCGTTGGTCATCTGGTTACTATGAGTTATCCAGAAGCATACGATGCCAAATATAAAAAATGGAATTTGAATGATCTTCCTTTTATTCCTCAAGAGTATAAGTATGAAGTCATCAATAATGTACGGAAACAGTTTCATGTTGTAAAACAGCTCTTAAACCGTAAAGATGTAGATACCATCTATTATGCAGGTGACTCAGGGCGTGAAGGACTTTTGATTCAGGGATATGTCCGGCAGATGGCTGGTCACAATCCGTCTGCCAAAGAACTGGTCGTGTGGATCGATTCGCAAACAGAAGAGGAAATTGTCAATGGTGTACGAGATGCCAAACCATTTTCTTTTTACGCAAATAAACTGGATTCCGGATATTTGCGTGGCATCGAAGACTATCTAATGGGAATTAACTTCTCAAGAGTGCTGACATTGAAATATGGACAAAAAGTACAAAAAATCACAAAAAAAGAAAAATGGACTCCTGTAAGCGTAGGACGTGTCATGACCTGTGTACTTGCCATGGTAGTAGACCGGGAACTGGAGATCAAACATTTTAAACCGACTTCATATTATGGCATCCGTGCAGAAAATGAAATTGGGTCCTTAGATTGGAAAGTTACTAAGGACTCCAAGTATTTTCAATCACCGCTCCTTTACAATGATTCCGGTTTTTTAAAACAGGAAGATGCCAACAACCTGATCGCCGGTTTGAACCCTTCAGGGAAAATAGAATCTATTACAAAAAAGCAGGAAAAGAAGAATGCACCTTTGCTTTTTAATCTTGCCGAACTTCAAAATGAATGTTCCTCCCTGCTAAAACTTAGCCCGGATGAAACATTACAGATCGCACAGGAATTATACGAAAAGAAACTGACAACTTATCCAAGAACGGATGCAAGGGTACTGACAACTGCAATGGCAAAGACTATCCGCGGACATATACAGGGATTATGCGGATATGCCCCGTTATCAAGTATATGCAAACATATTGCTGACAATGGACTGGACAAAACTCTTCCAAAGACCAAATATGTTAATGATGCTGCAGTAACGGATCACTATGCAATTATTCCGACAGGGAAAAATATAAATGCCATAAACGAACTGTCAAAGACTTCCCGATTCGTGTATGACTTGATCGCAAGACGTTTTCTAGCTATTTTTCTTCCTCCGGCTGTTTATTCTAAATTGCAGCTTGTAGTAGAAAATAACGGTGAACATTTTTTCCTAAATACCAAAATCCTTGCTTCCGCAGGTTTTTTAGGTTTATATCCTAATAAGATCAAGGAAAACAACATGAATCTTTTTCAGTCTGTAACACAGCTAAAAAAGGGTAGTGATTTTCCTTTTGATCAGGTGAATATTAAGACCGGCACAACAAAACCACCTAGCAGATACAATTCCGGTTCCATGATCCTTGCTATGGAAAATGCAGGACAGTTAATCGAGAATGAAGAATTAAGAGAAATGATCAAGGGTTGTGGTATAGGGACATCCGCAACCAGAGCCGAAACATTAAAAAAACTTGTTAGAAACGACTATATTAATCTGAACAAAAAAACTCAGATATTGACCCCGACCAAAACCGGATATGTCATTTATGCAGTCGTAAAAGAATCCATGCCACAGCTTTTAAGTCCAAGACTCACAGCCAGTTGGGAAAAAGGACTGGATGGTGTTGATACCGGAACCATAAAAAAAGAAGAATATCTGAACAAATTATACGCATTTGTAATTTCTAAAACAAATGCTGCTAAAACTTCCGGAACCAGTGGACTAGAAACCACTTTACGAAAAATGGGTATCTAATTGCTGTATGGGAGAAAGTAGGAAGGAGTGAAAACATAAAAGATGGAAAATGCGTTTTGGGAATATTGTCTACTTATATCTATGGTAATTACGATAGATGGGTTAGTTATAACACTTTATAGTATTGCATGTAAAAAATGGAATTTACAACAGACACTTCTGTACTTTTTACTAACATCAGGTATGGGTTTCACCTTGTTTATGACAGTAGAAATATGGTTGTTAAACATAAACATGGCTGTTTACTTAAAAAAATATGTTGTGGAATTATCCTTATCTGTAATTGGGTCGTTATGTGTTTTTTTCTTTTGTAGAAAATGACATTCGTAAGATAGCTTATCAAAATCAACTTTAGGAAAGGAGGATGTGGTAGACAGTATTTCATGTTAAAGAAGTAATAAATGTTTATCTTACAATGACTTTAGACATGTGATACCGTCTGCTACTAAAAATGATTTATGAAAACAATTGTTACACTTTTAGCAATCGAAATCATCATAGGAACTATGATGATAAACGTGAAAATGCTTCATGATTTAGTTGCACCGGAGGATAAAAAACAGGTAAAAGAAAAAACAAAAGACAGCCTCAATACGTCAAATCTGGCAAAAAATGAACTAGATATAAACGATACAAAAAATTCCGTTACTTTACAAAAAGAAAAATAACAAGAAACTATTACACTAAAAGGCGGTAAAAGGTTATATGAAAAATTCAAATCCATTAGAAGTAATTTTGTTCTTAATATTTGTTACAGAATGGTTACTATTATTCATAAGATATACTCTTGATTTATTTAAACCAAATGGGAAAACAAATGACACAGAGGACATTTCTACTTCCAAGGATAGAGAACAGACAAATGAGTACCGGAACAACTCATATGGATTACCGGAAAGGATAGAACAGATGAAAATTAAGACAGTAAAAAGTGACATCACAAAGATAACAGATGTACAGGCAATCGTGAACGCAGCAAACAACTCCCTTCTAGGTGGCGGAGGTGTGGATGGAGCAATTCATCGTGCTGCGGGACCGGAACTCTTAGCAGAGTGCAGGACACTTCATGGATGTGAGACAGGAGCGGCGAAGATTACAAAGGCTTATAATCTGCCCTGTGATTATGTGATCCATACTGTTGGACCGATATGGAATGATGGCAGGAGTAACGAAGAGGAGTTGCTTGCAAGCTGTTATTTTAATTCCATGAAATTGGCGATGGAACATGGAATCAGATCTGTTGCATTTCCTTCGATTTCTACGGGAGTATATAGATTTCCGGTAGAATTAGCAGCAGAGATTGCAGTACATACAGTTAGTAGGTTTTTGCAGGATAATCCAGAGAGTTTTGATCTGGTGGAGTGGGTGTTATTTGATACTCATACCGAGGCGGTATATAAAGCTGAGGTAGATAAGTTATATAGGAGATTATAATGAGCAGTCCAATTAAAAATCTTGGAGAGGGTCTATAAACACTACTACTTTATAAATAATAGGAGGACGTAGTAGACAGTATTTTATGTTTAAGAAAGTAATTATTCATGATTTATTGGTACCGTAAGATAAAAAAACAGAAAAACGAAAAAAACAGAAGAAAACACAAATGCGTCAAATCCAGAAAAAATGATTATGTTAAGGAGATAAATTATGACTTCAAACCCTACTTTTGATAACTCAGCTAAAATTCACATGAATACAACAAGAGATATTTTATTTGCAGACCCTATGGTTTTAGCAAAATGGATCACACAACAGTATTATGATGAAATCCCATGTAACATCAATAACTGTGAAGATCTTGCAATTGCAGGTGCCAAACTTGGTACACTGACAAACAGCTATTCTTATCTTACAGCCGTATTGATGTATGCAAAAGTAATGGTCAAGGAATTGAAACATCGAGCCGGAAGAAAACCAAAATCCAGTGAGACAGCTAAAATGGAAGAATACGAGCAGAATTTTGCCCTGTATGAAGAAATGGTCACACGCAGAGATATTCTTGTAGATGCAGTCGATATGGTAAAACAACAATACAATGCCATCAGCCGTATGCTGACTGCAAAACAGGAAATAAACAAAGAGCTTTTTATGTCTGATAGTTATACTATGGATTAAAGAGAACACAGATATAGAAGAAGGAGAAAACATGACATATAAAAATTTTAAAAAAAAGGATAGTTTCCGGAAAATCCTGACAGAAGAAACAGATTTTTTATCGGTTGCAATTATTGTGGGCGGCATAACCATTTCCATGGTCATTGCTTTCCTGGTACGCAACCTTACGTTGTTTTTATATCTTTACGGATATTTTTCCAGTGTAGTACCTGATACCATTGCATATATTTTTGCATATATTTCAACAGGCTGCATTATATTTATAGTGCTGATCCCAAGTTTAATAATCGCTATCGTGGTGCTGCTAAAACTCATAACGTTTTTTAGGAAAACATATTCAAAACTTTCTTATACATGCATGTTAAACAGGATATGTCATCTTCCTTTCACGGTAGAGGAAATGGAAAAATATCGCACAGCAGGGTTGGGACAATTATTGTTATTAATTTTGCGAATGGAAACTTACAAAGAGTATGACGGTCATAAGCTCAGACCAGTATTGTCAGAAATGTATCTGATCCGAGAAAAAAATGAACAGTTATATGAAAACATTAAAATTGTATTCAAGGAAGATTTTGATGATAATGGTTTTTTGAAAAAGGACATCAGAAATACGGTGTATACTTTCCTATGCGAAGAAACGGACATAGATAAAAAGAGTATAACATCATTTTTAGATCACCTGGATGCTGGAAAAGATTTTAAATAAGTTTGTTAATCATTATAGCGTTTCTGTCAGACCACATAGTAGGAGGTATGATACAGCCTCAAACTGTCAAAATTTGTTTTTAGCAGTAAATTCTATGGCAAAAACCCGTCTGTAAATGATGTTTCGGCATCTTTGCATAGAGTAGTAGTCATAGACACCGGGAAATTACTGGTGATGTATCAGAACAAGCGTTATTTTAGAAGGAGGGTATTAGTCATAGACACCGAGTACCGGTGGTGTATCAGAAGTAGTTAAATTTCCAACGGTAAAACTTGATTTATGGTATGTCAACGATAGTGTGTCAGGAGTTTGTTGAAATACATGTTTAAATACGGTAATATATAGGTAAACCACCATAGACCGTAAAGATTTATGGCTTCTGTTAAATGGTTCACCAGACTTAGATAAGATAATTATAAGGAATAATATAATATGCGTTCAAAACTGATTTTTAATGGTAGATATGAATTATTTGAAAATGCAACTCTTTATAAAATCACTGAAAATGGAAAAAGAGAAGCTGTTAATGTATATCGTTATCCTAAAAATGGTGGTTATGCGTCTGTAGTAATTGATGGAAAAAAGTATTATATGAATCGACTTTTAGCAGATGCATTTATTCCAAATCCAGATAATGGTACGATTGTACGTTACAAGGATAAAAATCCTATGAATTTGGATTTAGACAACTTAATTTGGTCAACGACTAAAACATCTGGAAAAAGGATTCGTAAAAAAGATCCCCCATGTAAAATATGTGGAAAACCATCTAGGAGTGCTAACGGTTTATGTAACCAGTGTAATACACATCAAAAGTTACTAAATAAAAAAATAAACAAACGAGCATCTATTTTAAACGGATTAGATATGAATCTTGTTTCAGATAAACAAAGAGACATTTTAGAATTATATTTAAAAGGTATCGGTTTAAAAGAAATAGGCGAAACATTCGGTATTAGCAAACAAGCTGTAGATAATCAGATCCGTTGCATTAAACGAAAAAGAGAAACAGAACAATAGGTAATTTAAGCATTATGGAGGGACTTATGAGAAAAAACAATTATAAAAAAACAGCATTCATCTTTATCCTGTCAAGTATTGCAATAGGTTTATGTGGCTGCAATACAAAAGAATCTGACAATAATTCCAGGACATTAGGAAATGTAGCAACCGCGAATAAGGACGTTTCCATCGAAGGAAATTCAGATAAATTAAAAAAGAAAGTGGAAGCCACTCCCAAAAACAAAGTGAAAAAAGTAGAAACATCCTCTACAGATGAGAAAAATAAAAATACATATTCCAATAAACAAAAACAATTTGCATTAACTGTTCCGGATGGCTATGAAGTGTATGAAAACGGCGGATATCTGTATTTTCGTACAAAAGGAGATACCCAAATAGCAATGGTTTACACTTCTGAGAACTACGCAACTCCTATAGATGTAGCAAACTCTGTTCATCCATATGCATATGGCATGACTGCCTCTTTTAACGGAGAGGAAACAACTTGTCAGATGTATGGGGCAGAAGTATGTGAAGATATTCAGATCGGATCATTACCATGCAAAGAGGAAAATGCAACCGCATGGTTTTGGAACGATGAAAATCTTAATGAAGCTGTTTCACATGAAGGACCACTGTATATTATTTATACTGTGTTTAAAAACAAAGGAATCATGATGTTTGGTTATACAGAAAGCGGAGATTTAGAGCAGGTAAAATCTGATATGAAATCCATTGTTCAGTCACTTACCGACTGCACTGTAACAAATGCCGATAAGGATATATTATCCGATATTGCAACTTACAAATCAGAGAAAGCCGATAATATTTCATTCCAATATCCCTCCTCATGGGAAACCACAGAAAATGAGGACGGAATGATCACGATCAAGGCTCCACAAATGAGCAGTTACTATTATTCCGGCATGTATATACAGTATATGTGTGATGAAAACAAGAAATACATAAAAGAAGACTACGCTCAATTTGCTGCTGATTATGAAACCCAAATATGTCAGGCATTATTTAATGATCCAGTAGACGAAAAAGATTTTAGTTTTGATTCCGTAGTATCTAAAGTAACTACAGATGTAAAGGTTAATGGCAAGGATGGAATATATTTTGAAGTTGGAGATGTTTTATATCCAAATAACATAAAGGCAAGAAGTGCACTTCCAATTAGTGGTTCAACTGTCTATAACCTAAGATATTGTTTTACCAGCAATGGAAAAGACTGCATGATAAACTTTGTGTATCCAAAAGAAATCGAGGATGATGCAAAAGCGTTCGCTGAGAAAGTTATAGGATCATTCCAGTAAGTTACAAATATGTTTATACAGATGTAGGATGTGATAGAAATGATGTATAGAGAGTTTTTTGATTTGACAGATGATGAAATAATTTTTATTATAAGAGATATCTTTCCAAATACATCCAATGTAAATAATATTAAACGCGATTTTGACGGATCTAACATATATTGTGATATTTATATTATGGAAGACTGTCCAGATTATGCAGATACAATAGCACTAACAATTCCATCTGGTTTTGAACCGGGAATCACTACACATGATTTTGTTCTAACAGATGACGAAATATGGAAATGGCAACAATATCTTTTAGCAAAAGGATGTGATCCGCGATTGAAAGATAATCCATATTTAGAGGATTAAAGCAGGGAGCTTTGGTTAACCAATTAGTGCAAATATACCGGCTGTTTTGTATCAAGTAACTGCAATTAATCGGTCTACTTTGTATCAAGTAACTGCAAAATAACGCCACTTTGTATCAAGTAACTGCAATTAAAACATGTTAAAAAAATGTATTTAATAGGATTTTTAAGCAAATGATAGCTGTTTATCCGTTATTGTATCAAGTGAGTGCAAACAGACACCTGCTATATGGCGAATTTTGAGAAAAATACCAACCATATTTTGATTTATTTACCAACGTACATGACGCGGCACAGTGCTACCGTATAAAATCGAACATTTGTTCGTTAAACAAGGGTTTCGCGAATAGTTTGTTGCGTTAATAGGGTAACGTATTAGCGTGATAAACTTATTATTTTTTACTCCTACTCTCTTTTAAGAAAGCAACTTCCTTATAAAAACCTGTTTAACAGGTTTTTTTTATGTTATAATGTAGGTAATTATATTATCCAAATGTTTAATCGGAGGTATTGTAGCATGGCAATAGAGAATTTAAGTTATCAGCTAATAGAGGATTTATGCGTCTCTATAAATCATGAATTTTATGAGATTCTAAATAGTATTCAAAGAGTATATTCTATTGATCTTCCAATAAAGCCTTTAATTCAGGAAACATTAAATTCTTTTTTAGATGATTTGGACAAAACTTCTTTTCAAAAAGCGGCACGCTATGAAAAGAAAAATAGAAAAAGAACTAAACAGCGTTGGGAAACTAAAATTTATTCTCTCTGCTCTTCTTTATCTTTAGATGATGACAGGCATCCTTTTCATCGAACCATTATGGTATACAAAAATGCTTCTTTAGATCAACAGCTTCTATTATTTGGCTCTAAAGATTTACCAGAAATTATAGAAGATAATTTAAAAATTGTCTCTAAATGGGCAAATACAGACACTTCCATGCTAATTGAGTGCCCTACTCTTGCTCTCTTAAACGAAAAAAAAGTCTTAAAATATGTAAAATCCGATTTGTTCTTAGAAATTTGTAGAGTAGTTGAATTAGAATTTGATGGAGATTTAAAATCGTATTTGCGGTTCTATCCTAATATACTGACGACAAATCCTTTATTTGGAATAAAAAGAATGAATTTAGAAATTATTTCTATACAAACAAATAAGCTAATAGAGGATTTGATTTTTGGCAATTCCGGATTAAAAACCATATATACAACTACAGAACATTCTCTTACTGCTAGAAGTTTGGATGAAAAAGACAGAGACATTATAATCACAGCCTTATCTTATGCATCTTCTAATTTTGTCACGGATCGAACTATTACTTTACCTTTAAGGACTTATGCCAAGGTTTTAGCTCCAAATACTAATAATCCGAGTTCCGTTTATAATGATATGGCTATGAAACGAATAAATTCGTATCCGCGTTACACTTATCAGATCATTGATTCATCCGGTCGAGTGATGTCTGATACTTTTAATATCGTAGACCGTGTGCGTATGATCAAACCTGATGGGGATTTACTAATATATGATGAAATAATATACGATGAAGATGCTCTAAATGTTCATTATTCTGGGAATATTCTAGTAGAAATGACCATGGGCAGTATAATTGTGGAAGAAACAATTAATGCTGAATCTGTATCAGTATCAAAAAATTTAGTAAATAAGCTCGAAAACGAAATGGCAAAATTGATTGTTATCGCCATTCAGCAGGAAAGAATAAATTGTTTTTATAGAAACGGCAATCGTAATTTATCCGGAACATATGATTATATATTTTTCCAAAAAGTCGCCAGAATGCCCACTAAACGAAAAAAAGATAACATTATGTATATTGTAAAGGCTTTAACTGAATTCAAAGAGAAAAATATTATCGTTAAGGATTTTAGAGTTTTAACTAATAACAATATAGAAATTCATTTTCTTCCTCTTTCGCAGGCAGAGCAAGACGATCTGGCATTTTTTAATAAACCGAAAAAAATTATTGATATGGAAGAAGAATATTAGATATGCTTAAAAGTGGAACACATATATGTCATTTTTTTGTCTTTGATTTTAAAATGACATGTATATGTTCCACTTTTTTATTGTTTTTGTAAAAATGGAACATATATGTGTCATTTTTACGTTTTTTCTCAATATTAGTTGTTCCAATTTATTTCTATTTTTGTATCTGTAAAAATCAAATATACTATATCTTGTTGTTTCGCCATTTGTGTCCCATTTTTATGTCATTTCTTTCTTTTTTGGTTCATTTTCATGTTAAAAAATTGTACAAATAAAAAGTGGAACACATATGCGTCATTTTTTTTACATTTTTTTTACATTTTTTTTTGTTTATGGAACATTTTTGCGTCAAAAAATCAATTTTTTTAATAAAATCCTCTTTTCTTACAATAAAATGAACCCATTTTAAAAAAGTGGAACATATATGTGTCATTTATTTTTTTTATCTACGAGTTTTCCTTGATTTTTAAGGAAAATCTTATTTTTGTCTCATTTTCCTATATCAAAAATCCTTGATTTTATCAGGCTTTGCAAAAGTGGAACACATATATGTCATTTTGACAAAAGATGATTTTATACCTAAAATTGTAAAAAACGAGCAGAAAGGAGCCTACTATCATGGATTTAAGACCATTAATCCGCATAAACAGAACTGCGGTCCGTGCATCCATTGGTAAAATGCTATCTTATGATAGCACATATAGTTATTTGATCACAAGAGATACCGATCAATGCGTAGCCTCTGCCTGCCCTTTGTATTTAGAGCAACAACGTTTATTCAATGAGTTAGAATACCAGAAAGAAAACCATATTATTGATATCCAATCCATTAAAGAACACACTACACAGATTGATAATATTAAGAAGCATTGTGCTTCTTCCGGCTGTTGTCACTGCTCTGTACATAAAAAATATAATAATGATAAAAAAGACTTTAAACTTTATCAGAAAAAATACTCTAATAAACGATTACCAAAATCTGCTCTTAGGGTTTATTTGCTGTTATATTCTATTCCACAAGAAACTTTGGGGAATTTTTATATAATCAGAGATCTTTCTTCGGCAGCAATTGCATCCAAATTGAAAATTTTGCCTGTCACCGTAGAAAAAAGTTTGGATATACTTGCGTCTTTTAATTACATCACTAAAAGTTCTGGTAGTGATAAACATCATTTTAATATCATTATTGAGGACTATGAAAATATGCATAAAAAAGCATCTGAAGGAGGAGCCGGATATATTTCTATTACTTCTGAAATGATGGAAATACTTCTTTCGATAAAAAACGTGAATTTTTTACGTCTTGAATTGCTGAAGATTTTCAAAACATGCGATCTGAAGACCGAAGATGAATCCGGATTTGAAACTTATTCTTTAAAAGAATTGAAATCAGCCCTGCCGTCCCATATGAATTTTATGAACAAATTTAAAAAAGCCCAAAAAGAACCATCTATTTTTGTTACCGGCTACGAAGGGCATAAGATACTCTTCTCTCTCAAATCACCCTTCTCTTTTAAGATTGATTATGATGATTTTAAACTGAATCATCTTCCTGAGATTCAAAAAACATTTGATGATTTAGGAATAAAATTATCTGATATCGAGTTGCTTGATGTGGCTGATTTAACTTCTCAATACACTTTATCGGTTATTTATAAAGCAGCTTCTCGCATTAAGCATCAGTATTCTAAGAATAACATAGCTGTCAAAAATTATGGAGCTTTATTAAGAACGTTTTGTAGGGACATCTATCTAAAAGCAGCATAGTCTTTTTTGTGTGCCATTTTTTACGAATTTAACGATTTTTTTCATTCCAAGGTCTAAATCATTGATTTTTCCTTGGTTTTTCTTTGTTCAAAAGCTATTTTTTATCAACATTACAAATTTTTTTATACTTTTTCCTATCTTTTTCTTAGTTTTTTTAATTTATTTTTTGCTGTTTCAAAATTCTTCTTTACTTTACTTTTAGTTTTTTATCCTTTTGGTAATTTTTGCGGGGATTAAAAAAACGAGAATTTGCCTGTTTTGTACGACTTTCTGCTATTCGCCTTTCCTATTAATGATATATTAATGATTATTATTGTTGTATTAATGTAAAAAGAATTATAAACGCACATACAAAAAGAACCTATATTATCAATCATATAAGTTCTTCATATACAATATTACATTTTACCTGTACTTCCCAATATCTCGATAAAGACAATCTTCTATCATGTAAAGGAATAGATCAAGAAAATTTAATGGTCAGCAAATCCAATTTGAGTTTACTGACCATTATCTTTTTTCATAGAAGCTGCACTGTTGTTTTTATCCATCAAATACAATTCTTTTTATATGGAAATTTTTCAATAAATTATACTTAAGTACAGCTTTTCCTTTTATATTGTTTTTATGTACATATGGATTCTGATTAAACCTTGAATCATAAGATTCATTCCTATTATCTCCTAACACAAAGTATTCTCCTGTGGGAACATGAAAACTACTCTTCTTTCCCGCCTTAGTTATCGTCCCGGCAGGTAAATACTGTTCTTGCAGTCGGATATCATTAACGTAGACATATCCGTCTTTTAATTCAACTATATCTCCTGGAAGCCCAATGATCCGTTTCACCAAAAGATTTTTCTTTTCTGGAGAATAAAAGACAATAATATCGTATCTGTCAGGTTTTTTATTCCTATAAGCTAATCTGTTAAATATCACTCTTTCGTCAGTCATAATTGTTGGCTCCATGGATTCTGAAGGTATCTTTGCAGCTAGGATCACTGTTTGAAAAAACAAAAATACTGTAAGGCATGGTATGATACAGATGCAGATACCCTTTATTTTTACTGAGTCTGTTTTTTTTCTTTTTTGAATTTCCATTTTTTTCGCTGCTTCTCCTCTTCTACTACTGCCGGTGTGAGTGTGAAATATTCTATTGTTGCCTGCATCAGTAAGCGTCCTTCTCCAGCACAGGGTTCGCAAAGTGTTAATACAGGCTGTCCTCTTTGTAGGACCGGACTTCCATCACTATTTGTCATATAGACCTTTCCTAATCCTTTACAGTGTGGGCATAAAACAATTTTTTTCTCTACCATAATAAGTTCCTCTCTTTTCTATTATTGTTTGTTTTATTATGCACCCGAAATCCGCTTAAGATATTTCTTGTAAAAAAAAGATTTTTCTAATATAATAAGGATATGGAGGAGAGTTGGCAGAAACAACAAAAAATGCATATATCTGTTTTGCATTATAGAACTCAAAACTAATACTGCCAATTATATATAAAAATGGTTAAAGTATCCGAGAAAGAACAATTTATCCGGCAGTACGCAGGAAAAAAAATCAAATCGTATAGAAAAAAGATCAAAATGACACAGGATGAATTTGGAATACGTCTTGCACAGGATTTAGGAAAAAGTGCTGCGATTCAGGCAACGACCGTTTCCAATTGGGAATATGGAAGAATTCCTATCCGTTATTTTGAACCTATTGCAAAACTCTTAGGTGTAACGGTAGATGATATTGTTCCAAGTGAAGAACAAATTAAGCAGGCATTGGCTGCAAAAAATATTCCTGCTTCAGAAGATGATTCTGTGGATGATTCTTCTTCCCAGAAATTCAATTTACAGTCTAATTTTCGTCTTCCGGTTTCTGTTGAAGATCTGAAACGTTTCGATGGAGAACCTGTATGGATCAGAAGCCGTAATTCTATGTATAGCGGCAGATGGGCAATTGTTGATGCCCTTCGGGAGTCTGTTGTCTTCAGAAAAGGTATTTATACTAAATTTTCTGATATAGATGGCATTATTTATCGTTTTCCTCAACCGTTCTCATTACCTGTGGATGCGATCGGTAAGCCTTTACCCGTAGACGATGTAAGAAAAAGCATAGAACCTGTATGGGTTGAAATTATCAGCAGCGATGTGACAGAAAAGGTACTTATGAAGGGATGGTATGAATATTACAAAAATTCCGACTGCGTATCTAATAATTCCGGCTCACTGCTTCCTCTCTCATTATATGGGAAAACATGGGTCGCGTTTACAGATCCTTGTAAACTTGATTAAATTTAATAGTTTATTTTACAATTTATTTTAAAATCCTGTGTTTTTTTATATCACAGGATTTTTTTTATTTATTAGGTAAAAAAAAAATAGATTTATAATAAAAATCATAAAAATATCATAGAAAGGATGTACAGGTCCAATCTTGCCTGTTTGGTAACAAAAATGAAAAACATTTTACAAGAATTTATAACAAAGCAAAAAGAAAAGAAAACTGAATCAGAACAGAACTTAAAAATCCCATTTTCGTTTTTCCCAAAACAACTTCAGAAAAAAATCGTATTAAACAATGGTGCATTTGTTGTTTTTGGACTATTTGTATCTGTTTTGGGTTTGTCTTATGAAGTAACATATACCATCATTGGTTTGATTATTGCTGTTTTTGGATTTTTCTCTGCTCTTTCTTTATATCATGTGTGCAGCCGGGGAGAATATGAAACACATACGGGCACATGCATTGAAAAAAAAGGCTATGGTTTACGCCACCAATACAGTTATTTGTTTATCTTAGAGTCTGATCCGAATAACATTCATAAGAATAAACTTTATAGGATCAGTATTCCGGAAGGATTTGTAAAAAGAACGATAAAGTATCATAAAGGAGATACTTTAACTTTTTATTGTAAGAAAAATACATTTGTTAATGAAGATAGTGTTATTACTATTCCTTCCATTCTATGTCTGATAAGAAATGCAATTTCAACAGATTTCGTAAAAGAGGTCAAGACTACTGTAAGAGAACAGAAAGAACAGAATCTTGATGAATAATTGGTAAATAGTGATTGCTTTTTATTCATATCTATTTTATAATATATCTGTAATTAGTCATAGATATTAAGAGTCACGAATTTTTTCGTGGCTCTTTTTTTGTACAAAAAAGGAGGAATAGAATCATGAGAGATGATGTTGTAAAAAAATTTTTAAATTTTGAGGATACTTTAGCATTCTTTAAAGAGCAAAAAGATACGGATAAATGGATTCGCTGCAAAGTAAATGATTTGCAGCTTCACAACATTCCCAATGCTCCTATCTTAGTAAAGGACATTATTGAAAGGCATCAAATTACAGCTTTGGAAGAAGCCGTTGTAAATGCAATGGAAACTACCGAAGCTGTTCTTTCTTTTAAGAAAGATGATGCATTTGTTACTTATCCATTAAGGTACACTGCTATCAAGAGTCTGTGTGACAGAGCCAAATTGTATGGTAAAACCGTGCAGAAGAAACCGATCATTTTAAATGAAGGCTTTATGGAGTATGACGATGAAGCACTTGTACTGGTACGTTATGATGAAATTTCTGCTGTTCACAGCGGAAGGGAATACGCGATCTTAAATACCTACGATATGCTGCAGGTCCTTAAGAGCAGCTTAGATTGTAATTTTAGTGGGAATCAGTTTGAATCTGCTACGTTCACACATGAATTATCAGCAGTTTCATTTTCATTTCCGGATCAAAAAAATGCTATTATGGCATCTTATAACCGAATTTTACAGAAACAGGGGAAAAATATGCAAACAGACATTATACCTGTACTTCTGTTTGCAACAAATGACATTGCCGGTTCCTGTGCATGTCTGTATCCGTATTTAAAAAAGGGAAAACAGTGCATCCGCATTGGCGAACCTTTGAAATTGTCCCATAAAGGGAAGCATACAGTTGCTGATTTTGGGATGAATACAGACAGGATTCTTTCTATGATACAGGATTCATCAGAAAGATTGGCAAAACTCAGTGATATTCATTTACAGTATCCCGGAGATTGTTTCAAAAACATCGTCAGTGCATATAAACTTCCATATAAGGAAGCGTCCGCTGTACTTGATGATTTTGAAATGACGCGTCCAAAGGATACCACTGCATTTGATCTGTACTGGGCTTTGTGGGATATCTACTTTGCGTTAGAACAGACCGAATCATCTATTTCCAGACTGCTTTTTGTGGAAGAACAGATTGCAAGAGTCCTTCACGCAAACTGGAGTAAAGCGGATAAACCAATAAAATCTATTTAAGAAAATAGGAGGTCATAAGGTATGAAAAATAACAACTACTCTCCTATTGTCTTAGGAGATACAGATCCTTACTTAAAAGATAATACTGGAAGACGTATTTGTCGGAATGGGGCTTATGTCCCTTCCGATATTTGTTTAACTGATTCCTATGGCAGAGCTATACTGGATGCCTTTGGAAGATTTCAGATGGATGAAAAAAAATGGCTGAATTGGAGAGAACACGGTCCAGATGGCACAATCCGATGGACACTTGGCGGTTCTGATGCATCAACCATTTTTAATCTTTCTCCATGGACTTGTCCATTGGAATTATATAACAAAAAAAAGCATGTGCCGGTTGCTGTACCGAAAAATTTCTCGGAAAGTGCAAAAGAAGCTGGACATGTCTATGAACCTTTTGTAACTGAAATGTTTGCGAATATTATGAAGTCGCAAGGTCATAATGTACAAATTTATAATGACACACGAATGTTTCAGTGCGGCAGACGAAATGAATTTGGCGAGTTGCAATATCCTTTTGCACTTGCGGATTTAGATCGTATCTGCGTGGTAGATGGAAATATGGCGATCTTGGAAATCAAGACAACGACCAATTCCTTTAGAAACAAGGAAACTATTGAACGTTGGAAAAACGGTATCGTACCAATCTACTATGAATATCAGTGCAGGCACTATATGGCGGTAATGAATCTGCCAAGAGCTTATATCTGCTGTGCATGGGGATTTAAACGGGAAGACTGCTCTATCATTTGCATAGAACGGGATTACACGATTGAGGAAATGATTATGGAGGAGGAACAGAATTTCATAGAGAAATTAGAAAATTCTACGCCTCCATCCATGGATGATGTTATACCAAAACTGGCTTTGCAATATTATGAGCAGTTATATGGTGAATTTCCGGAAAATCTTCCTGCCTTTGAAATATCCAGTCGCTATGATGCAGATATTCATTCATGTTTGAATGTACAAAGAAAAATAGATGCTCTGACAGAGAAAATCAAACTGTTAGAAGAAGAAAAAGAAAAAACCTTCAAAAAGATCCTACCATTGTTTGCTTCTGCTGATAATGGAAAAGGAAAATATGAACTGGATGAAAAGCAGACTGCTTATGTAGAAATCAAATCAAAAAGAAAACGTCCGGATATAGATGAAACCAGATTACAAACAGACTATCCGGACATTTATGCCGACTGCATGAAATTTGATAAAGGTCTGCTAAAGAAAAAATATATCCAGATTTATAACGCATACGAATTACCTTCCTCTCCTTCTGGAGAGTTTAAGTACAAAATTTCGTTGCATAAAAAAAAGGAGTGATTTCATGGGAATAGAAATCAGGTGTAAATTTTTAAGATCTATCTATTCCAATAAAGATAAACCGGACGATGACGGGTATAGAGTATTCCTCTACAAATGCCTTTCACCTGAACCGGGAATAACAATGCCAAAAGACAATACGTTTGTCGCATATGGTTATTTTCTTACAGAAATTTCATCTGCCATTTATACATTAGATGGCGACTGGGTAGAAAGTAAGAAGAAAGATCAAGGAAAGCAGTTTAAGATCAGCAGTTTTCATGAGGAAATACCTGCTACCAAAGATGGTATTCTTGGATTTTTAAAAAGTAATGCCATTAAAGGAGTGGGTGGAAAAACTGCCGAAACTATATACAACAAATTTGGAGATGCAACTTTGGATATACTGGATAACAATATTCAACGTTTACTTGAGATTCACGGTATTTCTGAAAAAAGACTGGAGAATATCCAGTCTTCTTATCTCCAATCCAGAGGGGCTAGAGATATTATTACTACGCTCTTCCCTTATGGCATCAGTCATCATTCCTGCATAGACATATACAATGAATATAAGGAAGATGCCATGAATGTCATAAACACAAATCCTTTTTTACTTTGCAGGATAAAGGGAATCAGCTACGAAAAAATTAATCAATATGCCATTTCTAATGGTGTTGGCTTGAATACAAAAGAAAGGGTACTTGCAGCTACCAATCATGTGTTACTAAAACACGAATCAAACGGTAATATCGGATGGCATCAACAAGAGGTATCAAAAGAGACATTTCGTTTACTGCAAGGCTCTTCACTTACCTACCAAGATGTTGAAAATTTCCAAATTGCACTGATAAAAGAAAAACGTCTTATTTTTTCTCATCAACTCTTATGCAGACCGGGAATTTTTCATGCTGAGAGCATTGCTGCAAAACGGTTAGTCGATTTAATGACAACTGCCATCTCTCCGATTCCAGATTTGAAAGAACATATCATCGAATGGGAAAAGGAAAATAATCTCAATCTTGCAGCAGAACAAAAAAATGCCATTTATGTAGGTTTGCACTACTCTGTTTCGGTTATTACCGGAGGTCCTGGAACTGGGAAAACAACGATAGTAAACGCAATTACAGATATACGAAAAAAATATGGCATTAGTAAAGAAATCTGTCTGATGGCTCCAACCGGATGTGCCGCAAAAAGAATGCATGAATCTACAGGTTCTCCTGCATCAACAGTTCATTCCAGATTGAAAATCCATGATATAGAAAATTTACAGGCAGAAATGGAAGAAATCCATGAGGACACTGTTGGTGTTGATGAGTTTTCCATGGTCGATATCTGGTTATTAAGAGCAATGCTGGATAACATCTCTGATGGTTCACAGTTCATAATCATTGGAGATATAGACCAGCTTCCAAGTGTAGGACCGGGAGCTGTATTAAGAGATATCATTGCAAGCGGGATCATTCCTGTAGTGAAACTCGATAAAGTATTTCGGCAGTCGGCTGGTTCTGTGATTGCAGAGAATGCAAGAAAAATACGTCATGGGGAAACGGATTTAGAATTTAATCAAAAAGATTTTGTTCTATATAATACACCGGATTTTGAAACCAGTGCACGTTATATGATTGCATTGTATAAAAATAAAGCAGCGGAATATGGCAAAGACAATATCATCTGCCTGTCTCCGCACAGACATGCAAACACATATACTTCGTCCGACAATCTTAATAAGTACATTCAGGCAAAAATGAATCCGCATCAAACTGGGGAATTTGAATTTGAGTACAAAAAAAATGTGTTTCGTACTGGAGATCTTGTAATGAATTTAAGTAATGAAACGGATGTTGATCTTGTGAATGGTGACATCGGTGTTGTCCTTGATGGGTGTGTACGAGAAGATGGTACAAAAGGGATTTCTGTTCTTTTTGATCATTCCATTCAGAAAAACTATTATGGCAAAGACTTAGAAAATCTTGAGCTTGCTTATGCTACAAGCGTACACAAATCACAGGGATCAGAATACAAATGTGTGATCATGAACATCTGCAAACAACATGGACGGATGTTAAAAAGAAATCTGTTCTATACGGCGATTACCAGAGCAAAACTGGAAGTGCATCTTGTAGGAGATAAAGAAGGTATCGACATAGCTATAAAGAACGAAGATACCACCAAGCGAGTTACACTGTTAACGGAAAAAATCCAGTTATATTATAAAAAGGCACTGGAACAGAATCCGTTTAAAAACAATTGATTTTTGGGCAGATTCATATTATAATGGATTTGTTAAAAGTCATAGATATTAGAGTCACGAAATTATTCGTGGCTCTTTTTTTGTATCAAAAGGAGGATAAAAGAAATGATAACACTTTTTTTAATATGCATAGTAGCATGTCTTGTATGGAAAGTAAAAACACAGAATGAAAATTCTGTAAAATCTACGCCTACTGTTACTGAAGAAAAAAAGGTTACAAGAAGTAACACTTCTGAATCTGAAAAACTGGTTAATGATATGAATAGCCAGATTCAAAAGCTAGTCGATAAATATTATCCAGGTATTCAATGGCAATACAATATTAAGTGTATTGTTTTTTACATCGAAAAACATCTGGATATACCGATTAAAATTGGTGAATATGAAGATATTGTTTTGATCAAAGGACAGGATCATCTAAAATTAAAAAGTATCGAAGAACTTATAAAGAAAACAGAAGAAAAAAATAATTATTCCATGGACAACAATAACTTAGATCCAATGGAAAAATTAAAAATAGCATGTGAAACGGACAACAATAACTTAGATCCGATGAAAAAATTAAAAATAGCATGTGAAAAAGGCATGGCTTAACACAAGGAGGTTTATCTAATATGTCAATACCTAAAAAAATAAATTTTTTTCGTTTTGGAACGGAAATGGATGGAAAATACAGTGTATTACCAAGCGGCAACGTAGATGGAGCAGCAAGTACCTATTCACCTTCTACTAATTATGCCGGAAAAATTTCACCGACTGTAATCAAAGCATTCTGTGCTTATGCTCGTTCTGAAGAAGGAACTTCTCTAAATGCAATTGCAGATTCTGGAAAAAGAATTGTTGCAGAGTATGCAAATGATAGCAACGCTGAAGATATTGACTGTGTAGTTTATCAGAAAGAACGGGGAACTGTTATCGTAAGCACGGTAAATACTAAAAATGGTTCATCACGTCCTTATCAGATCGGTCCTAAAAGGCGGTATGGCACAGCTATCATGTTTTCATTAATTCCAGTTATTTTGGATGACGGAGAGGCTGCAACACTTTATACCGGATTAAAAGATATTTTTCTTGACAAGCGAAACATTGAGGATGACGATGCTATCCGTATGGCAATCTTAAGTGAAAACGTATATCGCAGACTAACGTATGAAAATATCCGTTCAGATGCGGCTATTAAATTAACCATAGCAGATACCGGAAATGTGAATCCAATTACGATCAGTTCCATTGAAAATGGGACTTATACGCCGGATGACACAGAAGTTATTGTCGGTAAATTTCAAATATTTACTGAGACAAATACGGCAACACAAACTTCTAAGGATATGGATCTGAAAGACTTTTTATCAAGTTTTCATCTTCATAACGGACGAGTTTTAACCAATTTGGAAACAAACATTGTTCCTAAAATACCGGACTACTATGTAGTTCCAAGAGAAGCAGTACAAATTTGTCAGCATATAACGCAAAGTACAAAATTCCCAATAAAAATGAGAAATTTTATGCTGATGGGACCTGCCGGAACAGGAAAAACCGCAATGTCAAAAGCAATTGCTTCTGCTCTTGGTATTCCTTACCGTCATATTACATGTAACGCTTCTACAGAAGCGTTTGATTTTCTTGGAAGTATTTTTCCTGCCGTTGACGGAAAAGAAATAAATCAGGATGAATTCCTGAAAAACAATAACCTTCCTTCTGTAGATGATATTCTTTTTAACTTAGAAGGAAGTTATCAGCAACTCACAGGAGATACCGAACTTCCTATCGGTTTTGACGAATCTGAATGTATCTCCCTTTTGATGAAAAAACAAAGGGAAATAATGACAGATATGGTTAAAAACGGAAAAGAGGGAAAGGATTTTATCTTCGTAGAAACGGATTTCATAAAAGCGGTCAAAAATGGATGGCTGATTGAAATTCAGGAACCTACTGTGATTGTGCAGCCGGGTGCACTGGTTGCCTTAAACAGCCTGTTAGAGCAGGAAGGTTCTATTACTCTCCCAACAGGAAAAGTGATCCAAAGGCATCCGGATTGTGTAGTCATGATCACTACCAATGCTTCTTATGAAGGTTGTCGTGACCTTAATCAGTCCGTCATTTCAAGAATGAATCTTGTTTTTGAAGTGAATACACCGACAAAAGAAATCTTGATGGAACGTGCCAAAAATATAACTGGATTTAAAGATGATGTAACCTTAGAAAGCATGGTAGATGTTTTATTAGACATTCAGGAATATTGTCATAAAAAAGACATTACAGACGGTGTTTGCGGTCCAAGAGAATTGTATGATTGGATTTATTCTACTATGATTACAACTGACCCATTAGCCAGTGCTATACCTACTGTTATTAATAAAGCTACTACCAATAAAGAGGACAGAGATTTATTAATTGAATCCATCCTAAATACATCATCCTTGTAATACATGCCTCCCCTTTATCTTAGGGGAGGTTTCTTAAAAAAAGGAGGAAAAAGAATTAATTATGGCAAGAACAAACCACACAATGGTAAAAAAATATGCTGCGTCACAAAGCAGAATCATTAATGATGAAACTTTTTTCACAAGCCCCATGATGGCTTCTTACTTTGAAGACATTGCTGAGGTGATTACGAAAAAATATCATCCAAAAGAACATATTTATGTGCGTATTGATTGGGATAAATCTCCAAATGCTCCGACTGCTTACACAGATCACAAAAGCATTTATCTGAATGCCGGATGTCAGCTTGTTTTATCCCAACATACCAGACAAGACCGATTTTTAGTTTTAACCGGGATGTTTGATCATGAATTAGCACATCTTTTATATTCTGATCAAAAATATAAATTAACGGTTTTAGAACAGATAGATAACGGTTTGCTTACACCGAAACCAGACGTGCCGTTTCCAAAAACAAAAGACTTTCTTTTGAAAAATAATCGTGCATTCAGATATGCATATAAAGAAGTCTACAATAGCTTCAGGAATGCGATTGAAGACGGATATATTGAAAATCGTTTCTTGGATGAATATCCAAGATGTTCAGACGGTATGAAAAAGATGAGGTCTGTGTTTTATGACACCATCATTGACAATTTGAAAGAACTAAAGAAAAAAGAAACGGAAGAAGATTCCATTGGAATATTAGGATCTATCTTTTCTTTGGTACTCTCCTATGCAAAGTACGGATGTATAAAGGTTAATAAGTATCAAATGCATGATGAGCGAGTACAGGCTTGTCTAAAATGCGTGGAACATATTGACTTTGCACGGACAATTACAGATAGTGAAAATCATTTTATGGAGATTCATAACGTAGTTGCAGTATTAGAGGATTATATCTTAGATTATATACAATCTCTCGATATTGATCCCAACTGTTCGGATGAAGATATTTTAGCATCTCTGACATCATTCAGTGAAGTGATTTCTTCACTAGAAACATCTGACTCAACAGATGATACGGAACCGTTAGTTCCAGTTCCTAATACTGCAGAAACGGAACTTTCTGAGAATGAGAATACCAATAATATGGGAGAATTTTCAGACTTTGATACGCCTAAAAGTAATGATGATACATCTGAGTCCACAGAACTTAATGAATCGAAAGCAGAAACACATTCGCCTTTTCCTGTAACTGACGAGAAGGAATCTTTTACTCCAAAAGAAAGTGAAGATCAAAAGGAAATTATGGATTCCATTTTTAATGAGGGTAATTTATATAAAGAAGACATTTCTCCTTCTGGATATGAGCAGGTAGAAAATGATACAAAGCGAATCTTGAACAAAATGGCTGAACAAAAAGCTGCTTCCGAATTAGAAACACAAAGAACCAGAACATTAAATACATTTGCAAATAATATCTACTATGGTGACATTCATGCGGGATGCACCTGTACGGTAAAAAGAATTGCATCTGTTAATAATCAGATGATATCAGACTATGAAAAAATCATCGAACCATTAAAAGAAATCAGCCGCCGACTGCAACGAGGTGTTCGTCAGGTTTTAAAAGATAAAAAAAATGGAGGAAAGATAACCGGACTTTATATGGGAAATCGTCTAAACAGTCCTTCCCTTCTAAGAAATGACGGACGGTATTTTTCAAAAAACAAATTGCCTACGGAAACACCTAAATTAGCAATTAGTTGTCTCGTAGATGAAAGTGGTTCTATGAGCACTCATGATCGCTGTACTTATGCAAGAGCTACCGCAGTCGTCATAGAAGACTTTTGCAGAAACCTTGAAATTCCACTTGCTATATACGGTCATACCACAGGTGAACGAACAAGTGTTGATTTGTACAGTTATGTTGAGTTTAATCAGATTGATGGGAACGACCGTTATCGTCTTATGGATATTTCTGCAAGAAACTGTAATCGTGATGGATATGCTTTACGTTTTGCGGCAGAAAGGCTATTAACGCAGGACGCTGATATTAAGTTGTTGATATTAGTATCGGATGGTTCGCCGAATGCTGAGAATTATTCCGGTATTCGTGCTTATGAAGATTTAAGGAACATCAAAAATGAATACCGAAGAAAAGGGATTATCTTATTTGCCGCAGCAATTGGAGATGATAAAGATATTATCGAAGAAATCTACGGTGATGCTTTTCTTGACATTTCAGACTTAAATGGAATGCCAGTAAAAATGATCAATCTCATCAAGAAATTTATTAAATAATAGTAAAATAGCTGTCTGATCACAAATTTTGTGATTTTTGACAGCTATTTTTTTCATATTTTATGTTTTAACTAAAATGATCATCCTCGTTTTTGTTCGATAAGTATTCTTCGTACCTTTTTTGATGAAAATCTTCTAAATTACTCTTAGTATTGTCATTTTGAAAATTTTATGCGTATTTTTAAATTCATAATAACATTAATGATGTCTACTCTCTCTTTTATGCTGTGTTTTTTAATATTATCTTATAACAACGTCTTTTTATAAAAATGAATTATTTTTGTCTGAAACTATGTTTTTTTTACCAATATTTCATAGTTATTTCCATTTTTTGTCATAAGTCTATATGGTTATATTCATGATTTTGTAGAATTTTTTTTCATATTTATTGCGTAAAGAAAATATATGCTTTAAAATATCTATATTCTACAAAAGGATTACATTATTATGACTTCAGAAACCTTATCAAATACAGCTCGTATTGGGCTGATTGATTTAAAGCCAGCAATGATTTTGGCAGAAAATTTCAAAGAATATAAAAAAGTTTATGAAATAGACAGAGCCGCTTCCAGTTGTTCTGGCTGTTCTTATTGCTCTTCTGCACTTTCAGATGAAGAAAATGCTCTTTTTGGAGTGGCTGATTACGATACGGATCAAATACGTTATCCTTCTGAACAGTGTAAAAACTGTAAATCCAAAAAACTAATCAAAAAAATTGAAACCACTTATATCAATGAAAAAAATATGTACGGTACACCGCGTCCATTAAAGAAATATGCTCTTTTATTGTTTATTTACCTGCAATTCCGGTTTCCTGATCAGCATGGTTTTGTCGAACTGGATGTTAAGGATGCAGCGGAATTTCTCAGATGTGATGCTAAAACAGTGAAAAATAATCTACATCTGCTTTCATCCAGAAATTTTATTGCATATCAAAAAGGTGGTTATCCGGGACATTATTACATATTCATTTCCAAATATGAAGAATATTTTAAAAATGCCTCCGGTTATGGTAAAGGTTATCTTCTTATCACGAAAGAAATTTTCAGTGATTTAATTCAAATGCCTACCATCAACCATATAAGAGCCTGTTTAAATGCTTATATAAATGATTCCAAAAAGCTAGAACACCGCTATAACACTATAGAAAAATTAAAATACAATCTGCCTAATTATGTGACAAAAAAAGAACTTTTGGATTTTTATGATTCCAAAATGTTTCAGCATCTGTTTTCCATTGATAAAGACAACATACATTCCATTAGAATTAAAGTAAATGGTCTAAGTCCAATTGAAACAGCAAACAAACTGATTGCCGACTGCAAAACAGCTATTGAATCTACTTTGGAAAAAATTAATACCCGTTCAGATCAGTCCTATGCAAAGATAAATGGAGAAACGGTTTTAAAGTATCCACCATTTATGATCCGCAACAGTGAGATAAAGGCATTAAGCAAAATAGGAAGACAATACCCTATTTCCGGAGTTACCTTTGTATTAGAAAAAATTTATCAGGAATATATTGTCCCTAATGTTCCAATTGAAAATTTAGAAGCTCTTACAAGAACATATTTGAAAAATATTTTCAATCCTTCATTTATTGCTGCCTAAGAGGTCTTTTTGTTGTACCCTTTTTTAAGTCATTTCTTATTTTTTTTCATTTTTTTACTATTTTTTTTATTCTCCACTCCTTAGATGTTTATAACTATGTGGAAAACCATGTTTATAATTTATCCACATATGGAAAGTTTTTATATTAGATTACTTACTTTTTTATCTTTTTTGCAATTTCTTTTTTTACTTCGTAAGTTCCTGTTTGTAAAAACATATTTTTTTTGTATTTCTACTGTTTTTGTTTTTTTTGAACATAATCATAAAATGTATTTTATACAAGAACCCGGTCTCTATCTGCGTTTGAAAGGATATTTTAATCCTGTTTTTATCTATATAGTAATATTCACTACCATATATATGATAAGGATATAGATAAATATGTATGACATGTAGGATATGCTTTCAATGAAAATTTATTTTTTATATATTAAAAAAAAGGTTGTTTTATTTTAGATTATGATATATAATTAACTCATGAAGTCATAAAAAGAAAGAGTTGTAGAAATATTTCTACAGCTCTTTTTTTGTATTTTAAAGGAGGAAATCGTATATGAACAAAGTCATTTTAATGGGAAGATTAACAAGAGATCCAGATATTCGTTATTCACAGGGTGATAATCCGACTGCAGTAGCAAGATACACTCTTGCTGTAGATCGACGATTCAAAAGGGATGGAGATCAGCAGACAGCAGATTTTATTAACTGTGTTGCATTTGGACGTCAGGGAGAATTTGCAGAAAAATATCTCCGTAAGGGAATCAAGATAGCCATTTCAGGACGTATTCAGACTGGCAGTTATACGAATCAGGATGGACAGCCAGTGTACACAACCGATGTTGTAGTCGAGGAACAGGAATTTGCAGAGAGTAAGTCTGCAAGTGAAGCACATAACAACGGTGCAGCTTCATCTCAGCCGGCACCTAAACCTATGCCAAACAATGGTGATGGGTTCATGAATATTCCGGATGGACTTGATGAAGAATTACCATTTAACTAGAAGCTAGATTTAACTAGATTTCAGTTAGAAACAAAGAAAGCACATTACTTTTTGTAATGTGCTTTCTTGTGTTATATGGAGGAAGAATGACAATTTTAGATAAGTTGATCGCGAATAAAGAGATGGTAAATAACATTTCTATATTAACAGAATTGAATTACCGGATCTTTGTATTGCAGTCATTAAAGGATTTAAAATCTGCTGCTGCTACTCTTTCTACACTGGATGAATGCAGCAAACATTTTAAAGAAGTAAATAGAATTAAAAATTTCATGTTAGATGATTCGTTAGTAACGGATCAGGAGGCTTTTATTAATATTCAGGAAGATTCCTTTTATATTTTCAGGCAGTTTAATGTGCTGCGGAAAGTAAATGTATATAAGAGTGATATTATAAAAGCTATTGATACGTTTACGAAAAAATGGTATTTGTACCGGCAGGAAGTAATTGCGTTATAACAGGAGGAAAAAAATATGATGGAAACTCAAAATCAAAGAGATGAAAACAAAAAAAGATCACTGGAGTGCATCTCCAGAATAAATGAAGTGGAAGGTTTTTCGCCGGAATCATTAAAGGAAGACATGATGGTAGGCGATACTGTAAAACCAATGCTTTCATTGCAGTATAAAAAAGCATGGTTCCGAATGAAATATCCGTCAGGAAAAATTAGCACCGAAGTGATGGAGCAGACGGAAAACTATGTGATGTTCCGTGCCAGAGTACATCAATCAGCAAGTGATGATATGGATGTATATATCGGCGAAGGTTTAGGGATTGCCTATAGAAATCCGGCATCAGAAGAACCGGAGGTAAAACAATTAAATGATCTTTACTTGATGGCTCGCGGTTCGGCAGAAAGTCATGCCTTGTACGATGCGGGATTCGGGTTACAGTTCTATTCGGAGGAAAATGATTTTATAGAAGAAATGGCAAATAAGCCTATTACGGAACGAACAATTCCAAAAGATGATAATACAGGGTATGTACCTATGGATGCAGGATTGGAAACAGTACCACCTATGGATATGGGACCGGATGACGATTCAGAACTTTCTATGGCAACAACAGATGATAATGAAAAGAAAAACCGTTCAAAGAGGACCTATCAGGAAATATATGAAGATGCACAGGTAGCCATGGATAAATTATTGCCGGATATTGCGTCCTTAAATATCAAAGTTATAAATGAAACGGATGAATTGAAAAAAGTGGCATTAACAAAACAGCTTTCCCGTATGGAAAATAAATGGGAAAAGCATAGAAAAGAGACAGAAAAAGCTATTAAAAAAGGTGTAAAAGGCACACCAAAATATACAGACCTTGACTTGGCACTTTCAGGTGATATGCCGTTACAGCCAGAAGAAAACAATGAGAATGAAATACCTGTACAGGCAGAGGACTTTATGAATCTGCCAAAGACAGACATTGTAACAGACACTGAAACGGATACGCATGTAGATATTAGCGTGGAAGAAAATGTAGATGATGATGAATTGTTTAACAATTCCGATGCACTTGATTTAGAGGGAGCGAAAGATATTCTTTGTACCTTTAAACAGTACAACGGAAAAACATATGGGGCTATTTATGCGGAAAGTCCATCGGTTTTGGTTTGGTTGTTTAGCAAGAAAGACCAGATTCCAGAAAAAGAACTGATGGCAATTTCAATAATTTGTCAATACGATGAAGCGTTAAGTGCAAAAATCGCAAGACAAAATTAACCGGCAGGGGAACTACTCCCCTGCTCCATGAAAGGAGTTATGACATGAGCAAGGGAGATTTTCCATTTAATTTTAATGATGTCCAATCTTTGTTAGGATTGGAAACAAATTCAAGTAAATCGAATTTTTCTGTAAAATGTCCTTTTTGTAATGATCCAGGCAAACATATGAATCTTAATAACGTTAAAAAGGTTTATCGTTGCAATTATTGCGACACCGGAGGAGGTATTTTAAACTACTACGGACGTTTAAGGGGATTGTCTAATAAAGATGCTTTAATGGAAATACAGAAAAATTTAGGATTAGATAAGACCCTTGATGTAAAACAGAAAAGGTATGCAGCAGAGCGTGAAAAGAAAAAACAGTGCATGGAAGTTCCAATGGCATCTATTGAAGAAAGAGACAAAGTATATAATCGTTTTTTAGAACTCCTTTCTCTTGAAGACGATCATAAAAGAAATCTCTTAGAAAGAGGTTTGGAGGAAAACTTTATTATTGCAAAAAAGTATAGAACGCTTCCAACAGAATCAGACGAATTACTGCGTATTGCAAGAATACTATTAAAAGAAGGTTATTGTTTAAAAGGTATACCGGGTTTCTATATTAATAAAAATAAAGACTGGCAGCTGAATAAACATAAAAGAGGTATATTAATTCCTGTAAGGAATGAACATAACCAAATACAGGGTTTACAGATTAGAAAGGACGATAATCTGTTAAAGTATTTTTCTAAAGGAAAAGACGAGCATGGAAATCTTATTTTGAAAAAGGAAAATAAATTCAACTGGCTTTCTTCACCTGATAAATATATGGGAAGTAAAGCAACTACTTTTGTACATATTTCATGTGCATATAAATGTAGCGAAAAAGGATTAGTTTATCCCGTTTTAAATAATAAATGGATAGACCTTACAGAAGGACCGTTAAAAGCAGATGTCTACAGTTTTTTAACAGGATATCCATGTGTAGCCGTTCCGGGAGTGAATGCTTTAGATGAACTTCATAATTCGTTAGTATCGTTGAAAAAATACGGTATTGCAGGTATTCATCTTGCCTTTGACATGGATTATATAAAGAATGAAAAGGTTAAAAATGGAATGGATAAAACGATTCTCTTAATTAAGAAGGAACAACTTCAAGTAGTTCAACGGACATGGGATTGTAACTTCAAGGGAATAGATGATTATGCTTTAGCATTAAAGAAAGAAGGAATAACTTTAAATTGGAAACAGGCTTAATGTATGTTAAGCCTGTTTTTTTTGATATTTAAAACACAATAAACACAATAAACAATATAAATATATTTATTATTATAGTCAATCATTCTATTTAATTTATTTTATGCGTATAAAAAATATTTTATAAATAAACGCAATAAACAGTATAAACAAAATAAACAATATAAATATTATCGGTATTAATTCTGGTTTATATATGCACTTTATTTAATATGATAAGTGCAACTTTTATATTTTAACAGTAATGCACATACATATTAGCTAAATTAATTTTAATAATACTATTGATTTTTTTGACTTTATCATATATAATAGCAATAATAAAACAAATAATAAAAACAAGAAAGGCATTATGTATGAAAAAACCAATTATAATAAGTATTATTAATCAAAAAGGTGGCGTTGGAAAGACAAGTACAACAATTGAATTATCTTATCTTTTTGGAAAAGAATTTAAAGTTTTGGCAATTGATTTTGACCCACAAGCAAGTCTTTCAAAATATACAGGTATGGATATTTCAAATCATCTGACCATTAAAGAAGTATTAGAAGCAAATAAACTTATCGAAGAAACAGTTGTGCATGTTAATGGGTTTGATGCCATACCATGTTCTAAAGACTTAGCAAAAGCCCCTAAATTATTTGGTGACCCGAATGACATTTTTCTCTTAAAAGATATTTTTGAAGAGGATGGGAAGGAATTTATCAGTCAATATGATTTTGTTTTTATTGATAACGCTCCCGGAAGAAGTCCTCTGTTGTATATGGCATATATAGCCAGTGATTTCATTATAGCTCCGACAGAATGTGATACCGCTTCTTTAGATGGTCTTATTGAGTTATATACGGATGTTCAGTTATTTAAAAAGCGTAATCAGACTAATGTCCGTTTTTTGGGTAGCTTATTAACAAAATACGAGCGTACCTCCGAACATCAAAATGCATTGGAGGACATGCATGATATAGGGTTAAATATAGGATGTATGCCATTTCGGACACCTATTCGCAAGTCAATTGTCTCTACAAGTGCCAAAAATGCTAAGATGAGTGTTTCTGCATATAAGAAATATAATAATATTAGCCGGGATTATGAAAACATTAAACAAGAAATATTAAAAAGAATAGAGGATTTTGAAGAGGAGGATTTTGAAAATGAACAGTCGTGAAGAAAAGAAGAAGCTAAGAGAACAGCGTCGTAAGGAGCTATTGGAAAATATAAATAGAGAAACACCAGCAGATGAGATTTCAAAAGAAGCTGATACTTTGATGCCAAAAGCAGATTTTACGGACAAGGGAAATTCTTCAGACACAAAACAAGACTCTAATTCAGTAGAAAATCTTTCAAAAAAAAATATAAAAGAAACAAAGTTAGAACCTATTAATAACAAGAAAAGCACTCTATCTCCTTTAGAAACAATTAAACTTGATTATACATTTAAAGTATTGCCATCAAATGAAGAACGAATAACAACATCTATAGGTTTTAATTCAGAAAATTTTGCTTTCCTAAAAAAACGAGCTGCTCAATTAGGAATGAATATGCAGGATTATTTGAATTTGTTAGTTATTGAAGAAAATAATCGCCGTGATAATGACGATATACAGGATGAATTTGATTTTAATGAAAATGATTTCTTTAGAGTAATAAAAACATGTTCTTTTTCTAAAGAGACTATGAATATGGTTAAAAAAGGTGCGGCATATAATGGAATGAAAAAGAATGTATATATCAACATGATTTTAAATAATGAACAACAACGAGAAAATAAATATGGAAAACGATTAGGAAAATACGACTAACATAAAAAGACATATTAAAAATATGTAAAGAATAAAAAAGGAAAAGATGCAGAAACAGCAGTTAATGTTGTTCTGCATCTTTTTTTTGTGGAAAATTAGGTAAAAAAAAATGCATGATATGATGAAAAAAAAGAAAGGAACAGGAGAATTCCTGTATGGTATTAAAGATGGAAAAAATTATTATTGGTGTAGATCACGGAAATGGAAACATTAAAACACGAAATGAATTTTTCCCCTGTGGCTTTGTGGTAAGCGAAGTAAAGCCAGCAGCGTGTTTTGGAAATGATGTTCTAGAATACAATCGAAAATTTTATGTATTAAATCACACAAAAAGTCCGTACAAAATTGATAAAACAACGGATGAAGAGTGTTTTATTTATACGCTTTTCGCTATTGCAAAAGAGGCAGAAGATCGTGGCTTACGTCTCATTGGGAAAGATATTGTGTTAAGTATCGGACTTCCTCCGGCATACATGTCAGTAATGAGTGAAAAGTTTAAGGATTATTTCATGAAACGTTCCGTACATGGAGTTCATTTTAAATATAAAGACAACCAGTATTCTTTCTACATTAAGGATTGCTATGTTTTTCCTCAAAATTACGCTGCTGCAATGGTATTTGCATCTGAATATACTCAAAAATACAAAAAAGTGAATTGTATTGATATAGGAGATGGAACCGTCGATTTACTGGTCTTGCTTAAAGGGGTTCCAGATCCTAATATTCTGATATCCATTGAGGACGGGATAGGTAAGATGCGTTCTAAAATCATAAATATTGTTATGCACAACACTGGATATACATTAGACGATGATGTAATTGAGCAGGTTTTAAATAAGGAAGAAACTGTGTTGCCGGAAGATGTCATTGATATGATCAATCAGCAGACGGAACAATGGGCAGAGATGATTATTAACCGACTGCACAAATATGTGCCGGATTTCAGATTGAACCCTACAGTATTTCTCGGTGGTGGCTCTTTGCTATTAGAACCATATATTAAACGGTTAAAAACAGTAGGAGTTTCCATGTTTATTCCTGATATCAAAGCAAACGCGATAGGTTTTGAAGAAATTGCTCTTGCAATGGAACAGGAAAAAGAATCATAGAGGAATAAGAATGCAAAAAGAAAGTAAAAAAAGAAAAACAATGACCATGCAGCTTCTGTTTCATGCAGATAATGAAAAAGAGACAATGGTGTATGATTTTTTGTCTACACTTGGAAAGAAAAAAACTTCTACTATCACAGAATGTGTTTTTGAGAAAATCACAAGCGAAAAAGAAAAAAATAATTCAAAAAATGAAATAATCGAAAAAATTTTTTCTGATGAAGATTTTTTGAAAGATTTCTCAAAAAAAATAATTGAATTTGTAAATTCAGATCAAAAAAGTAAAGAAGAAGAAAAAACTTACGAAGATACAAAAGAAAAAACATATCAAGAAGAAGAAACACAAAAAAATAATGAAACAATCAATATAAGTTTGTTAAAAGCAGGAATGAAAACATTTTTGCAACAATAAGGAGAGTGAAAAACCATGAAAAAAAAAGGAAAAAAAATGATAATGGTACTGCTGATCATGGGATTGTCCATATCTGCTACCGGATGCAAAGGGATTATGAAAGAAGAACCTGATGCTACGAAAGGAGTGAAGAACGATGGAGATCTGGAAGGAATTTATATAAAAAATGATAGTAAATTCTATAAGCCGGTCACAGAAAATCAGACGTTTAATTCCAGTACATATGAACCAAATGCAGACAGGGTTGTATGGTATACGGGAACGTCACACTTTATTCCAACTGTGGATCAAAGCAAAGGAGACGAGATAGTATTCTTCTCTAAAGAAGAAATACCAAGCAGCTTTAATATAGAAGAGTTTAAGGATTTAGGCTATACCATAGGTTTAAGAGCCGTGTATGCGGACGATAAAGGAGATTATAAATTTAAAGTTGCTTCCAATGTTCTTGCATCCAGTGATTTGTATGAAAAAATATATGATAAGGATGGACCAAATTATTTCTTGAATACGATCAATGACAGCAAAATTAAAAAAGATAATTTCACTTATGCAGGTACAATTGCCGGCTTAGAAAAAGGAAAAGATTATAAAATCGGAATCTATAAAGGCACTTATCTGATAGAGCAAAACGTAAAAGCAGATACTAAAATTTTTGCATCTTATAAGGTTATGGAAACAGAGGATTATGAAAAAACGAAAAAAAATTATATTGTGATCAAAATGCCGAAAAAAGCAAAAAAGGGCTATTACAGTATAAATGAAAGTGGAATTTTTTATTATAAACCATAAGAAAAAATAAAAATTTTCAATTTCTTAGGTAAAGAAAAAAACGTAATAGAATAAGAAGAGAAAGGAGGAAAATGGCACAGGGAGTACAGATGCATAAAAATCATATCATCCCTAAATCAGTAAGTAGCATATAAAATCCTTTGATTTTTGTATTTGAAAAACTGTGCCCATGAACAAAATAATTATCAGAAAGGAGAAACTGTAGAAATGAACGAATTAGCTTTAAATGATGAAAAAATGAAACTGAAAAAGATGAGATGGTTTCTTTTTTTGAGTTTCTGGATGGTAGTGGCAACCATTTTCTGTTGCAGTAATACACCGGTATTTGCGGATATTGCTAGTTCAAAGATGGCAACACAAAGTAAATCATTCATTAAGGATACATATTTATGGATTGTTGGAATTTCTTCAGTTGCGGCTGCATTGGCGATAGCCATTAAAAAAGCGATTGTAATGTTTGCGAGTGATGATAGATCAATCACAGACAGTAGAAAATTTACAAAGAATATTCTTATTTCGTGGGCAGTAATTAACGGAATCGGATTCTTTTTCACTGCAATCCAGCCATATTTATCAGGCGGATCTAATTTTGATTAATATGCATCTGCAAAAAGAAAAAGCAACCCTTTGGGAATCCAAGGGGTTGTGTTGCATATAAGGCATTATTTGCCAATGATATTTGTAATTATAATAGAAAGGAACAGGATATGATAGATTATGTATATGATGGGTTGGTATCATGGTTTGAAAATATCATAATGTCGGTATTTGATCTCGTTAGTATGCAGTTTTTGGACTTTTTTTCATTGGATCTTACAAATTATTTTTCATATTTTCCAATCGTAAAAAGTGCATTTTCCATTTTTGTGTATGTTGGAATGGGATTTGCAATAGCACTATTAGCAGGTACATCCTTTGCTTCGTATGCAGGAGAAATGTATGATGGTTATGAAGAAGCCTCCTATAGAATAGCACGTTTTGTGATAGCTATGTTTCTTGTGTATTTTTCAGCTAATATAGTAAATATTATTTTAGATACCATGTCTATGCCATATAATGATTTAAAATCCATGAAGATAGAAGAAAATGTGGCAATGTTTCAAGGCGTTGGAAATAATATAAAATCTGGACTGGAAATAACTACTTTGGCTAAAGTAAATCCGGTAGTTTTAACTATTGTTACATTATTCTGTATATGTTTAATTTTTAAAAATTATCTTAACACACTCTTATGTGCCGCAGAACATTATATGTGTCTAGGGCTTTTGGCAGTTACAAGTCCATTAGGACTTTCCATGACGGCTTCAAAAGCAACAAAAAATACAGCAAAAGCATGGTTTCAAATGGTGATATCTACAGTTTTGCTGATATGTTTTGATGTCCTGTTTATCAGGGGAGCAAACAGTGCCTTTGCTGCATTTGCCGTAAAGGGGGCAACCACAGACAGTGGTGATGGCTTCATTTTACTTTGGGTAATCGCAATAATTGCATTTCTTAAGGTTGGTTCTAACATTGATTTCCAGTTGAAAAATATGGGACTTAGTGCACCTCAGACGGGAGGAAGATTATTAAATAGTATGATTATTGATGGATATGGAATTAGTCGTATTGGAAAAGGAGTTGCACAGTCTTTTACTGGTGGCAGTGGAGCTTTTGGAAAAGCAGCTTCTGTTGCAGCCGGAGCAGCAACCGGAGGAGCAGCAACAGCAGCCGGAGCGGCAGCAGGCGGTTTGGGATCGGCAATGCAATTTGATAAAAATTTAAAGAAAGCAAACGCGAATATTGCAAACGGTGTACCGCTTAGTAAAGATGTAGCTAGTACCATTATGAATAATCCGGCTGCAAGTACCGTGAAAGGAAATCTTGCAAAAGGGGCGGTAGATGCATTTTATCCTTCATTATCCTCTAAAGGATCTAAGATTACAGATGCAAATATTTCCGGTGGAAGAAATGGAAACCAGTCAATGGTGACAATGAAAAATCCGGATGGATCTGTGTCAAAAGCTATGATTTCTCCAACGCAGAGCAAAGGAAGTGTACCAATTACCTCGGCAGATGGACAAACACATTACTTATCAAATGTTGGTAACGTACCAATTGGAGGTCTTGGTGTAAAAGAGGGAGAGCAGATGTCCCTTGTTGATGGAGTCAACGGAATGGAAGGAATGTTTTCATCATCACAGGCACAGGCTCTTGGTTTTGATAACCCAGAGGATTTAAGCCTTACAAATGAAGGAAATGGCATTCTTGGTGTTTATAACGATGATGGAGAACAGGTCGGAGCAGTTTTTGCACAAAATGCAGATACAAATATGAATGTTGGAAACAGTATTACAGACGAGTTTGGAAATGACTGGACAGGAATTAAGACATCTGGAATGATGGATTCTCTGTCAAGTGATGTAGTTGGAGATGATACATATCTGTCAGATGGTGTTACCGGAAGTTCATATAATGCAGGTGAGTTATATGATTCCTTAAATTATGCTATAAACGAGGGAACGCTTGGTTCCGGTTCTGTATCCAGTGAAGATAGTATTATTGGAATGAGTGTATCAGATGGAAAAGTGACTGCAAGTTTAAGTAATGGCAGTATGGTACAGACTTCCGTTGCAGATATGGGTATTTCAGAGTTAGCAAGTGTAGAAGGAATGTCTGAATCAAAATCTTTACAGGATGTCGTACCGGATTATCAGGCTGTTACAGGAAAATCTCCAATGTCATGGTCTAATGAAAACGGATATATCCGTGTTGTCAATACAGACAATTCAACAACAAGACTTTATGATGCTGCTTACAACAGTGCATCCGGTCCATCACATAGCTATGGAGTTTTAAATACTACGGACGGTGGAGCTGCTTATGCCGTGAATGGAATTGAAACAAAAGAAAACGGATTTAAGTCCAGAGCAAATATCCATTCAAGAAATATTCAGGATTCTCACACAACTATTTAGCGTGATCGTCTGATGCCATGTGGTATCGGACGATTCCATTTTTAGGGAGGAGGCAAGGAGTAGAAACTCTTGTAATATATGTTTGAAATAAAAAACGGTCAAGAAAAAAACAGCAAAGAACCAAAAGTAGGTGGGATTGGAAAAATATTACTTGTTATAACAATTACAGGAATTTTCTTTTTAATGGGAATTATCATTGCAATCAATCCAGCATTGATCTTAAAATCTGTAGCAGATAAATATACGCAGGAACATCCAAGAGAAGAAAAAGCTATAGATAAAATAGTATCATTTTTTGATAGGGAAAATAAGGACACTGACGAGGATCAGTTTTTTTCCAGTATGACTTACGATGAAGCAACAAGGAAAATGTGTGATGTGGTAGATGTGTATTTGAATGCTGCGTATGAGAAACGACAGCAGGAAATTACAGAGATATGTCAAAAAAATGGTTATGATGTAGAATTAACAACACAATCTTTTGTGGAAAAAGGGAATCCTTTTAAATCTGTAAATTATGCTTCTATCATAGCAACCTATGCAGTAAAAGATACTTATGATAAGAGCACCCTAAAAAAATTTAAAAAAGAGCTTTCTGGATGCGAAGATGACATGTTAAGTGTTACTTATGAAGATGCATATAAAGAAGTTATCATTCCTACACCTGTTTATAAATACCAAAGACAGTATCTGTCGGTTAATAAAAATACATATCTGAAATCTTTACCGGATAATGATAATGAATTAAAGCAGGATAGAATAGAGGTACTTGGCGAAGAAAACGAAGAATACAAAGAGAAAAATAAAAAAATTGATACAGAACTTCAAAATATAGAAAAAGAATATAAAAAAGGTAATATGATAAAATCATCATATGAAAGCATGAAACAGTCATATATCAATAAAAAGGCTGAAAACCAGAAAAAGATTGATGAAAATAATGAAACAATAAGTGGAATTCGTGATAATCGCATATCTGTAAGCTATCAATATAATAGAAAATATGATGGTGTTTATGTAGACATTGAAGTTTATACTATTGAAAAAGATGAATCCGGTTCTCCTGTTGTGGACTTTTTAGTATCGGATAAAAATGGACAAGAATGTGATAATTATCAAGAACTTTTTATTAATGGGCAGACATATTATGTTATCCGCGGAACCGTTATGGTTTATCCTGAAGTAAAAAATATTAAATATGGAATCGCAACCATGCATCCTTTTGATTCATCAGATGCTTTTGAGATATTTGGGATAGAAAAGGATGGAATATATGCGAAAAGCTATTCACATGATACAACCAATCAGGAACAGTTCCAAGTATACTATAGAATACTAAGAGAACTGACCAGTATTGAAAATTATAGTACGAGTACAACGACACATAGTACAACCATATCCAAAGAAGATATTCAAGGTTATTTGGATGCAATGCCGGAAGGTACAAGTTTGAATAGAAAACAAGTTGTAAAAACAGCATTAAGTCTTACCGGTGCTATTTATTATCAGTGGGGAGGAAAAGCAGCTAATCCTGGGTGGAATGATAGCTGGTGGCAGCCAATAGGAGATGGATACAAAGGATTGGATTGTTCCGGTTTTGTGCAATGGTCTTTTTGGACTGCATGGAATGGAGATTTAGCATATCAAAGTGCAAGCGGTACGGCTGGAATATCAGCAGCATTTGTACATATATCACATAATGAACTAAAACCCGGAGATGTTGGATTAAAATTTTATGGGGGTTCTAATGGAACACAAACAAATCATGTAGGAATTTATGTAGGAAAAGATGCCTCCGGAAAGGATTTATGGGTCCATTGTACAGGAGGAAAAACAAAGACGGTTGTTGTGAATGACTACAGTGGATTTACCGTTTATGCACGGATCAATAGTGCTTCTATTGACGGAGACAATTACTGGACCGATGAAATTACCACATATGGAGTTGGTGCAACGACAGGATTAGAGGAAGATCAGATGACAACAATAGCTATGGTTATGTTAGGAGAGTGTGATAAAGATATAGAGGGAAAAACTGCGGTAATAGAAGCAGGATGCAACTATGCAAATAGTAAAGGCATTTCTATCTTCGATGCATTTACGGATGGAAATTATGTTTCTGCTTATAAAGCATTGCTTTCAGGACAAATGAAAAAAACACCGACTGCACTGGATTATGGCATCATCAATGAAGCCGTATCGGGAACACGAAAAGTCATAAAAGATGAAAAGGTTATGTATTGGCGAACACATGGTTATAGTCCGGGAAACAATTATGTCTTTTACGGAACATTTGGTGGAAATGATTTTTATAAAGCTAAATAATTTTACAAAAACACAGACTGCAAAATTAGCGGTCTGTGTTTTTGCGTTCATAGCTTTATTTTTTTGCGTTTTCTTAGGTAAATAAAAATTAGTTTTACAATAAAAGAAGCACTAAAATAAGCAAACTGAAAGGAGATTTAAGTATGAACGAAGAGGAATTGGACATTTATTTTATTCCATCAAATTACGAAAAAAAGATCAGAAAATTTGACTTCAATGAAAGAAAATTTGCCGAAACGATAGTCTTTACAGGAATCATAGTAGTCAGTATTTGTATGATACCGTTTGTTCTTCAGCTAAAGGCAATTTTGGCGGCTGTTTTTGGACTTGCATCGACACTTATATTTTCCATTGGAATTAAAGGAGAAAGTGTACTGCAATATGCTGCATCTTTTTTTCACTACAAAAAAGACAGAAAATGTTATGTTTTTGAGCTTCCGGGAAATATCAGAGAAAAAAACAAAAAAATAGGGAGGAAAAGTGAATGATAAAGGACAAGGAAAAACAGAAGATCAAGTATGGTTATACGCAAGATTTTATTCCGGTAAAAAATATCCGAAATGGGATGATCGAAACTACGGATGGAAGATTTTTAAAAATTCTTGAAATAGAACCGATCAATTTCCTGCTTAGAACACCAAAAGAAAGAAATGAAATTATAGGTAATTTTTTCACATGGTTAAAAAAAGCACCCGTAAAATTGCATTTTAAAGTTACGAATATGTATGTGGATTCTTCAGAACTGATCGCAAATATCATTAATAATACAGCGAATGAAAAAAGCAAGTTATTGTTAAAACGTAGAGATGCATACATCCAGTTCATTCGAGATTTGAGTTCTAAAGAAGCACTGACCAAAAGATTCTTTATCATCTATCAGTATGAAGGGGTTGGATGGAAAAAAGAAAAGGATGTTGCGGAAATTTCAAAGGAAATGGAAAAGATCAAGATCATTGCAAAAAATGATTTTTCTAATATGGGTAACTCCATTATAGAGCATGAGAACGAAAACGTTTTTATGGCAGAAGTTATCTATAAGTATTTCAACAAGCGTACATCCAAAGAGAGAACACTGGCGAATAGAATAAACCGTATTATTTCAGATAACTATGTTGTTGCCAGTAAGAAGCAGGAGGAATTTGACAAAAATCTAATACCGGAAATCAACTATATTGCTCCAATGGAGATCAATGATACAGAGTCGCCGGATTATTTAGTTGCAGACGGTTTGTATTACACATTCTTGTATGTCAAAAGTGAGGGATATCCGTATGGAAAAGTCACAAGTGGCTGGATAGAGAAATTAACAAACTTCGGAGAGTATGTGGACTTAGATATGTATGCAGTAAAACGTGATCGCAGGACTACCATGCGGCAGTTAAAGTCAAGCATTAATCTGCGTATTTCTGAGTCTAATGATTCAGACCGTGGATATACAAGCATGGACGATGTGGTATCTGCAAGAGATAGTGCTATTTTTACAAGGCGGCAGATGAAGAACAATAACGAAGATCTATACGATGTATTTACTATTTTAACATTGTCATCACCGTCATTAGTTGGATTGAATGAGTTAAAGAACAACATCTCTAGGGAACTTAATTCCACAGACTATTTTGTAGGAGAGTGTTCTTCCCATTGTAAGGAAGCATTCCTTATGGCAGCACCACTTATGGAGATTGATGAAAAATTGTTCAAAAAAGGGAGAAGAAATTTTCTTACTTCTTCATTAGCGAGTACATATATGTTTACGGCATTTGAATTATTTGATCCAACAGGTTTTTTATTTGGTATCAATGCATCGAATGGTTCGCTTGTTGCGATTAATCCGTTTAACAGTGATAAGTATAAGAATGCAAATATGATCATCTTAGGAACACCGGGAGCCGGAAAAACGTTTTTTGAGCAATTAGCAGGACATCATATGCGGGAGACCGGAATTCAGGTTTTTTATATTCTGCCCAATAAAGGATATGAATACAGAAAGGCATGTAATGATATTGACGGAACATTTATAAAGCTGGCACCTATGTCAACGGACTGCATTAATATCATGGAAATCCGTGCCATTGAGCGGTTAGACGAAGAATTTATACAAAGTCTGGAAGAGGATTTTGAAGATAAGAATCTTTTGGAAAATAAGATACAGCAGATCATAACATTCATACAGCTTCTTATGCGTGACGAGAAGATGAATAATACGGAAGAAACATTACTCAATACACTGCTGATGCATTTGTACAACGATTTTGGCATTACCGAAGACAATGAAAGTATCTGGAAGGAAAAAGAAAAGAAAATTTTAAAGACGATGCCGATCATCGGTGATATGTATCAAAGAGTTGCAGAGGATGAACGTTTAGAACGGATCAAGGTCATCTTAGACCCATTTATTAACGGAACCTGTCAGAACATGAATGGTCAGACCAATGTTGATCTAAGCAATAAATACATCTGCTTTGATACATCTAGTGCCGGAAAGACATTAATGCCTGCATTTACATTTCTTGCATTGGATTGTGTATACGATATTGCAAAAGCTGATCGTACACAGAATAAAGCAATCTTCATGGATGAGGTTTGGAAGATCATGATAAACCAGTATGGTGCAGAGTTTGTTTTGGAAGTAGTAAAAATTATTCGTGGTTATGGTGGTTCAGCAATATTAGCAACGCAGGAACTGAATGATTACTTGAAATACAGTTACAAAGAAATTGGTGAAAGTATTATCAACTGTTCCAAAATACGAATTATTTTAAACATGGAATCTCAGGAAGCTGCCAGAGCACAGAAAATTTTGCATTTAAGTGATGCAGAAAGAAAGAGTGTAGAAAAATACAATCGAGGAGAAGGGCTGCTGATTGCCAACGGAGATAAGACACCTATCCTGATCCGTGCAACTAAGGAGGAAATCAAAATGTTTACCACAGATGCTAAAACGTTAAGAAGATTCCGGGAAGAAGACAGAAGAAAGCAGTATCTTAACTCGAGGAAAACGAAAACCGGAGCAAAAACAGAAAAAACAAAATAAGGGATAACTATTTTATATCCATGATATAGCTATCGGATAACTAAAAAATAGATATAGTATAGCTGTTTTTTAGTTATAAAACATGGATATTCTATTTTATATCATTGGTAAATAACGTTTCACGCAAAAAAATATGACTATATATCATGGATAACAACTTACATATCATTGCTAAATACGAAGCAAAACACAGAAAGAGAGGACTTTATGATTAATTACATGGACATAGTAACAGAGGAACAATTAAAACTTTACAACTATATTCAAATATGCAAGTGCATCAGTATGGAACAGGCAAAAGCCTTTTTCTATAACCGTACAGAAACAAGAGCAAATCATAATATTTTAAACCTGATCAAAAAAGGAATGATTTTTTTATCCCGGAAAGGTGATTATCTTTTGGCAAGTCCAAAACAGGAAGTAGACGAAAAAACGATAGAAGCGAACTGGTTATTTTTAAAGTATATCCAAAACATTACACCGGAAAATGCATACATTCCTAATGGTGCTGTACTTGGATATATCAGGAACCACAAGGCATATGAACTGTATGTGACAGATACGGAAGACGAACTGGAAGAAGCCATTAAAAACGCAGATAGAAATTATCACAGACAGCAGGTATCAAAAGAAGAAGATATAGGGATCATCCGTTATGTATTTATTGTTCCAAACATTGAATTTATCGACTATATCAATACTTTTGTTGATTTTCCGTATGCCTACGCAGTAGCGAATCATGTGATCGACGGCAAGGTATATGAACAACCGGAATTTGAATTTTACTTATCAGACAATTAGGAGGAACTTATGAATCAGGAACATGAAATTGCAGCAGATATTGCACAGTTTTCCAGTGATTTTCAAAGGAAATGCAATAGCGTGTTAAATAAAAATCCGGGAGAATTTTCAAAAAAAATGAAATTAACCATTCGTGACTGGAGTGATTGTGGAAAGGGAATCGCCGGTATCCTGCTATCACACAGCGAAGCAGATGAAGAACAGGAAAATGCATGTGTAAAAACGGTACTGGAGTCCGCATCAGCCATTGAAAGCAGACACCGACTGCTGATAAAAAAGACGAGAAATCCGACACTGTATAACGAAGTATTTCCTAAAGACAGCTTTACATTTTCTAAGGAACCTTCCGGAATTTTTAAAATTACGTTAAATGAAACCCTGCCGGATATTTATATGCCTCAAAAAAACCTTATAAGAAAGCGAAGCAGGCTAAAAGAAATGTACAAAGAATCTGTTAGAAACCTTGTAAATCACGAAAAATATGAGAAGTGCTATATGGTATTTGTGCATATATGCAGTCGGAAGAAAAAAGAGCATGACGTAGATAATTATGATGAGAAATTGTTGTCAGATCTGATAGCAAAGACCTTTTTAAGTAGTGGGGACAGCATAGAGAATTGCAGAAGAATATCTATCGGCTGCTATGGGAGTACAGAAAAAACGGAGATATATTTAGTCCCATTTAGTAAAATTACAACGTTTTTTCATAGCAAATTTTCAGAAGAGTTATCCACAAAATAGGCTGTTTTTACCCCTAACTTTTCCTACTTTTTTAAGGAGATCAAAAGTTAGGGGCAAAAATCACATGAAAAAGGCTGAAAAATCAATAGGTTATCCACAAAACCATAGGTCAAAATGCGTCAAGCCACTGTTTAGATTGAACGCAAAAGTCGAATGGAGAAACAAAAAAGAAAAGACATCCATATAGAAAAAGAAAGAAAGAAAGGAAAAGCGAAAAGAAAGACATGGGAAAAGGCGAGATAAGCGAGGACGTATTTGTAAAAAAGATACTGACGATAGCGGGGATGAATGGAGTGGTGGAGTATAAAGATGTAAAGCTGATATATGGGAATGAAAAATATAAGATAACTAAGCTAAAGGAGATGGAAAAGCGAGGATGGATAAAAGTAAGAAGCGTAAATGGTTATAGGCGAATACGTTTGAATCATGTAGGGAAAAGATATGAAGAATATAAAAAGTGGATAGAACCATTAAGTAAAGAAGTGTGCATAAAAAGCTGTGAATCAACACGGACACAGAATCAAAGGACAATGAAAAGAAAGAGAGAACAAAGTGAAGTGCTGATCATGTGTAATGAAGGGAGGATAGCAGTATACCCGTGGGAAAAAGCACAACTAGGAAGAAGTGTAAACAGCGAAGCGGCATATTATACATCACTAGAAATAAAGGAGGAAAATAACATAAGACAAGCGAAGCTGGATAAATATATACTGCAACGCTGTCGTGCAACAGGAACTATTTACGGACCGGACAGAATATATAACGTGTATAACACGGAAAGAGGACTGATAGAAATACATGAAGATGATGAAGAGGTGTACTGTGGACTGGTGCAGGAATTAGGAAAAGAAACATTTTATCAAGGAATACACCAACTGGTAGATGGAATTATATTAACGCATGACTATGACCAGATAGAGGAAATAAGCCATAGACACACGAAGTATCGCAATAATAAGCTGACGGTCATTCCTTTTCTTACGGCAGAGAGTGAATTGTATGAAAAACTCTACCTGATTCCGGCAAGTATACAGGGTATAGCTTTGTTTACGATCATGACGGAAAAAGACTGGGAAGATCGGTTGGATGAAATGATACTAAAAGAGTCTAAATGTAAAGTATCAGAACTGGATTGTGACGGAATGAAAATCGGAAAGTCAGGAACGATCACATATATTACGAATTTCTTAAAACCGGACGTAAAAAAACTTGTAAAGATGAAATACCACTGCGAAAGTGAGCAGCAAGGCAATTATGATATTCATATTTTTCCTTTTCAGGAAGATGGAGTGCGAAAGATGTTCAACCATTTAGATGTGAATATTATTATCCATGACATGAATGAAGTCTATAACGAATATTTTGGACTTTAAAACCTAAAAAGGAAGAAAGGAGAAGAGTAATGACAAGAAAAAAATACAAATATACGAAGCCTAAAAGAAATTTTCATGAAAAAATGGAAGATGCTATTTACCGTTTTAATCAGATAAGAAATAAGCTGCGTGAAGAACTACAGAAGAGAAACATACATATTTCAACAAAACATATTCAAAAAATCAAAAAAGATATTACCACATCGAAGCTGTATATAAAAATCGTAAAGTTTTTTTATAAAATCACAAAAGGGAAAATAGAAAAAATAAAAAAATTGGCAATATATTCTGCCATTATAGGTGTTGTAGGAAGTGGATTACAGCAACAGAGTTTCAGAGCCATTGAAACCGGAGAAAAAGTAAGCTGCAATCCATTCAAGATACTATATTATGCATTTTTCGGTGGAGGTTTTTTTAAGATATGGATGTTTGGAATTATATTTTTCAGTATCGTTATCTATATCATGTATAAAAAACTGGACGATAAAAACTGGGATGAGAGAGGATTTCTGGTATCAGACAGGACAACCTATGGTTCCAGTAATATGATGACGGATGAAGAAAAGGAAGAAGCTATCTTAGTGACTAAGGTAGAAGACACAGAGGAAAGTATACTTGGAAAACCGTTGGACATGGAAGATTATGTAGCGGTACTTAATTGGGAATACTTCACAAAACATCATATGCCTTTGAATAGGCATAAGATATTTATTGGAGCAACAGGAAGTGGAAAGAGTTTTTCCGGCACACTGGTAGAAGCATTGCAGTGCATGGAAAGAAATGAAAGTTTTTTATTAACAGACCCAAAATCCGAAGGAAGTAAAATATTAGCAGAACTTGCAAAAAAGAGAGGATATAAAACCCGGTTTTTAAACCTTATCAATCCATTGTATTCGGATGCCATAGATTTGATGAAGTTTGTAAATGGAAATGTACTGGCAGCAGAAACATTTACCAAAGTAGTATTTGAAAACACGAAAGAAGAAAATAAACAGGATTTCTGGTATGACGTAGAAATGATGTTGCATACAGCATGTCTTTTGTATGAAGATTTAAAAACAGACGGAACACCAAAAAGATATGCAAATGTATTTAACATGGTAAATGACAATAAACCGGAACAGTTGGACAGGCTGTTTAAAGCACTGCCGGAAGGACATCCGGCAAAAAAACCGTATAATTCGTTTGCTAATGCATCTGATACAGTGCGTACCGGAGCAATTCTTGGACTGATTGGAAGATTACAGGTATTCCATGACCGACAGATCCAAGAGATCACAAGTTATGATGAAATAGACTTAACTGCACCGGGAAAAGAAAAATGTGCATATTTCCTTATGATTTCCGATCAGGAAACAACTTTAAAATTTATTTCTGCACTTTTCCTTACATTCTTCTTTATCAAAGAAGTAAGATATGCAGATAGCCGGTTCAGCCAAAGAGTAAACATACCGATTACACTGATACTGGACGAATTTGTAAACAGTGGAAAAATTCCTGCTTTCACCAGAAAATTGTCAACGATACGTTCCAGAGGTATTGGATGTAGTATTTTCATCCAAGATGTAGGACAGCTAGAAGATACTTATCCGGGAAATGAATGGAATACAATATTGGGAAATTGTGATGTATTAACCGTTCTTGGCGTTAATGATGTAAATAAGACTGGAGCATATTTAGAAGAACTGGCGGGAACCATGACAATAAATGTAGAAAGTGAGCAGCGTGGAAAAAATGACATGGCAATCCTAGACAACCGACCGGAACACAAAGAAACAACCGGAGAGGGAAAAAGATCGGTAATTATGCGGGATGAATTCCGGCGATCTAGAAACATGTATGTTTTTATCCGTGGCTACAACGTACTGGAATTAAAAAAATTTGGTTACATAGAGCATCCGCTTGCAAAAGAGATAGAAGAAAAGAATCCGCTTGATCATAATCCAAGGTGGTGGCAGCGGTTATATGATGGAACAGATGAGAAACAGGCAGATATGGCAGCAAACAAAAAAGCAGGCAGATATCATAAAAAAGCAGAAACCTACGGAGAAGGAAGAAAATGGTTGCAGGAGCAATTATATTTAAGCCGCAAGGAAATTGAAGAAAATAACAAAGATGTGGAACCAGAACCAGATGTGCAACCTACTCTTACAGCAGATATGATACTGAATGAATATCATGCGAAGCCGACTGCACAAGATAATTCCTTTGTCAGCGAAGCATCAAAGCAGCACTGCTATGCTAAAGATAACAAAACATCGTCTGATAATCTCGCATCCTGTGTTGAAGAAGAAATGTACACACCGGAATATGATGCAGGGGAAGAACCGGAAGATGAAGTACCTGATATTTTTGCACCGGGAACGGATAATCTGGCAGCTATATTCGGAATACCAGAAGATATGTTAGATGCAGAAAATGAAACAGAAGAGGAATTTGTAGAAGATGAGTACACAGAAGAGAAAGCTACAGTATCAAACAGATCATTAAGAAGAGCATCCAAGTTATAGGAGCGGATCATATACTATAAAGCATAGAATGATCATCTATATGAAATTATGCTTGCGGTATATCTTAATATATGCTATTGTTTAAATGTAATCAGTCATAAATAAAAAGTCACGAGGTTTTCGTGGCTTTTTTTGCATCAAACAAAAGATTGGAGTGTATTCGATGTTTGAAAAATTAAAGAAGTTAAAAAAATCAAAGAAAAAGGGTAATATAAAAGATTTGCCAGTAAAAGATCTGTCAGTAAAGCAAGATGAACCAGAAAGAAAATGGAAATGTGTCATTATTGATGGATGCAAAGATTCAGTAGAAACAACGGAAGGTAAAGATTCTGCTGTAGTCAAATCGTTTGATTCACCAGAAGAATTAGTGGAATGGGCAAAAAATAATATGGGTCTGTCTATAGAAATTACAGATTTTCATTTCAAAGATCATCAAAAAACTAAAATCATATGGAAGTAAAAGAGTAACTAATGAATTAAAATGGAAAGAAAATGGAAGTATTACATTGTACTTAATAATGATCGTGAAGATTTAATAGAGGAAACGGAAAATGAAGATCCAGTGAATGGTTTACCATTATGTCAAGATTATACTATAGCTAAGTGCTTTGATTCCCCGGAAGAACTGTTAGAATGGGTAGAGGATAAGACAAGTCTTTCTATAGAAAATGAAGATTTTCATATTGAAGGGCATTATGAAACAATTAAGCATGATAATTAGAAATGACAATTGATAAATCATTAGGAAATAATATAATAGATTCAAAGGAAAGGAGGACGTAGTGGACAGTATTTCGTATTAAAGAAATAATAAATGTTTATTTTACAATAACTTTAGACATGTGATACCGTCTGCTACTAAAAATAAAACATGAAAATAATAACGATTAAAGATTTTATGAACAATAATGAAAATGTTCCTATTATGATCGAATCCAAATTGTCCAGAGATGTGACAGATTCATTAAGTAAAGAAGTATGGAAAGGAATGTTATATGACGTTCCTGTAGAATTGCATAATTATGAAGTAATTCAAGAAGGATATGGATTAATTTCTCAATGTAACGTATTAACAATTTTAGAAAAAAATAATTTAGTGGAAAAGAAACTATATATCGTTGGCGATCACAATGGACATATATATGCAGTAAAAGCAGAAACAAAAGAAAAAGCAATAGATTTAATCAACAATTATACTGGACTAAATAAAGAGGATTGGATAGTCAATTTGGCAGATAATGATAATGGAGAAATAATTGAATAGCCAAATGAATGACTATTTCTAAAGATTGGAACTAATGTAAATGGAAAATTAATTAATAAACAGAGTAATTGACGATTTCATTTGTTTAGTATGGAGAAAGTATAGATATGAAACCAAGTTTTCATGTGGAATGGAGAATACAGCTATGAAAAATGAAATATATTCGGTTGCTTATAACGATAAAAATGACAATGGATTTTCTAAGATAGAACCGTGGATTATAAGTGACTTCGGAAATGATTTAAAGAAATGTAAAATCAAGGCAAATGAATTGATTAGACAATGTTGCAAAAATGTCACAATTTTTAAATGTAATGAACTTCCAGAAATTGTGACTTGGGATTATGTAAAAGCCCATAAAATCTAAGTTTACTGTTACATTAGAAAAGAGAATAACATTATGAAGTCATTAATGCAGAATGTTTGCTTTGGCAAGATATTAAAAGTTTAGTGACAAGATGAAAGAATGGAGATGATTATATATGCAGTGCAAATGCATTGATAATTCAAGTGATAATGGAAATTTTACACTTGGACGTATTTATAGAGTAGAAGAAAATGTGGGAATATGGCAGCCAATATTATGCAGATTTAGAAACTGGGATAATCCCGGTAAATTATCTGAAGGAACAATTTTTGAATTTGCGATGTGTAAATTTAAAGTGTTGTAAAAGATTGTTTTTATTATGTGGGTAGCTAATATAGGGGCTGCTTTGACGAAAGCAAACGAGTTCAAGTCTCGTAAATCAGTAATCAGGCTGACAAAAGTAAGAATAGGTTCAAGTCCTATCGCCCACAATATAATGAATGAATGATTTATTGGGAAGATTGAAAGAGGTGATATAATGATAACAGAAGAGAGCTTACGAGAGGTTATTATACATAATGTATATAGTAGACTTGATTCTCTTGGATATGGCAATAAACAGTCTGGTGCAGGTTATGTATATTATATTGTAAATGGAGAACAGATGACGGTATCGGAATACACAGATTATTGTATAAAGATGGAACTAAAGAAATTTGGAATTAAGAAATGACGATTTCTTTAGTTTGGAGGTGAATAGATAATGGATAATATAGTTTATATGTTTGGAATTGCTCTTTTAGAACATGATGGATATTGTGATTTTATGGATGACAGTACACAGTATAAAGTTGTTAAATGGAAACTTTCAGATATGAATAAATATAATGGAGAATATGCTGTTATAGGATTCGATGGTACATTGAAAATATATGAATCAGAAGGTAAAAAAATATTTGACGGCTCATTACTTGATTCCTCTGATTTTTGCAATAAATTAAGAGAAAAGATATAACCCAAGGAAAAATTGCTTTCAAAGGAAGGAGAAGGTTAAAATGGATAAAATTGAAACACCAACGTTGGATAGAATGGTAGAAATTCAGGAACAGTCACAACTATGTGGAGAATTCCTTGATTGGTTTTTAAGAAAATATACTGTATTTGACAGAAAACAGAAGAGAGAAAGTCCATTTGCTGATGTTATGGGAAATGGAGATTACATTAATAAAGAAAAGCTGCTGGCTGAATTTTTTGATATTGATTTAGTAGAAGCAGAAAAAGAACGACAGGCTATTCTGGATAATATATAATGATGAAAGATTGTTTTCATCGGAAATGGAGGATTTTTATGGTTAAGAAGTGCTTACTTAAGAAATTTGGTATTTTGGAAGTAAATAAATATGTTCAATATAGAGAACATCCAAACTCAAATCTGGTATATGTATTTTTTGACAATGATTGGCACACTGTAGAAAAAGATGATGTAGAAATTATAACACAATAAGTTGAAAGAATGAAACGAAACGAAACAGACATTTTAGTATTGAGGTGATTAAGTGAATAACAAAGCTATTTGTAGAAAGACGGATAAACATTTTACAAAAGGTAAAGAATATCAATGTACAGAAGCATATTTAAGATATGAAAGTGCTGTTGTAGATGTTTTTGATGACAAGAACGAACTTGTTACAGTGGAAATAAATGATAAAGAGTTTCAGTTTATTTTTAACAAATGAAGCGGACTAAACAAGAGTTTCAACAGAATGAAAGGTAAAGACATGAAAAATAGAAATAGTTATGAACGATTAAAATGCATTCAGGCATCGTTCTCTGAATTATCAAAGAATGATATGGAAATAAAATCTGCTGATGATTTTGACCTTTTTAGAAGATTAGATGAAATTGACGGCGAACTACAAGATTTTCATATATCGGCATATCAGTGTGATTTATTATACAAAGAACAAGATAGTTTAAAAGCAGAACTACGACAAAGAGGATATAATATAAACTGATGAAACGATGATTTAGATAGAAGGTGATGAAATATGTTTGAATTGCCATCAAGGAGTGTAAAAGCTATGAGGTAAATTATACTTGCGGCATATTTGGATATATGCTATGATTAAAAATGTAATCAGTCATAAATAAAAAAGTCACGAAGTTTTTTCGTGGCTTTTTTGCGTTTGAGCAGATACAGAAATGTATCTGCTTTATTTTTTTAAAAATCAGAAAGGATGAAACAAAAATGAAGCAGAAAAGTGCGAATGAATACTTTGCAACTCATCACAAAGCAGTTCCATTAACCTACGGCAAACTTGATCCATACGAAGGGAAGATACGTCTTGTAATGAAAAATGGATTACAAATGGTATCAAATGATATTTTTGATCTACAAGACTTTTATGAAGAATACTCCAACGAAGAGGGAGAATTCAGGATCTGTGAAGTATGTGGAAAGCCATACGATGAAGGGTACATGACAGAAGGAGGTACATTTTATGCCTGTAGCGATGAATGCTTCCGCAATGATGCAGATGCGAGGTATGGCAAGGGAAAATGGAAACTGACAGAAGAGTTAACCGAAGAAGAAAAAAAGAATGTTCTTTGGAACGAATTTGGCGAAGATAGCTATCATGCTTATTTGGATGAAGATGGTAAATGGCATCCGGACAATACATTTTATACGGAGTGGTTCTAGTATGATAGAAGGCTTTGAAATTATGAATAATAGTATTTAGAGAGGAGAACGTAGTAGACAGTATTTCGTGTTAGGAAAGTAATAAATGCTTATTTTATGATAATTTAAAACATACAATACAGTCTGCTATTAAAAATAATCAATGATTAAGAACAGATATTGCAAAAAATGTGGTCATAAAGTCAAAAAGGAAACAACAAAGGGATTACGGAAAGAATATCCGTATTATTGTCCTTATTGCGACGAAAATATGTATCGGTTTGAGACGACCAAACGATGATTTAGCCTGGAGGAACAATTTAATCCTTATGACTTTGGTGCAGTTAGTGCATTGAATCAAGATAGTAAATGAAATGAAAAACACAAGGAGAGGATAAACAAATGAAAAAATTCAAAGTAAGATATTATGAGTGTTACGAAAGATTTTATGAAATAGAAGCAAATAGTAAGGAAGAAGCGGAAGAAAAACTGATTGAAGGTATTAATGATGGCGGAGAAAATGCACCAGATCAGTGCTATGACAGTGGTGCAGAAGCAACGGAAATGGAGTGATGATAATATGAATATACAAAATATATCAAAAGAGAAAAAGGAAGCAACAATAAAATTAAGTGGGGACGATCTTGTGATTATCGGCAATGCTTTATACGCACAATTTGACGAAAAGAAGGAAGAAGAAAACTTCTTGCAGCTTTACAGTGATGTAATGATGGCAAGAGATTTATGTCAATATGGTCATGTGGATAATTTTTGTCTGAGCAATATCGTTAAATGCCGTAGCAGTATTGGGAATGGTTTTGGCGGTATGTTGTCCGATGATGATATTGATACATTTAATGCCTACCTTGAAGGAAATGATATGCCGATAGCATTCAAAAATACAGATTGGAGAAGTATTTACAATAAGATTGTAGGAAATCGAAGTACTGAAAAACTGGAAAAATGGATACAAGATAGGAGTGATTCCATATGAAATTTACAGCAGAATTTTCGACAAGTGATTTTTATGGAAATCAAATTTGCAAGGCAGATACCATAGATAATTTAATTATGGCAATTGCTGATCGTGGCTTTAATTTTACCGATGGAATGCAGAATAAAATTATTAAATGGAGTAAATCAGCGAATAAGAAATACTATGGAACAGGAATTACTATTAGACGTAATGAGCTTGAAATGACGGAATACGCATCATTATAGACTCGAAACAAGAGTTTCTTTATAAGAAGGGAGACTATTATGAATTATAGAGTTAGTAAAAAAATTTATAAAAGAGCAGACTTTAAACTGAAATCGTTCATTGCAGCAAATCACGATAAACGCACAACATATGATATTGCGAAAGAAGAAAATATCCTTTCTGGGTTAGAACGTAGTATTTTCATTTCTAAACAGAATAAATGGATGAAACGAATAAACAATATTGTTGATGAATTAAAAATGGATGGAGAAGAATATTGGTGTGTATAACTATTAAATAATTGTATGATTGGAGATAAATATGGATAAAATAAATCAAATTAAAAAAGAAATCTTTACATCAATGAAAATGATGGATACAACTATTAAGGGTATCAAAGAATCAGAAGAATATAAAACTGCACAAGCATATAATCAAGGATTGAGGGATGCTATGGCTATTTTTGAAAGAGAAATGAAACGATGATTTAGTCATATTACCCGATGCACCGGGATCTATTATTAAGAGGTCCCGTGCATGGGACCTCTGTCTGTCCTGTTATAGGAAGAAAGAGAGGATAAAATGAAATTATTAGAAATAACATTCAAGTCTACCGCATGTAGACATGACGAAGAACTCATTAAAAAGTGGGATTCACTTCACTGCGGATCATCCATTATAGAAGGTACATTGTACCGTGTGCTTTTCACTGATCTTCCGGAATATCTCAAAGAACAGTGGATGAATTATGCCGAAGGTATTTGTACTGATAATGAAATGAGAGAGCCGTGCATTGAACTTGAAGCAATCTTCATTCCAGACGGAGATATGTGTGACTACGAGTTTAAGTATTTTTTTGACGAGTATGTCACATTCGACGTCAAAGAGGAAGATGCCCATACTATGTGTGACATGTTCACGGCGTTTTGCTTGGAACATGGAGATGAGTATCCAGACGCATACGATGAATCAACGGGATGTGATCTCGGAGATGTTGAATGGATAGAACTCCGTGATATTTATAGGCCTCGCGTGATGGAAGCGAAATTGCTTCCGGGATACATCTGGGTTCATTATAGCGATGGTTCCGGCAGTCTCCAGAAATCGGATGGCTCTCGTGTTTTGAGCTATGATTTGACCTCTCACGAGTATAACCTTCTGATCGGATTGCATCCTGGATGGGATATTATTCCGAATGGATTTCTTCTTGACAAGTTCAAGGAATTTGCAGAAGAAAAATGCTTACATATAATAAATGAAAACAAATAATTCGGAAACTGAAAGAGTTTCAATGGGAGATTGGAGGAATTAACATGGATAATTTTATTAAAGTTAATGAAGTTGATGAAGAAAACACAAACATCTTGCACAGAAGATTTGTTCAGCGATATAGAGAAGAAAAAGGTCGGCTACTTACAGACCATGAATCAAATTTATGTTGGTGGAATATTTGTGGTGTCGTTATGCGTGACGGTTACGATTCGGCAAAAGAATATGTCGATAAAGTAAAACTTGGTTAACATGAAACGATGATTTCTTGAATGGAGGAAATATTATGAAACCTTATATCATACCGAATGATGATAGAGACTATACAGATACAATTAAATTCCAGAAAAAGAAACAAAAATGGAAAGAATCAGGAATGAGCGAAAAAGATATAGAAGAACTAATAAATCTTTATCATAACTATGACGTATGGGGAAATGACAAAGGATGTGATTATTCAAATACAGAAATTGCTTATGATGTAAGCGAATTAGGTTATGAGAATTGTATTAAATAAAAATTTGAAACGGCGATTTGGAAAGGAGTAACGTATTATGTGTATGTACTGTGAAAGAAGAACAGATGTTGCATTCGGATGGGAACAGCCTAAGTTACCATATCATAATCAGGAAGATGTTTCGGCTAATCTTTCAGGAAATGTTTTGGAAAACGAAAAATGGAACGGAGTAATTCACGATTACCAAACTACATGTCCTGAGTTGATATTAACTTGCCAAGGTTATTTCAATGGAGAAGGTGTTGGTACAATTTATATACCTATAAAATATTGCCCTGAATGTGGTAGAAAATTAAGTAAGGCAGAAAGAAACGGCGGTCGAGTCAGAGACATATGCTTTAGCATACAGAAAGGAACAAAAATAAAAGAAATGAGTAAAAACTTAAAATTTGATAGTGAACAGGCATTCATAGAATATATCCAAAGTGGAAAGGATTTATATAGTCCGTCATTAGAATTATATCTGTTCTTATATAATGAGGATGGAGCAATTTGTGCATATACAGTTACAGAAGAAAAAGCACAGGAATTAAATAAACAGGAAGAATACTGGGGAGCGTATTTAGGAGCCGGTGGAAACATTTATGATAATGTGAAAGGCAGCTTTGAGAACGAATACAAAGTAGATGACTGGATTGATGTCACAAAATAAAAGGTATGGCGATACATAAAGAAGCTGTTTAGACAGAGGGGAGAACCGTCTGCATAAGAAGGGGCAGCACGATGATCGCTATTATCCGATCAAGAGGTTAAATACAATAATAAAAAACAATCGATGATTTCTTGGTTTAGAAAGAGAGGAAACGTTTATGGAATGGAAAGTAAAAGAAGAAAAATATGAGATTACGGAAGTGATTAGTTTTTTGTCATATGTTTTACTATGTGGTAAGAACAATATTAGTGATGAAGAGTATGAGTTTCTAGTACACTTGTCTGGATTAGTGAGTGGTGATATAAAAAAACCTTGCGAAGAATATGATACGGATTGTAAAAAGTGCAGATGCTATCATGGAGAGAAAAAAGAAAATTGACTTTTTCATAAAGTCATAGTATAGTAAATATTGTTAAAAGTTATAAATCTAAAGAGTCACGAAATTATTCGTGGCTCTTTTTTAAATCAAAAAAACAAAAATAAAGAAAAGAGGAATAGGGATGGATTGTCAAAAAGATAACGAATCTACAATACTATTTGAAATTTACAAAAGATTTGAGAATTGTAAGCATTTCCCGGATAGGAAAATTGATTCAGGACCAAAAGAATTAAAGAGAATCGTACATGAAGTTTGTTCAGAGATCTCATATCTTAATCATGATGATGCAACGGAAGAAAATTTCTTTAGTGCTATTTTAAATATATATGATGATATAGCATTACATCATTATAATCAAAAAGCAGAAGATTTTTCAAATAAGTATATGGACTATATTCACAACCAAATATCGGAAATTCGATATGAATTTTAGTCCATGGATAAAAAAACAGGAGATAACTTTTACTGATGCTGAAATAGTAGATGGTATTGGGACGTGAGCAGTTGGAATATGTGAACCATCGACTGCTGAAAGCATCATCTGTGACTATATCACGAATTCTCACATTTAAACATGAAAACATGAAAACTAAGGAGAAAAATAAAAAAATATGAAATATCAAGTAGAATATGCAAAATTTGTAAAGGTAGAAATTGAAGCAGCTTCTTTGGAAGAAGCAAAAGAAAAATCTTATGTTCTCGATGATGATTATATAGAGAAACATGGAGAAGTGGAACCACCGGATTATCAAGTTTGGAACGAGGCAAGACCAATATAATAAGAATACATCTCATATGAGAACGTTATGATTTTAGCCATCACTAATTTGATAAAATATGGAGTTTAAAATTGACTTTTATGCACAGTCATAATATAATAAAATTGTTAGAAGTCATAATTGTTAAGAGTCACGAAATTTTTCGTGGCTTTTTTGTGTTTAGGCAGATGCAGAAATGTATCTGCCTTGTTTAAGTGATAAGGTAAATAAAACATTAGAGATTTTGATTGCTTGCGAAACAATCAGAAGACTTTAAATACGTGTTTCATTTGATTGGAGGAAAATATGGACGAGTTAATTGATAAATTTAAAATCAAAAATGCAATATATGAGATGAGAAACAAAAAATTATCTGATGCAGATATGGAAATATGGCATCTGATAAACGAATTACCGGCAGATGTGAATAAAGAAAAAGTAATTCAACAGATGGAACAATTATTAGATGTTGCACAGGATGATTCGGTTGCAGAACAGGTGAGCACAAGGATTTGGAACAAGGCAATTCAAGCGTGTATTCAAATTGTAAAGGCAGGTGGCATCAATGCAAGCAAGAAATGTTATAAAAGTGTGGAACGAATGAAATAATCAGACGATGATTCAAGATTTTGAATGGAGGAGAAAGTAATGAACATAACACAAATAAGAGTAAAACAGTATAACAGTACATACAAGACAGTTATTTCCGTTGATGGAATACCTGTATGTATCACACGAGGTAATAAAAGAGCGAGCGACATTGTATCTTATTTATCTGGATATGAAGTCGAAATCAGTGATGGAAAATTAAAGAAAAATTTGGATAAGATTAGAAATGGAAAGTGAGGTTGACTGATATGAAATTATATAAATGTACAATAACAATTACCGATGGAGAACAGACAAATGAACAGGATTTCTATGTAGAAGCAGAATCCTTTGATGAAGCAGTTGAAAAGGTGAAATCAGATTTGGATATATGAAATAGCAGTAAGATTGGAAAGGATGAGAATATGGAGATTAAAATAAACTTATCAGAAAGTGATTTGGATAGAATTAGAGATGTGCTTGGTATTACAGAATATAATGATATTCATACATCTATTGTAAAAGCATATGGAGATATGCTTGATAAAAAGGAAGGAATATACGAACCTGAATGCAAACTTTAAAATTGGGTGTGGATTTTGTAAAAGCAAGAAACTAATGAAAATGGAGTGATAATATTGGTAGTTTACATAGGGTTAAAAACAGAAAATAAAATTGAATATGTAACAAATAAAGATGGTACAATTTTAGGATTTAATAATACTAAAGTAGCAAAGAAATTTTTGTTACGAATAGGATTAACACCAATGGAAATCATGAACTATGAATTTATTGAAAGTAAATAATTGACTTTTATGTATAGCCATAATATAATGAATCTGTAAAAGTCATAGATATTAGAGTCACGAAACATTTCGTGGCTCTTTTTTTTGTACAAAAAGGAGGTAAATGGCAAATGGATGCTAGAATAATTGAAGAAAAAATCTATGCTGCTACAGGAAGAGTGGTAGATGGAAAAAGCGTTATCGAAGAAATTGAACGAGCTGCCGGAAATTCGGAAGAGACCGGATCAGTATGGCTGACCGGAGAAGATTCTTTAAAAGAAAGATGGGAGTACTGGGTTGATCTGACAAGAAAATACGATGAGGAGGAAGAAGAGTGGTCAGATGAAATTCAGTTATTGGAAATCAGTATCTTTGATAAAAAAACTAAAAAAACATTTAATGTTGAATTTTCCGAGCAGTAGAAACAGAAGACAATATGTTTGAAATGGAGTTATGCAGTCGGAAACAGGATATACAAAGAATGTTGACATGTAAGGAGATGATGACATGGTACAGTGTGCAGGACAAATGAGTCTTATGGATTTGTATGCACCGCTTATTGCAGCTAATGAGCCACCAATCCTGCTGACAGAAGGACAAACATTATATAAAGTTGTTCGCGGTGATATTGAAATGGATATCGTCACGGGCGAGACATGGACCTGTGGAGAGGGCAATCGAGGATATCGACTTAAGAGAATAGGCGGTTGTTGGGATTGTACATGGAATGTACAAATCAATAAGGTTGTATTTTCCGACAGAGAATCGGCAGAAAGAATAGCAGCACAGTATCTTGCAGGAAATGATCATATCTTGGCAAAAGATATCCGTGTTACAAATGTCGTGGCGTACCAGTATGAAGACGATTATAGAAAAATCATAAATTTCTATTCAGTTTTGGAAAATGGAGATATTTACTATCACTATGGCAGAATGTATGAGCATATTGGGAAATCGGAAGAGATCAAGAAGTTTGAGGATGATAGGAAACAACATTTGAAATCAGACGGATATACAGAATTGGAAGATTATCAACCGAAGTATGCGAATATGTACAAATGTTCAAAACAAGGATCGTGGTTGTATGCTGCGGCAAGATATGAATTTATAGGATAGCAAACTGGACAGTTCCGGTTTGTGTAAATTCAGAATTTAACGGAGGTAATAAATGAATGGAAAAGGTAAGTTATTGGATTCCTATTAGAACAATTGCGGCAACAGAGAAGGATAAATGGTTAGAATGCAGTAATTGCGGAAATCACATAAACAAATATGAAATTGAGAACTTGCGTTTTCAATTTGCAGGAGAACCGGAAATATACCGCCATGAATTAGAAACACAATATAAAAAGTGTGGCAAGTGCGGACTTAGAATGGATACGGATCTCACTTTTGAATTAAAGAAAAGAAAAATAGCAAAAGGAGATAGCTATTTAAAAGACGTAGTTGATGAATTTATAAAAAGACGCGAGTTAGAAAAAATAGCGAGCAAAAATATTTTCATTCTGGAAGAAAGTAAAAAGGAAACCATCAAACTCATGGAGGAAAACGGTTGGGATGATTTTGGAATCAAATCAAGACGAGAATGGAGAAAACTCAGACAAGAAATTTTGGAAATTAATGCCTGTAGTGAAGATGAATTCATCAAAATGGTAGGTTATATTATTCCTGATATAGAGTGGCTGATTTATTTGAAAAATATATACAGACGAGAATCAATATGGAAAATGGAAGAGGAACTCAAAAAGCTAAGACAATATGTGCAGTTTAATCTATACACAGTTGATGGCTCGTGTGTTTTGCAGTTATTTGAAAAAAATGAAACACTAAATGATATTGACGTGTCATGCATTTGGGGGAAGAACGATAAAGATTTTACGAAGTTACTGGACGATGCACTTGAGTGGTGTAGATTACATGTATCTGAGTAAAGGTGACACTTAGGAGGAATTTCATGTTATGTGTAAAATGAACAGAAAAGAAACGACAGAGTTCCTTGGAGAGCTGCTTAAAGTTGAGAAATTCAATGGGATTGGAAAATACTGGGCAAGTGAAGTAAGCGTTGACGCTTTTACTGCTTCAGGAAAAGGTGGACGAGTGGATTTTATGCAATTTAAACCACCAAATCAATGCTCGGTTAGTGCATTGGAAAAAGGCATATTCATATGTTATGAAATCAAAAGCTGTAAAGAAGATGTGTTTAGCGGAAATGGGTTGAACTTCTACGGTGAAAAGAATTATATCGTAACTACAATGCAATGTTACAAGGATATCCTTCCTGACTTACGGGATAGAACATTCAAAGACCATCTGCGAACGACTAATCCAGATTCCTCGCTATATTTTGGGATTATGGTTGCAGTCCCATATGGAAGAGAGCAATACGAAGAATTTGAAAAACCAACGCCAATCTCTAAAGACCTGAAATGGAGATTAGAAATAATTAAGCCCTGCAATATTGGATCAAGAAAGAAATCCTTGACAGAACTATTATTCTGTATGGTACGAAGTGGTCATTGAAGTAAAAAGTAAAGAAAGCAGGCAGCGTGAAATGATTCGCTTGTAATAATTAAAATTTAATGGAGGAAAAAGTAATGAAAGAGGAATTATTAAAAATAGCACAGGAAAGTTTATCTTCGGATGAAGTAAGCGAAATTGTCAAAGAAAAATTCATGAATGCAGTGGGAGATGCAATCGAAAATGCTTTTCGCTGGGGAAACGTAAAGAAAACCATTGAGGAAAAGGTAGAAGAAGTCATGATCCCATATATTGAGAGATATGATTTCTCAGAGTATCTTCCTAAACTGGATTCTGTTTTAACAGAGATTGTTAATTCAGACGTCTGTATGGGTAATCGAAAGATTTTGGAGAATTTTAAGGATCTTATGATAAAACCGACACAGAAAGAAATTAAGCTCACGGATTTATTCAAAGCATGGATTAAGCAATGTGAAAAGGATATCGACACAGACGGCTTAGATATTAATTACGATGATGGTGTTTCTTATGAATTCGTGTGTGCCGGGATGCGGTTTGAACTGGAAGATAAGCCATCATGGAGCTACACACAGAGAGCAGTTATCATATTTGAAAATGAACATGATGAAAAATTGAACATTGAAATCCCTGTGTCAAAGTGGATATGGGATAACGGCAAAGAAGAACCGTATATGCTTTCTGTCTATAAGAATTTAACAATTTCATCACTTAGAAACTTGAGTGAATTTGAGGTTTTGCTTTTGAGATTATCCAGAGCCGGAACAGCCATCATTATTGATAAGGAATATGATGATGATTATATTCAGCCGGTAAAACAGCCAGAAGCATCATTCAGCTAGGAGGTGGGTTAATGGAAAATAGACATTTATGTCGCGGCAAGCGGACGGATAACGGTGAATGGGTAGAAGGATTTTATTTTTGCATGACACATCCAAACGGTAGACATACGCATCATTTTATCATTCCACTGGGAACCGATTTAAGTCTTGGAACGCCTATTGAAAAAATACAGGTCGAGGTGGATTCGGACACCATTTGCTGGTGTACTGGACTTAAGGACAAGAACGGAAAGCTGATTTGGGAGAATGACATTGCAAATTGCATGGATGCAGAATGCTGTGGCTACATTAGTTGGAATGAAAGCGAAGCAGGTTTTTACTTTGATGTATTGCTTGAAGATGGAAGATTTGAAGAGGAACATATTTACGATTATCAGGATTGTATGGAGGTTATCGGTAACAACTTTGACAACCCGGAACTGTTGGAGGTGTGAAATGGAAAGATTAACTAATACCGGAACGAATGGAGAAATTTGGATTACTGATAATGACGAGACAAGAAGAATAGGTAGAAAAGAGGCTGCCTACAAGAAACTAAAAGCCTATGAGGATGCCGAGGATCAGGGATTGCTTCTGCGGCTGCCATGCAAGGAAGGAGATACAGTATATCACGTTGTACAGGGACGTGTATTAGAAGTAGAAAATGTCGATTTATTTTTTCTTTTACTATCAGTAGCGGAAGGGAGATTTGAAAAAACGGTATTCCTCACGAAAGAGGATGCCGAAGCCGAGTTGAAAGAAATGGAGGACTGAAAGGAAGGAGGATATTGACCATGAAGGAGAGTAAAGCGAGCGTGATCATCGGTAATATTCCGGTTAACGGAAAAGACGGGTGTTACTCTATAGCAGAATATCAGGAAGCGAAGACGGTAGCTGTCCAAGCACTTGAAGAGATTCAACAGTATCGAGCAATCGGTACACCGGAAGAATGCCAGGCGGCGATGGAAAAGCAGACGGCAAAGAAAGTTATCTCATTTGAATATCATAACGGAACCATCAATTACGGCTGTCCTGTATGCAAGTGGAAAATCATATCAAAGATAAACGGCGAGTGGTGTTGCGGCACATTTAACGAATATTGTGATAAATGTGGTCAGAAGCTGGATTGGAGTGATGAAGATTTAATATGAGCAAAGAACTTAAACCATGTCCGTTCTGCGGTTGCCATGATCGCAGAGTAGGCGTGAGAAAAATGGGAAATCTGGCATCACAGGGGTCTTGGAAGAGCAGTCGAAATCGTGAAAATGCACGTATCTGGCTTAAAGTTACGGATGTGAGAGTTGAGCGGTTGCAGGAGATTACAGAAGCAGGAGCAACAAAAGAAGGATGCGTATACGATGTGGAGTATGCGTTAGGAAACACGGCAAAAGGACATTTTATAGAAATCTGGAACAGTACCATCAAGAAATCCAAGAAATCCGACCGTGATCGTTACGGCTGGAATGCATCGCCGTGGGTGTGGGTGATCGAATTTGAGCGGTGCGAAAAGCCGGAAGGAGTGTGAGATATGTCAAAAGCAGTGTTGGTAATGAATATGCCGGAATGTTGTGCTGATTGTCCTTGCAGTTTTTTTGAAAGGGACAATCCAATATTAAATTTAATATGTGGCGTGACACAAGAAGATGCATATAACGTTGGAAAGCCAGATTGGTGTCCGCTCCGGGAGCTGCCGGAGAAGAAAGAACGCAGAATCGGAGAACATGGAGAAAGAATGTTCAGAGCAGGATTTAATGCCTGCTTGAATGAGATAATGAGACAAGGCATGTCAGATTCTGTCGATTGACAGATAGTATTGAACAAGATGGATTTACTTAAAAAGATTGAAGAATTGTGGGAAGCAGAAAAATAAAAGGAGAAAAGCAATGGCAAAAAGAAACATATTGCACATAAGTAAATTGGAAGATTTGAAAAAATGGCTGATTGCGGATGGGTGGGAACTAATCCCACTGTCCAATAATCCATATGAGGTATTAAGAGCCAGTAAAGCTGGAAAACAAAATCCGTTGATTATTTATTCTGGGAAAAGCAGTGAATACCTATCTTTTGCAGACAGGGATATGCTAGTGATTGGAGCATTTCTTAGAGATAAGAAAAAATCACAGACCAATGCAGACAGAATCCGTAGCATGACGGATGAGGAATTAGCAGGGTTTCTTAAAGAAGTAAAAGAAGATTATCAGTGGGCGAATCCCGACTATCCAGATTGTGAGGATTGTGGCGAATGGTTGAATTGGCTTCAATCAGAAGCGGAATAGGAGAGAATATGAGGAAAGTTAAATCGGTACCGGGAACAATAGTGTTCGCAAGCAAGAAACGACATGTATCGTTTGCTTTTGGAATGGGTAAGCGTTGGGGAATAAATTTTGGAGCAGAATATTATAAGGCTTGGGATTGGCACCATTTTGCCATAGGATTTACAATAATTAAATTTTTTGTTGCGTTTAGAGTAAATTGGCGAATTTTTGGAGAAGGTTACGACAGAGACGAAATGTACTTCGAAATGTACAACTGAAAGGAGAGAATATGGAAGATAGATATTTATTCAAAGCAAAGAGACTTGACGATGGAGAATGGGTGCAAGGTAATCTTATTCAAAGCTGTGATTCAACAGATGGATGGGAATCAATTATAATTCCTGTCAAGAATAGTAATATGTTTACAAAACATATTGGACATGGTTACGGAAACCTTGGATTTGAAAATTGGTACAGAGTTAACCCATCTACAATCTGCCAATGCACAGGCTTAAAAGACAAGAACGGCAATCTGATTTGGGAGAATGATATTTTGATGTGTCATGGAAACTCAGAAGACCTTGTGAAAGCCGTTTTTGGAGAATTTAATGTAATCAACGCAGAAACACTGGAAGTTATTGATCGTGTTATTGGTTGGCATTATGAGGTTGTTCCAACAGATGCGCTAAGCAAGTGTGAGCCGTTCTGCTTTCCAATGCCACTTACAGAGGAATATGTAAAGACATGCGAAATGAAAGTTGTTGACAATCCGGAACTGTTGGAGGTACACAATGACGGAGAATGAAGCAATTGAAGAACTTCAGAACTCTATTGAGTTAGCCAAAATGTGTACACAGAATTACGAGAGAAAAAGAGAAATCCAAGGTTACGAGATGGCAACCGAAGCTCTGAGAGAGGTTCAGCAGTATTGTGCAATCGGTACACTAGAAGAATGCCGGGCGGCGGTGGAAAAGCAGACGGCAAAGAAACCGGATTACGAAGGAGACGGATACGCCGACGGACATCTTGTGTATGATACATGGATTTGCCCTTGCTGCGGAAAGCACTACGAGGTTGATTATGATAATTACAATTACTGCCCGGATTGCGGTCAGAAATTAGATTGGAGTGATGAAGAATGAGCAGATTTAAAGTGTTACCGATTTTATTTAATACCGAAATGGTTCGGGCTAATCTGGACGGAAGAAAGAGTTGTACACGCAGACTTGTAAAAGGCTTTGTCCCGGATGATGCAATATGGGGTTATACCGCCTTTACACCAAAAGGGTATATATCATGCCGCGGAACATTTGCAGATGGTTACGGAGAGAAATTCTTTAAATTGCCATATCAGCCGGGAGATATCCTGTATGTCCGGGAAACCGTATGGCAGAAAACAGGACATTACTTAGATGTTGACGGAGAAACAAAGGCAGTATGGTGCAATGAATTTAAGTATGTTGCTACAGATGAAAAGCCGGAAACGGGGTGGAATTATAGTTGGGTTAAGCGTCCATCAATCCACATGCCGAAAGAAGCGGCGCGTATCTGGCTCAAGGTTACGGATGTGAGAGTGGAGCGGTTGCAGGAAATTACACCTGATGTAATTAAAAATGAGGGGATTATCCTTGATCCAAAAGAATGCGTTGGTAAGTTCGACTATACGTCGGAGTTGTATTTTCTTTTTCAGAGACTTTGGAACTCCACCATCAAGAAACCTGATTTTGACCGCTATGGCTGGGATGCGAATCCTTGGGTATGGGTGATCGAATTTGAGCGGTGCGAGAAACCAAACGTAAATTAAAAGCGGAGGTATATAGAATGGAAAAATACAAACCCGTAACAATAGAAGTAAAATTATCAAAAGAGGAATTTGAAAAATTAAAAAAAGTACGTCAGCTAGATAGAGTGCTGTTCTTATGTGAAGAAAAACACGAATGTTTTACGGTATATAATTTAGTATCGGATCATTAAATAAACTGAAATAAGGAGTGAGAGGAAAATGCCTAAAGCAATATTTATTATGGACATGCCGGAAACATGTGGTAAATGCAAATTTCTATATGAATTTCAAGGTGTTAAAAAGTGTCAGCTCATGAATGTACTTAATGCAGGAGCGGCACGATTATCACAAAGTACATTTACAAAGAAACGGCATGAAAAGTGCCCATTACAGGAATTGCCGGAGAAGATACCGGAAAGTAAATCTGAGTATGAAAAAGTTACAACCAGTGTTAAACGTATAGGTTGGAATGAATGTTTGGATGCAATACTAGAAAAAAATAAAAAATAGGCAAAAACAAAATAATGAAGGAAAAAATAGGCAGAATATATTTTCTGCCTATTTTTTTTGTAAAAAAAACTGTTTTTAATAAAACAAAGATAGATTTTGATAAAAAAGTGTTTTTTGAGTATTTTTTATTAAAATTTATCTTTATATTTACAAATACGGAAAGTAAAAATTCCCATAAAATTAGGTAAATAAAAAAGCAATATACAATAGAAATATCAAAATGAATGGAGGTTTTTTAATGGTACAAGTACAGGTAAATGACACTTTATACACTCAGTCAGGTAGCAATCATTACATTATTGGGGTAAAAAACAAAAAGAAGATCTACTCCGAACTGCATGATCGAGATTTAACAAAAGAAGAATTGCAAAGATATGGGATGAAAATTGAGGAACAACTTGCCTTAAATACAAAGGAAGATGCAGAAAGTGCATAACAGACATCTATAATGAAATGTAGGGATTGTACAAAACAAAAATAGCACATTGACAAATGTAAAAGTATAGTATAAAATCTAATTAGATAAAAACTGCAAAAATAAACAGGAAATAAGAAACATAGATTTATTGGTTATGTGGCTGAGGTTATCAAAATTTAACTTATGGATAAGGAGGAAGTCATGGGAAAACAGAAAAAGTCGGCAAAAGATATTGCATTTGAAAAGGAGCGTTGCCAGTACAAAAAGAAAATAAGAGAACTGGATCAATGTTTATCAAAAACAAAAGCAGAAACAGACGATTTAAGACAACATGTAGCTTCATTAGAGAGTGAAAATGCCAGGCTGCAGGATTGGGTTGACCGACTGCTAGAGTATACAGAATTATCAGAAGAAGATTTCAGGTCAATAGAAAGAGATTTCAGGTTAATGGTTGAATTCAATAAAAATATGAAAAAAGCGGAGCAATTGTGGAATTCGATAGAAATATAGCAAAAGCGGTACAACTTGGAGAAAAAATGATGAATATATCAAAGTTTTGGAGGTGATAAACAATGTCTAAAAAGAATAAAACACATGATTCAGTTATTGATATTTTTTACTATGAAATGTTTGCGTTATTTGTAGGTATACTTATAGTTATTGGTTGTCTTTATCTCTTTTATACCATAAGAACAGATGAAGTTAAGAGACACATAGAAAGTGGGTACGATTTATATATTAACGGACAAAGAGCAGATGCCAATAAAATTGATATAGAGAGTTTAAATGGAAAAATAGAAATCAATAATAAAGACCATGAGATATATGTTACATTCTTACATTAAAGAAAAATATCGGCAACAAAAAAGTCATTGTGGTAGTTATTTAAAAAATACGGAATCTGTATCGTAAAAACGATATGTAATAATAAACAATTCACAGGAGGAAAATTATGATTTTAGAATTAAAAACAGAAATGAAAAAGGAAGATATTGATCAGAGATTGCAAAACTTCTTTGAATCAAAAGGGTACGAAGTTGTGTATAAAGATGGGAAGCACAGGATTTGCCGGACAAGTCTTTTCGGTAATTGCCTTTTTGAAGTACATACTAATGATCACGATTTTAAAATAGCGGCATGGACGGAGCCTTCTGTCATAAAGATCAACGCTGGCAAAAAGCACTTAGAAAAAGATGTCCTTGCATTGAAACAGCTTTTTGCAGATGCAGGAGGTCTGACTGAAACAGAGAGTGAGTTCAATGAGGAAGAATATCATGTTGTGCCTTATGATCTTAAGGATGATACAAGGAAATACGCACATATATCTATATTTATTGCGATTGTTACATCCTTTGTTCCAATGTCTATCTTTTTCGGTATTTTAACATCCCTATTGGCTCTTTCTTTTGGAATAAAGGGAAGAAAGTCATCTTCAAAAGCAGCGTCCATTTGCGGTATAGTATTACCTTGTCTCACACTGACATTCTGGGTAATTGAGATCGGTGTAGCTATGATGTCGTAATCCGGAAATTTATTTAAGATGGATATGATACAGGTTCATGCTTCCAATGCAGATACCATCCGTCTTGTGTTGGAAGCTAAAACAGAGAGGACTTTATATGAAGAATTGGAAAGAGAATAATGTCATAAGATTTGTATTTCAATATGAAAAGGAATCTTGTATATGCTACATGATTATAACTACCTTTTTTATCGCCTGTTTTTGGTGCTTTAAGGATATCTATATTTTATTATGGAAGCTCGTCACTACAATAACTCTTTTCAAGGTAATATTGTCCTTTGTTTGTGCATGGTGGTTAACATACATTGTTTTTAAAATAGTAGTATTTTCGCGGTTTTGTGATATTCCATTAGGCGAAAAAATAGACAAAAACAAATTTGATACGCTAGGAAACTATATTGATTTTATAGAGAACATCCAAAAACCGAGGTATCGAATTTTCAGATGTATATATGATGAATATCCGGAATTTCCCAAAAAGTTACGGGAAGAAATTTTTAACTGTATCGCAGAAAACTACACAGAACTTGAAATTTTTGAATATTTACAACATTATGACAATGTTTGGAAATGGGAGAAAATATTTCATTTGAAGATGGATTTGCTATCTTTCTCAAGAAAACAATTACTGGAAAATGAAGAAGGAATTTATATGGGAAGTGATTATAAACCTTGCATTCATTACACTCGTTTTAATGGAGAAGATAAAAAAACCATAGTTTTACACTATACAATGCACTATATAAAAGAAGGGCAATATATAAAGAAAATTTCACAATAGGAGACGAAAAATGGAATACAGACATTTATGCAGAGCAAAGCGAACTGATAACAGTGAATGTCATAATGGGAGGAAAGAATGAAGACAGTTATAGAATTGAAAGCAAATGTAGACAATGGAGAGATTGATAAAAGATTGAGGTACTTTTTTAAGAATAAAGGTTATGGAATCCGATGGAAAGACGGAGCATGTCTGATAACAAAAACAGGAATCCGTGGCAGACGGTGTTTTAAAGTATTATGTGACGGCAAAGATTACCGGATAGAAGCCTTTTATAAAGCGTTTTTTCAACCGGGATTTATTTATAACAAGTCTTTAGAGAATGATATTGCGGATTTAAAGCAGCATTTAAGAGAAATGGGTGAATGTGTAACGGTAGATGAGGAAAGGGAAACAGCGATGGGATATCATGTAAAAGAATATCCGCTTCCACAGGACACAACGCTTTATGCATATGTTTCAATTTTCCTTGCGATCATTGCATTATTTATTCCTTTGTGTGTTCCGGTAGATGTTGCCATGATACTTGTTTTTGGAATAACTTTGATTTCTATTGGATTTGGAACGCAAGGGCGAAAGTGTCCTTTGGGAGTAACGGCAGCACTAAGTATGATTCTACCATATGCAGTGCTGATATTTTATGGAGGTTCCTATATCATTTTCTTTGTTATGTATGGGATGGGAAAACTTTGGTGGATCTAGTAAGTGAACTACCCACCACCTAAAGGTAGTGGGCTTCTGTTAAATGGTTCACCAGACTAAGTTGTTAGAAATAGCAACTACGATATTTAGGTCATGATACCCTTGGTTGACGCAACAGACCATTGCTCTATCGTACATATTTAAGTTAGGTCAGAGTAAGAACAGCCTTGTGATATGTATGCGAAAAAGCCTTTATATCATTGTCGAGTTGAAGTCGGAACAGTTGCATGGTAACAGTACAGCAAAGTACGCATCACCTACCATTTGGTAGAGTATTTATAAGGAGGAACTTATTTATGGTTTATGTGATTTCACAAGATAGTAAACCACTAATGCCCTGTAGTAATCCAATTGCAAGATTATTACTTAAGCAAGGCAAAGCAAAAGTTAAGAAATGTGAGCCTTTTACAATTAAATTGACTTATGAAACAACAGATTACACTCAAGACTTAATTCTTGGCGTAGATACTGGAAGCGGAACTATTGGCACTGCTGTAAGTAAAGACAATGGAGATATTGTCTATATGTCAGAAGTTGTTGTAAGAAACGACATTACTGACAAAATGACACAAAGAGCAAAGTATCGCAGAAATAGACGAAATCGTAAAACTCGTTATAGAAAAGCAAGATGGTTAAATCGTGCAAGTTCTATCAAAAAAGACAGATTTAGTCCTACAATGCAGAGCAAACTTCACAGCCATGTAAGGGAAATAGAATATATTCAGTCTATTCTTCCCATTACAGAAATGGTATTTGAAACAGGTCAGTTTGATATGCACCTTATGAAAAATCCAAGTCTTGCCAACCTAAAGGTGAGACCATGGGGATATCAAAAAGGTGCTAATTATGGATTTGAAAATACTAAAGCAATGGTACTTAATAGAGATAATTATACTTGTCAATGTTGTAAAGGCAAGCATAAGGATAGCAAATTAGAAGTCCATCATATTGTATTTCGCAGTCAAGGTGGCTCTGATGAAGAAAGTAATCTTATTACACTTTGTCATACCTGCCATAAAGACTTGCATAGTGAAAAAATTAACCCCGAATTGAGTGGTAAAGTTAAGGGTAATCTTAAATATGCTACACAGATGAATTCTATCCGTAAGCAGCTTTTCAGATTATATCCAAATGCTATTGAAACTTTTGGATATGTAACAAAAGCGAATCGTTTGCATTTAGGTGTAGACAAAGAACATTATTATGATGCCTGTACTATCGCAACACAAGGAAATGCTTTTAATGTAAAGAGTAATCTTTACAAAAAGAAATGTGTTTCTGATGGTGATTTTCAAAAGACTAAAGGTATTCGTTCTGAACAACCTATTGTTACAGATAAGATTTGTGGTTTTAGAAAGTTTGATAAGGTTCGGTATTTTGGAAATGATTATTTTATCAAAGGAAGAATGTCTACGGGATATGCAATTCTTATGGATATTGATGGCAATAAGATTGACTTTAGCACAATGCCAAGAGGCTACAAAACACCAAAATTAAGTAATTGCAAACGCATTACAGCAAGGTCAACTGTAATGACGCAAGTAAAAGTAGTCTAACGCCATTCATCCCACGGTCTAAAAACCATGGGTTTTCTGGCTGATTTTATATAAAGAACAGTGAAAAGTTTAAAAAGTGTAACAATGGCATCTCAGAGGAATTTATAAGATTTTTTGTAAGTTCATGTGAAAATTAAAAATCATTCAGGATAAGCAACAACAAAGGAGATTAAAAAACTAACTATGAAAAAAACAGATTTAACAACAAAGAAGGTTACAAATAAACCTGAAACGGGGAATACAAGGAAGAAAAAAAGTTTAATAAGATTTTCACTGGAATATGCCAAGGAAACGTGTGTATCATCACTCTTGATATTCTTATTTTGTAGTATTACTTTCGGTTTTATAATATTCGTTTCTTGGATGATACCTGTTCTTATACCATTTGCTTTATTCGCTTATAGTATGATAGTTTATCTTATAATTTGTTTTATTTGTGAAATAATGGATCTTTCATTGTTTCGCTATATTTCATTAAATGCAGAAATGTATGCAAAGCAACTGGGTACGGTAGAAGAATATATTGATACTATATATAACATTCTAATGAAAAGAAATTGGTTAGTTGTATTCTTTAATGGAAAATATCCCCAAATTCCTATGAAGCTACGGAAAGAGATATTTATTTATATTACAGAAAATTATACAGGACTTGAACCTTTTGAATATTCGCCAGAAACGGAAAATAAGGGGAAGTGGAGACTGCTGTTTGAAGAGCAAACACTAGATCCTAAAGAAATTGGTTATCACATACAGTTTATAAAAGATATGTTTTTACTCTTTGTTACTATTTGGCTCTTCAAGTATATACTCACACTCTCATGAGGTTTTTTAAGTAGTAGAAATGAGAAAGGAGTAGATAAGTAGAGATAAATAATGTAGGTATTTCCATTAGTTCTGCTATACATTTGCTAATAGCTTTATTAGCAATATAGGCAGAGCGAAGAGTAGATAGTGATTCTACAAAATTATGTTTGAAAATAGTAGCTTTAATTCTTTTTATTTCAGGTATATTAGGGAATTTGTATGTACTCTTTACCGGCTTATAGAAATCATAAAAAAGATGACTGGAGGATTAGATAAAATGAAAAATACAGAAAATAACGAAGAGCAAAAAACGAATCATATCTTTGTATATATGAAAAAACTGTTGTATATGGTGTCAGATGTAATGCTTATATTTTTCAAAGGGTACTGCATATTAACGGGTCTTATTTTATTATCAGAAATTAATGCCTTGTCAGGAGTAATTAATGAAACACTGCTGATGGAGTCTATAGAATCATTAAAAACAGGGACATACCTTTCAGACTGCATAATTAGTATATCCTCATTGATATGGATAGTGTTGATAGGTATATTCTTAATGCATAGTGAAACAAGAAAAGTATATGTGGCTATGGTATTGTGGATTTTGCAAATAGGATTAAGAATTTTTCAACGGAACACATTGTTAGTTAGTCTTTTCCGTCCTGAATCCATAATAATGTATGTGGTTATTTTTTCAATCATCAAGATTTTCACTTGTGAACAGGTAGAGAATTATATAAAACATTTTAAAAATCAGTACACCGTAATAACCGGAAATAACATGCTTTATACATATGATGTTGTGATAAAAGGAAGTTACGCTTGGGTAGAGGCAGAAAAAACATTATACCGAATAATAAGTGATGATGAATCGGAATTACAAGCAGATGCGATCATAACATCGGATGATGTAAAAATCAATGCTTGTAGAGTATCAAGTTTTGCTAGTGAAGAAGCTGCTTTTGGTGCAATGGAATATATTAAAGGAGTTGCAAGGAAGGGTTTAGAAAAATAAAAAATGCTTAAAAGTAATAAAATAGATGGTTCAGTCATGGATATTTTTACCAGATATGTGTGATCCGTATTTGCAAAATTTTTAAATGAGGGAGGGATGAAGATGTCAGTATTTAATATACTATATATTTTGATAGGAATAACAATGATAGGTTTTTTCATTTTCTTATTATCTGGCAAGTGTTTAACAAATGGTATAGATATGCCTAAGCCGGCAGTAATCGGAATAGTGATATTTTTAAGTGGCTGCACGGGAATAATTATTTTTGTTTTTTATTACATATCATTATATTATATGCGTTAAAAATTAAAAATTTGCTTACCGAAAATAATAACCATTAACATCCAAGAACCATTGGTATTGTATGGTAAAAAAGACTGTGTATTTAAGTAGAACACATTAACAAGTAGAAAAACATATCTTATAATATGCCTATACGATAAATACAAATATAAATAGGAAAAATGGAGGAATTAAAAATATGAGTCATGATATGATTATAACAGAGGCAATGATAATAGTCTTATTAACAGTCGCATTATTGTTATCGCCAAATGAAAAAGCAAAGAAACATATGCCACATATTACTTTAGGAGTTGCCTTACTTTTTTCAGCATTAAATTGTTTGGTAGTATTGTGTCGGTAATATTTTTCTAACATTGTATCGAGAATATAACGTGCGATGATATTTGCCGTTTTGGGTAGAGGAGGAATATAGGAAGTGTTTAAAATTCATAGTTATTCAAGAAAAATCATTGATGTACTTTTAATCGTTGTGGTTTTTCAGTGCATAGTCATCGTTTTGTGGTGTGTTTATGACAATGCAAAAAAGGAAGAAGCTCAAAAAACAATAGAAAAAGGATACGACCTGTATCTCAATGGGACAAAGGTGGATGAATCCCCTGAGCTTTAGCTCTGGGGAGCGTCAAACAGTCGTAAAAAATGATGGAAGTGAAATACAAATGAGACAGACAGAGAATTGGACGGTATGGGCAAAAAAAGCCGATTTTCAGGAAATAGGAAAAAAATACGGTATTGATCAGGTGACAGCCCGGATCATGCGTAACCGGGATATCATTACCGATGAGGAGA
>OGCQ01000311.1_pt1 | contig 85438 bp, 95 predicted proteins | sample 1570161 | NCBI WGS metagenome assembly OGCQ01 (sample SAMEA4384402, study PRJEB24528) | human gut metagenome | reverse complement strand
TTCTGGAGCAGAAAGCACAGGAGGACGCCGAGTTCCAGCGCCAGATTGAAGAGTATAAGTCGCAGGGCATCCGCGCATCCATCGTGGAGGATGAGAGTGCAAAGTGGGCGGTTTTTGCGATTTCCAGCAACCGCAAAAATCAGTCATTCTTTAACTACTATGGACCGCGCAAGCTCGTAACGGGCGAGCCAGCGCCTGACCAGCCGGAGCAGCCAACGGGCGGCACGGGCAAAATCGTGCTGAAGAAAACTGCCGGTGGGACCACAACCGGTCTCGCCGGTGCACGTTTTAGCATCTACTTTAACGGTCAGATCGTCGGCAGCGACATTACCAATGCGCAGGGCGAGATCTATGTTGAGGATGCCGCGACCGGCCTTTGGAGCTTTGTTGAGACCTCCGCACCGGACGGCTATTGCGTCGATCCCGCACCGAAGAGCGTGTACGTGGATGTGTCCGAGGGTGACCGCGAATACACCGTTGCGGCGGTCAACTACGAAAAGCCCGATATGAAGATTACTAAGCGCGACGCCATGAGCGGTAAGCCTATCGCGGGTGCGGTGTTCTCGGTGAAGTCCGTCACCGGCAGCTATTCCACCTCCGTCACGACCGGGACGGACGGTTCCGCAACGCTCTCGGCCATTCCTGCCGGTGTCTATGTTGTGCGTGAGGAATCCGTTCCCGAGCCGTACATCGTAACCAATACCGAGCAGACCGTGGCGCTGCGTCCCGGCAAGACCTCCGAAGTCATCTTCGTTGACTACGAAAAGCCGGGTCTTGAGATCATCAAGAAAAACATCGTCAACGGTGAACCCATTGAGGGCGTGACCTACCGTATCGAGCAGATCGACGGCAGCTTTTCTACCAGCGCCACGACCGATAACCATGGGCGGATTTTCCTCGACTCTGTTCCTGTTGGCACATTCAAAGTAACGGAGATCAATGTCCCCAGTCATGTCATTCTCTGCCCCATTCCGCAGGAAGTGGCGCTGAAACCCGGTGAAACCTCTACCGTCACCTTCTTCAACGCCCTCAAGCCCAGTCTGGAGATCCGCAAGGTGGACAGCGTCACCGGTGATTCCGTCAAGGGTGCCAAGTTCCAGATCTGGTATGCCAGCAACCATACTGATACCGGAGAGCTGAACGATCTCGGCGTTCATTACACCGATGAGAGCGGCAAGATTATTCTCCCCGAAGTCAAGGATGGCTGGTACAAAGTAACGGAATTGGAACCGGCGTCCGGGTACGCCATCAAGGAGCCTGCCACGCAGGAATGCTTCATCTCCGGTGGCGAGAGCAAGGTGCTGACCTTTGAAAATACGCCCCTTTCCGCCATCATCATCCGCAAGGTGGACAGTGAGAGCGGTCAGCCGCTGGAAGGTGCATGGTTTAGAATCCGTTACCTTGGCGGCACCTCCGGTACGGGTGGCACTGTGGTTGGCGAGTACAAAACATCCAGCAATGGCACCATCGTTGCAACCGGCCTCAAGGCAGGCACTTATGTCTGCGAGGAGATCTCCGCGCCGGATGGGTATGTGATCACCGACGCAACAGAAACAGTCTATCTCTCCGGTAAGGATCAGGACGTGATCACCGTGACCTTCGGCAATGATAAGATGGGTTCCCTCCTCATCGTCAAAAAGGACGCCGTGACCGGTGCCCCCATTTCCGATGTAGAGTTCTTCATCACCGATTCGGATGGCAGCGTGATCGGCAACGCCAACGGAAAGTATGTGACCGATAGCGCGGGTACTATCCGTATTGACGGCCTGACTCCCGGCATGACAGTCATCGCCCGTGAGGTGCGGGCAAAAGACGGCTACATTCTGGACGATACCCCGCAGAACATCAAGATCAAGCGAAGCTCTGTCATGACGCTGGAGTTCCGTAACCAGCCCAAGGGCGGCGTGCTCGTGAAAAAGGTGGACTCCGTAACAAATGCGCCCATCTCCGATGTGGAGTTCCTTGTCACGGATTCCGACGGCAATCTTATCGGAAACTCCAACGGCAAGTTCGTGACGGACAGCGCAGGTACTTTCACGATTATGGATGTTCCACCTGGTACGACGCTTATCATCAAGGAATCGCGCACAAGAGACGGCTACCTGCTGGATGACACGCCGCAGACCGTCAAGGTCAAGTCTAATGATATTGTCACGGTAGAGTTCAGAAACCAGCCGCTGGGCGGACTTCGGATCGTGAAGCTGGATAGTATCACTCATAAACCGTTAGAGGGTGTCGAATTCAAAGTAACCTATGCTGACGGCAGCTTTGTTCCTGACAAGAACGGTCAGATCAGCTCCAACGGCATCTACAGAACCGATAAGAATGGAGAGGTATTGATCTCCGGGCTGATCGGAACTTTTGTTGTTACAGAAACCAAGACGCTCTCCGGCTACATCATCGATGAGAACACTCGCAGTCAGACTGTTGTCATCAACCCCAACGACCTCCAAACCTTGACCTTCTACAATGCCCCTTCCGGTGGATTGCAGATCATCAAGTCCGACGAAGACACTGGTGAGCGAATTGGGAATGTCAAGTTCGAGATCCGCAAGATGAATGGTGAGATCATTGGCACCTACACCACCGACCGAGATGGCGTCATCAGTATTCCGAACGCGGAAAGTGGATGGTACACCATTGTTGAACGCAAAGCGGCAAACGGTTATGCGCTCGACACCACCCCCGTCAATGCCTGCGTTAAGGATGGCGAGACCACAACGGTAGAGATCACCAATCAACGCATGTGTTCCATCATGATCCATAAGGTTGATGCAAACACTGGAAAGGGCATCTATGGCGTTAAGTTTGTCATTTACGATTCTGGTAAGAACCCAATCATGGAAGTAGAAACGGACCAGGACGGCTACGCCTATGTCCGCGATGAACTCACTCCCGGCAAATACTATATCCGTGAGTTGGAAGCTGCCGATGGCTATATTCGCGATGAACAGTATAAAACTGTTTATGTGGAAGCTGGCAAGTGCACACAAATCGAATGGGAGAATAGCGCTGTTACTGGTCAAATTCAGATTACCAAGTATGCTGCTGAGTCCAATGCTATTACCGGTCAGGCTGGTGGCGTTACGCTTAAAGGGGCAACCTTTGAAATTGTCCGCGAGCGCAGCGGCAAGGTAGTAGATTATATTACCACCGATGCGAGAGGCATTGCGGCTTCCAAACCGCTCCCATTAGGCCGTTATCTCATCCGAGAGGTATCTGCGCCAGCGTACTATCAGGTGTCTGCCGAAACCTTTGATGTAACGCTCGAATACGCGGGACAGATCATTAAGCTGGCGGCTTATAATAAGCCTGCTGAGCTGGGAGTTATACTGACGAAGACCGGAATCAAAGAAGTACTGGCGGGCAGTAAAATGTCCTACCGCTTCACAATCGCCAACACCTCTAATGTGGATTTGCAGAATTTCTATTTCCATGACAAGATTCCTTATGATGTAACGACCGCGTCTGCTTTGACTACCGGAACCTATAATACACGGCTCACTTACCGAATCCTTTATAAGACCAACTACAACGATTATCGCGTGTTGGCCAGCAATCTTCTCAGCACCAATAATTACTCCTTTGGCCTAAGCGGTTTGCAGCTTATGACCGGCGAAGTCGTGACAGATATTTACTTCGACTTTGGAACTGTCCCTTCTGGTTTTCAGAGTGTGACAAAGCCGACTCTCATGGTATCTGTTAACCCGAGAACAGCAAATAAATACTATGTGACAAACCGAGCTGATGCCGGTGGAAAATTTGGAGAGACCTGGCAGTCCGCTAATGCAAGTTGGATTACCATTGTACGCAATCTCACTCCCGTCAGAAAACCTATTCTTCCTAAAACCGGCTACTAAAAACGATAAAGGGCAGCGATAGTTTTTCTATCGCTGCCCTAACTAATTCGCTGATACAAGCGGTTCAAGAGGCGGTGGTTGCCTTGATAAGGACGCTTGTCAAAACACGCTGACTCTCTCTGCTACAGGAATCACAGAACTGATTCTTCATTGCAAATTCCATGGCATTCGCGATGCGCTTGAAATCTTTTACCTCTAAGGCATCTTCTGTAAGGTGACGATGTACCAGCAGATATGCGTCGCGAACGTCTGCGGAGACATTTGCTCCGGAGAAAAGAGTCTCGATTATGCCGTCAATCATTGCGATCTCTTCGCTCGTAAAAACCAAAATTCTCACCTCACATGGTGTCGATTATAGCAGACAGCGGTCGTAATTTCAAGAAAAGATGTAGGCGGCAAAAATGGCAGAGAGACATTACTCTTTCTTAGAGCATGAGGAGATGACCAATGAAACCAAACAAAGGATTTATTACTGTGCTCATGATGGTGCTTATCAGTATATCACTGTCCACTTTCTCGCGTGCCGCTTTCGACACCTTTTCTGATGTCCCGAATGATTCACCGTTCCATGAAAGCATATTCTATCTCGCCGAACGCGGCATCGTTTGCGGTGAAGGAAATGGTCGATACGTACCGGATGCACCTGTTACCGTGCGCCAGTGGGCAACGATGCTCTGCCGCGCATTGGGCGACGCTGACCCGCTTAATTATGATGATGACTGCATTCGGCAGGGCTACTCAGATGGATGGCTGGAGATGACAGCTATTACGGCACCGGATTCTGACCTTTGCCGCTATGCCATCTACAAAAGCGGCTTTGCCGCCATTGGTGTTGACCTTTACAGTTTACAGCTCTACCCGAACGAGGGCAAGCTGTCCCAACAGAGCGAAGTTCTTCGCGCTGCTGCGGATTTTGGCCTGTGCGAAGATGCCTGCGACGGGACAGAAATCATCACACGAGGAGAGGCTGCGGAGCTCCTTTATGCGCTGCTGACCAAGACGTTTGCTGTTGTGCCGCCGCCTATGTTAGATAACATACCTCTGGACAACAAAGCAGGCGTCGCTTTGAACAACTACTTGTTGGAGATTCAAAAAATTCCCGAATCAATGATGCAGTCATTTGCCGAAAAGGACTGGCGGTATGTTATCGATTTCGATTACCTTGCAAAGCTGAGCAAAAAATATGATCTTGGCTGCACCGGGGCGACCGTCTATGAAGGCCGTAAAATCATCGTATCCTCAGCGAAATCCACTATTCACGAATTTGGACACTTCCTCGATGGAATGATGGGCTTTCCTTCCCGGACGAAGGGCTTTTATCAAAGAGAGTCTGCATCGGCAGCATCGCTCCTCCGTACATATGCGCTTACCGACGCGCAGGAATATTTTGCGGATTGCTTTGTGTACTGGATCAAAAATCGCGGTGATGGCAAAAAGATGGCAATGCTGCAAAACGCTGCGCCTGAGACCTATCATTATTTCAAGATGCTCGAGGAAAATGACTGGAAACCCAGTTTATCGCCTTAGTTCCAAGGAGAACCTTATGAAAAGAATTTACCATTTCTATTTAACTTGTATGACCCTCACGTTGACTATGCCCATGATGATCGTCAGCGCCTTTGCCGTGGATGATATGTGGACAGTAGCCAATAACATTATCGTAGATGTTTACGGGAAAATTGTCGGTGTCAGCACGGTTCTGGCAGGGCTGATGTCCGCTGTTGCGGTGATCGGCGCAAAGCTTTCCAATAACCAGCACAAAGTCGATCAGGCGTGGGACTGGCTCAAACGCATCTGGATCGCCTGGGCAATCATCAACGGCATCGGCGCATTCATTGCATATGTTGCGCCGCTGTTCAACGGCCTTGCGACACTGACCCCGTAAAAGTAGAGATAGCTCCGGCAAAAGGAGGTGTCCACATTGCTTGAGCTGATTTTCCAGGGATTTATGGAGTGGGCTTATGGGCTTGCGCTGGAATGCTGGGAATATTTTTCATCATCGCTGCTTGACATCATGAGCATGGATTATGCGTACATGAAAAGTCATGTCCCCGTGATGGTCAGCATCGCACAGGTGCTTCTGGCCGTTGGCTGGGCGCTCCTGATAGGCAATCTTGTCTTTCAAGCTCTCAAAAGTATGGCAGTCGGCCTCGGCTTTGAAGGAGAAGACCCGAAACTATTATTTACCAGGACCTTTGTGTTTGCCTTCCTGCTGATGGCGAGTCCGCAGATCTGCGAAGTGGGACTAAGCCTCACTGCAAGAATCATAGAGCTTTTAGAGATACCTGATGCCATCAACGTGACGCTTGTGGACGAAGGAGTGTTCGGTTCTCTCGGTGCGGCTTGGCTGCTGGTGATCATCTTTGGCCTGATTATCATGCTTAAGGTATTCAGGCTTTTGCTGGAAATTGCGGAGAGATATGTGATCCTTGCAGTGCTTACGATGACAGCACCGCTGGCATTTGCAATGGGGGGCAGCAAAAGTACGTCAGAGATATTCGGGGGCTGGTGCCGGATGTTCGGAAGTATGTGTACGCTGATGGTGACGAATGTCATCTTTTTTAAGATGCTGCTCTCCGTCTTGTCTAATGTACCAAGCGGCCTCGATATAATTCCGTGGATCGTTCTGGTTTTGACGATTGTAAAGGTTGCCAGGAAAGCGGATGCTATCATTACTCGTATCGGGCTGAACCCCGCCATCACCGGCGACTCTCTTGGTCGGGGCTTCCCCGGCACGTTGACCTATTTGGTCATGCGTTCCGCTACATCTCATATTACCAAGGCCATCGGCAAATCTACCGGAAAGGGCAACAGAGGAGCTGCGTCCGGCTCGACTACAGGAGGGCCGCGTATAGGCGGCGGTCCGTCCGGAGCGCACAATGCTGCCGGTCATACTGCAAGTTATCAGGCTTATCAAGCCACACAGCAACAGAATACTTCGCAGGGGGTGGATGGACAAGGCTTTGTTTCTCAGCGTGAAAGCGTTCAATCAGGTGGAGCACAGACGGCCACGCAGGAACATTTCTCGAATTCGTCGATGCAGAATACTTCTTCGATCCGGCAGACAGCATTTAGAGGAGCGGAAGCAAGAAAGAGCTCTGTGCCATCCGGAATGCGGAGAGAGCCTGCTTATGTGACCTCTGCAAATCGTGATTCTCCGTCCAGTGCGCAAACACCAGCCGCTGGGCATGACACATCGGGTAACAAGACTACTTCAACGGTAAGAGAGCAAAGCAATGTGACGGCTTCTATCCGAACAGCTAATTCTGCTCAGCACTCCTTATCAGGAAACGCCTCACAGCACGAGCCGGCAGGAAGATCACCTGCGCCCATGTCTACGCGTATGACTCAGGCAAATATGCAGGGTGTGCGAAGCGAGGTGAACGACCGCTCTGCACAACGGCCTGAACAGACGGAAAATGCAGCGGCACAGTCCATTGATCACGCAGTTCCGGCCGTGGCGCAGAGACCGTCGCCCGGCAGTGCAGGAATCTCATCCTCGCCCGCGGTCAGCGGCCAGCACTCGTCACAGCCTTTCGGAATGGGAACACGTTACACGCAGCGTCCGTCTGCTCGAGGCGTCAGCGAGCAGAAACCGAAAGCAATTCGCCCCGGCCACGCAGGAACATCGCCCACACAGCCTGCGCCGTCCTCCACCGTTGAATCGGCACGCAGTTCAAGTGGACGAGCAGCGCATCCTGCCTCATCTACTCAAGGGCCTATCGCCGGTTCACGGCCTGACAGGAATATCCCACAGGGTAGTAATGTTCCTCCTAATCAAACACGAAAAACCAATAACAACCCGGCCCGGCAGGAAGCGCGACCGATTGGGATTCGAAATGAGCCTTCGGCAAAAGGAATGTTTTCCGCTCAGCGCCCCGACCCCGCAGGAAATAGAGCGGATGTCTCTCAAGGGACGCTGACGCGGCCAACAACAGGAAATCGCGCCGTGGCATCAAAGAACGTCTTAATGCCTTCCACCCTTATTAAGGGCAGCGTAAAAAATAGCAAAGAGATATCCTCGAGTAGTAGAAAACAGCGGAGGGAAAAGCATGAACGAAAATGATAAATCCCGATCAGGACTTCAAACAGCGGTAGATTTTGCCCATGCTGCGAGGGCTGCCAAACGTATTATGCAGGCGGCTGCGGTATCCGGTGTGCATGGAGCCGCGGCTGCCACGGCCAGAGAAGCGTTTCCACTCCTCTTAAAAATCCTGATTGCTGCACTTGTCGTCTTCATTGTGGTGCCTATGGTGATTTTTACGGCACTTCCCAATATTTTTTTCGGTTACAATTCCTCGGGCACTGATACCGTCATACAGATGACGCAGCAAGCCATGACACTTGGCGGCGTGTACATGACACTTGGTAATTTTGAGGGAGCGCAGATTGACTCCGTCGTGACAGGTATTGCCGCAGAGTACGAGAAAAACGGAACGACTATTGATCATATTGTAGTGTCCAGTGCTATGACAGATGATGACCTTCTTTGGGTCATTGCCATCAACTCTGCCGCGCATCAACAGGATCTCAATACTATGAGCGCTGATCTTATCCGTGACTTCTGCAAATCGAGCTTATCCTATACGCCTTCGCTCAGCTTTATGGACAGCGGCGATGATGGCGTCGTAACGACCCTGCGAATAGAGGTCAAGCACCTTGACCCGGAAAAGCTCATGGATGAGCTGGGCTTTGACGATGAGGCACGGCAATGGGCAGGAGCGCTTTACGAAACGCTGGAAGAGAGCGATGCCATCAATAAGTACAGGTCCTACTATGAGGCTTACCAGCCAGGCTACGGCGGCGACGGCTCTTATTCCGGTGATGTAGAGTATGGCAGCGGCTACGATAATAAAATCGATATATCCGGCTTTGTTGATCCCAGTACAAAGAACAATCTGGATCTTGCGTCCTACGCCATACAGGCATGGGCGAACAACTGGGGCTACGTATGGGGCACTTATGGAAATGTTCTTACGCCTGCCCTCTTTGAGTACAAAAAACAGCAGTATCCGGACGGTGTAGGAAACTACGCCGATTTTATTAAGGATCACTGGCTTGGCCGCCGCACCGCAGATTGTATCGGTCTCATCAAGGGCTACGGCTGGCTGGATACAAAAAGCATGACCATCCGCTATGCAACGAACGGGATGCCTGACTACGGTGCCGACCAGATGTACCAGGCGTGCAAAAACGCCGGGACATTGAATAAAGACTATGGTGCCATATCTACCATGCCGGAAATTCCCGGCCTGATGCTTTGGAAAAGCGGACACGCAGGCGTTTATATCGGCGGTGGATATGCCATAGAAGCCATGGGAACAAGCAAAGGAGTTGTGAAAACCAAGGTCAGTGACCGAAACTGGCAAGGCTGGGGAAAGCTCCCCTATATTGACTATCGGGAGGGAAATTGATGGAAAGAATGACCCGTCTGCGTGCGATACGCTTGAAATATGGCATTTCACTGGTTGAGCTGGAGCGACACAGCCGCGTCAGCAATCAATATCTGAGTGCGCTGGAGCTGGGAAATGTCAGCCGCACGGCAAACAACGAAGAAGTTCTTGGCTGTGCGATCGATGAGATCATCCGTTCGCGCAAGAGCTCGCTATTAGGGTTAGAGCAGATGATACGGCAGTATCGCGGACACTTATTAGAAACCGTGGAGGTGGAAAAAGGTGAATTATGAAGTCTACCACATTCCATCAAACTTTACAGATGCAGGACGCATCATGGGCCTTTTCGAGCTTCGAAATCTGGTAGAGGCAGTGATTTTGACAGTCCCGGCCTTGTATCTCTGCATTGCGTTTCTCCCATTTGGGCTGACTGCAAAGATCATAGTGACACTGGTGGTCGTTGTACCAGTGGGAGGCTTCGGCCTTATTGGGATCAACGATGACAGTATGACACGGTGGTTGGGTTACTGGTGGCAATGGCGGAGAAGACGCCGGATCATTTTATTTCGAGGGGAGGTCAGAACGTGAATCTAAAGGACTTAATTTTTGGCGGCGGGGTGAAGTCCGGAGACGATGGCGGTACATACCGCGACAGCATTCAGGCATGGCTGCCCATCAAGAATATCATCGGAGGAGTTGTCATTACAAAGGATGGTCGATTTGTGAAGATACTTGAACTTCTGCCGGTCAATATCTATTTGAAGTCCCCTAATGACAGGCAAAATATCATTTCATCCTTTGCTGCGTATCTCAAAATTGCCCCAAATGATTTGCAGATGGTGGCGCGTACACTGCCGGCGGATACGCAGGCATATGTGGAGCAGATGCAGCGTTATGCCGAGAAGGAAGACAATGAGGCGTGCCGGGAGATGATCGAAGATAACATTCAGGAGATCGGCAACGGGATCGCGAGTGATGCCATGCGGCATCGCTTTTTCCTTGTCTTTCAATACGAAGCAGGTATGAGAGCCAAACGCAACACGGTAGATTCCATTATTCAGAGGCTCAACGAAGAGGCAGATACCGCGCGGCGATACCTTGATGTCTGCGAGCTTGAGGTGCTGGAACCTCAGTATAGTGATAACTTTGTCCTCAAACTGCTCTATGAGATCCTGAGTAAGAAAACCAGTCAGCGCGTCCGGCTGCCGGATGGCGTATTTGATATGACGACGGCCGTACACGGCATTTATGAGGAGTAATCATGCAAGTGAAAAAGAAGCCCCGCAATGCAGCGGCGAAAAAAATCCATAAGGTGCCTCCGAAAGAGAAGCGCACAAAGAAAGAACAAACCGAACAGCCGCTTTTGAAGCGTGTGATCTTCGGTGAAGAGAGACCCGACCTCACAGAACTGGAGGCCGGATCTACTACGATCCTCGATATTCTGGCACCGACCACTGTGGATACGAAAAGTAAGGACTACATTGTTGTAGACGGCGTATACCATACCTATCTTTATATCACAGGGTATGGCTATGCAACCACTGTCGGCTCATGCTGGCTTGCCCCGCTGGTAGAGGCTGGTGAGGGAGTCAACATGAGCTTTCTTGTCAAGCGGCAGTCAAAAGAAAAGATCCTTTCTAAAATCGCTCAGACGACGATGGTGAACCGCTCCCGCATGCGAGACGTAGGCGATACCCGTCAGGACTACGAAGAACTGGATAGCGCCATCAATTCTGGCCTTTATCTCAAGGACGTCATGAACCGTCAAGGTGAGGACTTTTACTATATGCACACCCTCATTGAAGTTACGGCTCCTGACCCCGAGACACTGGAACAGCGGGCAACGGAAGTGGAAAAGCTCTGTGTGTCCGTGGACATGATCGCCCGGCGCTGTGACTACAAAAATGAGCAGGCGTTTTTATCTTCGCTTCCCATTCTGGCCCTTGATCCGGACATTGAACGTAAGGCTCGGCGCAATGCGCTGACATCCGGTGTGGCTGCGGCATTTCCTTTTGCCTCTTATGAGCTGAGCGATCACAACGGGATATTCCTCGGACTGAATCTCTATAACCGCTCTCCGGTATTCCTTGACCCATACGATGACTACAAGTACACCAACGGAAATTGGTGGATCGGCGGCTCTACCGGTGCAGGCAAGACCGTTACGCTCCAGTGCCTCGGCGGCAGGCTTCGCCAGCAGGGCAAGCGCGTTATCATCATTGCCCCGAAAAAGGGGCATGAGTTCCGCCCGCTCTGTGAAAAGCTGGGCGGGCTGTACCTGCGAATGTCGCCTTCCTCTAAGGATTGTCCGAATCTGATGGCAATTCGGCGCAAGTCGCTGGATTCCTACGCAAGGCTGAAAAACATCGCCGTCCGCGACGATTCCGTGCTGGCCGATAAGATCTCACAGCTTATTATCTGGTTTGCACTCAAGAAAAAGGATTTGAGCGAGGAGGATAAGAGCCGCCTCGATTCATCGCTGGTAGAGGTGTACGGGCGCTATGGCATTACCTTTGATAACAGTTCCATCGTGGATGAGAATGGGGATTTCCGTACCATGCCGATTATTTCTGATTGGTACGATGTACTTTCTCAAAATCCGGATACGCGTTATCTGTCAGTAGTTCTCTCCCGTTATGTCACAGGCTCTGCCGCTGCTATGGCAAGCCGAAACAGTATTGATCTTGATAACAAGTACATTGTTCTTGATCTCTCGGGAATGCCGGATGACATGATCGCTGACGGCACCTTTTGGGCAACCAGCATTGCCTATGACCTTATCATGAGCTGTGAAAGCGATCTCTCCGCTCTGCTGGCGGACGAGCTGTGGAGCCTTGTGGGTGCTACAGCCAATCCACAGGCTGCCGGTTTCGTTCTGGAAATGGTGAAGACGATTCGCGGTCTTGGCGGGATTGCTGTCACGAGTACGCAGGGAATGCAGGACCTTTTCGGCTTGGATGGCGGCAGCTACGGCAAAGGTATTCTGGATGCCAGCCGTATCAAGCTCGTCATGCAAATGGAAGAACAGGAAGCAAGGCTCATCCAAGATAAGTTGAACTTATCCGAAGATGAGGTGCGTCAAATTACCCGCTTTCGACGCGGTGAAGGACTGCTTTGCATTGGCTATAACCACGTGCCGGTGGCCTTTCACACAACTCCTAAGGAATATGAAGCGATCACCACATCGCCCACTGACCTGCGCAGGGGCAGATCGGAGCATGGGGATGAATGACATGAAGCGAGACCTGATCCGTATTCAGGAACTTGTGGGGATGGCTTTCAGCGAGACTGGATCATTAGTGGCATTGACTGACGGCGGGCAGATGAACCCAAATAAACTGCAAAAGACGCTGGAGCAGACAATGGAACAATTTGAGCGGACCACACTGGAATTGCGCCGACTCTGCGAACGATATTCGCCGGGGGCTGGCGGGTTTGCTCATAGGCCGGCGCTGCCCTATATGGATATCACAGGCAGCGTAGAGACCTTCGGTTACGGTTGGCTTCACATCACACTTCATACGCTGCTGCCCCACTGTCGGTATCAGACGCCCAACTGGCTGAGCGATACCCTTCGCCGTCTGCTGGACGAATACGAGGCGTGTGGGAAGAAGCTGCCTTTCTATTCTCGAGCCATGCTCGTGATCGATGAGCATACCGGCATAGAGGGACGCCACATTTATGATCAGGACAACAAGGGATGGAAAGCCATCAGCAATGCTATCAAGGGCCGGCTTATTCCGGATGATGATCAGCATACCCTTGCCGTGTCACTCCTTTCTACGGAGAGCTTCGAACGTGAGTGTTGCCACATTACGCTGCTTCCTCTGGAGGATGCTCACGACTTCTTTGCGGCGCACTCCAGTGATTATGCCAGTCAAGACTTCTATTCCGGACAATGGTGCTGAATGCAAAAGCGCGAATCGGGGGTAGACACCCAACAGATACCTGCACGAATCCGATATTTTCTGGGGCTTGTTCCGCAGCCGCCGACCTGTTGGGGGATAAAGCTGCGAAAAGCATTGAGACTGCTTGCGATTTTATCAGGCGCAGGCAGCAAAAAATATACACCTATCTGCCTACTATGCGGGGGTAACAGATTGCCACCGCATAGAGGCGGACAAAGAACGCCGAAATTGTTCTTGCGCCGCATATGGCGCAAGGACAGTTTCGGCGTTCGCAGGAATAAAGGAGGAGGTGCTACTGGTGTGCTCTTCAGCGTTCGAGACGTTGATGTGCTGCGTTTGCTCTGCTGGTGCCAAAACATCAGGCCCCAAGATCTGAACAGTATTTCTACAAAAGCGGAGCGTGAAAATCTGATGGCATTAGGGTTTATTAAACTGCATGAGCGCAGCGGAACATTGACACTTACCGGCAGCGGGCGGGCGCTTCTTGAGCTGATCTTCAACGGAGCTATCCCAAGCCTGAGCCTTTCCTATCACGGCGCCGCCATTGAAAGACGTATTCGTTTATCTCGACTGATGCTGTCTGCCTATCGGGCGGGCATTGATGTATTTGCGTCCGAGGTAAATGTGGCCCGAGAGATTCCCTCTCTTTTTCTTACATCAATTACAAGAACTCGCGGACGTAATTCATGGGGTAGTTCGAGAGTTGCGGCTATTGTCAGTTTAGGCGGCATTTACTATGCTGCTCATTATGTTTGTCCTGGAATCGGACGTATGGCGGTGAATGATGAACTGGCAGCATTCCATAACCACACTAATTTTGGCAAGAACACCCAGCGCGCATTTCTTTTCGCTGGATCGAGCTATGAGAGTGTCATCGAGGAACTAAAAACCCAAGACGAAAAAAGAAACGAGAAACTGATCCGATACAGTGAAGCGTATCACTGCCTTCATGCGCCGATTCATTTGCTTTCCTGCGATGAGACCGGTGCGCAGCAGCTTCAAATTATGACCGTACCTGACTACCGTGTAAAACTTACGCGGCTTATGTTGCGTTCAGCTTATCGGCCGCCGCCGGAGGACATCGCCGCATGGGATGGACTCTACAACGGTCATCCCTTTGTAATTGGCGCGGATATGGATCTGCGGCGGATCGACACTGCCGTTAGAACGGCAAAGCAGCATGGCTGTCTGCCGATTGCTCTTGCCGCATTGGAAGGTCAAGGCAGCGTGGTGCTGCTGCGGCGCTATGCAGACCCCGGTTACGCCACCGTCTACAAGGTCACAGATCATGTGCTGGCCGAACTGCTTGGCCGGACGCCCTCCCTCTACACTCCACCGCGCACACAATTCATCACTGAGAAAGGAGATGTTGTCGATGCCCCGCTTATCAAAGCTCCTGGAAAAGCTGGAGGACCGCATCGCAAATAAGTGGGGACGCTGGTACGAACGCAATAAAGCTCGTGTTCCGCTCTATGCCGTACTCGGAGCCTTGGGGTGGTATTTTTATGGGATGCTGCTCAACTCGCTGAAGCTGGGCAGAGAGTCCGTATTCAACACTACCGGTGAGGCGGTGGAGAGTATCTGGGTGCTGAACCCTTTCCGAAACCTCTTTGTCGTACTTACGCCCTTTGGCCTTGGTGTTACTGCCGTGATCCTTTTGCTGATATGCCTGATCACCAAGAAAGGTTACAGCTGGTTTTCTGGCTATCACTTCACACGAGACCCTCGCGGCTTTGATATTCTTCCTGATGGTACTCACGGTACCTCCGGCTTTGCAACAAAAAAGGAGCTTGCCGAGCACTTGGAACTGGGAAGCGCCCAGGAGGTCACAGGGATGCTCCTTGGACGCATCAAGGAGCGTCCCGACGATCCGGAGAAGTATTCCACCTATGTCGCTCACTGCATGAAGCCCGGCGAGAACAACAACATCCTCTGCATCGGCGCCCCCGGCTCTTATAAGTCGAGAGGCTTCATCATTCCTTTCCTCATGGGCTGTGCACAGCGCAGCAACAGCGATGGCGGGCAGCACCCCGAGTCCGTGATCGTAACGGATCCCAAGGGCGAACTTTTTGAAATGACAGCGCCATACTTTGAAAAGAATGGCTTTTATGTCAAAGCCGTCAATTTCCTCGATATGGCGCACTCGGATGGCTGGAACTGCCTTGCAGGGCTGGACACCAATCCTGACCTTGTGACCACCGTGGCCAACACCATCATTCAGAATACATCCGGCCCCAAAGAAGCCGATGACTTCTGGAGCCGTGCGGAATTGAATCTGCTCATGGCACTCATCCACTATGTCTGCAACAAGAAGGATGATCGAGGCAATCTTCTCCCCTTGGAGCAGCGCAGTCTCGGCGACGTCTATAAGATCCTCGCCTATAAAAGCGTTAACGAAATCAACCGTACCTTAGCGGAGCTCCCGCCCGAGCATCCGGCCAAAGGGCCGCACGGCCTTTTTCTGAAGGCACGAGAAAATCTCTGGGGCAACATCATCATCGGCCTTGGCAACCGCCTTGCGGTCTTTCAGAACCCGCTGGTGGACAAGATCACCCGCAACCATGATGTTGATCTTTTGCTTCCAGGACAGCGGCCATGTGCCTACTTTGTTATCATCTCGGCACAGGACAGCGCCTACCGCTTTCTAAGCTCTCTCTTTTTCTCCCTGACCTTCCCACAGCTATCCAACTATGCGCGTCTCCACGGCGGGCGCCTTCCGGTGCTGACAAACTTTTGTTTGGAGGAATACCTCAACATCGGCTACATGGAGGGGATCTCCGATGTTTTCAACTCTATCCGCGGCTTCAATATGTCTGTTCAGGTGGCTGTACAGAGCCTCTCTCAATGGAAAGAAAAGTATCCGGGGATGGAGTGGGAAAATCAGCTTGGTTCCTTTGACATGACCCTCTACATGGGTTGCAACGATATGACGAGCGCTGAATACTTTGCTAAAAAGTGCGGCAAGGTCACGATCTCTGTCACCAACAACCAGTTTCCCTTAGCTCCGCTCTTCTCTCCCGTTTACAGTACGACCCGTCCATACTCGCAGACCCGCAGCAATACTCAGCGAGATCTTCTCCAGCCCGATGAATTCTTACGGCTGGACAAGTTTAAGTGCATTGTAATGTTCAACCACTATAAGCCTGCCGAGCTCTACAAGATCATGCTGGAGGAGCTGCCGGCGTACAAGGAACTTGTAAAGTGCAGCGTTTTTGATTATGTGCCGGAGTGGAAACGGCGGGAGGATGAAAATAAAAAACGTACGCTTCAAAAAACTGCGAGTGTCCCGCACGAAACTTCTGCAGGGCACTCTTCTCAGGCGGCTGTACATTTTGTGCCGCAGGAGAACACATCGGAGGAAAAGCAGGTGCCTGACAGAGAAAAAACATGCATACGCAAGCCACATGCGGTAACGATGCCTCGACAGAAATCGGGTGAACAGTGTATTTACGATTTCTCAGACATGAAGGAGGAAACTTCGCCGGAGGATATTGGACTTGTGGAAATGACCCGGTCTGCCGTCATTGGAGAAGATGATTCCGATTTAGAGAAACTGGATGACCCGAGCCGGATACCGCCCGGCCGCGGCATATAGCAAGGAAAAGGCCGCGAAAGCTATTGCAATAAAAAATGTGCGCTCTTGCTAATACCCTACATGAAATTAGCGGGAAAGTTTTGCTGGATATATTTTATGAAAGGGAAAAGACACTGACTCACGATGCCTGCGTCTTTTCCCTACGTCGCAAAAGAGAAACCATCGTGCGGACTCTATGTCCGCGCACTCAATAAGGAGGTACCTGCGATGAGGGCAGCGAAAATGAAGGAACGGCCATCCTTTCAGCTGATGGTCCAAACAGATGTGCAAAGCATCTATCACATGCAGATGCCCCGCTGGCTTTTTTCAGACCCGCGCTATTGTGAGATGAGCTTGGATGCAAAAGTGACCTACACCTTTCTTTTGAACCGCTTCCAGCTCTCGCGCAGGAACGGCTGGGTCAATGAGCGCGGTGAGGTCTTTGTGATCTTTCCCCGTAAGGCTCTTGCCAAAGAGCTGCGAATCTGCGAGCAGCGTGTGACGGCAGCTTTCAAAAAGCTGGTGGAGCTGGAGCTCGTCTGGGAAAAACGCTGCGGCCGCGGCGATGCCAATCAGATATATCTTGCCTATGTGACGCCTCAGGATGATCCCAACTACACCAGTGCGCCTTTTACCGCGCCGGAGAAAAGCGGCGGTTCAAGAACCTCTGATTCTGAGCCTCTTGAAAGTGCGGAAAAATCCGCACCTCTGCAAGACCCGCAGGATCTGCATTTCAAGAACCGTGGATTCTGCGGTTTTAGAACCGCAGAGAGCGCGGCTGCAGAAGCGCAGAAAGTGATGCCAAGTAAGAAAGAAAAAAGAAAGATTGATCGTAGTCAGATAGAAGTCAGTCCGTCCGTTCTGAAACCCACACATGACGGACTGACGGACGAAGAAAGAGAGGATGATTTTCTGAACATTCTGGATGCCTGTGAGCTTACCGGCTTTGCGCCGGGAACAGCACTGGTGTTTGAAAATGCCATTGAGCGCCTTTATTACTCCGACAGCTACCGCATCGGGAACGCCACACTGCCGCAAAGCCGCGTGCGGGCGAAGCTGAGGCGGCTGGATGGTATGATCCTGCGGGAGGCAGAGCGAAAGCTCCATGAAAATCAGGAACAAAACGTGAAAAACAGCACGGCCTACACCATGGCCGTGCTGTTCAACTGTATTGCCGAAAGTGAGAGCGATTTACTGGTTGATCCATACCTCAATGCGCTTTCGTCAACGGCGTGAGAGGAGGTATACAACATGCTGCTGTCCACTCAGCAAAAATATATCATTTCCGTACTTCGGCAGATCAGATATATCCGATCGTGTCAGCTCTGCGCACTTACAGCGCAGCATTACCGGCCGCAGGGGATCGAGATCTCTCAGCACCGCATGGACGTTATGCTGCGTCAACTGCGAGCTGGAACAAATTTTGTGCGGCTTCAGGAAGACATAGTGTGCTACGGAAAGTGCACGGTAGATCCCCGGTACTTAGAGGCCATCGACGTCATGCTGGAACTGAGCGGCTGTGATCCGTCGTTCTTTTCATCAGAGCGGTTGGAAAGCCCGTTCCTGCTTCGATTCACAGGCAGCGGCGAGGAGCTGTCCTATCTTTTTACGGTCGCATGGCTGGACACGCCTGAGCGTATCCGTGCGACATCGCGCATGAAGGGAGAGCGGATCATCTGGATTTCTGACCGCCGCGATAGCCGCGGTATTGCGCTCCCCCACCATCATATCTTTGCCGTCTGTCAGGAGGACGGTACTCATCGCTTTTTTGGTTCACACGAGCCGGAAAAAATATAACAACAGGAGGATAACATTATGGCAAGAAAAAAGATCGTTCTCGAAGAGGAAGTTTCCAAGTCTGCCATGGCAGAAGAAACCACAGCGGCCAACGTGGACGATGCAGCACCCGCTGATCTGAGGCCTGGCAGCAATGCAGAAGAAAGCGCCACTTTAGAAGCGGTTCCCACAGAGACTTCGCTTGAAGGCATCAACGAAAATGATACCGAAGAGCCGGCACGGGCGGAAAAGCCAGAGAGTGCTTCAGCAGAGAAAGCCTCGGAAGAAACAATGTCGGCAGAGGCCGCTTCTGCCTCGGAGAAGGAATTGTCCGTAGAAAGTGAACGTGAAGATGCATCTATTGAGGAAGTGACTACTGAGCCGGAAAGTGCATTGGACGCCCTTAGTGAAGCAGCGATTTTGTACGATGCAGACGAAGACGGCAATAGCGTCTCGGACATGGTGCCCAGAGAGACTTCAGAACTGCACGACGAGGCAGAGGAGGCGGCGGAGTACAGCGTAGATCTCTCTGAAGAACCGGAGATGGGATCTCCGGAGAGCACACCTGTTTCAAGTGCTGAGGAAAGTGACTGGGGTTTTCAGGAGCCAAAGAGAGAAATTACCGAAGAGAAAGTACTCGAGCCGACGCTAGAGGCATCCGTGCCCGCTGGGCCGTCAAAGATTGCTCCCAAAAGTGATCGCCAGCTTTTCTACGAGCTGAAGTTCAATAATCTCGACCGCGGCCTGACCCCGGAAGAGCGGCAGGAATGGAACTCCATCTATGCCTCCTACCGTGGACGCAGCGCTATCACCGGTACGATTATCGGCGTAGACCCGCATTCTATCTATGTGTGGAACCCGGAGACAGAGAGGCGAGAGAAGAAGACCATGTATTGCGCCATTGTAGTGCCCTACCGTGTACGCATTGTAATTCCAGCCTCGGAAATGTGGGAAGCAGGAAATGAGCGCCCTGACTATGTGCTGCAGAATATGGTCGGTGCGAGTATCGATCTTGTTATCATCAAGGTCGAACGTGAGGCAGGCTTTGCTATTGGATCTCGTCGCCTCGCAAGCCGCAGTCAACGATATTTCTTCGCTCACCGCGAGGATCTTCACCGTATCGGCAGCCGCGTAAAGTGTCGGATGCTGGCGGTCGGCCCTCGACGCTGCCTTGTTGACTGCTATGGACATGATCTTGACCTCACTCAGCGCGAAATGCGCTACGCTGCCATTCCTGATTTGCGGGATGAATATCATCCCGGCATGGAGTTAGAGAGCGTTGTTAAGGTCTATGATCCCACCAAAGACGAACTGATTATCTCCATCAAGGAAACGGAAACGAATCCCATCCTTGGAGCGGAACAGCGCCATCCTGTAGGCTCGCGTCGTCTCGCGGTCATTTCGGGAAAGTATGGCGGGGGGGTGTTTTGCAATCTGCCGGATGGCGTAGTCTGTATGTGCAATTACTCCTTCCAGCACGAAGACTCCGACTTTATGGTGGGAGAAAACGTAATCTTGGTTGTGCAGCGTTACAACGAAGAAAAACTCCAGATGTTCGGGAAGATCCTGAGTAAGTGGTAAATGAAAATGCTCCCTCTGCGTGAGACTTTGTGACAAAGCGCTGTCTGTCAAATGCGGAGGGAGCATAGTCATTTAGCGTAAAGGAAACGCTATTCTGCTCTTCTTCAGAAATCAACCTCGTAACGTAGGCGATTTGTTTTACCCATTTCTCATCAGAAATAGCCTCATACCAGTCGTACGGAGGTTTCAGACATTGCACTTCCCATTTGCCGTCATCCATTGGAAAAACAAAGTATTTCTTATAATTTGTAAATTTTTGCACACTGAAGTCTTCGCAAGCTCCTTTTTTAATATCTGATACTCTAGTATCAACCAGATATTTGTCATGGCTATAATAATATAATCCCTCGGGTAACCCCCATAGAGCTTCTATTCGGACCAATTTATCGCCTGGGCTAGCATAGGCGAATGCTGATGAAATAGCTGGTATATAGTTGTGGAATATAAAAATGGCACTTTTGCGAAATTCTTTTGAAAGTCGGGCATAACTATCACAAAGCCATTTCTTGGCGTCTTCAACGGTACTTATACCATCTGTCCGCGGGAGAAGTTGACGATCTTCTTTTCTATTAGTTGCGATATCTGTTCGGATAATTAGAAATCGAGATGTGAGAACTTGCAAATCAAGCTCCAAATCAGGAGGGACAACCCCTTCAGCTAACGATTTAAGTGTATTCTTGTCATCCAAAATATACAACGGTGCGGTACTCAATTCTAATCGTCGATACAAAAGAGGATTTTGAATTTTAGCATACGGCTTGTACCGCTCTGTATCTTCGGCTCTTAACATTCGAAGGCAGTGTGGAAAATTCCTATCTGTGCTCTTATTGCCTTCTTCTGGCTTACAAGAGAGTTTTGTGGGATCGATACCGCTTGAGGACTTTTCTTCGTCAGCTTGAACTAAATACAAATAATCTCCATCATATACCCATTCGAAATGTACACGAATTTTCTGACTCGTAACCCATGTGCACGGAATAGTTAATGCCGTTTTGATGCTACGATCGGAAGGACACATCAACTTGGAGTCAAACTGATCTGTCGTATTGACCTTTTTCCTCCAGTTGCGTAAAGAAATAGAGAAAGTACGAGGGGGAGCAACCACATCAAACTCGCCTCTCCAGTCACGAAGATCTTTCGCAACACGGCGTTCATTTGAAATATGTCCACAAAATAATGTTATTACACGTTTTTGAATAATTACGGGCATACGAACATTTGATGAACCTTCTTGTGCAATAAAGTCATCAAAACAGCGCTTAACGAGTTGTGGCCACTCGCAAAGAGAGCCCTCTACAGAGATAAATTTTCCGCGATCCTCTAATCCCTCGGAATGTGCATTTGAACGTACAATAATTTGATCATCAAGTTCAATTTTGCATTGCGCTGCTGCCAAACTTATCGCATACCCCCATGCTGTCATGAGATCGTTCGCAGTCCCAGCTTTTGTGTAGTCGTCAAAGAGCTCATCTGAAATAACAAAAAACGGCAATGTCCACTTTGCAGGCAATGATGCTAATCCAAATGCCTTTTCACCTACACGTTCTATACAAATCTGCTCGGCATCAATGGTTTCGACACCCGATTTCACAACCCAAAGGATCTTATTTATCGGCTTTAAACATTGAGAATGCACCATTCAGAGTACCTCACTTTTCACCGCTACTAGCATCAGCTTTGCTACTAGAGACGGTTTTGCTACCGGATCCAAATAGAGCCGTTGCAACTTCAGACATTTTCCCTACGGCATCATCTGCAAAGTAACCAGTAATAAATCCAACACAAATTTCTGTTGCGAATGATGGAGACTGCGCTGCATTAATATAACCGGAAAGGACCATGCATCCTACAACAAAAGCAATACAAGCGGAAATCCATGGCGAGAAAATTCTCCAATATTTTCTGTCCTGAGACCAATAACCTCGAGCCACAACTCTATAAAAATATTTTAGCCCAAAAATTGTTCCGCCCATTAGACCTGAAAAGAAATAAAGGACAATTCCTTCCAACGAAGTAACTATCTTTGATTCAAGCCCTATATGGCCACCTATCCTGCCAATTAATCCGCACCAAATACAAATCAAGAGGACGAAAGATACAAACAGGATTATGCCAATGTAGATGGCTTCGCTTTTCATTTCCTTACGTGCATTCTCAGGATACCTTGACTCCCAATCGTACTGGTTCCTGCCATCCGTATTAACGCTTGTTTCAATTACATCTTGGTCCTGATAATGCTCAGGCTTTCCAGTTTTAGAATCACTAACAGTATATTCTTTGGCCATTTATATCCCTCGCATCGTTTAGAAAAATGTTTGTAGATTTTTAATTGTTTTTAATGTAAGGGTAGTATCTGGATTTGTTTTGTAATTGTACTTTTCAATGTTCCCCTGGTCCTCTGCAATAACCTTCCTAAAAAATTGAGAAATTGGTTCTTTTAAAATATGTACTCTTCCGTTAGGATTATCCCACTTGCGGATAGGTTCACAATAAAATAAATATTCGTTATTTCCAACAAGAGCATCAACCTGAGAAGCAGTGCAAATCTGCCAATCGAATTCTATAGTATCAAGTTTTTGTATTAACGAATGGTATGGTACCAAGTGAATATGTGCGTGATTTGTTCCGCAAGATGTTGCGGAGCCTTCTCGATTTGGGCCATGTTCAAAAGCAATGACAGGACCATAGCATTTTTCAAGTGCTTCAATAACATTGCTGGTAAACTCGGCAAACTGCTTTTCAGAATATAAGGCCTTCATTGAGCAACAATGCTTTTTAGGCACAATAAGAGTCCATCCTTCAACTAAAGCACCAACAGATGAAATTGCAAAGTAATCGTTAGTCTCAGCAATTATTTTATTTTCTGGTTTTTGTAAAAAATCTCCCTTATTGGCTATGCTACAAAATCTACAGACGCTCATTTTATTTTCCTCCAAACTTATGCTATCACTGTCAAAAGAAATAGTCTTGGGCAGATTCTTGATGATTTTAGCAGACGGAATACAAGACGAATCTTTAAAAATCATTAACTCTCCGCCTTTTTTTTTGTTAGCCAGACTATAGTTGACTGAAAAATGAAATCGTTGGTAGTGCTCATATAACTTATCGATTTCTATATTGTCATCGTAGGTCATAACCCACTTGCAATCAAGTGATGAAACCGCGTCTCGCAACCTTTCGTGATCTTCGCCTGAGAAATAATTCATATATAAGCGCTGGCCTTTTTCATAATAAGGAGGATCAAAATATATAAAGATTTCTCCTTTGTCGATCCAACGTGGAAGGTAATGTAACAAAAAAATGGAAATATCTTGATTATATATCTTCACATTCTTTTTATATTCAGCAATTTTGGAAATTTTCTTAATTAACGATGCCTTATTAAAACGACAATCAATTTTATATGTTCCAGACTGATCATAGCCACCGATAGGTCCAGCGTCCAAAATTCCCGAACGATTGGTCCGATTCAAAAAAAACATAGCAAAACCGAGTTCTTTACTGTATCTTGACGATTCTTGGAGAATGGCTCTTTGCTTGCGCCATTCATCGACAGTTACAGAGACACTTTCGATTTTTTCGATAAACCAATGCGTAGATTCTGTGATAGCCCGCCAAAATGAATATACAGACTTATCTGCATCGTTGATGATAATATAATCTACTATACCATTGATGAGTAGGCTCCAAGCAATATTTGCGCCACCGGCAAAAGGCTCGATATATATACAGTGCTTCATATTGTTTGATTCTATAATGTTGGCAATAGCGGGATATAATGCGGACTTTCCACCCGGATACCTCAGCGGAGAGTAATTTTCCATGTGAATATCTCTCTTCCTGTTTTTGCATATAACAATCCTATTTTACTGTAATGTAATGATAATTGCTTTGCCCTCAAAAGTCAATACTACTAATACTGATGGGTTGCTGTGCAATTGCTGGAATACTTTCCGTAATTTTGCTGATGCGGTAGGATTGTGCATTCCGCAGATTCTGTGCTATTATTATGTTGAAAAAGAAGAAGTGCTCTTCGTGTAAACCGGAGAGAACTTCTTTTTGCTATTTTAGCCCTCCACAGCAAATATGTAGATGAGGTGACATGAACGTATGAAAGAGAAAATGTTTGCCGCATATCCGGATGTAGTAAATGTTGATCAACTTAGAGAGATGTTAGGTGGCATAGGCTACAAGGCGGCATATGGTCTGCTACACGATGGCAGCATTCGCTTTTTCAAGATAGGGAAAGCGTTTCGTATTCCCAAAATCAACATCATCGAATATCTGCAAAGGAACTCTGAAATCTAAATACTTTTGTCCGTGAAAATAAAGTCTTGCGCACCATTGTTCCGGCGGACTCAGCATGCTACAATGATGTTGTCGTTTGTTGAAAGACGCTACTGTTAAGTAAGGAGGTTAACAGAATGGTAGCGGGCCATCTGCAAGAGAAAAAAGGATTTTTTTATATTGTATTAAACTTTGTGGACTCGGATGGAAAGCGAAAACGTAAGTGGATAGCAACAGGACTGCCAGTGAAGGGCAACAAACGAAAGGCGGAGGCAATGCTGGTAGCAGAACGACAAAAATATCAGCCTGCTGAGTATCAGCGTACAGCCGATGCTAATATGCTTTTTGCCGACTATATGCTCTACTGGCTCAGGCAAATCAAATCATCCGTGGATATAACGACTTACGCTGGATACAAAACGAATGTTGAAAAGCGTATCGTCCCGTTTTTTCGTGGGCGTAAGGTCACGCTGGGCGGTCTGCGTGCCTGTGACATTCAAGACTTCTATACCTACTGTGCAACGGAACTGGAGATCAGCAATAACACAATCATCAAGTACCACGCAAACATCAGCAAAGCCCTCAACGATGCCGTTCGGCTGGAGAAGATTCCAATGACTCCCCTAAAACGTGGAATGCGCCCTAAGCAGGTCGAGCACATTGGAAAATTCTATACCTTGTCAGAGGTAGAGCATCTGCTTAGTTGCGTAAAGGGTGATGGGGCCGAGTTTCCCGTGCTGATGGCAGCATTTTACGGGCTACGCCGTTCTGAGATCATGGGCCTGAAATGGGATTCTATTGACTTTGACGCCAATACGATCACGATTGCGCATGTAGTTGTTGAGGTTAGTATTGATGGAAAAGACACCATTGTTGCAAAGGATCGACCGAAGAACAAAAAGAGCTATCGTACCTTGCCGCTAGTTCCGGAATACCGGAGGTTGCTGCTTCAAATGAAAAAACATCAGGAGGAATACCGCGAACTCTGTGGCAACTGCTATCATGAAAGTGATTATATCTATGTGAATGATCTCGGGGAGCCAATCAGGCCTAATTATGTGTCGCAGCATTTTAAGATAGTCTTGAAGAATAACAACCTGCGGGAGATCACTTTCCATGAATTGAGACATACCTGCGCGAGCCTCCTTCTCAAGAGTGGAATTTCAATGAAAGATATTCAGGCGTGGTTGGGGCATAGCAATTACAATACAACTGCAAATATCTACGCCCATCTGGAGTCAAGCTCAAAGGAGATCACAGGCAATGCGATGCAGGACAATTTTACCATCAGTGCAAACCTTGCAGCAAGAGAAGCTGTGCAAGCGTGAGAAGCGCGGTTGAACGCGGCTAAAAATGAAAAAGACTGAGCTTTTCCTATATGGAAAATCCCAGTCTTTTCAAGTGGTGCCGGTGGTGGGACTCGAACCCACATGGAGTTGCCCCCGGCGGATTTTGAATCCGCTACGTCTACCAATTCCATCACACCGGCATTATTCAGTTGTTGCGAGTCTCATTTTTCCAGATCCGCCGTAGGGCAGAACTTTAGGGCAGAACTCACGAAAAACCCGTTCTTAGGATACACCGAAAAGTCAATAATTGCAAGGGCTAGGCCGGTTGGATGAGCTGGTAAGCGCACAGTCTTTTGAGTCCGCTACGTCTACCAATTCCATCACACCGGCAGGTGCAACAATTATTATATGCGATGCAGGGAGCATTTGCAAGCAAAACTTTTCGAAAAAAGGCTCCGGCGCACTGCGCCGGAGCCTTTCACAATGTAAGATCACACGTAGCGCTGATTGATGACGTCGAACACGCCGCGCGTCGTGAGGCGCAGCGTTGGAATGACGGTCAGCGCCATGAACGAAAGCGTCATAAACGGGTCGACCCCGCGCGAGACGCCGAGCTTGAAGGCCTGCTCCTTGGCGTTTTCGAGCGCCTCGTTGACCTCGATAAGCGGCGCTTCGCTCATGATGCCTGCAATCTGGAGCTGGAGCTCGCCGAGCACCTTGCCGTCGTCCATCACGACGATGCCGCCGCCGAGCTCGACGACGCGGTTGACCGCCGCGGCCATGTCCTCCTCGTTCGCGCCGACGACGATGATGTTGTGGCTGTCGTGCGAGATGGATGTCGCCACCGCGCCGGACTTGAGGCCGTAGCCCTTGATGTAGCCGATGCCGATGTGGTGCGTGTTCTTGTGGCGCTCGATGACGGCAATTTTCAAGATGTCGTCCTCAACGCTGATCTTTTCGGCGTAGCCCGCATCGGTCGTGACGATCTCGCCGGGCACCATGCCGAGCACCGCGCGCGGGCGGGACTCGATAAAGTCCGTGGCCTCAAGGTGCGCAACGTGGAACGTCTCGTGCGAGCGCTTGGCGAGGTGCGGATCGATCTCGGGCGCTTCAAACGGCGTGACGGTCTTGCCGTCGAACATCAGCTTGCCCTTCTTGTAGACCTCAAGGATGTTGAAGTCGTCGAAATTGTCGATCACGACAAAGTCCGCAAGAAAGCCCGGTGCGATTGCGCCGCGGTTGTTGAGCAGGAAGTAGCGCGCGGCGTGGTGGCTCGCGCATTTAACGGCGATGATCGGGTCGACGCCCGCTTTGATGGCACGGCGCACGATGTAGTCGATGTGGCCCTTTTCGAGAAGATCGTTCGGGTGCTTGTCGTCCGTGCAGAACATGCAGTAGGTGTAATACTGCGGTGTGAGCAGCGGGAGCAGCGCGTCGAGGTTGCGCGCGGCCGTGCCCTCGCGGATCATGATGTACTGTCCGCGCTCGAGCTTGGCGATGGCATCCTCCACGGTGCTGCACTCGTGGTCGGAATAGACGCCGGCGGCGATGTAGGCGTTCAGGTCGTTGCCCGAAAGGCCGGGGGCGTGGCCGTCGATTTTTTTGTGGTGCGCCTGCGCGGCGACGATCTTTTCGAGCACCTGCTCGTCGCCGTTCGCCACGCCGACATAGTTCATCATTTCGGCCAGACCCTCGACGCGGTTGTGCTCGTAGAACGAGTCGATCGCGCGGTAATCGAGCACCGCGCCGGATTCGTCGAGCGGCGTTGCGGGCACGCAGGAGGGGAGCATGAAGCGCACGTCAACGGGCAGATCTTCCGTCGCCTGCAGCATATACTCGATGCCGTCGGTGCCCATGACATTGGCGATCTCGTGCGGGTCGGTGATGACGGTCGTGGTGCCGTGCGGAATGACGGCGTTGGCAAACTCTTTGGGGGAGACGAGCGCGCTCTCTAAGTGGATGTGCGCGTCGACAAAGCCGGGCAGCACGAGCTTGCCGCCCATGTCGACCTCGACCGCGCCCTCGTAATGCTCGCCCATGCCTGCGATCAGCCCTTCGGCCACGGCGATGTCGCCATGGCTGAGCTCGTTGCAGAAGACGTTCACATACGTCGCGTTCTTGAGCACGAGGTCGGCCTTCTGCCGTCCCGAGGCCACCTCGACGACGTGGAGCTTCTTGTTCAGCTTGCGGTTGATCTTTCCTGCGTAGCTTTCCCGATATGCCATGCGTTTTCCTCCTTATTTTGTTGTGTTTGACCAGTTTATCGGATGAATCATCCATCTTCCTCGTTTATTTTTTATAGGATACTACGTTCTTTTGCACTTGTCCAGCAGAAAAAGCTAAAATATTTTTAGTAAAACTGACGAAAAGTGAGAAGAACGCAGAAGTTCACTGTATCATAAACTGTATGATGGACCGGACAAATACAGGCCGTTGCCGAAGATTGCTTTTCACAAAATGCTGTTTACAAGCATCTGATAATACAGTATAATTAAACAAACGGTATAGAGATAAATGAATATTTTCGACTAAAAGACGAATAAAACGCGCTGGCATTCACTGCACCGGGCTTGCTTGAAGTGGCCAGCACACAAAATGGAGGCTGCGGCAATTTTAGGACCGGACAAGGAGGGGGAAGATATGAAAACCGAGCATTCCTATTCCGCAAAGGGCGTTTTGGCTGCGCTGGGGAGATCCGCTTTGTATCAGCTCTTTTTCGTGGCGGTGCAGGTTTTGCTGCCCTTTGTCTATGGGATCGGTATCGCTGCCGATGCAGCGATCAATAGGGGAGCGGACCTTGCACAGGGGGCGCAGGCGGTGGCGGAGCGGCTTCTTGACGGCCTGTCGGCGCTCACGCTGCTATCGTGTCTGATCATCGCCGCGGTACTGCTGCTGTGGTTCCTGCTGCGGAAAAAGCCGCTATCCGAGGCGGCGGGCCTTCGTCACTGCTCGGGCTGGACGGTGGGCTTCTGCGCCTTCGGCGCGGTCGGCCTCTATGTGCTGGTCAGTCTGGTGCTTGCCCTGCTGCCGGAAAGCTGGATGGCGGAATATGGAAAAGCCATGCGCCTGAGCACAGAGACGGGGCTGATCCCGGCGCTTGCCGTGGTGGCCGGCGCGCCGCTTGCGGAGGAGCTCGTATTCCGCGGCGTCATCCAGTCGCGGCTGGAACGGGCCATGCCGGTGTGGATCGCAATTGTACTGCAAGCGGTACTCTTTGGATTCATCCACGGAACGCCGGTGCAGATCGGCTACGCGTTTCTCATGGGCCTGCTTTTCGGCTATATTCGCTATCGCACGGGGAGCATCCTGCCCACGATCGCCGCGCACGCCGCGTTCAACGCAATGAACGACCCGCTGGGGCTTTTGGGCGGTTTTGCGGAGAAGTGGCAGTTCCTTGCCGTCATGGCCGCCGTATGCGCGGCGGGCTGCGTGCTCTGCCGCCGCGGTTTGAGCGGACTAAGAACAGCGCCGGAGGCCGAAGCAAGGCCCACATCGCCGACGGTCTGCGAGGAGATCACCGAATAACAGAGAAAGCGCCTTTCAAAGAAAGCTCTTTGAAAGGCGCTTTGCGCTTCTGTGATTGAATCTTTTTACTTCACGCTGCCGTCGGCGTTGAAGACGGGCAGCTTTTCAAGGAACAGGATGTCCTTGCGGTCGGCTGCGCCGCCCTCGGCGAGAACGGCCATGCGGCCCGTAACGGTGCCGCCCGCCTTTTCGACGAGTGCTTCCATCGCCTTGAGCGAGCCGCCCGTGGAGATGACATCGTCGACGAGCAAAATCTTCTTGCCGCGGATGAGATCCGCGTCGTCAGAGCCGAGGAAAAGCTTCTGCTGGGCGACGGTGGTGATGGACTTGTCCTCCACGGAAATGGGGTCGGGCATGTAGACCTTGGGGCCCTTGCGCGCGATAAAATACTTTTTCGCGCCGCTCTGGCGCGCCATCTCGTGGATGAGGGGGATGGACTTTGCCTCAGCGGTGAAGAGGTAATCGTAGTCGATGCCCTCGGCGAGCTTCAAGAGCTCTTCTGCGCAGCGCACGGTCAGCTCCGCGTCGCCGAACATGATGAAAGCACCGATATAAAGATCGTCCGTTACCTTGCAGATGGGAAAGTCGCGGTCAAGACCCGCGACATGCATCGGATAAGTCGCCATAAAAGGAAGCTCCCTTCGCGTTTTACATCTTTTTCTGCCGTTTCGCGCGGCAAACAGGATTTAGTATATCTTTTTTGCGCGGATTGTCAAGCGGTCAGACCTCGGTGTCGCCCTCGGGCAGGATGATCGCGCAGGCAATATAGGCGAGCACGCCGGTACCGGCGGCCAGAGCGAGGACCGCCCAGAGCACGCGCACGATCGACGGGTCAATGTTGAAGTAGTCTGCGATGCCTGCGCAGACGCCGCAGATCATCTTGTTGTTGCGGGACTTGTAAAGACGCTTTCTTTCATCCATGATCGTTCTCCTTATCCGGCTGCGAGAGCAGCCACGGTGGGTTTGTAAATAACTATTATAGTATACCACGTTTTTGCACGTTGTAAAGTGCGGTTTTTCCGCGTTTTGGGCAGGAAAAGGGGAGCGCGCAGAGGAAAATGCGCGATATTTTGCGCTTTTGCCGCTTTTTTGCCGGCAAGGGGCAAATTCCCCCTTGCAAGTTCCTTTTTTCTGTGATATAAGTACCAATTAGACAAATGCTGTGAAAGGGAAAATAGCGTGTTTGTTCCGCGTAGAGAGGACCGGTCGGCGGCTGGGAGCCGGTCTGCGGGATGTCGCTTGGTTCGCCCCCGAGCAGCCGCGAGGAAATGCGCGGCCGGTCAGCCCCCGTTACGGGCAACGAGCGCGCGCCTTTGGGCGCGAATCAGGGTGGTACCGCGGAAGAAAGTCTTTCGTCCCGAGAGTGTCGGGAGGAAAGGCTATTTTTTTGCCCCTGCCGCCGATTTTTGAAATTCGGCAAATTTTTACCTGAAAAGGAGAAATGATATGAAACAACAACTGGAAGCGATCCGCAAGGCGGCGCTCGATGCGATCTCCGACGCCGGCAAGGCGGAGGACCTCGAAGCACTGCGCGTCCGCTACCTTGGCAAAAAGGGGGAGCTGACCGCCGTTTTGAAGCAGATGGGCAAGCTCAGCGCCGAAGAGCGCCCCGTGATCGGGCAGCTCGCCAACGACGTGCGCGCCAAGCTCGAAGCGAACATCGAGGAAAAGGCGAAAGAGCTCGCCGACAAGGCCATGGAGCTCAAGCTCAAGTCCGAGGCCGTGGACGTGACCATCCCCGGCAAGCAGGAAAAGATCGGCGTGAAGCACCCGATGTATCAGGTGCTCGACGAGATCAAGGACATCTTCGTCGGCATGGGCTTTGAAATTCTCGAAGACCGCGAGGTCGAGCTTGCCGAGTACAACTTCACGAAGCTCAACGTCGAGGAGGGCCATCCCGCCCGCGAGTGGAGCGACACGTTCTACTTCACCGAGGACAGCTCGATCCTTCTGCGCACGCAGACCTCTCCGATGCAGATCCACGCGATGGAGACGCGCGAGCTGCCCATCCGCATTCTAGCCCCCGGCCGCGTGTACCGCAAGGACGAGGTCGACGCCACGCACTCGCCCATGTTCCACCAGATCGAGGGCATGGCCATCGACAAGGGCATTACGATGGCGGACCTCAAGGGCACGCTCAACGAGGTCGTGCGCCAGCTCTACGGCGAGCACACGGTCACGCGCTTCCGTCCCCATCACTTCCCGTTCACCGAGCCGAGCTGCGAAATGGACATTCAGTGCCACAAGTGCCACGGCGCAGGCTGCCCCACCTGCAAGGGCGAGGGCTGGATCGAGGTGCTCGGCGCCGGCATGATCCACCCGAAGGTCCTCGAGGGCTGCGGCATCGACTCCACGGTCTATTCCGGCTGGGCGTTCGGCATGGGCCTTGAGCGTCTGGCGCTCGGCCACTTCAAGATCAGCGACCTGCGTTTGATCTTCGAGAACGATGTCCGCTTCCTCGAACAGTTCTAATATTCCTCGCGAAAGCGGCGAGCCGCTTTCTGCGATCTCTTTCGCAGGGTGCTGCGCCGCACTCGCTTTGCTCGCACGCTTGCACCCTGAGCGGTGTTTTTTGTGACGCGCATGTCGTCACAAAAAACGAAATTTGATTGTTACTTCTTAGGAGGATACAACTATGATCCTATCCCGTAATTGGCTCAACGAATTCGTTGACCTCAAGGATATCACCGATAAGGAATTCAACGACGAGATGACGCTCTCCGGCTCGAAGGTCGAGACCATCGAGCGTCCCGACGAAAACCTCAAGAACGTGGTCGTCGGCAAAATTCTCGAGATGAAGCGCCATGAAAACTCCGACCACATGTGGGTCTGCCAGATCGACGTCGGCCAGGCTGAGCCCGTGCAGATCGTTACCGGCGCGTGGAACATCCATGTGGGAGACTATGTCCCCGCAGCGCTGCACGGCGCGCATCTGCCGGGCGGCGTGAAGATCGAAAAGGGCAAACTGCGCGGCGTCGAGTCGAACGGCATGCTCTGCTCGCTCAAGGAGCTTGGCATGACGGCGGAGCATGACTTCCCCTATGCCGTCATCACGCCCGCGGCGCTTCTGAACGACTATCATCCCATCGACCCCGCGAAGCCCTCCATCCCCGCTGACATCAAGCCCGGCGACAAGGTCTACGGCCCTGTGCTCTGCGGCCGCGTCGAGGCGGTGAAGAGCACGGACGGCGGCTACGACGTTCGCGTGAACGACGGCACAGTCACCCGTGCGGCGAAGACTGCCTGCTCGAACCTCCACGAGGGCGACCTTGTCGCCTACAACACGAAGAGCGACACGATCTGCACGCTCGAAGACCTGCACGCCGAGCAGAAGGAGTTCCCTCACTGCATCGCCGACGGCATCTTTATCTTACAGGAAGAGGACGCCGAGCCGGGCCTCAACATGGCGCACATCCTCGGCTTTGACGATTCCATCGTCGAGTTTGAGATCACGCCGAACCGCCCCGACTGCCTTTCCGTCATCGGCCTTGCCCGCGAGGCGAGCGCGACGTTCAAGCGCCCCCTTAAGCTGCACACGCCCGAGCCGCACGGCTGCGGCGGCAGCATCGCCGACCTTGTCGACATCGACATTGAGGACGGCGACCTCTGCCCGCGCTACACCGCGCGCATGGTGAAAAACGTCAAGATCGCTCCGTCTCCGCGCTGGATGCGCGAGAGATTGCGCAACAGCGGCGTGCGCCCCATCAACAACATCGTCGATATCACGAACTATGTGATGCTCGAATACGGCCAGCCGATGCACGCCTTTGACTTCAGCTGCGTTGAAGGCGGCCACATCATCGTGCGCACCGCGCGCGAGGGCGAGACCATCCAGACGCTCGACGGCAACGAGCGCAAGCTGACGCCGAACATGCTCTGCATCTGCGACGAGCACAAGCCCGTCTGCGTCGCGGGCGTCATGGGCGGCGCGAACAGCGAGATCGTCGGCGACACGGCGATGGTGCTCTTTGAGTCCGCTAACTTCAACGGCGTTTCCGTGCGCCGCACGGCCAGCGCCCTCGGCATGCGCACCGACGCCTCCTCCCGCTATGAAAAGGGCCTCGACATGATGAACACCATCAAGGCCGTCGAGCGCGCCTGCGAGCTCGTGGAGCTGCTCGGCTGCGGCGAGGTCGTCGACGGCGTGATGGACGTGGTCGCCAAGGAAAAGGCCCCCACGGTCGTCAAGCTCGAACCCGACAAGATCAACGCCCTGCTCGGCACGGAACTCAGCGAAGACCTGATGCGCGAAATTCTTGTCTCCCTCGGCTTTATCCTGAATGGCGACGACATCTACGTGCCGTCCTGGCGCGGCGACGTCGAGCATTACAGCGACATTGCCGAAGAGGTCGCGCGCTTCTACGGCTACAATAAGATTCCCTGCACGCTCATGCGCGGCGAGACCACGCGCGGCGGCTTTAGCGAGCAGCAGCGCTTCGACCGCGCCATCGGCGGCGCTGTGCGCGCGCTGGGCTACGATGAGATCATCACCTATTCCTTCATCAGCCCGACCTATTACGATAAGATCCGCATGCCGAAGGATTCCTCGCTGCGCAACTCCCTGAAGATTTTGAACCCGCTGGGCGAGGATACCTCAATCATGCGCACGACGATCCTGCCGAGCATGCTCGAGATCATTGCCCGCAACCACAGCTACCGCAACAAGTCCGCCCGCCTCTATGAGCTCGGCAAAATTTACCTGCCGCGCGAGGATGGCCTTGCTGACGAGCCGAAGTACCTCTCCCTCGGCGCTTACGGCGACGGCGTGGACTTCTTCTCCTTCAAGGGCGGCATCGAGACGCTGCTGCACGAGCTGCGCATCACGGATGTCAAGTACGTCGCCTGCACCGACAATGATTCTTATCACCCCGGCCGCTGCGCGAAAGTGTATGCGGGCGAGACATACCTCGGCGTGTTCGGCCAGATCCATCCGCTCGTCGCGGCGAACTACGGCATGGACACCGAGGTCTACACCGCAGAGCTGAGCTTCGATGCGATGTATGAAAAGCGCGGCGACATCCCTGTCTACCAGCCGCTTCCGAAGTTCCCCGCCGTCACGCGCGACATCGCCGTCGTGTGCGACGAGGCCGTCACGGTCGGCGCGCTCGAAGAGAGCATCCGCCGCGGCGCGAAGGGCCTTCTCAAGGATGTGTCGCTGTTCGATATTTACCGCGGCCCCGGCGTGGCCATCGACAAGAAGAGTGTGGCGTTCAATCTCGTTCTGCGCGCGGATGACCGCAGCCTGACCGGCGAAGAGGCAGATGAGGACGTCCAGTCCATCCTCGCAGCGCTCAAGGCCGACCACAACGCGGTGCTCCGCTGAGAATTCCTTAAGGAAACATTACGATTTGGTTACAGTTGACAGCGCTCTCTTTACTTTTTGAAATTGCGTTGCTATACTGTCTGCATGGAAAGGAGGGGCTCTCCCAATGGAAGAATTTACCCGAAAGTTTAATGTTGCGCAGGAAAAGGACGCTGAGATCCGTCATATTCTGACCACCGTTTATGCCGCGCTGGAGGATAAGGGCTATAATCCCATCAACCAGATCGTGGGCTACATCCTGTCGGAGGACCCCACCTATATCACGAACCATAACAACGCCCGCACGCTGATCCGCAAGCTGGATCGCGACGAACTGCTGCAAACGCTTGTGCGCAGCTACCTCGGCAAGTAAGCGAAAAGCGTCAGAATAACGACCCTCGGAGACCGTGAACGCGGCCTCCGAGGGTTTGTTGCATTTTTTCGCCCCACTTTTATTGACAAGGGGGGCAAAAAATGCTATACTGCAAAAAGTTACAAAACGGTTACAAAGTTACAAATTGGTTACAAGGACAGGAGTGAGTCAGATGGCAGAAGCTACGGAAGGTCTCGTTTACCGCGGACACCCGCTGCGCCGTGTGGATAATCTCATCTACTACGGCTCGATGGCGGATAAATATATCGTGATGATGCAGGTGTTGGATACCACGCCGCTCAAGGATATCACGCTTGCCAAGCGCGTTTCCATTCAGTTGCAGATGACGGACGCAAGCCTCCGTTCGCGCGACCGTGTGGTCCGCTCGACGGAAAAAGGAAGCCTTGGCGAGGCGATGGAATTTGCCTCCATCTGGCTTGAGCGCGCGCTGAGCGGCAAGATGTAAATAGCCGCCGCGCAGACCCCTGATTTTATTCACGAAAGGATGACTCAGCTATGAGAAACCATTCACGATGCTTATCGTTCCTGCTTTCGGGCATTCTCTCCGTCAGCCTGCTCGCGCCGCTCTCTTCGGCGCAGGCCGCTTACGACGGTTCGATCCGCAACCTCGTTGACCGTGTGACGGTGCTGACGGAATCCGTTCAGACCGAGAGCGCGAACGAAGAAGAGCTCGCCAAGCTTGATGAGATGCAGGCAGAGCTTGAAGACAAGGCCGACGCCAAGGAAGACGTGAGCGAGACCGAGACCGTCTCCATGGTCGTCACGGGCGGCACGATCAACGTGCGCACGGGTCCCGGCACGAATTACGACAAGATCACGCAGGTGGTCAGCGGCAAGCAGGTCACCGTCGTCGGTGAATCGAACGGCTGGTATCAGGTCACGTTCGGCTCCACGACCGGCTGGCTGCTCGGTGAATATCTGCGCGATCCTGCCGACCTCGACGGCACAGTGGGCGCAAAGGTCGTCTCCATGGCGATGCCCTTCCTCGGCACGCGCTACCGCTCCGGCGGCGCGTCCCCCAACGGCTTTGACTGCTCGGGCTTCACGATGTATCTCTACGCGCAGCTCGGCTACTCCCTGCCGCACTCGGCGACCGCCCAGTATAAGAACTGCGGCTACGCCGTCGCCAAATCCGACTTGCAGCCCGGTGATCTGGTGTTCTTCTCGGATTCCTCACACGCCATCGGCCACGTCGGCATCTACATCGGCAACGGTCAGATCATCCACGCGCGCTACAGCGTCGGCAAGATCACGATCGACAGCCTGTCCGCGAGCTACTATGCTTCCCGCTATGTCGGCGCGAAGCGCATCGCGTAAAAGTACATAAAGAAAGCGGAACAGCTTAGGCTGTTCCGCTTTTTTACTTCATCAAAAAGCAGCGAAGCTGCTTCTTGATGAGAGAGCTTCAGAAAATGGTGCTCACCGCGCCATTTCCTGCAAAGTGTCGCTGCGGACGCGCGTGTCGTCCTCCGCGACGGATCAAAATACTTTGCCGCCTGCGGGCGGCAAATGAAGTCGATTGACCGTTCGCCTTGCCTTGTGCAGATAGTGCGAGCTGTTACTCAACAGGTGTTTCGGTGTCGCTTTCCTCGGCCTTCTTCACCTCCGCGGCGCGGATGGCTTCTGCTTCGGCCCTGGCTTCGGCGAGGACTTTTTTCTCGCTCTTTGTTTTGAGCTGCTTTTCGTCGAACTGTGCCCACATGTCAGGGCGGCGGAGCATTGTGCGCTTGTAGCTCTCTTTTTTGCGCCATTTGGCCACGTTTTCGTGGTGGCCGGAGAGCAGCACGTCCGGCACGCGGCGGCCGTGCCATTCATCGGGGCGGGAATACTGCGGATACTCCAAAAGCCCAGCCCAGTGGGACTCCTCGGTGAAGCATTCCTCCTCGGGCAGCACGCCCGGGACCATGCGGCAGATGGCGTCCGTCACGGCCATGGCGGGAATTTCGCCGCCCGTGACGACGAAGTCGCCCATCGAGAGCTCTTCGTCCACGCACTCGTCGATAAAGCGCTGGTCGATGCCCTCGTAGTGGCCGCAGACTAAAATGAGGTGGTCATACTTATCCTTCAGCTCGCGCGCCACGCTCTGTGTGAACGTGCGCCCGCAGGGGGAGAGGTAGATCGTATGCCCGCGGCTGCCAGCCTCCTCGCACACATGCGCCCAGCAGCGGTACAGGGGGTCTGCCTGCATCACCGCGCCGCGCCCGCCGCCGTAGGGGTAGTCGTCGACCTGCATCTGCTTGTTCGTCGTGTAGTCGCGGATCTGGTGCGTCTTGATCGTGATGTAGCCGCGCTCCTGCGCGCGGCCGAGGATGCTGACGTTCATCATCGCGTCGACCGAAGCGGGGAAGAGTGTTAAAATATCAATCCTCATCGGTCTCTAACCCCTCGATCATGTGCACGCTGATCTCGCGCGATTCCTCGTCGATGTCCGTGATGAAGATATCCTTCACCGCGGGGATGAGATAGGTCTTCTCCTCGCCTTTGACCTTGTAGAGCTTGTGGGCGGGGTAGGAGAGCACGTCCACCACCGTGCCGATATACGTGTGGGGGAAGTAGTTATAGACGTTCATGCCGATGATCTCGGCGTCGAAGTGCTCACCTGGCTTGAGCTGGACATCGTTGCGGCGAATGGAGAGCACCTTGCGCTTGAGCGCGGCGGCAGCATCCATGTCGTCGACCTCGGGCAGCTTCATGAGCACCATGTCGCCCTGCACGCGCTTGCTCGTCGGGCGGAAGGGCGCACCGTCCATGTAGAACGTTTTGAACCCGCACAGAAGCTCTGGGCTCACGTCCCAGGGCTGTACCTTGACCTCGCCGCGCACGCCGTGCGTGTTCACGATCTGGCCGACTTCGATATATTCCGGGCGCGCGCTCGGCTGCGGCGCGCTCTTTTTGGAAAAGAGACCCATTGTCATGCTCCTTTGTTTTGTTCTATCCATCCAGTATAGCGGAATCGGCGGGGGATGGCAAGAATAAAAAACGTTCCCGAGAGCTTCTCGGGAACGTTTTTGCAGTTCAGTCTACGATGTCGACAGACACCTTTACGCCGGTGCGCTGAGCATAGGAACGGACGACCGTGCGGATCTCCTTGGCAATGCGGCCCTGACGGCCGATGACCTTGCCCATATCGTCAGGTGCGACGCGCAGCTCCAACGTAAGCTCGTCCGCGCCCTGCTTCTCCGTGACGGTGACGTCATCGGGATGCTCAACAAGGCTGCGGGCGATGTAGAGCAGCAAGTCTTTCATTTCTTGCACCCCGGGTCTTACAGCGCGTTGACTTTCTTCAGCAGCGCACGGACCGTGTCGGTGGGCTGAGCGCCGGTCTTGATCCACTCCTGAGCGCGCTCAGCGTCGATCTTGATCTCGGCGGGGGAGACGCAGGGATTGTAGGTGCCGATCTCTTCGATGAAGCGGCCGTCGCGGGGATAACGGGAATCAGCGACGACAACACGATAGAAAGGAGCCTTCTTAGCGCCCATTCTGCGCAGACGAATTTTAACCATGGTTACTACCTCCAAAAATAATGTAAATGATTTTGTATTATGATGAAATGCTTGTGCACTTATCAACGGAAATTACTTGAAGCGTTTCTTGCGCCCGAAACCGCGCATCCGGCCGCCGCCGAAGCCGCCCATGCCCTTTGGCATCTTGCCGCCGCGCGTGACCTGCTTGATCATGCTCTGCATCATCTCAAACTGCTTGAGCAGGCGATTGACGTCCACAACCTCGAGTCCGCAGCCGGCGGCGATGCGCTTTTTGCGGCTGGCGCCGAGCACCGCGGGATTCTCGCGCTCGTAGGGTGTCATCGAGAGGATGATCGCCTCGGTGTGTGCCATCATCTTGGGGTCAAGCTCGGCGTTTGCCATCTGCTTGCCGAGCTGGCCGGGCATCATGCCCGCGAGCTGTTCAAAGCTGCCCATGCTCTTGAGCTGGACGAGCTGGTCGTAATAGTCGGAGAGAGTGAAGCGGTTCTTTTTGAGCTTTTCTTCGAGCTTTTTCGCCTTTTCCTCGTCGATGCTCTGCTCGGCGCGCTCGATGAACGACAGCACGTCGCCCATGCCGAGGATGCGCTGCGCCATGCGGTCGGGGTGGAAGGGCTCGATCATGTCGAGCTTTTCGCCCGTGCCCATGAACTTGATGGGTTTGCCGGTCGCCGCGCGGATCGAGAGGGCTGCGCCGCCGCGGGCGTCGCCGTCGAGCTTCGTGAGCACGACGCCGTCGATGCCGAGTGCCTCATCAAAGGCGGTGGCGGCGTTCACGGCGTCCTGACCGGTCATCGCGTCGACGACGAGCAGGATCTCGGTCGGCTTGACGGCGGCCTTGATGCGCTTGAGCTCGTCCATCAGCGCTTCGTCGATGTGCAGGCGGCCTGCGGTATCGAGGAAGACCATGTCGTTGCCGTGGTCACCGGCGTACTTGACGGCCTCCTGCGCGATCTGAACGGGGTCGATCTGACCCATTTCGAAAACGGGAATATTCAATTGCTTGCCGACGACCTGTAACTGCGTGATGGCCGCGGGACGGTACACGTCGCACGCGGTGAGCAGCGGACGGTGGCCCTGCTTGCGGAAGTAGCCCGCGAGCTTGGCGACGTTCGTCGTCTTACCGGCGCCCTGTAAGCCGACCATCATGACGACCGTCGGCGGCTTGGAGGCGAAGGTCAGCTTCGCATTGGCACCGCCCATGAGCGCGGTGAGCTCTTCGCTGACGATCTTGATGACCTGCTGGGCAGGGGTCAGGCTGTCGAGCACCTCGGCGCCGACGGCGCGCTCAGAGACGGTTTTGACAAAGTCCTTGACGACCTTGTAGCTCACGTCTGCTTCGAGGAGCGCCAGGCGCACCTCACGCATTGCGAGCTTGATGTCCTCTTCGCTCAGGCGGCCCTTGCCGCGCAGGTGTTTGAATGTGGCGTTGAGCTTTTCGCTCAGTCCTTCAAATGCCATGGATGTATTACTCCTTGAGTGCCGCCGCCTCGGCCTCGATCACGCCGGCAAGCTCTTCGAGCTGGCGGTCCTCATACCGGCGGAAGTTGAGCTGCTTGATCTGCTCGGCCGCGTCCGTGATCTTTTCCACGTGGGGCTGAAGCTGCATGAAGCGCTTGATGAGCCCCGTCTTGTCTTCGATCTCGGTCATGTAGTTCTCCGCGCGCACGATGACGTCGCGCACGCCCTGGCGGGAGATGCCGTAGTTCTCGGCAATTTCGGAGAGCGACAGGTCCTCGTTATAGTAGAGATCGTAGAATTCCTTCTGGCGGTCGGTGAGAAGCTCCCCATAAAAGTCGAAGAGCATCGTCATACGAAAGGTCTGGTTTTTCACGGGAAGTTCCTCCTTGTGCAGATTCTTATGTAAAGTTTTATACCTTTACAACATGAATCAGTTTACATGATTTTATCAAAATTGTCAAGGAAAAATCGCAAGAAAAACGTCATGCGAGCAGAAAATTCTTCCGTTTTTGCGCCGGAAAGTGCGGTGTAAGCAGAAAAGAGTGGAATTGTTCACAGTTTCGTGGTATCCTAAGGACAAATTCTGAAAAATGACCACAGGAGGAATCCGTGATGGAACCGGTCAGACTTGAGATCGCACCCGAGGTGAACCTCGACTATGTGCGCTCGGATAAATTCAAAACGGGGACGCTGAGCGTGCAGCTCATCACGCCGATCAACGAAAAAACGGCGAGCTTTGGCGCGCTGCTGCCGAGCGTGCTGCGCCGCGGCACGATGTCACACCCCGATATGCGCTCACTTTCCACCGCGCTCGACCTGCTCTATGGCTCGTCCATCGGCTGCACGGTACGCAAAAAGGGCGAGAACCAGTGCATCGGCTTTGCCGCGAGCTTCATCGACGAGGAATTTGTCCCGGGAGGAGAAAAGCTGCTCGAGCCGATGTGCGACCTTTTGGGCGAGCTGCTGCTCGACCCCGTGACGCGCAACGGCCGCTTCCTGAACGACTATGTCGAAAGCGAGAAGCAGAACCTCATCGACGCCATCCGCGGCATCATCAACGACAAGCGCGACTACGCAGACCTGCGCTTACTTCAGGAGATGTGCCGCGGCGAGCGCTACGGGGTGGACAAGTTCGGCTCCATCGCGCGCGTTGAGAAGATCACGAACCAGACGCTCTTCCGCTACTATCAGGAGTTACTCTCCACCGCGCACTTGGAGCTCTTCTACTGCGGCAGCGCCGAGCGCGAGCGCGTGGAGGAGGCCATCTCCCGCGCGTTTGCGCCGCTTCAGCGCGGGCGTGTCGTGCCGCCGGTCATCGCGGAGAAGAAAAACGCGCCGGAGACGCCGCGCGAGATCACCGAGCGCATGGACGTGACGCAGGGAAGGCTCTCGATGGGCTGGCGCGCGTCGACGAACGACGCGCCTGCGATGATGTTGGCAAATTTGATTTTCGGCGGGTACAGCAATTCCAAGCTCTTTTTGAACGTGCGTGAAAAGTTGTCCCTCTGCTATTATGCTTCTTCCGCCTATCACCGCTCCAAGGGCATCGTGACGGTCTCGTCCGGCATTGAGTGCAGGGATGTGGAGACCGCCAAGCGTGAAATTCTTGCCCAGCTTGCAAGCGTGCAGCGCGGCGAATTTGAGGAATGGGAGGTCGAGGGCGCGAGAGCGTGCCTGATCGCGTCGCTCGAATCGCGCGGCGACAGCGCGGGCCGCATGGAGGAAAACGCCCTCGGTCAGGCGGCCACGGGCATCCGCGAGACGGCGGATGAGCTCATCGCGGCGCTGCGCGCCGTGACGAACGAGCGCATCGCCGAGGCCGCGCAGAGCATGACGCTTGACACGGTGTATTTCCTGGCAGGGGAGGACAGCAAGGATGAATGAGAAAAGCTACCCCCGCATCGGGGAAACGGTCCTGGAAAAGACGCTGCTGAACGGCTTGAAGATATTCATCGTCCCCAAGCCCCAGCACCGCAAAAAATACGCCTTTTTCGCCACGCGCTACGGTGGGATGGACATGCAGTTCATCCGAAACGGCGAAAAGTGCGACACGCCCGCGGGCATCGCGCACTATTTAGAGCACAAGATGTTCGACACGAAGGACGGCAACGCCCTACAGGTACTCTCGCAAAACGGCGCAGAGCCGAACGCCTTTACCTCCAACGCGATGACGGGCTATTACTTTGACTGCACCGAGCATTTTGAAGAAAACCTGCGCATCCTGCTCTCGTTTGTCTCCGTTCCGTACTTTACGGACGAAAGCGTGGAAAAGGAACGCGGCATCATCGGTCAGGAGATCCGCATGGTCGAGGATTCGCCCGACTGGCAGGTCTACGAAAGGCTCCTTGCCTGCCTGTACCGCTCGTCGCCTGCGCGCGTGCCCATCGCCGGCACGGTCGAGAGCATCGCGGGCATCACGGCGGAAACGCTGTACGACTGCCACCACGCGTTCTACTGTCCGTCCAATATGGCGCTGTGCGTTGTTGGCAACGTTGATCCCCACACGGTGATCGCGCTGGCCGAGGAGGTCTTGCCCCGCGAGCGCGGCGAGGAGATCGCACGCTGCTATGGCGAAGAAGAGGACGACGCTGCCGCACAGAAGGAGACCGTCACACAGATGGAGGTCGCGCTGCCGCAGTTTTTAGTCGGCTTTAAGTGCGAGACGAACGAGGGCGACCTCCTGCGCCAGTCGCTCATCGGCGAGATGGCGAGCGACGTGCTGCTCGGCGATTCGTCGCCGCTCTACCAGCGCCTTTACGACGAGGGACTCATCAATTCGAGCTTTGGCGGCGGCTTTGATCAGCTGCCGGGCGTCGCGGTTCTGTGCGCCGGCGGCGAGAGCGGGCAGCCGCAGCAGGTGAGCGACGCGATCTTGGAAGAGGCGCAGCGCCTCGCGCGCGAGGGCATCGACCCTGACTTTTTCGAGCAGATCCGCCGCGCGAGCTTCGGCGCGACGCTGCGCGCGCTCAACTCGTTTGAAAATATCGCCATCTCCATGGCGGACGGCTACTTCCGCGGCTTCGATGCGCTCCGGTTCCCCGAGGCGTACGCGAGCATCGAAAAAGCGGATGTCGAGCGCTTCCTGCGCGAAAACCTGACGGACAGCCGCCGCGCCATCTCCATCATCGAACCCAAGAAAGAAGGATAACGATCCCATGAGCTTTTCCGACGCGCCCATCAGCTTTCCCGGCCTTTTCGGCGACTGGCAGTTCACCGTGCCGTCCAAGGCATTGAACATCGGCAACGGCATCTACTGGTACGGCATCATCATTGCCGCGGGCATGCTGCTGGGACTCTATTTCTGCATGAAGCAGGCACCGAAATACGGCCTGAGCGAGGATAATATCATCGACACGGTGCTCTGGGTCATCCCGTTTTCCATCATCGGTGCGCGCATTTACTATGTGCTCTTTTACCTTGACCTGTTCCGCAACAGCGACGGCTCGATCAACTGGTCGTCGACCTACCGCATCTGGGACGGCGGCCTTGCCATCTACGGCGGCGTCATTGCGGGCTTTTTGACGGCGTATCTTTTCAGCCGCCGCCGCAAGATCTCCTTCTGGGCGCTGGCGGACTGCTGCGTGCAGGGACTTTTCATTGGGCAGGCTATTGGCCGCTGGGGCAACTTTATGAACCGGGAAGCCTTCGGCGCGGCGACGGAGCTCCCCTGGCGCATGCGGCTCTGGACGTCGGCCACGACGTATATGGATGTGCACCCTACGTTTCTTTATGAGAGCCTGTGGAATGTGATCGGTCTGCTGCTGCTTTATTTTGTCGTGTCCCGCGCCCGCCGCTTCGACGGGGAGAACACCTGCTTTTACTTCATCTGGTATGGTCTCGGCCGTTTCTGGATCGAGGGGCTGCGCACCGACAGTCTGTATCTTTTCCACTGGACGCTGTTTGGTCAGCGCATCCGCGTGTCGCAGGCGTTGTCGCTCGTGATGGTGCTCGTGTGCGCAGGGATCCTCGTCTATCAGTTCAAGGTCAAAAAGGCCGACGGGTCGAATCTGTTTGTCAAGCGTATGCAGCAGACAACGGAGGCGGAAGAAGCCGCCGCTGAGCCTACCGCGCCGGACGAGAAGAAGTAAGCTCTATGCACCATCACATCGACAAAACCGCCGCGCAGAGCGCGTATTTACAGCTCTATCACCAGCTGCGGCGCGACATCGTCAGCGGTGTTTACCCGCTGGGGACGAAGATGCCCAGCAAGCGCCTGATCGCAACAGAGACAGGCGTGAGTGTCATCACGGTCGAGCACGCGCTGGCGATCCTATGCGACGAGGGGTATTTGGAATCCCGCGAGCGCAGCGGCTTTTTCGTGAGCTTCGCCGCGGCGGACTGCTTCCCGGTCTCCGAGACGGAGACCGAGCGCCGCACGACCGTTTCTCACGGAACGGAGGATGAATTTCCGTTCCCGTCGCTCGCCAAGACGATGCGGCGTGTACTCAGCGAGTACGGCGAGAGTATTCTCGTCAAGTCGCCGAACAACGGCTGCGCCGAGCTGCGCGGCACCATTGCGGCGTATCTCTCCCGCTCGCGCGGCATCAGCGTCCAGCCGGGACAGATCGTGATCGGCTCGGGCGCGGAATACCTCTACGGACTCATCGTGCAGCTTTTGGGGCGCGAGCGCGTGTTTGCGCTCGAAGACCCGTCTTACGACAAGATCCGCAGGGTGTATCAGGCGCACGGCGTCACGTGCGAGATGCTGCGCCTCGGCAGCGACGGCATCCGCTCCGATGAGCTCACCCGCGCGAGCGCGACGGTGCTGCATGTCACGCCGTTCCACAGCTTCCCGAGCCAGGTGACCGCAAGCGCGGGCAAACGCCGCGAATATCTCCGCTGGGCGGAGGAGCGCGGCGGCTACATCGTCGAGGACGACTTCGATTCGGAATTCAGCGTGTCGAGCAAGAGCGAGGATACGCTCTTCGCCCTCGAGCCCGAGCGCTCGGTCATCTACATGAATACGTTTTCCAAGACCATCGCGCCGTCGATGCGCGTGGGCTACATGGTGCTGCCGCCCGCGCTCTCCGAGCAGTTTCGGCGCGAGGTGGGATTCTATTCCTGCACCGTGCCGGTCTTTGAGCAGTATGTGCTTGCCGAGCTCATCGGCAGCGGCGACTTCGAGCGCCACATCAACCGCATCCGCCGCAGACGGCGGAAAGAATGAAAAAGCGGCGGCAAAGCCGCCGCTTTCAAAAAGTTTGAAAAATCGCTTGACGCAAAAAAATCTTTGTGCTATACTTCCATTTGCATTTGAACGAATGCGCTGGTGTAGCTCAGTCGGTAGAGCAGCTGATTCGTAATTAAGTGCTCAAAATCGCCTTTGCGCCTCGGAAGCCTTGTGCCGCAAGGGCCGAACGCTCCAAGTTTTCCACAGCAACACGCAAATGGGGTTTATTTGGGGTTTATTTTCATCAAATCCGAAAAATCATATATAAGCTGGAATAGCTCAGTTGGTAGAGCGACGCACTCGTAATGCGTAGGTCGTCAGTTCGAGTCTGATTTCCAGCTCCAAGGGAAAAGCCGCAGGAACTAAATTCCTGCGGCTTTTTTCTGCTTCGGTGTGGGCTGCCCTTTAGGAGCGATTAAATCGCCGAAGCGGTCAAAGGTCTGGTCTGCCTTGGCCTCTGCCTCGGCAATGACGTGGGCGTAAATATTGGCCGTCGTGCTGGTCTGCGCATGGCCGAGCTTGTGGGATACGACCACCAGCGGCGTACCGTCTGCAATCATCAGGCTGGCGTATGTGTGCCGCAGGGAATGGATCGTCACCTTCGGCAGGCCAGTGCGCTTCACGAAGTCGGTGAACCAGTTCGTCACGGTGTCCGGAAAAAGCGGTTTGCCCTCCTCCGTGGTAAAGATGCGCCCATCGGTATCACGCCAGGCATCCCCCAGCAGCTCCCGCTGGGTGTCCTGCCATTGCTTATACTCCAAGAGGAGCAGGATGGCCGTGCGCGAGATCCGCAGCGGCCGCTCACTGGTGGCCGTCTTCGGGGTGTCGGCATAGCAGCCCTCTGTCGGCAGATAGTTCCACGTCTGCCGGATGTAGAGAAGCTGCTTATCCAGATCCACGTCAGACCAGCGCAGGCCCAAGAACTCTGCCCGGCGCAGGCCGGAGAGCAGGTCAAAGGTAATCACCGTCCTCCAGAGAATCTTCTCCTCCTGAAGCAGCTCCAACAGACGGCGGGCGTCCGGCTCATCCAGATAAGCTGCTTTCCTGTGGGCGATGCTGGGTAGATCGGCCCGCTCGGCCGGATTTCTCTCGATGTACTTCCACTTCACCGCACGGTATAGGACAGCGGAAAGCGTGCGGTGGTAGGTGTGGATGGTGCCGGGCTTTAGAGGCGTATCGTCGTGCTGCCGGATAAAGAGCTTGTTGTAGGGAACATCCAGCTTCTCGCAGATCTGCTCGGCGCAGTTCTGGGCGATCCCACGGCCATTCTTCAGCTGAGAGAAGCACCAGATCGACACGCCGGTCTGCCGGGACAGCTCTGCCTTGCAGGTCTTGCGCTCCTTCATCCAGGCGGCGAAGTCCACCTTCGGCATCGCCTTACAGCGGTTCCGCATGCCTTCCTCCTGCAGGTTGGCGTAGAAGGCGGCGATGTGTCCGGGCTTCAGATCCTTCAGCTTGATATGGCCGAGGGCCTGGTTGATGACCTTCATCGTCTGCTCGTAGCTGAAGGCAGTCTTTTTCTTCAGGTTCGGCCGGGCGTATTGCTCCAGGAAGATCTCCGTGAAGTCCACCAGCCGGATGTTGCCGTTCTGGGTCAGCTGGTGGCGCACCCGCTCTTCAAAGAGTGTGGCCTCCCGGTTCAGGGCCTTCTCGATCTGCCGCTTCGTCATCCCTGGCTCCGGCGTCCATGTCATCTTCTCGCGGATCTGCTTGCCGTTGATGTCATACCCATTGGACACGATAATCCGGTAGCTCTCGCCTCTCTTTTCAATTGTGGCCATTAAATTTCTCCTTTCCATTCTTGCCACTCTGCTTTTCCTGTGGTAGAATGGAAAGGCAAAGTGGCCTCGTATTTTGTTTCTTTCTTGTTAAGTTGGGAACAAAGTGGCACGGCTTTATCTTCTTTCGTGGTGGATTGCAGATAAAATACTTTGCACGGCCGTCTCGGGGGTGGTAGCCCGGGACGGCTTTTCTATTGCTTTTTGTCGAACGATATGATATGGTAAGTGCGGCGCTGCCAGTAATACGGTAGGCGGTTGACCCCCGGACAGGGGGCAGCTTCTTGTCCCCTGATCTCACGAAAGGGGGGCTGCCCAATGGTTACATATTCCGATCTCATTCAGACCGGCATCTTAGTCGTTGGCATTATCAGCCTGTTTTTTCAGGCTAATAAAAAGAAGTAACCGCCCGGCTCCTCAACCAGCGGTTACTTCCTTTTGAGTAATTAAGCTATGGGGGCCAACCGTCTACCGGCAGCGCCCTCGTTCTGCTTTTAGTATAACCGCTCATATTTGATTTGTCAAGCCGCCCCCCCGGGTGGCTTATTTTTTGCGGAAATCGACCGCAATTACCCGATCTGAGATCCACCGCACAGAAGATCGTCCAAATCTTCCATGTAAGGATCCAGCGCGGTATCCACAATGTTGCGGATAGGCTGCTCGGCCTTCAGGTAAGCGTGGAGGAGAAGGGTGACCTTTTCGGCCTGGCGGCTGTCGAGATGGTCAACCGTGGAGATGATATCGGTCAGGGACAAAGCAACGTCCCGCTCCAAGGTTTTATAGTACAGCAGGGTGGCTCTCTTTTTATCGTCGCAGCTGTAGGTGGAATGGATGCTGTGCTCTGTGCCATAGGTTCGGCGCAGCTCCTCCACCGCCGCCGTGCGGCCGCTCTTGTTCTCCTCGGCGATGGAGGACAGAAGTTCGGAATAATCAAATCGTTCCATAGGCACGTCTTCGCCCATAAGCCATGCTTCGCTAACATCAAGAGCCTTTGCGATTTTGTAAATATTCCTCTGTTTAGGTTCATACTCACCGGAAAGATACGTGCTTATAGAAGATTTTCCGATTCCGGTTAAAGAGACTAAGTCGACCTGCTTCATTCCTCGAATGGTCATTGCCTCTTTGATTCGATTTGCGATTGTAGCCATACCATCACCTCTCGCCTATATTATAACTAATTGTTCAGAAAACGCAACAAGAATTTTTGCAAAATTAAAAATTGTTCAGAAAGACGAAAAAATTGTATTGACAACCTCAAGATGTGGTGTTATGCTTTGTTCAGAAACACGAACGGAGGTGTGTCAATGGAATTCGATTACAGCCGACTCCGCGGTAAAATTCGCGAGGTATTTGGCACTGAAGCGGCCTTTGCAAAGGCGATGAAGATGGGACGTGTCTCTTTGAGCCAGCGGCTAAACAATGTTTTGGAGTTTTCTTCCCCGGAAATTCTGAAATCTTGTTCTTTGCTGGGCATTTCTTCTGCCGAAATTCCTAAATATTTTTTTGCGGAAAAAGTTCAGAAACGCGAACCTGGTGCATAAGAGAAAGGAAACACCAAACATGAAGTTAACGCTGAAAGGCCTTGCGCTGATTGCAGCCATCGAAACCGGTCTGCTCCCGGAGATTGAGAGGGACGGCGTGGTTGGTTATGACACGGATCTTTTCAACCGATTCTGGGATGCGTTTAGCAAGTCAGTGGAAAAAGCACCCCAGGCACCATTCGACAAGAAGCGTGCATACCGAACCGGCCAGCGCACTCAATAGGCAGAGAAACACCTGAAACCAACGCTCCCGCTTTTTCTGGTCGTACTCGGAGAGTGCAACACGGCCCAGTTGCGTAATGCAGTACGCATTAAAAAATACCTGAATAATGCCGGGGATGGATTCGACCGCAAGATCCGTAGGCTCGATGTATCCCTGCTTGGCCAGGTACTGGTCCACATCGGAAAGGCCGTTGTCTCCGACAGGGATGCTCGGGACATCGCGGTACCGCCGCAGGGCTTTGTACTGTTCCTTTGTCAGCATTCTGTATGCCTCCTCTCACCGTCATTTTACCACCCGGCCAGAGAGAGGACAAGCCACCAACCACTACGAAAGGAGAACAACATGACCGGAAGAATTATCATCAACGGAATTTCGGATGCCGAAAAAGCGGCCAAGGAAATTCTCGAGCACATCCAGGCTATCAAAGATATCCAGCGCAGGATGGTCTGGTTCGGATCCGATATTCAGATTGTGCTGGACAGCAAGGAAGAAGCCGCCAGCGGCAACTGACGGCTTCCTGCTGATTAACGGTTTGATTCAAGGTACTTAATGATCTCTTTCCGGAATTCATCCAGCGCGTAGAAGGTCTGTCTTGATAACTGAGCAATGTCCCCGCCGGTAACAGGTTCATTGCTGTAGTCATCATATTCGCTGCGCATTTCGCTGGAGAAATCCTCTAACACCAACGTCAAACGCTGGTCTAACTCTTTAATCGTCATACATTCACCCCCTTTCTGCCGCCAGTCTACCACACAGGCCCAGAGAGGGCAATCCACCACGAAAGGAGACAAACCATGCCGAGAATGCGTACTGCGTCGAAGGCATACCGGCTGATCCTGGAGCAGGATCCCGATAGCGAGATCACGCTTCACTACATAAGGCATCTGATTGCCTCCGGTGCTGTCCCTGTCATCCACGTTGGGCGAAAAAAGCTGGTCGATGTGGACCAGCTGCTCGCTTACCTTGCCGCCGGCAATGAGGCTCCGACTACCACCGACCCCGCCGTCGGATACGGAAAACTGAGGAGGATCGACCTATGAAGCGACTGACACGAAAAGAACGCCGGCGCATCCAGCGCCGTGCCGCGAACATCCGGTTCCTTGCCTTTGTGCTGATCCTGCTGGCGCTGGGCATCTGCATCGGCTACACCGCCGCACACGCTCAGAACGTCTGTGAGCCGTCCGAGCCGCAGGAGGCATCCCAGCCCTCCCCTGCCGACGAAACGCCGCAGGAGCCTGCAGAGCAGCCAGCAGAGGACTATTCCAGCCTTGACCGGCTGGAGCTCATTGGAACATTCACCGCTACCGCCTATTGCCCCTGTGTCAAGTGCTGCGGGATCTGGTCGGAAGACCACCCCAGCCGCGGCGAAGACTATGTGCAGAAGACGCGCGCCGGCACGATCCCCGAAGAGGGCCGTACCATCGCCGCCGACTGGGATGTGCTGCCCAAAGGCAGCGAGGTCGTGATCAACGGTCATCCGTATATCGTCGAAGACACCGGCAGCGCTGTCAAGGGCAACCATGTGGATATCTTCTTCGAGAGCCACGAGGCCGCCTGCGAGTTCGGCATCCAGCAGGTAGAGGTCTACCGGGAAACAGCCGGATGAAGCACCGTCATCCAGCCTTCTGCCGGGCGGATGCCCTTTGCTCATTTTACTCTCCTGCCGGGCGGCCCCGATCCGGTTAGCCGCGGGGCGTCCGGCAGAGGGCTGGAACCCTTATCACGCAGGAAAGGAGGCAAACCTATGGATGAACGTCAGGAGAAATCGATCCTCGAAATGGGACGTGGCGCGATCATGGAGCGTGCAGACTATGAGATGCGCGCCATGATCCGGAACATCCTGGATCCGAACACCTCGGCAAAAGCGGCCAGAAAGCTGAACATCACGCTCACCTTCAAGCCCGGGGATGACCGGCAGACCATTGTGGTGGAGTGCGTGGCCAAGTCTACGCTGGCATCGACCAACGCCATCACCACCATGCTGTACGTGCTGGACGAAGACACGGTCGTCGAAATGGCTCCCCAGATTCCCGGTCAGCTGGCCGTAGATGCAGGGGAGCAGGAAGCTCCGCCGAAGCTCAGGCTGATCCACTCGGCCTAATTTTAAGAAAGGAACCATATCGCCATGCTTAAAGAAGCACTTCAGTACATCCTTGATGGTATGCGGCCGGAAACGCAGGACCTCTGCGGCCGTGCATATGTCATCACACCCTCCGGTGCGCAGGAAGTCATCGAGACGCCGATCGTGCCAGCCACTCTTCAGCTCCACAGCCTGGATTCCATCGTGAAGATGATCCGCACCGAGGCTATCCATCTGGCAGATGCCAATACCCCCGCGCTCTTTGTCAACATCCCTTCGCCCACCAATGTGACCTGCTTCTCTCAGCCTGACTTCACGCAGCGCTGCGTCCGCGCAGTCTTCTATTCTGCCGGTGCAACCGATGTCCCCGGATGGGATGCAAAGGTCACGCTTGGCTTCGAAGAAGCTCAGATCGCGCTGCGTACACGCTTTCAGGAGACTGGCGATTCGCTCTATGCGATGAAACTGGTCAATGATATCTCCCTCGGCGCCAAGGTCATTTACAATGACAACGGCGTCGCAACCACCGTCACCACGAAGAGCGGTGTCTCCCTGCAGACCAACGAGGCAATCCGCCCCATCGTCAAGCTCCGTCCCTACCGCACCTTCCAGGAGGTCGAGCAGCCGGAGAGCACCTTCCTCATCCGCATCAATGACCGCGGCATTTCCTTCATCGAGGCCGATGGCGGTATGTGGCGCCTGACGGCCCGCAACACCATCAAGGCATTCCTGGAGGAGAAGCTCGCTGCCGAGATTGAGAGCGGCAAGCTCGTTGTCGCTCTGTAAGCATAAAAAATCCCCTGCAGGTCTCGCACACCTGCAGGGGACCGAATCGGCGGCACAAGCCAATCCTTTTCACGCGCCCCTATTTTAAGGGCAGAAAGAGAGTTTTGTCAATGAAAACCTCAAAAATCGTTATTAAGAATCTGTTCGGCATCCGCGAGACCACCCTCGACGGGAAGTCCGTGGAGATCTCCGGCCCCAAGGGAGCCGGCAAGACCTCCGTGCTGGATGCCATCCGTTTCGCCCTCACAAACCGTTCTGAGCGGGACTGCATCGTCCACCAGGGCGCCGATGAGGGTGAGATCATCATCGAGACCACCACCGGCCTCTCCATCGACCGCAAGGCCCTGCCCGCCAAGTCTGCCGGCACGGTCAAAGTGCGTGACGGTTCCCTCCTTCAGACACGGCCGGCCGAGTTCCTCTCTCAGATCTTCACGCCCCTGCAGCTGAATCCTGTGGAGTTCACACAACTCTCCCGGCAGGAAAAGAACCGTGTGATCCTCTCCCTCATCGAGTTTGACTGGGATGTGAACTGGATCCGGGAGCAGTTCGGCGAGATCCCGCAGGGGGTTGACTACTCCAAGCATATTCTGGAGGTCCTGAACGACATCCAGGCAGAAAACGGCGTCTACTTCCAATCCCGACAGAATATCAACCGAGACATCCGCAACAAGCAGGCCTTCATCAGCGACATCGCCAAGGATATTCCCTCCGGATACGACTATGACCGCTGGAACCAGTATCCCATCGGGGATCGTTACAGGGAGCTGGAACGGCTGCGCGAGAAGAACAGCGTGATCGAGCGGGCTAAGGCGTTCCGCGCCAATTTCACATCCAAGCTCCGGGGACTGGAAGGTTCCAGGGACGTAGAGATCGGTGCCATTGACCGGGATATTGCGGCCGAACGCGCCGCTCTGACGGGCAGTATCGAACGGATGAAGGCCGAGCTTCAGGCTACCGAGGAGAAACTGGCTCAGCTGAGCCGCCGCCGGCAGGATCGAGTGGATATTGCCACCGCCAATTTTGAGGCAGCTAAGGCCAAGCTGGAAAAGGACGTCGGCGTGGCTGAACAGTATGCTGATCAGGAGCCTGTGGACACTACTGCGCTGGCGGCAGAGGTTACCAATGCCGAGGAGATGCGGAAGCATCTGAACGAGTACCAGCGTATGGTGGCCATGCAGGCCGAGGTGCAGGATCTGACCGACCAGTCTGCTGAGCTGACCCGCAAGATTGAACTTGCTCGTGAGCTGCCAGCAACCATCCTGGCAGAGGCCCATATCCCCGTGGAGGGTCTGACCGTGGAGAATGGAATCCCGTTGATCAACGGCCTGCCCATTTCCAATCTGTCCGACGGCGAGCTTCTGGAGCTGTGCGTGGATATCTCTGTCTGCAAGCCCGGCCAGCTGGAGATTATCCTCATCGATGGCGCTGAGCGGCTGGACAAGGAGAGCCGTGAACGGCTGTATGCCAAGTGCAAGGCTAAGGGCCTTCAGCTGATCGCCACCCGCGTGACTGATTCCGAGGAGCTGGAGGTGACGGAGCTGTGACTGCTGCGGAACGTTTACAGGCTGAAAAGGAGCGTCTCCTCGCAGCCACCGGTTTCTATGTCCCACCTTACAGAATGGCGAACCTGATGAAGGCTGCGGCCAAGATCATGGACATCGTCATTAAGGCAGACACCAATATCTGCTATGAAGAGTGCCGTTTCATTATGGCAATTGTGAATGCTGCTATTCCAAACGCAGCTGACCAGACGGAGGAAAGTGAACATGATGACGAAAGATAAACTACGCCAGCTGACCGGCGATGAACGTCTCGGCCAGATGCGAGAATCCGAGTACCTGGGTGCCGAAGACATCGATGACGGCACAGAGCCGGTGCTCACCATTGCCGGCCTGTGGTACGGCTCTGTGACCCTGCAGCGCGGCAAAGAAAACAAGGACGTTCTTTCCTTCAAGGAAGAGCGTGTCCCCGGCATCCTGCAGGTACGCCCGCTGATTGTGAACTCCACCAACCGCAAGACGCTGCGGAAGCTATTCGGCGACGCCAAGGCATCCACGCTGGTGGGCAAGCAGATCCAGCTGTATGTAGATCACAATGTCCGGGATCCGCAGGACGGCGGCATGACCGATGGCATCCGTATCCGGCCCTACAAACCTCGTGTCCAGAAGCAGGAGCCCGTGCCGCCCTGTACAGACTGCGGCAATCCCATCGAGGCGGCTATGGGGAAAAATGCTCATTGGCTGGCGGCTTATACGGCCAAGAACTACGGTGTGCCCCTATGCGCAGCCTGTGCCCAGAAGCGCAAGGAAGCCACGGCCGCTGCAGAAATGCAGCAGGAGGCCAAAAACGCTGCGGAAGTGCAGCAGGACAGCTCGCCCGAGAATTTCACGGTGGATCCTGACACCGGGGAGGTGCTGTAATGACCCTTCCTGTTGTCTCTCCGGAGAATTATTACTCTCCTGAAATGAATATGGCCTATATGGGCTCCACGCAGTTTAAGGCCTTCGAGAGGTGCGAAGCGGCGGCGCTGGCGGAACTGAAGGGGGAATATCGTCCCCCTTCCTCCGCGGCTCTGCTGGTCGGCGGCTATATTGACGCATGGTTCTCCGGTGAGTTGCCGCTCTACCAGGCGCAGCATCCGGAGATCTTCAAGCGGGATGGAACGCTGAAGGCTGAGTACGTCAAGGCCACCGAGGTCGTTGCCCGTCTGCAGGCAGATGATCTCTATTCCCTGCTCATGTCCGGCAAAAAGCAGGTAATCCGTACCGGCACGATTGCCGGCGTTCCCTTTAAGATCAAGATTGACAGTCTGTTGGATGCGGATACCTGTGCAAAGATCGTCGCAGAATTTCCGAATGCGGCCGCTGCGCTGGGCCTGTGTGACGGCGCCATTGTCGACCAGAAGGCTATGGCCAGCATGGAATCCGTGTGGTCGGCCGAAGATCATTGCAAGGTTCCCTTCGTAGAATATTACGGCTATGACATCCAGGGAGCCATCTACCAGCACATTGAGGGCCACATGCTACCCTTTGTTCTGGCCGTCGGCACCAAGGAGACGGAGCCCGATCTCGCTGCCATGTACATTGATGACACGGATCTGGCCGCTGCTCTGGCGGTTGTAGAAGACAATGCCCCCAGATACCAGGCCATCAAGGAGGGGAAGATTCAGCCCACCCGCTGTGAGCATTGCGCTTACTGCCGTGCCACGAAGCGGCTTACATCGATTCTCAACTACAAGGAGTTTTTCTAATGCTCAATAAGATCTTCCTGATGGGCCGTCTGACTCGGGATCCGGAAATGCGACATACGCAGAACGGTACCGCTGTGGCCTCGTTCTCGATCGCAGTTGACCGGGATTTCAAGGATAAGCAGTCCGGCGAGAAAGTCACCGATTTTGTGGATATCGTGGCTTGGCGCAGCACAGCGGAATTCGTGGATAAGTATTTCAGCAAGGGCCGGATGGCCGTGGTGGAAGGCCGCCTGCAGATCCGAGACTGGACAGATAAGGACGGCAACAAGCGACGCAGCGCAGAGGTCGTAGCTGACAGCATTTACTTTGGGGATTCCAAGCGCGACGGAGACTCCGGCGGCACATACCACTCATCCGGTAGATCTTCGGGGGTAAATGTCAGCGCAAGCGACTTCACCGACCTGGGTGATGACGATGGCGAGTTACCGTTCTGATGACACAGCGAACCAGATCAAGGCTCGTCTGACGATGGACGAAGTTGCGCGGCACTATGGCTTCGAGCCAAACCGCGCAGGATTTATGCGCTGCCCGTTCCATCAGGGAGATCATACCGCATCGCTGAAGGTCTACGCAGGAGACCGCGGCTGGCATTGCTTCGGCTGCAATTCCGGCGGCTCGGTGATCGACTTCGTGATGCGGCTCTACGATATCAATTTCCGGCAGGCCGTTCTGCGCCTGGATCTGGACTTCGGCCTGGGATTGAGCCAGGCTCCCCAGCGCTCCAGGGCAGAACAGTCGGCCATCCTGGAGGCCCGCAGGCGTGAGGCCGAGAGGAGAGCTGTCTTTGAGCGGGAATATCACGAGAAGACGGTGGAGCACCGTTACTGGTGGGAAGTCCTGAAATATTTTGCGCCGACCAAAGAGGATGCCGCCGCCGGCTTCATTCATCCTCTCTACGCCGAAGCGCTGCGCCGTCAGCCGTATCTGGAATACTGGCTGGAAGAAAACTTGGGCAAGGGGGTGATCACGTGAAAGAGCCTACGGTCTGGGAATATGAAAGAGAAGATTTCATGACAACTAAGCCCTACGAGGAGCTTTATCAATTCCATGTGCAGCCATTCGTACATGCCACGCAGATGGAGTCCCTTGCGGCCTACGCTGCCTCAAAAGGCTTCCGGGGCTTCAAGTCCATGTACAAAAAATACGTGGAGAGCCTGAAGGCTCAGAGCGGCACCCTCTACATCGAAAACGTTACCCAGTTTACCAATCAGCCGCTGGAGCTTAACGCCGGCGAATGGGAAGCCGATGACCTCGGGATTCACAAAAAGAACGGTTTCAATGATGAGATAGCCTGCCCACACCCCATTATGCCGGTGGAGCGACTGGTGAATATTGATACAGGAGAAGAGAAACTGCAGCTGGCATATCGGAAGGGCGCTGTCTGGAGACATCTCATCGTCAGCAAGACCGTCCTGGCCAGCTCCAACAAGGTGACGGATCTGGCAGGCTCCGGCATCGCAGTAAACAGCCAGAACGCCAGGGCATTTATCCAGTATATCTCCGACATGGAAAACCTGAACTACGATCTGATCCCGGAGAAGAAGAGTATCGGGCGCTTCGGCTACATACCAGACGCAGGTTTTTCTCCTTTCGTGGACGGTCTGATCTTCGATGGTGACGCCAATTTTAAGGCGATGTTCCAGACGGTCCGGAGCCGAGGCTCTGAAGCTAAGTGGCTGGAGACGGCCGCTGAGGTACGGAGCATGTCCATCACGGCCCGGATCATTCTGGCTGCCTCTTTTGCCTCGGTGCTGCTGGAGCCTCTGAACTGCCTGCCGTTCTTTGTCCATCTCTGGGGCGTCGATTCTGGCACCGGCAAGACAGTCGCTCTGATGGTGGCTGCCAGCGTGTGGGGAGATCCGGCCGTCGGCGCTTACGTCAAGACCTTTGACGGCACTGTGGTCGGCATGGAAAAAACAGCCGCGTTTTTGAATAACCTCCCATTCTGCCTTGATGAGCTTCAGCTGGCCAAGGACAACAAGGGCCGGACTATGTTCGACGTCTACAAGCTGGCGCAAGGTGTCGGTCGCACCCGCGGAAACCGTGCCGGCGGCGTGGATCTGACGCCCACGTGGAGAAACTGCATCCTGACTACGGGAGAATCCCCTCTGACCGGAACGGCCAGCGGCGCCGGCGCTGTAAACCGCGTCATCGACATCGAATGCAAATCATCCCAAGCTGTCATCAAGGATGGTATGCGCATCTCCAATTCCGTCAAACGCAATTTCGGCTTTGCCGGCCGGAAATTCGTAGATCAGCTTTACCAGCCGGGCGTGGTGGAGCAGGTATCAGAGCGATACCGTGAGCTGTTCCGGATCCTCAGCGACCGTGACACCACCGAGAAACAGGCTATGGCTGCCGCCTCGATCATTCTGGCGGATGAGCTGGCCTGTCAATGGATCTTCTCCGGTACCCAGCAGCCATTGACAATTGAGCAGATATCAGAATTCCTGGCATCCAAAGCGGCGGTGTCCGCCGGTGACCGGGGCTATAAATATCTATGCGACTGGGTCACGCAGAACTCGAACAAGCTGTGTGGCCGGTCTGAGAATCCCAATATAGACGTGCTAGGCGCATTGGAGCCAGGACGGGCATATATCATCCGCTCTGTCTTTGAGCGCATCCTGCAGGACGCCGGATACTCGACAGCGGCCATGATCTCATACCTGAAGCAGGAATCCTTGATCGAGACCCGCGGGCGTGCCAACACCAAGGGGAAGCGTATCAATGGTATCCCCACGGAATGCTTCTGCCTGCGGCTGCCCACCGTGGAGCTGGATGACGAGGAAGATCCGGATGAATTGCCGCTGTAGTGTGGAACATGAGGAACGTGCGTGGAACACAGGTTCCACGGCCCGTAACCCTTGCGCCGCAAGGCTTTCAACCACTTTTTTGGTGGGGTGTGGAACTGTGGAACAAAAAATACAGCATATATAAGAGCGTACATATATATGGACATTTGTTCGAGTAATATATATGTGTAAATTTCGTGGAAGTTTTTGAAAATTTTGTTCCACGGTTCCACGGTTGCCCCGTAGCCCTTGCGCCGCAAGGCTTTCAGGTGTGGAACACGAGTTCCACGGTGTTCCACGGTTCCACGTTTTTGGAGGAAATCTATGGAACTGAGAACTTATCAAACCGAGTGTATTGACACGATCGAGGCGCAGCCGCCTGGCGCGTACCTCGCTCAGATGGCAACAGGTCTCGGAAAGACTGTTACCTTTGCAAATCTTCCCAGGCATGGAGGCCGAATGCTGATCCTGTCCCACCGTGAGGAACTGGTGGAGCAGCCCCGTAAATACTTTGATTGCTCCTACGGTATCGAACGTGCCCAGCAGCACAGCCACGGTGAGGAGGTTGTCAGCGCCAGCATTCAGACGCTGGTGCGCCGGCTGGATCAGTTCGATCCGGAGGACTTCCGGCTCATCATCTGCGACGAAGCCCATCATGCGGCCGCCAGCACATACCGGAAGATCTTCGACCACTTCCGGCCGGAGAAGCTGATTGGTTTCACCGCTACCCCGAATCGCGGAGACAAGGTCCGTCTGGACACGGTGTTCAGCAAGATCATTTTTCAGAGAGATCTTCGCTGGGGCGTGCAGAACGGATACCTCTGCAACATCCATTGCCGCCGGGTGGATATAGGCTTTGACCTCTCTGCAGTCCATACCCGCCGCGGTGACTATGCTCCCGGTGAGTTGGACGAGGCCATGGACGGAACCGCTGATGCCATCGCCGAGGCGTATCGAAGCATGGCGGTAGGCGCCACGCTGATCTTCGCTGTCAGCGTACATCAGGCCGAGGAGATCGCCAAGCGGATCAAGGGTGCCGTGGTAGTCACCGGTGAAACTAAGGATCGAGCGTCCATCATCCAGGCCTTTACCGCCGGCGAGATCCCCTGCATCGTCAACTGCATGGTATTCACCGAGGGAACTGACATTCCCCGCGTCGAGACGGTCATCATCGCCCGCCCTACCCAATCAGAAACACTTTACGCCCAGATGGTAGGCCGAGGCCTTCGTCTCTATCCCGGGAAACAGCAGCTGGAATTGATCGACTGCGTGGGTATTACCGGGAAGACGTCGCTTTGTACGGCCCCGTCTCTGCTCGGCATCGATATGGCGAATGTGCCGAAGCGGAAGGAAACGGACATCGAGGGAGATCTCTTTGAGCTGCCTGAGAAGATCGCAGCGGCATCAGACTCTCCAGAGAGCTGGGTGAAGAACATCCACCTGGTAGATCTGTGGGCACAGGAGCAGAAGTATCAGACCCATGACGTCAACTGGTTCAAGATGCCGGACGGCTCTCTGGTGTGCTCGCTATCCAACAGGCAGCGCATCACGATCCCCTGTCCGGATGCGCTTGGTATGGTGAACCTGGCAAGCGGCGCCCGCTGTGGTATGCAGGAAGCACTTGATCTGGCGTACCTCACGCTGATCCGTGACCATCCCAATGATCGGATGTTGTGGGATCTGCAGGCTGTACGGAAATGGGGAAAGTCTCCTGCAACGGCGAAGCAGCTGGAAATCATCAAAAAGCGCTGTAAGGGCTTTGACACCGCCAACCTCAGCAAAGGTGACGCAAGCCAGATTCTGAACAGGCTTCTGAATGAGCCAAAGAAACGGAGGGGCGCATGAAGCTGTATGTATCAAAAGCGGAAGACCGCGATCAGGTCATCGTAATCCTCGCCCGGAATGGGTACACCGTCCGTCAGGGCAAGGAGAAGGATCCAAAGAACAACAAGACCGTGACCTTCGTGGAGGTGATAGAGAATGGCAAGTGAGGCCCAGCATCAGGCTTACGTCATCAAGTGGAGCCAGCAGCCCTCTATCCGCCGGCAATGGCCGGAGTTGGCCCTGCTCCATCACATACCCAATGGAGGTACCCGCGATCCGGTTGAGGCAAAGCACCTGAAGCAGCAGGGCGTGAAGTCCGGCGTGCCGGATCTGTGCCTGCCGGTACCGCGCGGCCGCTATCACGGCCTGTATATCGAGATGAAGACCGAAAGCGGCCATACCACGGCCGTGCAGGAATGGTGGGGCGAACGCCTTCAGGCGCAGGGCTACGCATGGCGTGTCTGCCACGGCTGGCAGGCTGCTGTAGCACTCCTGGAATGGTATCTGCAACTATGAGCACCGGGTTCTCATTCCCCTGGGAGAAGGCTGCGATGCGCGGCGAGGAGCTCCCCGATGGCCTGTCCCTGCCGGATCAGATGGCCTATACCGCCCTGCGAAACACTTACCGGGCCTATTACGACAAGACCATTTCCCGCGATGCGGCTGCTGCTGAGAAGCAGCGAATCCGTCTCGCTTGGGAACGAGCCGTCAGCAGAGCAGCGTTTGACCAGAGGCTGACTACCTACCATGTGAAAGTCATCCGGGAGACCGAGGCGGCCAAAAACGCCTTCAGGAAGGATCCGACACCGGCGAATGCGCTGCGGCTCTGCAATGCGATGGACGGCCTTCCACCGCCTGATACGGAAGGGAGCCTAACACCATGAGTGACTACCGGCATTGGACCTCTGACGAAGAAAAATACATCCAAGACCATTGGCGATTACAGACCGACGGCGAAATGGCCGCTGCGTTGGATCGGTCGGAGGGTGCTGTACGCACCAAGCGCCGGGAGCTGCGCTGCTCCCCACAGAAGACCTGGACGCCGGAAGAACTGCAGTACCTGGAAGATCATTGGGGTACCGTGTCGATTCCTGGAATCGCCAAGAAGCTCGGGCGCACGGTAAACGCCATAAAAGTCCGGGTGGCCCGAATGGGGCTGGGTGGGATGCTGAATTCCGGTGACTATGTGACCTTCAACCAGCTGATGCGCGAGCTCACAGATAACAGCCAATCGTACAGCTACCAGATGAAAAGCTGGGTGAAAAACCGTGGAATGCCGATCCATACCAAGCGCGTGAATGCGTGCAGCTTCCGTGTGGTCTATCTGGAGGAATTCTGGGAATGGGCAGAGCAGCATCGGAGCTTCATTGATTTTTCCAAGCTGGAGCCCCTAGCGCTGGGCAAGGAACCGGACTGGGTAGCCGAGCAGCGCCGCAAAGATTATCAGTCTCTTGCCCTGCAACGGAAGGATCCCTGGTCTCCGGACGAAGACAACAACCTGATCCGGCTTCTGAAGCAGCAGAAATACGGATACGCAGAGCTATCCGAAATCCTTCGTCGCTCTGAGGGGGCCATTGTGCGGCGCTGTAGAGATCTGGGGTTGAAGGAGCGGCCGGTGAGAGCGGATTCCCACCGGAAGGGTGGCAGCTGGAGCGATGAACAACACCAGATTCTCGCCGACGGCATCCGCCACGGAGACAGCTACTCCATGATCGGACGTGTGATTGGAAAATCAGAGAAGGCCCTGCGCGGCAAGATATACTTCACCTATCTGACGGAGGATGCTGATAAGGTTCGCGCCATGCTGGGTGATGGCCCGTGGGGGCACGGAGCGCCGGAGCCCACCGTGCGGCAGGGATTCAGCCTTTCCAAGACAAGAACAGAGGTCCGGAAGAACCTGTCCATCCTCGATGCACTTCTGCGGAAACGCATGGACGATCTCGGCTATGACCCATACTGGCAGCGGTTCATGTGCGCAAATTGGGATCCGGTGAAAGGCTGCTCTGCTGATTGCGCCGACTGCGATTCCTGTACCGAGTTTCAGCGAATACGTCCCCAATATTGCCGGATGTGCGGTGGGGAGTTCCTGGAACGCAAGGAACAGACTTACTGCCCGAAGTGCCGGGCCATGCGGAAGAAACAAGCCCAAAAGAAATACGCCGTGCTCCACGCTCGGGGCCGGTACTGACCATTTATCTTTGATCCACCACGAAAGGAGACGCAAGATGGCAAAATGTAAAATCTGCGGAAAGGCCGTAGTTACAGCCCATGTATTCCACCGTGAATGCTGGCAGGAGGAGGTAGAGAAGCTCGCACAGGTATTCTGCGATAACTATTGCCGCTGGCCGCGCGAGTGCCCCAACCAGGACGAGCTGGAAGATAAGCATTGCGACAGCTGTGATCTGATCCGCGTCCTGAATCTCGGATTGTGAGGTGCAGTCCATGAAGATAGAAGAATTGATTACGGCCCTTCGTCGGCTGAAGGTAGAGACTGGGAGCCTGCCCTGTCTGGGATGCGGCTATGAGCACGGCTGCTCTCTTCACGGCTGCGTGATTATCAATGAAGCCCTGGAACGGATCACGATGCTGAAGGAGCATTTCAGCGAGGAATCTGCCTTGAAGATGGCGGCACAGGCCTTGGAGACCACGCCTGAAGCGCTTCGCCAGAGCGCGCAGTTCCACGCCGGCGATACGGTGTGGGTGCTCACGAGAGACGAAGATGGTGTGCCCGATGACGTTGACGGCTATATGCTCCTTGCGGTAGCTGGGAATGCAGTCATCGTCACCTCGTTCGTTGATGACCGGGATGACCTGGACAGCACACTTGCCTATCACATCAGGGAAACTGCCGTGAACTTCGACTCTGATCTGGCTGTGTTTCCGCTCTCTGACTGCTATGCGGTCTATGAAGCGGCCAGGGCTGCACTGGATGTGGAAAGTGAGGGTAGCCATGGCTGAATGCAGGAAAGACGGTGTTGACTGCCCGGACTTCTACAAATGCACCGAAGAAGGAGACATTGTTCAGAACTCGGGCAAGAAGCTGCAGCGCTTCTGCTTTTACTGTCTCGCCACCCCACGCATCAAGAAGATCGGTACCGTTGCATCTTGGACGGGTACTACGCCGCCGTGGTGTCCAAAGGGCCGCGGCTGAAGGAGAAAGTCATGAATATCACTATTGCTTCAAAGCTCATGGAGCTGTACGCAGCCTGCCCCAAATGCGGCTGCGAGGTCATCGGGAACGGAAAAGGCTTGCTGGAATGTGATACCGCCGCCGGCTTCTTCAAGCGTTCCTGTGGCTGCGGCTGGCACGTCGAGGTCATGGAGGGGATCACAGAGGGATCGCTGACCGAGGATCCTCCGGAGCTGCCGGCCGAGGATGAGGATGAGCCTGAGCCCGTGATCTTTGCCGATCCAGAACCCGAGTCGGCGCCCGAGCCCATTTTTGAACCCGAGCCTGTGCTGGAGCCAGAGAAAATCAGACCGTGGAATGGGTTCGTACATATCCGTTGCGAGGCTTGCCACAAGGAATCCACGACCTGTCTGAGGACGCCGACCGACACCTACATCTGCAAGGAATGCGGACATGAGATGCCGCTTCCCAAGGCGTACCGTGCCTACACCAGATGCGAGTGTGGCCAGAAAGGAACCTATCTCACCAATGTCACGGATTGGGCCTTCGACATTCCCTGCGTTCGCTGCGGCGCACCGAATACCGTGACCTATAACCCGGGGCGGGACTGCTACGGCCCCGTCGGCAGCACCCATCGCAAGACCAAACCAAGAAAGAAGAAGTGAGGCGAAATGTATGAGTGAACAGAAAGATTTACAGGAGCAGCTGCTCTTGAGGGCGCAGGAGTGCCGGAAGTCGGTGCTGGTGATCACCACGAATGGTTTCCAGATGCGTGGCGTCATCGTCGGTTCTGACCGTTTTGTCATCGCTCTGAAGGGCGATGGGAGGCTGCAAATGGTTTATAAGCACGCGATCTCCACGATCGTGCTGACGGAGGAACAGTTATGAAGCGTGAGACTTACCAGCGGGGGCTGCCCGGCGTCAAGTGGGGCATCTGGAATTGCCAGAGGAAGTGCTTCCAGTTCAGCATCTGTGAGGATACGCCCATGCTGGCAGAGGCGAGACTGCACCAGAAGATCGGCGATGATGCGCGAAAGTGGCGCTTTGAACCGAGGCAGCTTCCGGGCAAATACGCAACTTTTTCACCCGTTTTATAATATCCGTTTTCGCCCCCATTTTTATGTTCAAAAACCGAATATGCCGGAATGACCATCAAACCATTGCAGGGACTATATTTCCAAGCTGCTGAATCACCAGTTTTTTACCTAAGTTATAGAAACCTACGGTAAAACTTTTTTGACACCCAACAGATTTCATAACTTTTTGAGTGAAAAAACGTTCAGCAGCTAATTTGTTTCTCTGTTGGGCCAGGCCCTTGCGGCAGTAAGGCCCCAGGCTCTGAGCCGGATACATGACCTGTCTACTATGTATACCCAACAGACGGGCGCCGAAATAGTGTCTTACGCCGGCCACGGCGGAAGCACTTTTTCGGCGCCACACGGCTGTAGACTGACCATGCACAAAACACCCAGACAGTTTTGCGCTACCGGATCACTACCTGAATCTGCCACCCCATTGCCGGGGCAGTCGGCCGCTGTAAAATCACTACCGATTTCTGTACCCCCGCCGAAACACTTTTTGGTAGTCTGCTCCGACTCAAAAAGACCCTGCTTTAGGAAGCCGCCGGATCCATACCGGAATATGTGGCCCCTGTGCCTGGTTTTCAGACGCCCTCAAATTGATACCATTTTTCAGGCGCGGTTTTTATGAGATTCTGGTATCCCTTTTTCCCATCATTTTTGCCATGGAGGTATGTATGAGCACGCTGAAGGAGATGGCCCACGAATACAAGGTCGCCGCCGCCAAGCTGGCTATGGCCATTGAGCGGCATAAGAAAGAGGGCAATCTGACGCCGGATGAATTGAATTCGCTTCGGGCGGCATTAAGGGATACCCGTGCCACAGCACATCTTCTGTCCGGCTATTACGATACACCTCGCCAGGATGACGGCCTTACGCTGCTGGGCATGACCGCAAGGAGGACGCGCGATGACCATTGATGAACTGAAAGCCAGGAAGCGGGAACTGATGGCCCGGAAGAAGTACGAGCTGGAGCTGCAGGAACGCGGCGAGGGTGACAACTTCGCCTTGTTCATGGTGAATGAGGAGCTGCTTGACGTCAACGCCCAACTGCGTGCCATAGTTCCGGCCGGGAAGAGAGTGCACTTCGGTCGCAAAGGACGTGCTTCGTCCAGCCTGGACGCTTATGCGCAAAACTCCGGTGACCGGCAGCAATTCATCAAATGGGCCAGGGCCGATGTGGATGACGCTGCTGAAGAGGCCAGAGCCGAACTCAGGAAGATGCTGCACGGTGGGATGAAGTCCGTCACCGGCCGTCAGCGGGAGATCCTTCTTCTGTACGCCGATGGGCTTACGGAGACAGCCATCGGTGCTAAGCTGGGCGTACATAAATCCACCGTCTGCCGGACGTTGAAACGGGCGAAGAAGAATGTTGCCAGCGTCGTTGAAACCCAGCAGAAAGTTGAAGCGCTGCGGGATGGGAACCGACTGGACATGACAGATCCGGGTGTTGTCAAGCTGCTAATGGGCGCGCTGACCACACACCAGGCCACATGTTTTTACCTGTACTATGCGGAATGGCTGACAATCCGTCAGATTGGGGGCCTGCTGAACGTAGATCACTCTACCATCTGCAGGACAATTAAGCGGGCCGTCGCACGGCTCAATGATGTTCTGGGCGGGGTCGTAGATATCCTCGACAACATCGAGGGCATGGACGACGTGCTGTTCGTCATCTATTGCGGTTTAAGCGAAAAAGACGATGAGCTGCCGCCTGCGATCCGCGACATTCTGCCGAGGAAATCACTCGGAGCACACCCTGGCCAGAGCAACAAGGAGCGGTGCCAGTCCGTAGTGCCGGAGTTCCAGATCCGTGGGAATCCTGGTACACGGCGCGGATCGGTAGAGTTGGATCAGCACGGCTATCTGTATCAAGAGCTGTATGAGCAGTACCGAAACGTCTCAGAACAGCGCGCCGGTAAATGGTCGCATCCTATTGCACGGTTGCTGGTGAAGGTGTTCCAGACTTTGTCGTGGCCGTTCAAATACTGGGGCCGAGGAGTGAAATAGCTGTGGTGCAGGAAAACGGCTTTCCCAGAAGGCTGCAGATGCTACGAGAAAAGCGGCGTCTGAGCCGGCGCACGTTGGCCGAGCTGTGCGGCCTGAGCGGAAATATGATTGGCATGTATGAGCGTGGGGAAAAGGCTCCATCTGTTGATGCTTTGGTTCGTCTGGCTGATTATTTTGGGGTGTCAACCGACTATCTTCTCGGCAGAAAAAATTTTTCAAGTGAACACCCACGGTGTGACTGAGGCTCAAAAACTGTGTTATGGTTTTATTGGGCCGATGTATGAGATCCATAGGATGCCTCCTTTCTAACCCGCCGACGCGCTGAGGCGGGCAGAGTATCAGCGCATCAGACATGAGGCCAGACCTTCGGGGGAAGGGTCTGGCCTTGATGCCTGTTAGGAGATGGTTAAATGCTGAAATCGTGTAAGTATTGCGGGCGAATCCATCCGAGAGGATACATCTGCCCTAAGAAGCCGAAGCAGGCGAAGCACCGCAACAGTAAGACGTCTGGGTTCCGCAAGACGCATACCTGGCAGAAAAAGCGGGAACAGATCGTACGGCGTGACTTCCATCTTTGCAGGGTTTGCAATGAGGGAAGCTACGGTGTCTTCGGAGTGCCAGGGCTGGATCAGGAGCTGTCGGTGCATCACATTGAACCGCTGGAAGAGAGATTCGACCTGCGGCTTGATGATGGGAACCTTCTGACCTGCTGCAGCAGGCATCATCGCATGGCTGATGACGGGGACATCCCGAGAGACTACCTCCACGAGCTTGCGGAGGCATCCCCCCGGTGGGATTGAGGTCTCTCGGTGGATCCGTGTCAAGACCAACAGCGGCCCCCTGAACAGGATGAAGTTTAGAAATGGGAAATTGCCCGCGGGGCGAGAGGAGGGTGGAAAATGGCAAGACCGAGCAAGTCGGTTCGTGTGAAGACCGGCGCGATCGCCAGCGATGTCGAAGCAGTCCGGCAGGACGTGGAGGACAAACTGCGCGGCGAGAACGTTCCACCCGAGCCGCCGGCAGATCTGACGGATGGACAGCGCGAGATTTTTCAATTTATCGTGAGCGGTCTGGTGGCAAGCGACATCCTCGGCCAGCTTGACGTCTTCGTTCTGGAGAGCACGGCCGTGGCCATTGACCGCCTGCGCTATATCAACGGCCTGATCGACGCTGATCCGGGGCTCGTGATGCACACCGGCTTGCAGAATGCCCGGGCGAAATATCAGAGCGACCTGTGGCGAGGCTGTAATGAGCTGTGCCTCTCGCCCCAGGCCAGGGCCAAGATTGGCTCTCTGGCTGCGCAGAAACAGAAGAAGGAAAAGGACCCGCTGCTGGCGGCCCTGAGCGACGATGATTGACCAGAGCCGCGCCTATCAGTATGCCAAGTGGTGTACGCAGCGCGGAAACCGGAAGGCCGGCAAATATGTGAAGCTCCAGGCGAGGAAGTGGCTGAGGATCGCCGATGGCAGGCACAAGAATGCCTATGTCAGCGAAAAGGCGTACCGGAAGATCTGCAAGCTGCTGAAGCTGATGATCCACCCAGACCTGCATTGCTCCATGTACGATGGACTGGAGGATTACGCCTGGTTCCTCATTGCGGCCGTGTTCTGCACCCGCCGTCGGGAAGATGACCGGCGCTTCTATCAGACCGCCATTCTCGAAATCGCCCGTAAGAACTTCAAGACCTTCAACTCCGCAGTCATCTTCATTCTGGGGATGCTGACGGAGCCTCGCTTTTCCCGTTTCTTCTCCGTGGCGCCGGACTTCAAGCTGTCCTCGGAGCTGCGGTTGGCCGTGCGGAAGATCATCAAGGTCTCGCCGGCACTGACAAAGTATTTCAAGATCAACAGGGATATGATCACCTGTCTGATCAACGAGATAGAATATACGCCTCTGGCGTACTCCAATGACGGCATGGACGGCCGTCTGGCAAATATCTTCCTGGCCGATGAGGCCGGCGCGCTGGACAGCTACCCTGTAGAGGCCATGCGCTCCTCCCAGATCACGCTGGTCAATAAGCTGGGCATCATCATTTCTACCCAGTACCCCAACGACAACAACGTGATGATCGACGAGGTCGACATTGCGAAAAAGGTCCTGGATGGAGTGCTGGAGAAGGAAAATGTCTTCGCATTGCTCTACGAGCCGGACGATGCGCTCCGGAAGCGGTGGGAGACGGATGATCTGGTGATCTACCAGGCCAATCCCGTGGCCGTGAACAACAAAGAGGTCTTTGACTCCATCAAGGATCTCCGAACCATGGCCATTCTCTATGAGAACAAGCGGGAGAACTTCCTCTGCAAGCACTGCAACATCATGTATAAGGGCCTGGGCGTCGAGGGCTATATCGACGTGCAGAAGGTCAGGCGGTGCAGGGTGGCAGAGGATCTGGACTTCTGGCGCGGCCGCCGGGTGTGGGTGGGGCTCGACCTCTCCCAGTCAGACGATAACACGTCCGTGGCTATGGTGACGGAAGCGGACGGCATGATCCACGCCAAGGTGTGGGGCATCCTGCCGAAGGATCGCGTCGAGATCAAAACCAAGAAGGAAAATGTGGACTACCGGAAGCTGATCGCCGCCGGCAGCTGCTTTGCTGAGGGCGAGGAGGTCATCGACTACGGCTTTGTGGAACGCTGGATCCTCGGCCTTGAGGAGAAATACGGCGTCGAGGTCATGCAGGTGGGCTATGACCGCTACAATGCCATCTCCACCGTGCAGAAGCTGGAGGCGAACAGCATGGAATGCGTAGAGGTCAAGCAGCACTCCTCTGTGCTGCACCCACCCACCAAGCTGCTCCGTGAGGCAATCCTGAAGAAGGAATTTGCCTACGACGAGAACCGGCTGCTGGAAATCAACTTCCAGAATGCGCGGTGCACGGAGGACACGAACCTGAATAAATACGTGAACAAGAAGAGGTCTGCCGGCAAGGTGGATATGGTCGTTTCCACCATCATTGCCGTATATCTGATGCAGCAGGCCATGCTGGACAACAGCGAGCTGGACTGGGGCATCCAGGTAATTTGAGGCGAGGTGAGAACGATCGGACTCTTAGATTGGTTTAGAACAGAACACCGCTCACAGGAGCAGACGCTGGACGGTTCCCAGCTGGACACAGCTCTCCGTGCGGCGCTGGGCGGCAGCGCGGTGACGGTGCGGTCCGTTTTGAATATCCCTGCTGTAAGCGGCAGCGTCGGCTTTATCGCCGGCACGGTGGCCTCCCTGCCCATCAGGCTTTACCGGAATAAGAATGGGCAGTCCGAGGAGGTCACAGACGATTACCGTCTGCGGCTCCTGAATGAGGAAACCGGCGATCTGCTGGACGCCTTCCAATGGAAATGCACCCTCGTGCGAGACTATCTGCTCCCCGGCAACGGCTACACCTATGTGGACTGGGTCAGCAACCGCATTGACGGCCTGTATTATGTGGATCCGATGCAGGTCAGCGCAGAGATCGGCGCCGACCCCATCTTCAAGACAGCACGTTTTTTCATCGGCGGCCGCAGCTATCGTGACTATGAGATCATGCGCATACTGCGGAACACCCGGGACGGCGTCACCGGCTCTGGCCTCGTGGCAGAGAGCCCAATCCAGCTGGAAACCATGCTGAACGCACTCAAGTATGAGAACCGCATGGTAAAGACCGGCGCAAAGAAGGGCTTCCTGAAGGTCGAAAAGGACAAGAAAGTCTCGCAGACGGTGCTGGATCAGCTCCGGAATAGCTGGCGGAAGATGTACGGGCCTGATTCGGAGGAAACCACGGTCATCCTGAATGACGGTGTGGACTTCAAGGATGCTGGCCAAACCGCCGTTGAGACCCAGCTCAACGAGAACAAGCAGACCAACGCCCACGAGATCTACCGTATTTTCAACATCGCTCCGACGATCCTGGAAGGGGATGCGACGGCAGAAGATCTGAAGAACACGGTACGGTTCGCCATTGCGCCGGTGGTGAAGGCGCTGCAGCTGGCCATCAACCGCTTCTGCCTGCTGGAGGCTGAGAAGGGCGTTCTGGCCTTCGAGATCGACATGGATGCGCTGGACGGCACGGATATGCTCGCCCGGTATCAGGCCTACGAAGTGGCCATCCGGAACGGCTGGATGCAGCTGGATGAGGTCCGCTATGACGAGGGTCGCAACCCGCTGGGCCTGAAATTTATTCGCCTTGGTCTGGATACGGTCATTTACGATCCGGAATCCAGAATGATCTATACGCCCAACACCAAGGAATGGGCATCAATCGACCAGAAAGGAGGAGGTGAGCCGATTGCAGGTAGAGATCCGAGCGGATAAGAAAAGCATGACTGTTGGCGGCTATGTCAATGTGGTGGGCCGCGATTCCCGTGTGCTGCACGATAAAACGGGGCCGTATGTTGAACAGATCATGCCCGGGGCATTCAAGAAAGCTCTGGCCGCAGACAGCAAGGTAGGACTGCGCTTCAACCACAAGAAGATCCTCGACAGCGAAGACTTGGAGCTCCGGGAGGATAACATCGGGCTGAGGGCCCACGCTGTCGTAACTGACAGCGAGGTCATTGCCGCCGCCGAGCAGAAAAAACTGCGAGGCTGGTCTTTCGGTTTTGTGAAGCAGAAGGATCATTGGAAAACCGATGAAGAAGGTACCCGCCGCCGCTTCGTGGACGAACTGGAACTGAGGGAAGTCTCCATCCTGGATAAGACGCCGGCCTACATTGCCACCAGCATTGAGACCCGCGACGATGATGAGATCCTTGTCGAGTTCCGCGCCGATCAGCCGCTGGAGGACGGCGTGGATTACATCCGTCAGACCGAAAGCACCACAGAAACCAAAACCACTACCCTGACGCCTGGGGATGAGAGCGTTATGTTCTGCGCCCAGAAGACCGTAGAAATCTACAAAATGAGAAGGAGAATGTGATTATGCCTTTCAACCTGAAAAAGCTGACCGAACGCCGTGTCGAGCTGATGACTCAGCTGGAAAACATGGTGAAGAACTGCGAGACCGAAACCCGCGCCTTCAATGAGGAGGAGCAGACCCGGTACAACGAAATCCTGGCCGAGGTTCGTTCCATTGACACCACTCTGGACGCTGCTGACCAGGGCGCCGCTCTGCAGCAGATGGAACGCCGCGCCGCCGGCGGCCAGGAGGAGCCCCGTTCCCAGGAGGAGCTGGAAACCCGCGCCTTTGAGTGCTATATCCGCGGTATCGCCCCCGATGTGGAGACCCGTGCGGCAACCAACATGACCGTCGGGGACAATGGCGCAGTCATTCCTACCTCCATCGCCAACAAGATCATCGAGATGGTCAAGGAGATCTCTCCCCTGTACCACCTCTCTACCCATTACGACGTGGGCGGCACCCTGACCATTCCCAGCTATGACGAATCCACCCAGAAGATCACGATGGCTTAAGCCACCGAGTTCACGGCGCTGACTTCCAGCTCTGGCAAGTTCACCAGCATCTCTCTGGGCGGTTTCCTGGCCGGTGCTCTGACCAAGATCTCCATGTCCCTGATCAACAACAGCAAGTTCGACATCGTGTCCTATGTCATCCGCAAGATGGCCGAGGCTGTGTCCGAGTGGCTTGAGAACGAGCTGATCAACGGTACGGACGGCAAGATCGAGGGCGTGTCCAAGGTCACTGCCGCCGTGACGGCCGCTGCTGCTACCGCCATTACCGCCGACGAACTGATCGACCTGCAGGAGAGCATCCCCGACAAGCTGCAGCCCGGCTGCATCTGGGTGATGAGCCGCGCGACACGCACCGCCATCCGCAAGCTGAAGGATGGCGAGGGCAACTACCTGCTGAACAAGGACGCTACTGCCAAATGGGGCTACAGCCTGTTCGGCCACGATGTGTATGTCTCTCAGAGCATGCCGGACATGGCCGCGGGGAAGCGCGCGGTGCTGTACCTTGACCCCACCGGCCTTGCCGTGAAGGTTGCCGAAAACCCCAGCGTGCAGGTTCTGCGCGAAAAGTTCGCCGATGAGCACGCTGTGGGTGTGATCTGCTGGATGGAGGTTGACTCCAAGGTGGAGAACAAGCAGAAGATTGCCGTGCTGGATATGAAGGCAGCCGTGTCTCCCGGCGGTTAAGGAGGAAGCGGCCATGAAGGTAAAAGCAACTACGAATTTTGCCGGTGAGATCTGCATGGCGAGGGGTGATGTCCGCGACGTTCCGGAGAGCGTCGCGGCTCCCCTCTTGGAGTGCGGCTATCTGGAAGCTCTGGAGCCTGTTCAGACTTCAGGGCAGAAGGATGAGCACGATTCCGAGGCGGAAACCACGCAGGAGCCGGAAACGGAGACGAAGAAAACTAAGCGGGCCAAGGCCAAAACGGAGGGCTGATGTATGAGACCTTGTGATTTGATGGCTGTGGACATTGCTTTGTTCTCCAGAAAGATCCTCAACACGGCCGAGTTTGACGAGCTCTCTGTTCTGGAGCAGCAGGAATGCGAGGATGCGCTCGCTGCTGCGAAAGCGGCAGCAGCCGCTTATACCGGACTCGACATCGAGGCCACAGAGCAGGAAGATCTCGCTTATGCGGTGAAGGTCCTGGCGGCAGAAATGATCGACAACCACCAGATCACAACGCAGTACACCGGCAAAAATCCGGTTGCCATGCAAATCATGGATCTGCACAGCACCAACCTGCTGCCCAGCGTAGAGGAGTGATCGGATGCAGGACCACCTTTCTTCCGCTCTGCGGGATAAAATCGAGATCCTGACGCTGATTCAGGATGATGAGACCGGTAATATGGCCTGGGCACCCAGCCGAAAGCGCTGGGGCTCAGTTGAGATCGACCGGCAGAGGAACCTTTTTTCCATCGCGGGCGTCGGTTCCCAGGGGGCGACGATCATAATCCGACCGGATCCGCTGCTGACGCTGCACCAGGCCATCCGATGGAACGGTGAGTTCCTGCATCTAACGTCTATCACGCTGGCTCCGGAACGGGACCGGCAGGAGATCAAAGCAGCCATCTGCCATCCGGTGACTCTGACGGCAAAGCCGCAGGCCCGGACCGGCAGGGACACGATGAATCGACCGACTGTGGTGCAGCAGGCAACATTCTCCTTCCCAGGAATCCTGACAGAACGGTATTTCAACAGCGAAGAGGACGAAGTCTTCCGCAGGAGCACTCTGGAACGTGTCCTCGTGGCCCCCAAAGCCGTTGTGCTGCGTGTCGGAGACCTTGTTCAGCTGGGAGATACCGCACCGTACACCGTCCTACAGCGCATGGATCTGGAATTCTACAAGAATGAATACGTGCTTGAACGCCGGGAGGATGTCTGATGCAGTCTCTGGAAATAGACGGTCTGAAGGAAGTCATCCAGACGCTGGAAACCACGCCGGAAGTCATCCGGCAGGCTCGGGCAGAGTTCTTTGATGAGGCTGGCGAGGTGCTGCTGGAAGCCGTTCAGCGGCACATCGGTGGTAGCGGCCGTGTTGCCGGCGTACAGGAGTCACACGTTGGTAGCGGGAAAGGCTATGTGGCCGTCCGGCCTATGGCAAAGACTAATCTGGATGGCTACGCAGCGGGTTATATTACCAATGCGCTGGAAAACGGCCATGCTGTAAGACCTGCCTCCGGAAAAGCCAAAAAGAAACGGCAATCCCGGGCAAAGGCGAACCGTGTCCAGGGTAAATATATGTACCGCAACACCGGCCAGCAGGAAGCGAAACGTGCCGCCGAAGAGGGTGCTCGTATCATCGAGGCCAAGATACTTGCCCACATGGAGGGAAGAAGCGTATGACCAAAACCGAGATCCTGGACGCCATCAATCTGCTGTTGGTGTCTAAATGGCCTGACCGCACGGTTTATGTGGACGTATGCCCATTAGACTTCAACCGCCCTTCCTTCTGGCTTACGGTGGAGAAATACGATCTGACTGACGGCAATCGCTTTCTGATCCGTCATGACCTGCAGATCCGCCTGACGCTTTATGATGAGCTGGACGAGCACTACGATGCGTCCTGGTACCGGCTTTCCCAGGAGACGGACGCAGTCACGGAGCTGCTCATTCGGGGCTGGATGGTAGGCCACCGGCATCTGAAGCCGCTTTTGAAGGTGCTGCCCCGGGACCCAGACCGGGCGTATGTGCAAATCAATCTGTCCTGGATGGACAACCGCCCCGGGCTCGATACCGGAGCATCCACCCCCGCCGCAGACGCTTATTCCGTCACGGTTCGGGGAGACATCAACTGAGAGGAGCGATACAATGGGACTTCCCGAACTTACTTTTTCTCTGAAAAAGGCTGCTGACAATGTGGCCACGCGCGTGTCCTCCGGCATCGTTGCCATGATTCTGCGTGATGCCAAGGCCAACGGCCTTCATACCATCAACCGCGAAAGCGACATCCCCAGCGAGCTGGGTGCTGCCAACATTGCCGCCATCAAGCGCGCGATGCTGGGCTACATTACCAAGCCGACCACGCTCTATGTTAGCGTGATCGGTGCAGATGCCGACATCAAAACTGGCTTTCAGGCTCTGGCCGTTCACAGTTACGATTATCTGGTCGGCCCCGTGGACATTGCCTCTGCTGACGCGACCGCTCTGGCCGCACAGGTCAAGGCGCAGCGGACAAAGCGCTATGTGGGCAAGGTGATCCTTCCTAACGTGGCCGCCGATGATGAAGGCGTGATCAACTTTGTTTCGAGCGGCATCAAGGTCGGCGAGGGGACATTCACGGCCGCCCAGTACGCCGGCCGCATCGCCGGCGTTCTGGCAGGCACGCCTGCTTATTGCAGCGCCACCTATGCGGCTCTGCCGGAGGTGACCGGTGTGGATACGTTGGCAGATCCCGACAGTGCTGTGGACGCCGGCAAACTGTTTCTGATCGACGATGGCCGACAGGTGAAGCTGAGCCGTGCGGTAACGAGTAAGACCACTCTGGCCGAGGATGATCCTGACATGCTGAAGAAGATTAAGCTCGTGGCTGCGCTGGATCTGATCCGCTATTATGCCATCACCACCGTTGAGGACGAATATCTGGGCAAGTGCGCCAACACCTATGACAACAAGTGCATCCTGCTGGTGGCCTTCTCTGACTTCTTCGCCTCTCTGGAGGCGCAAAACGTCATCCAGGAGGGCAGCTCCGGCGCTGAGCTGGACGCCGATGCGATCCGCACTTATCTGCTGGGGATCGCAGAAGAGGCCGGAGACACCGAGGAAATTGCTCGCATCAAAGCTCTGACCGACGAAGCCCTCCGAAAGGAGGATACCGGCAGCCACGTATTCCTCTATCTGTACGGCCATGTGCTGGATGCGATGGAGGACTTCCATATCACGCTGGAAGCACAGTAAGGAGGGAGAACGATGTCTGATATTCTGAATGCTGCGGAAGTACGCAGCGGTACCTGGGGTGAGCTCTGGCTGGACGGCGAGCAGGTTGCCGAGTGCTACGGCTGCCAGATCAAGGTCAACAAGACCAAGGATGACGTGACACGCTGCCGCACGCTGGTGGCCGGCAAGAAGATGACCGCCGTGTCCATCACCGGCACCATTCGCATCTATAACGCAACCAGCCGTCTGATCAAGCTGGAAGCGGAGGCCCTGAAGCAGGGCAAGGATCTGCGCCACACCATCATCAGCAACCTGGATGATCCTGACAATGCCGATAACCAGCGCATTGCCGTCAAGGGTGTTTCCTTCGATGACCTGACGCTGGCTGACTGGCAGGCCGCCCAGCTGGGCCAGATCGAAGCACCCTTCACCGCCGAGGATTATACCGTGATGGATTCCTGAAAAAGCGGCCTCGTCCTCAGAGATGAGGGCGGGGCCGTTCTCAATTATGGAGGTTACACTATGGCAACTGAGATGACAAAGACCGCCGCACAGCCTTCCGTGCTGGATCTGCTGCTGAGCGGCGATATCCCCAACGTGGAAAAGGAACTTCCCACCGCCGCCTACAAGATCGACCGACTGAGCGATCTTGCCGGGCACGATGTGGTGTTCAAGTTGAAGGCGCTGCCTTACGGTAAGGTGCACGACATTGAACGGTTTACCCAGGATACGGAGGTCCATATCCTGTTGGCTGGCTGCGTGGAGCCCAATCTGAAGGACGAGCGGCTGCTGGAGAAGTTCGGCGGCGCCACGCCGGCAGATGCGGTCAAGAAGATGCTGTTGGCCGGTGAGATCACCGATCTTGCCCAGGTCATCGAACGGTTGAGCGGATACCGCCGCCTGACCATCACCGAAGTAAAAAACGTCTGACGGACGGCAGCGACCCGGAATTAGGCTTGCTATACTACCTGTTTTCTGCTCACCATTGGGGCCTCGGAGATCTTCGGGCACTCTGGGAAGGCGGCACAGGTTGGCATGACCTGATCCTGGCGATGTCGTCCTATGAGGCAAATCAGCGCCGGCCACAGCCTGTTGGCAAGAAACAGCACACGGTGCGGTCTACGAAGCGGAAGAAAAAATAAAACCGCTTCCCGAAGGAAGCGGTATAAATTCGGTTTACAGCCAAGAAATCGCCCCTGCCAACATCAGGAGCAACGAGGGACACAGGCAACCCATGCACAACCAGAAGTTCCGATCCAGCTGGCGAGAGGGCCTGACGCCGTCGATATATTCAAATTTATGCTCGGAAAACCAGCGGATACCAAAAACGCACCCGGGGATAAAAAGAAGTAAACCAAACACGAGCATACAATTCACCTCGTTTTCATTATAGCAAAAGCCTCAAAAATGTCAAGAAAGGGGGAGGAAATATGCCTGAGACATCTATTGTTGTCAAGTCTACGGATCGTTATTCGGATGCGATCAAGAAAATGTCCAGCGTGACGAAGTCCTTCAGCAAGGACGTAGACAAGTTGGAGGATACGCTGTATGCGCTGAATAAAAATAAGATCACCATGAAGATGGATCTCAGCAAAGCCAAATCAGAGCTGAAGGCTGCCGAGAAACAGTTCGATCTGACGCACTCGGCTGCAGATGGCCTGAAGCTGGAACTGGCGCAGGCCAACTACGACAACATGGTTCGCAATCTGAAAGCCGTGACCAGCGCGGCTAGGGAGACAGAAAAGGCCATCTCCAAGGCCGAAAACTCTGCAGACAGCGGTGGCGGGGGCACGAGCTTCGGCAAAAGCGTGATCAATGCTCTCGCAGTCAGCGGCATAGGCGACGCCGCCAAGCAGATCCTGTCCCAGGGGGCAAATGCTATTGCAGGAAGTGCCCTCGGCGATGATGGGGGCTCCATGTTTTCCAGCGCGCTGTCTACGGCTGCGACAGGTGCTTCTGCCGGCTTCATGGTTGGTGGGCCGGCCGGAGCGGCGATCGGTGCGGCTATCGGGACGGGCGTTGGTCTGGTATCTGGCGGGATCCAGATTTTTGAAAAGCGCGACGATGCTTACAAAGACTGGTACGCAGGGCTGTACGAAAATGCTGGCGCAACTACCGATACAGGCCTTTCCTCCGGCAGCACGATCGCAGGCTCCCGTGAGCAGACGCAGATGGCCTTCGCTCAGAAGCTGGGTGGTGACGAGGCCGCAAACGCCTATCTGGACCGTGTCAAAGCCATGGCAACGTCCACCAACTATTCTTACGACGAGATCACAGGGTATTCCAAGCTTCTGCTGAATACCTACGACGCGGAGAAAACGCTGGGTGTGCTCCAGACGCTGTCGGATGCCTCTGCCGGCCTGAATCTGGGTTCCTCTGACGTCAAGATGTTCATCTCCGGCCTGAGCCGCATGCGAACCTCGGGAAAGGCAACGACGGAGTATCTGAATTACTTCTCCGAGCGCGGCGTAGACGTCTATCAGGCTCTGGCCAATTCCACGGGCAAGGATAAGTCAAAGATCCCCGAGATGGTGACCAAGGGAAAGATCAGCGGCGCAGATGCCGCTGAGGCTATCCTGACATACATCAACGAGACCTATGGCGGCCTGTCGGATAAGCTGGCCACCAGCTATGACGCCTTGACGGATAACCTGAGCGACGTCCAGGCCGACATCGATTCGGCTATGGGCGAGGGCTACAACGAAGAGAGGTCAAAGAGCATAGCTGCCCAGATCGAGAGCTATGGCGGCGAGCTGGGTGATGCTCTTCAGGAGGCCAATAAGGCAATCGGCGCAGGCCGAGCCGCTTTGGAAAACCTTGCGGATCAATATACCGAGGAAGCTCTTTCAGCGGTGCTCACTGGCAAGGAAACCGCGCTGGATTGGAGCGACGGTAACGCAGAACGCCTTCAGGAGCTGGCCGGGCTGTACCAGCAGGCTATGGAAGACTATAACAACGGGAACACGCAGGCGGGCACGCTGGTGGAGACCTATCTGGAGGAAGCACGCGCCTTGGCTGAGGCGCAGTATGATTCCAGCGAGGCAGTCCGCGCCCAGACCGACGCAGAAAACGACATGATTACTGCGATTCGGGAGAACACCGCAGCACTGGGCGGCTGGAAAGCGCAGTATGACCTGTCGCAGAATCTTACGAAGGGCCGTGCGGCAACATGGACGGCCACCACACAGACCACGGGCACGTCTTCGGGTACAAATACGATGATTGCCAATGGCTACGGTTACGCCAATGTTGTCCCGCGCAATGCCATCGGCTACGCTGTGGGCATTGACTATGTACCCTATGACAATTTCCCTGCGCTGCTCCACCAGGGCGAGCAGGTGCTGACTGCCGAGGAGGCGCGAAGCGGGAATGGCGGCTCCGGCGGCGTGCAGATCATTATGAATGGCGTGACCATCCGGGAGGACGCCGACATTGACCGCGTGGCTGCGGCACTGCTCCAGAAGATGGAGCTGGCCGGAATGAGGGGGTGAGCCGGTGCAGATCTGTTTTATTCGTGACAGCGTCTCTCTGGTCATGCCGGTAACGCCGGACACCTACCAATGGACGGTGGGCAAACGCATCGAGACCATCAACATCAATGCGCTGGGGGACGTCTATCGCCCCGGCGGCATGACGCGATTCTCCGGCAACCTGGACTTCCTACTCCCGGCGCAGGATTATCCGTGGATGGAGGCGGGCTCCCACGCAGAGCCTCAGTATTATCTGGACTACCTCAACGCCTGGGCTGCCGACGGGAAGGTCATCCGTATGGTGATCACCGGGACAGAGATCAACACCCTGATCTACATCGAGGACGTCACGCAGAGCGAGAAAGATGGTACTGGTGACCGCTATGTTACCGTGGCTATCCGTGAATACTGCGACCTGGAGGCAAAGGAAGTGGCCGCGGCTGGCGGCACCCAGAACAACGGTCGGGCAAACGATGCCTCCTCCTCCAGAAAAACGCAGTCATATACAATCGTCTCCGGAGACACCCTCTCGGTGATCTGCCGCCGGTATTACGGCAAATCTTCCGCAAAGTACTACAACGCTCTGGCCAAATATAACGGGATCAAAAATCCACATCTGATCTATCCCGGTGTGACGATACAGGTTCCGTCCGAGACGGTTTTGCTGGGGGGATCCGCATGATGATCTATCTGACCAAATCCAAGTCCGGTACCCGGGACATCACGGATATCCTGACGTATTGGACATGGTCGGGCGATAAGTCTACCATCAGCCGACAGCTGACCGGCGAGGTAGCTTACATCGAAAACAGCCAGCTTCCGGTACCGGAGATCGGTGACCTGGTCACGATGACCGACGGTGGCGAGAAGAAGTTTGTAGGCATTGTGCTGCAGAGAAGCCTCGGCTCGGAAGACAGTACCATGGCCTTCACCGCCTTTGACTACGGCTATTATCTGCAGCGCAATGACGGCACCTACAAATTCACCGGCGCAACGCCGGAGGAGATGACTCGTTTGGCCTGCGCCGACCGAGGGATCCCCATTGCGCAGATGCCACACACAGGCATTCCGCTCCGGAGAAAATTTACCGGCGTGAAGCTGAACCAGCTGATCACCACCGCATGGACACTGGCCAGCGAGAAGAACGGGAAGGTCTATGCGATCCGTTATACCCCTGCCGGCCTGCTGGTGAAGGAGCGCACCGTCAGCACGTCCAGTCTGGTCCTGAAGGCTGCATCCAACCTGATGAACGCCACCACGAAGGAAGATGCGACCCAAATGGTCAACAGCGTGGCCATCTACGACCAGAACGGTAACTTTCTGCGGAGAATGGGTGACAGCGAGGCACAGAAGCTCTGCGGCGTGATGGAGCAGCATGTCACCCAGGGAAATGACGGAGCAGCGAGGGCTGATGCGTCTGCCAAGAAGATCCTTGCAGACGGCAAGCTGCAGAAGACCGTGACGGTCAACGTTCTGGGAGACATGAGCCTGCTGACCGGAGAAACCGTGGTGGTCAGAGAGGGTAAGACCGGGTTGACCGGCATTTTCTGGATCGACGCCGATGTCCACACCTGGAAGAACAAGAATTACTACACGAAGCTGACGCTGAATTGCCGGAATGTGATGGCAACGGCCGACGCAGGAAGTGAGGTCAAATGAGCGACGCCAGAGACCCCTATCTGGGGCTGAATAACCACATCCGGCAGCAGGCCCGGGAGCAGGCACCGACGTATTACGCCATCGGAAAGATCCTCTCCCTGCGGCCGCTGAAGATCCGCGCCGACGGGCTCGACCTTGACAGGGATGACCTGCGTGTGCCGGAGTCAATGTATTCGAATTTCATCCAGGAGAAGCCTGTTGAAGGACGCGGCGTCCGGACGCGGCTTCCTATGAAGGAATTTGTGTGCAAGTGTGCGCTGTCCATCGGCGTGGCCACCCGGCCGGAGGAGTACGTCTACGGTGCGACAATTCTCCAGGTTGATGACGAGGTTCTGCTCATGCGATCCAGCGACGGGCAGACCTACTACCTTCTCGAGAGGATGGTGGAGCTGCCGTGAGCCTGTTCCCTTTGATCTCAGAGCCGGATACCGGGGAACTGACCGGCTCTGACGGCCTTCCGCTCTACCGCGAGGTGGACTGGGACTTCCGGACGAACAAACCCGTCTGGAAAGGTGGAAACCCCGTATACGTGACGGGGGGGCGCGCCGTTCTGGTGTGGGCGTGGAATGCGCTGCACACCATGCGCTTCAACCACGACGTGTTCAGCACCGACTACGGCCTTGACGGAAATACCTTGCTGGGGCAGGCATATTCCGGAGAGGTGCGGGAATCTGAGGCCATCCGCATTGTACGGGAAACGCTGCAGGTCAATCCGTATATCACGAACGTCACGCAGGTAAGCGTGAGCTTCGAGGGCTCAGTCCTGCATCTGAGTTTCAAATTGACAACGATCTATGGGGAGGTGACCATCGATGACTGCGACATCGCCTTATGACGAGCTGACGCCGGAAAGCATCAAAGCGAGCATGCTCTCTGACCTGACGGCCAAAGGAGTTGACGTCAGCATCAGAGAAGGGTCCTACGCAAATACGCTGGTAAGCGTAGCGGCTTATCAGCTGTTCAAGATGTACCAGCAGTTCCCGAGCTTGCTTCACATGGCCTTTCCGGATGAGACCTCCGGCGAGTACATCGATAAAAATGCGGCGCAGATCGGCATGGTTCGCGCCGCCGGCAAGAAAGCCACCGTGGAAATCGCCTTCACGGGGACTGAGGGTACATATATTGCCGCCGGGACGGCGCTCTATGCGCCTGAGAGCGGTTTGCAGTTCCTGACGACCGAGGAGGCCATCATCACGGATGGCTCCGCAACAGCGCCCGCAGAGGCCGCTGAGGTGGGTGCGGATTATAACCTCCCACCCGACAGCATCACGGCCATGTATGTCAACGTTGCCGGCGTTCTCAGCGTGACCAATACCGAGGCAGCGGTCGGCGGCGTAGACGTGGAGAGTGACATCGACTTTTTTGCCCGGTATCATCAACGCCGGACGCTGCCCATCACATCCGGAAATAAGAACCACTATATCACCTGGGCGCTGGAAACTACCGGTGTGGCCTATGCCAACTGCGAACCCCTGTGGAACGGGAACGGGACTGTCCGGGTCATTATTGCCGGAGCGGATCGGGGGCCGGTGGATGAAACGATTCGGCAGAACTGCTATGACCACATCGAGGAGGAACGTCCCATCGGTGCCACGGTCACCGTGGTCAGCGTGGTCACGCGGGAGATCCCGCTGACGGCAACCGTGACGCTACTGGACGGATACACCACGGAGGACGTGAAGAATCAGCTGACGGCGGCGGTGGGTGAACTGCTGGCCAGCCAGACCTTCGGTGAGGAGGTGCGTGTTCCGTTCAGCCGCTTTCTGGCCTGCCTGCTGCAATGCCCCGGCGTGGCAGATTACAGCGCTCTGACGGTGGACGGCGGCATGTCGGCCATCACCATCAATGCGGAAGATGCCGCGGTGGTTGGAACAGTTGCCATCAGCTGAGGGAGGAAAACCACATGAGTACACTACCGAACCGGGAACGGGTACCCGAATACCATTATGCGTCTGAGCAGAGCAAAGCCCTGATCGACATGCTGGAGGACGCCAGTCTCGAGGCCAAGGCCGCGCTGGAGGACGTGATGGCGCAGTTTTTCGTAGACACAGCCACCTGGGGGCTCACCCTCTGGGAGCAACAGGTGGGCATTGAAACCGACAACTCACTGCCGCTGGCGACCCGCCGCGCGGCCATCCGGCAGAAGCTCGTGGCCAGCGGCAATACCACCTCAGAGATGATCCGCGGGCTGGCAGAGGCGCTCACCGGCTATGAGGCGAAGGTAGAGGTCAACGATGACTACAGCTTTTCGCTCAGCTTCTGGGGCGAGAAAAATCAGCTGGCGACCATCGACGTGGCAGAACTGAAGACCGTTGTAGAGCAGATCAAGCCGGCACACCTGCGCTTTGTGATCAGCGGCATCACATGGGCCGATCTGGAAAGCGTAAATATAACCTGGAAGTATTTTGAGGATAACCCGACAACGTGGGCGCAGCTGGAATCCATGTTCTGCATCCATGCAAAAGAGTAAGAGGAGGGAATTTTTATGGGCAGATTTTTCGGAAAACGCTGGAAGATCGACGGCGTGACGGCAGGGCCAATCAGTCGTCACTATCCGGCCAACGGCCGCTATTCGGTGATCTTCGAGCGGGATGACGCCTTTCTGGAGCAGATTGAGAAGATCAACTGGGCCAAGCCCACGATCCAGCGTCTCAGCGAGGACGCCAATGAACAGGGACTGCCGGAGGGTTACGGCTTTAAGGTCGTTGATATCAAGTACGACAACAGCGGCCGTCACTACACGGTGGAGTTGCAGACGGCCAGCCAGTATCTCGGCGATGTGACACAGTATCAGGAACAGATCGCAGAGCTGGAGAGCGCTGCCGCTGAGAAGGACAGCACGATCACGGCGCAGGCCTCCACCATCCAGTCGCAGGAAAGCCAGATTGAGAGCCAGACCGCCACGATTCAGGAGCAGGCAACCACCATTCAGGAGCTGCGTGAAGCCGGCACTGCTGCTGAATTAGAGACCGGTCTGGATGCGGCCTACGAGGAAGGAGTGAACAGCGTTGAGTAAGCAGATCTATTTTGACGCCATGAAGGAAAAGGGCAAGCTGGATGCGACCGACCTTCAGACGCGTTCTGCCGGCATGACCGGAACGGAGCTGTATGCGGAGGATGGCAAGATCCCCAGCTTCGCAGCTGCCGTAGCTCGGAAGAATATGCTGGAGCGCAAGGTGGGCTTTGTCTGCCGATCTACGGCCGGCCGTGTGGTGAAGCTCCTGCAGAACTACGATTCCACCGTCTACCCCCAGGAGCCGGAGGATCTGCCGGCGCAGTGGGGCTTCCAGTGGTCCACGGATCCGAAAAAGGCGCTGCCTTTCATCGCTCTGAGCACGTCTCCTTACGCCAAGGATGACTGCTGCACCCATGACGGCCATGTATGGCGTTCTGGGCAGGATAACAATGTGTGGGCACCCGGCACCGCCGGCGCGAAGTGGAATGACCTCGGCGAGATTGAAGAGGTAATGGAGGCAGGTTGATGACGTTTGAACTGACGCCGCAGACGATCATCACGACCGGAGCTGTTATTACTGCAGCGGTGCTGCTGATCCAGCGCTTTGCAAAGGGTGTGCGCTGGTTCGACCAGCAGGAGAAGCAGACCACAGACATCGCGGCATTGAAGGCAAAGCACGAAGCCGATATGAAAGCCATGAAGCAGATTCTGGCCGAGGATATGCACGGTATCAACGAGGAGCAGACACTTCTTACATATGGCGTCCTGGCCTGCCTGAAGGGCCTGAAGGAGCAGGGGTGCAACGGGCCTGTGTCCGAAGCAATCAATAAGATTGAAAAGTACCTGAACAAAAAAGCACATGGAGACTGAAAGGAGACGTTAACATGGAACTGCATGAAATTCTGATCTACGGTGTGGCGGCGCTGGGCTGCTTCATCCTGGCCATTCTGATCAAGGGCAATCGTCAGGCGGTACTCCAGCTCGCCACAGACCTCATCAACAAGGCTGAGAGCACCATCCAAGGTTCCGGCATGGGCGCGGACAAGAAGGCTCTGGTCATCGCCCAGCTGCAGGCTGCCGGCATCAAGGTTACATCCTGGCTGGATCACCAGATTGATGTGATCGTGGCCACGCTGAACAAGACGGGCGCATGGCTGGCCACGAAGACCCAAGAGGGTATCTCGGGAATGAACCAGGACACGGAGCGTTCCCATGAATAAGCAGCCAATCCTGTATCTCCAGACAGATGGCCGCTGGAAGGCCGAACCCTACCGTGTACCTGGTGAGAATTCTACAATCGGCAGCTCCGGCTGTGGCCCCACCGCCGCGGCCATGCTGATTGAGACGCTCACGGGCAAAACCTTCACGCCGGCGGATGCCTGCAAGTGGTCTATTGAGCACGGCTACAAGGCTCTGAAGCAGGGAACCTATTACTCCTACTTCAAGCCCCAGTTTGAGGCATTCGGCATCAAATGCGATATGCTGAACTGGACAAATACCTACGGAAAGCCGGATCACACCAACCATGCGAAGGCGTTGGCCATGCTGCAGGCGGGCTATTACCTCATCGCTCTGATGAACAAGGGACTGTGGACTTCCAGCGGGCATTTCGTGGTGGTGTGGTGGGCAGACAACAAGATCCACATCAATGATCCGGCCAGCACCAGGAAGGTCAGGACTGAGGGCGATCCGGGGACTTTCCGGAGTCAGGTCAAATATTATTGGTGGGTGGATGCCCGCGCATATAACCAGCAGAAGGAGGCTGAGGAGGACGTGACGCACGAAGAATGGATGCAGCATTGGTATGAGCTTCGCAAGAGCCTGCAGGACAACGACAGCAGCGCATACAGCGAGGAGGCCCGGAAGTGGGCGCAGGAGGTCGGCCTGATCACCGGCAACGGCACAGAGATTGACGGCGAGCCGAACTGTATGTGGGAGGACGTCCTGACCCGTGAGCAGTTTGCCACGGTGCTCTATCGCTTTGCGAAGATTATCGGCAAGGCATGACCATCAAGGTAACGAAAGAAAAAAAGCCGGAATACTCCAAGCGGCTGGTGTCTGACATCCGGTCGCTGCTGTGGGTGGTCACCGTGGGCGGTCTGCTGCTGGCTGCCTACTGCATCCACAAGGGCTACACCGGCTCCCTCCCCTGGCTGTCTGCCATGGTGGGCCTACCCTGGACAGCGCACGGCGTTGTGTGCTCGTTCTATCTGAATATGGCCAAGTCGGACCACCGCGCCGGCGGCGTGACCTTCGAGAGCGCAAAGGCAGCCAACTTCGAGCAGCCGGCCGAAAGTGAAAACAGCCCGGGTATTTGATGGCTCAGGCCCAGCGTCCACATCGGGGAAAAACGGTGTGGACGCTGGGGTTTGCTTGGGGTTTATTTGGGGTTTATTTCAACCGAAACCGGCCCAAATTGGCGAAATGCCACGAAACACAAAAACCCCGGAAGCCTTACGGCACAGCACTTTGCGGGTATTCACGGAAATTGGCGAAACAAAACTATCATAATTCGTAATCAGCAGGTCATGTGTTCGAGTCACACCACCAGCTCCAAAAAGCATCGAAAACTTCGGTTTTCGATGCTTTTTTGTTGCAA
>OGCQ01000309.1_pt1 | contig 85828 bp, 73 predicted proteins | sample 1570161 | NCBI WGS metagenome assembly OGCQ01 (sample SAMEA4384402, study PRJEB24528) | human gut metagenome | reverse complement strand
GCTGCAAAAGCTTCGTTTTTCATTTCATCCTGCGGCTTTTCAGTTGCAGATTCGTACTGTTTTTTAATACCGGAGTTTTCCTCTGCAAAATAGCAGTTGGTTATTTCGCTTCTCTTGGTCGCAGACGACTGCTCTGCAAAGGCATACTGAAAGGGTGATGAGCCTGTTACGCTGCCGGTTGCAAAGCAGTTTGTAATGGAACCATAGTAATCTTGGTCAGAGGCATCGGTACCTACAAAAGAGGCCATAGCAGCTGCAGCCTGTGATACATTGCCGCTCGCATAGCAGTTTTTGATATTCAGTCCCCAAAGGCCGCCGGCAAAGCCGCCTGTGTATGCGCCGCCGGTAACATTGCCCGTGGCGTAACAATTTCGTATAACCGTTTCTGCATCTGTTTTGCCGTTTCCTTTGCCGATAAATCCGCCGACATCCGCACCGCCACGGGGATCCGCCTTCACATTTACCGTCACATCGGATCTGCTGTATGTGATTTTCGCTGCTTTTCCCAATTCACCAATCAGTCCGCCGATAGACCCCTTACCGGTATTTTCCGTAATGCTGCCGGATACACTGCACTCGTTGATGAGCTGCGTTCCATCCAGTGCACCTACAAGCCCGCCGATCCAGTATGCACCAGCAATACCGCCGTCCTGTGCGTTCATATCCATAGTCAAACCTGTCACATGACAGTTTTCAATGGATCCGGCCGAATAACCAACCAGACCGCCGGCAGGGCCGATAACATATCCCGAAGTAATCTTTGCTACACCGTGGATAGAAACAGTATCCAGATTCAAGTTGCTGATTTTTCCCTCTGTTGCGCCAAACAACCCAAATACATCCGATTCAAACGGTGTGGTCTCAGACCCAATGGAAACCTTAGAGATGGTATATCCGTTACCGTCAAAATTACCGGCAAAGATGCGATAATTCGAACCCCCCAACAGTGCATCAGAAAAAGAATTTGCAATCGGTGTCCAAGGCAGCCCGTTCAGGTCTATGTTGGCCGTCAATACAAAATTCTTCCCCGTGTAGGTTTCTCCACTATTCACAGAGCTTGCAAGATATGCAAGCTGTGCTCCGTTAGCGATCTGATAAGGATCCTCTGCGGTACCTGTTCCACCTGCGAACGCTGCCGCTGTGCTGCCGTCCCATGCGCCGTCCGACGCCAGCGCCGCCGTGGGCAGCAGCGTAAAACATAATGCCAGAATAAGAAGCAGACTTCCGATGCGTTTTTTCATGGTGTATCCTCCTCGTATGATGGTCAAAATTTTGTTCATGTCCGCCTGACCACAGCGGGTAAAGTCCACAGGTTACAGAGTGGTATCATCCCGTGGGTACCCACGGGATGAGGGGCGCGCCCCTCATCATAAGTTTTTCGCTTCATACTAATTCATAATAATTATATCCGCATTTTTGTAAAATGTAAATCGTTCTAATGTATAAGGCCGCACTTTTTTTGAATATACTACTACTCTTTCGTCGGCAAGCTCGATTTGCCAGCATAGGGGCACAAAAGAAAATGTTCCAGCCAGAGCAAAATACGCCCTGACTGGAACGAGAAAAAATTTTACACAGATTGTGCTTCCTTATCACACATGAGCACTATCGCCGGGTGCTGCGCCATCTGCACGAGAAGACGCTCTCTGCGTCTGATCTGAGCCGCATTCAGAACGCATTGACCTTCCTGTCGCCGCTCTGCCGGGACACCCGCGAAGCCCACAAGGACATGATGGGTGTGACATTAAAAACCGATGCTCTGCTGAGAGCCAACCGATAAGCGACCACCCGCTGCACTGGCAGCGGGTGCTTTGCTTTCTCGCGTCCCAGCATCGCCAATACGCCGTGTTTTCGTCCTGGAGTGGGATGGGGCTTGCCTGCGGTTTTAACGTCTGAAGCGTCGCACAGTCGGCTAACGCGCTGGCATCTGTGCTTGGAGTGTGTATTCGGCAAGACCACCAAAAACGTCGGTCGAAATTCTACATTTTGCCGAGAGCGAAAACGAGCCGCTTTCCCGAAAAATCCTCGGAAAAGCGGCTCAAAATGCCTTGGGTAAAGGTTCAAGTCCATTGATTTTGCCAAAACCCTTTTTGATATCTTTTTTTCCGACTTCAAAAATTGGGCGCAAAAAAGCCCGGAAGTCGTTGAAACTTCTGGGCTTTTCGCGCTGATATCTTTTTTGGTTCAGCTTGATGGAGCAGGGTACGGGAGTCGAACCCGCCTCCGCGGCTTGGGAAGCCGCTGTACTACCGATGTACGAACCCTGCCTGTTTGATGCGCTGATATCATAGCATCTTTTCTTCAAAAATGCAACCGTTTTCTGGCGAAATCTGAAAACCGGTGTTCCGGTGCAGGGTTCTATGTGTTTTTCGAAAGCTCCGGGCTTAATATCCGGACGGGTTCCGGGTCTGCCAGCGCCAGCTGTCGCGGCACATATCGGCAAGCGTTTTCTTTGCCTCCCAGCCAAGGATCTGCTTCGCCTTAGCGGGATCTGCGTAGACCGTCGCCAGATCGCCTGCACGGCGCGGGCCGATGACGTAGGGGACGGGAACATTGTTGACCTCGGAGAAGGTGTGCACCATTTCCAGCACGCTGACGCCGCGGCCGGTGCCGAGGTTGAAGACCTCGCAGCCGGTGTGCGCCTGCGCATAGCGGATCGCGCACAGATGGCCCTCGGCCAGATCGACGACGTGGATATAATCGCGCACGCCGGTGCCGTCCGGGGTGTCGTAGTCGTCGCCGAAGACGGTCAGCCTTTCGCGGCGGCCGATGGCGACCTGCGTGATGTAGGGCATCAGATTGTTGGGAATGCCGTTCGGGTTTTCTCCGATCAGGCCGGATTCGTGCGCGCCGATGGGGTTAAAGTAGCGGAGCAGCACAACGGAAAGCGCCAGATCGGCCCTGCAGGCACCCTTCAGGATCTCCTCGATCATGAACTTCGTCCAGCCGTAGGGATTGGAGCAGCCGCCGGTCTGCGCCGTCTCATACAGTGGCGCAGGCTGGTCGCCGTAGACCGTGGCCGAGGACGAGAAGACGAACTGATGGCAGTTATGCTCACGCATGACCTCCAGAACGGTCAGCGTGGAATCCAGATTGTTGCGGTAATAGAGCAGCGGCTTTTCGACGGATTCGCCGACGGCCTTGAGTCCGGCAAAGTGGATGACGCCGGTGATGTCGTAGTCAGAAAAAAGCCTGTCCATCGCGGCCCTGTCGCAGCAGTCTGCCTCGACAAAGACCGGGCGCTTGCCGGTGATGCGCTCGATGCGGTCAATGACCTTCGGAGAACTGTTGTACAGATTATCAACAATGACGATATCCTGTCCCGCGTTCAGCAGGGAAACGGCGGTGTGGCTGCCGATGAACCCGGCGCCGCCAGTCAAAAGAATGGACATATGAAGCCCTCCTGTATCCGAAATTTCAGTGGCAGTATAGCACGCGGCGGAAAAAAGTGCAAGGCAAAAGCGCAGATTCCGTGCAGAAACAGACAATATGATAAATTGTAAGCAAAATATGATAAATGCGCGCGGAGGCCATCCGCAGCGATTCCGGCGAAAAACGCAAAATGCCCCTTCCAAATGGGGAAAAGTTTTGGTATAATAACTAATACCCTATAAAAGAAGGGATGAGGATATGGCGAAGCTGTACTTTAAATACGGCGCAATGGGCTCGAGCAAAACGGCGACGGCGCTCATTACCAAATATAATTACGAAGAGCGCGGGATGCGCGTCTGGCTCATCAAGCCTGCCGCCGACCGGCGCGACGGAGAATTCACGCTGCGTTCGCGCATCGGCCTGACGGCGCAGTGCGAGGCGATCGGCCCGGAGTGCGACCTGCGCGAACAATACGCCGCGCACGGCAGGGCGGACGTGATCATTGTCGATGAATGTCAGTTCCTGACCGGGCAGCAGATCGATCAGCTGCGGGAGCTTGTCGACCGTGAGAACCTGCCCGTTCTGTGCTTCGGCCTGCGGACGGATTTCCAGACGAAGCTCTTCCCCGGCAGCCGGAGGCTGTTTGAGCTGGCCGACTCCATTACCGAGATCAAAACCATCTGCGACTGCGGCCGCAAGGCGACCACGAACGCCCGCATCAGCCCCGACGGCTATGTCGTCACCGAGGGCGATCAGGTCTTCCTGGGCGGCAACGACAGTTATATCGCCATGTGCCATAAATGCTATCAGGACTATATCAACGAACACAGAAAGGTGGAACTTCTCCATGGAACTGAACGAGATCCTCAGTAAAGTCGATCACACCCTCCTCGCCCAGACGGCGACCTGGGCCGAGATCAAGGCCATCTGCGACGACGGCATGAAGTATCATACCGCGTCCGTCTGCATCCCCGCTTCCTATGTGAAGCAGGCGAAGGACTACGTCGGGGACAAGCTGCCCATCTGCACCGTCATCGGCTTCCCGAACGGCTACGACACGACGAAGGCCAAGTGCCTCGAAGCGCTCGACGCGGTCCAGAACGGCGCGGACGAGGTCGACATGGTCATCAACATCGGCTGGGTCAAGGACCAGCGCTGGGACGATCTGCTCGAAGAGATCAAGGCCGTCAAGCAGCACTGCGAGGGCAAGCTCCTGAAGGTCATCATCGAGACGTGCCTGCTGACGGACGACGAGAAGATCAAGATGTGCGAAATCGTCTCCGATTCCGGTGCGGACTACATCAAGACCTCCACCGGCTTCTCCACCGGCGGCGCGACGTTCCATGACGTGGAGCTGTTCGCGAAGCACGTAAAGCCCGGCGTGAAGATCAAGGCCGCCGGCGGCATTTCGTCGCTGGAGGACGCGGAAAAGTTCATCGAGCTCGGCGCGTCCCGCCTCGGCACCAGCCGCGTGGTCAAGATCGTCAAGAAGCTGGAGGCGGAGAAGCAGTAACGCACCCAAAGGCGCTCCCGCGCCAGCTATGTAGGGGCCGATGCCCATCTTCGGCGCTAAGAGCCGCGCAAAGCGCGGTTGCGCCTCGAAACTAGCCTGCGGGCATCGCATCGGCCCGCGCAGTACAGACCGTTTTTACGAGAATCTTCGGCGAATTCGTGATTGCCCAACGGGCCGATGTGGGCATCGGCCCCTACAAGACTTCGGTGAATTCGTACTGCTCTGCAAGTTTTGAACGCAAAGCTAATTTGCCGCAGTTATTCTAACGCAACAATTCACAAGTTTGGCGTACCGTAACAAGCGCCCCTTTTCTCCCCCTTCTTTTCCGGCAAGGCGGAAAAGAAGGGGCCGTCGGAGACATGACCAGCTCGCAAATTTGAAAAAAACCGCATATTGCGATTTCCCCCATCATACACATAGAAAGGAACCAATTTTATGGCAAATTATCCGACTCCGCATATCAATGCCAAGCCCGGCGACTTTGGTAAGACTGTTCTCATGCCCGGCGACCCGCTGCGCTCGAAGTTCATTGCGGAAAACTTTCTGGAAAACGCAGTTCTCGTCAATAATGTCCGCGGCATCCACGGCTATACCGGCACGTACCACGGCGTAAAAATTTCCGTCATGGCCTCCGGCATGGGTATGCCGTCCATCGGCATCTATTCCTGGGAGCTGTATACCGTGTTCGGCGTGGAAAACATCTTGCGCATCGGCTCGACCGGCGCGATGCAGGAGAATATCAACCTGCGCGATATCGTCATCGGGCAGGGTGCCTGCACGGATTCGAACTGGGCGGGCCAGTACCATCTGCCCGGCACGTTCGCGCCCATTGCGGATTATCATATGCTTGAAACCTGCGTCGAGACAGCCAAGGAGCTGGGGCTTCCCTATCACGTCGGCAACATCCTGTCCTCCGACCGCTTCTACGGCGACGACGGCGATATGACTGGCGGCTGGATCGGCAATCAGGCGTGGAAGAAGATGGGTGTCATGGCCGTCGAGATGGAGGCTGCGGCCCTCTATATGAACGCGGCCCGCGCAGGCAAGCGTGCGCTTGCCATCTGCACGGTGTCCGACCATCTGCTGCGAAACGAAAACTGCACCGCCGAGGAGCGGCAGAACGGCTTCACGAACATGATGAAGCTGGCGCTTGAGACGGCTGTGAAACTGGAGAAATAAGCAATGAAACGAGTATTTCTGATCGTTCTTGACTCCTGCGGCGTGGGCTATGAGCCCGACGCGGCGGAGTTCGGCGACGTCGGAGCCAATACGCTGCACACGTGCAGCCAGTCTCCGAAGTTCGCCATGCCGAACCTCATTTCCATGGGCCTCGGCAATCTGGACGGCGTGGACTATCTGCCGAAGACAGACCGTCCGCAGGCCGCGCTTGCGAGGCTGCAGGAGCTTTCGCGCGGCAAGGATACGACCATCGGCCATTGGGAGATCGCGGGCCTCGTCTCGCCGCAGCCGCTGCCGACGTTCCCGCACGGCTTCCCCGAAGAGGTCCTGAAGCCGTTTTCCGAGCAGACAGGCCGGGGTGTGCTGTGCAACCTGCCGTATTCCGGCACCGAGGTCATCAAGGACTATGGCCGCGAGCACGTGCAGACCGGTGATCTGATCGTCTACACGTCGGCGGATTCCGTGTTCCAGATCGCAGCGCATGAATCTGTCGTCCCGCCCGAGCAGCTTTATGCATACTGCCGCATCGCACGAAAGCTTCTTGTCGGCAAATACGGCGTGGGCCGCGTCATCGCCCGCCCGTTCGAGGGCGAATGGCCGTACACGCGCACGTCCCGCCGCCACGATTTTTCGCTTGAGCCGCCCGCAAAGACCATGCTTGATGCGATTGTCGAGGCCGGACAGGATATGATCGCAGTCGGCAAGATCCACGATATTTTCGCCGGACGCGGCATGACGGAGTTCACCTACACCTCCGGCAATACTGACGGCCTTGCAAAGACGCTCGAAATCGCGGACCGGGACTTTACCGGCCTGTGCTTCGTGAATCTCGTTGATTTCGATATGCTCTACGGCCACCGCAGGAATCCGGACGGCTACGCACAGGCGCTGCATGAATTTGACACCTGGCTGCCGGAGCTGCTTGCAAAGCTCGGAGACGACGACTGCGTCATCATCACCGCCGATCACGGCTGCGACCCCGGCTATCTCAAGCATACCGACCACACGCGCGAGTATATCCCCATGATCGCGCTCGGCACAAAAGTAAAGCCCGTCAATCTCGGCACGCGCGCAGGCTTCTGCGACATCGCCGCGACCGTGACGGAGCTGCTTGGCGTCCCGTACCAGACGCCGGGGAGGAGCTTTGCTGCGGAGCTGGTTTAAGAGGAAGGAAGGGAGAACGCCCATGACACCGGAAGAGCTTGTCCGTCAGGCGCTTGCCGCGATGAAATTCGCCTATGTGCCGTACTCCGGCTTTACGGTCGGCGCGGCGCTGCTGACAAAGAGCGGGAAGGTCTATCTCGGCTGCAACATTGAAAACGCGGCCTACGGCCCCAGCAACTGCGCGGAGCGCACCGCATTTTTCAAGGCCGTCTCCGAGGGCGAGCGGGAGTTTGCCGCCATCGCCGTCGTCGGCGGCAAGGACGGCGACGCCGCCGATATTTTCCCGCCCTGCGGCGTCTGCCGTCAGGTCATGCAGGAATTCTGCGCGCCCAGCTTCATGATCTACATGGGCCGCAGCGACGGCACCTATGTCGCCGAATCCCTTGGTGCGATGCTGCCGTACGGCTTCACCGCAGACAAGTATATGAAGTAGCTTCCGAAGCTGAAACCAGCGGGAGCACGCACAGAACTCTGTGTGTGCTCCCGCTGAATCTTGAGCCGCGCTTGCAATGGAATGCCGCGCTGCAGATCTGTATACGCTCTTTGGCGCGCCGGGTACGTGCTGCTGCGCCGGAATGGAACAGAAGTATAGAATTTTCCGGAAGAAAAAATGAAAAATTGCGGTATTTTCTAAAAACCGCTTGACAAATCACGCCTCCTGTGCTACTGTGTTAATCACTTAATACAGCAGTACAGGAGGTGACTTCATGTCCTGGCAATTTCAGGCCGATCAACCCATCTACACGCAGCTCGTTGCGCGCCTTCAGCAGCAGATTGTCTCCGGCGGCTATCCGCCCGGCTGCAAGCTCCCATCGGTGCGTGACCTTGCGTCCGACGCCGGTGTCAATCCGAATACCGTGCAGCGCGCCTTTGCAGATCTTGAACGCGCGGGACTGATCTACACGCAGCGCACCGCCGGCAAGTTCGTCACCGAGGATGCAGCCGCCGTCGCCGCTGCGCGCCGCTCGCTCGCCGAGGCGCAGACCCGGCAGTATCTCGCGGCCATGCGCGCGCTTGGCTGCGGAAAGCAGGAAATTCACAATCTATTCGATCAAATGGAGGAACAGGAACATGCCGATCTTTGAATGCCGCGCGCTGGAAAAGCGCTATGGCGCGGCCATGGCGCTCGACCATATCGATCTCGCGCTCGAACCCGGCCGTATCGTTGGCCTGCTTGGGCCAAACGGCAGCGGAAAATCCACCCTGATCAAGCTTGCCATGGGGCTGCTGCAGCCCACCAGCGGAGAAGTGCTGATCGGCGGCCAAGCACCGTCACCGCAGACCAACGCCGTCGTGTCCTATCTGCCGGACCGCATCACGCTCAGCCCCTGGATGAAGACGCGCCAGCTGCTTGATTTCTATGGCGACTTCTTTGCCGATTTTGACCGCGCAGCCGCCGAACGGATGCTCTCGCAGCTCGGTCTGGATCTCAACCAGTCCGTCCGTCAGATGTCCAAGGGCATGAAGGAAAAGGTCCAGCTCGTGCTTACCATGAGCCGCAGAGCGAAGCTCTATCTGCTCGACGAGCCGATCGGCGGCGTCGATCCCGCCACGCGCGATTATATCCTGCATACCATTATTTCAAACTATAACCCCGAGGCTGCCGTCATCATCAGCACACACCTGATCGCCGATGTCGAGCCGGTGCTTGATGATGTCATTTTCCTCGATCATGGACACGTCGCGCTGCACGAGAGCTGCGAGGAGATCCGCGAGACGCGCGGCCAGTCGGTCGACGCCCTGTTCCGGGAGGTATTCAAATGCTGGGAAAACTGATCAAACACGAGTTCCGCGCCACAGGCCGTCTGATGGCGCCGCTGTTCGGCGCGCTCTTGCTGCTGGCTGTCTTTTCCCGCGTCGCAAATCAGATCCTGCAGCAGGTGCCGAATCCCACGCGCGTCCTCTATATTGTCAGCGTTCTGCTCGCCATTGTCTATGTGCTGGCGGGTCTTGGCGTGATGGTCTTCTCCACCGTTCTGATGATCAAGCGCTTCCACCAGAACTTCCTTACCGACGAGGGCTATCTCATGTTCACGCTTCCCGTCGGTGTCCACAGCCTGCTCTGGTCGAAGCTGATTACCGCCGCGCTCTTTTTCCTCTTCACGTTTGCGGCGGAGCTGCTTGCCCTCGCCATCGTGATCTGGCAGGGCGGCGTGTCAACAGAGCTATATAACAACTTTATATCCGGACTGCGCGAGCTGGGCAGCTATTACACCGGTAACGGCATCGCCATTGCGCTGGAGACCTTTGCGATGCTGTTCGTCAGCCTGCTTGTCACCTGCCTGCTGTTCTACGCGCCCATGTCCATCGGCTACAGCTTTGCCAACCATAAGGGGCTTCTTTCCGTCGTGTTCTATTTTGTCATTCAGGCCGTGCAGCAGATCTTCGGCGTCTGCACGCTTGCAGGCCTTGCAGATGACAGCTCCCTCCTGAACCACCTGCTGCAAAATGTCTTTTCAGGCGGCCGCATGGTCGTCGTCAATGGGGTCGTCAGTGAGGCTCCGCACGCCGTCGCCCAGTTTTTCCACGGTACCATGCTCCTGTCCCTGCTCGCAGATCTTGTCCTCGGCGCGATCCTCTATTTTCTCACCTACTTCATGCTCCGCAAACGCCGGAACCTCCAGTAGGCGGCATAACTGGCCTGCGGCCATCTGGCTGCAGGCCGTTTTTTGCGTTCCGGAAAAAAAATTGAAAATTATCCTTGCATTCTGACACATTCTGTGCTACTATATTCGAGCGTTTGAACCAAGGGAAGGGCAGTCTGCCTTTTTACAGAAATCTGATGAGAGAGGTGAAACTCATGAAGGAAGGTATCCATCCCAAGTACGAACAGACTACTATCAGATGCGCGTGTGGTGCAGTTATTGAGACTGGTTCTACCAAAAAGGACATCAAGGTTGAAATTTGCTCCAAGTGTCACCCGTTCTACACCGGCAAGCAGAAGCTTGTTGACACCGGTGGACGTGTCGACCGTTTCAACAAGAAATACGGCCTGAAGTAAGAAGACAGTCCGCACCGCGTATCGGTGCGGGCTTTTTTCATGCTTGTCGCAATTTGTAAGAAACTGACGGAAATGGATTTATGGAAGAACTGAACCGAAAAACGATCGACCGGGCCGTGCTCGTGGGCCTCAACGCGGACTGCTTCACAAAGGAAGAGACTGCGACCGAGACGACGCTGGACGAGCTGGAGGCCCTTCTCAATACCGCAGGCGGCGAATGCGCCGGAAAGGTCCTGCAGAACAAGCACACCCCCGACCCCCGCTCGTTCATCGGCGAGGGCAAGGCCGAGGAGGTCCGCCAGCTGGTTCTGGAAACGGGCGCGAACATGGTCATTTTCGACAATGACCTGACCCCCTCGCAGACGCGGACGCTGGAAGATATTTTAAAAACGACCGTGCTCGACCGCAGTGCGCTCATTCTTGATATCTTCGCCCAGCGCGCCAAAACGCGTGAAGGCAAGCTGCAGGTCGAGCTGGCACAGTATCAGTATTATCTGCCCCGGCTTACGGTCTGGAACGAGGAAATGGGCCGTCTTGGCGGCGGCATCGGCACGAGAGGCCCCGGCGAAACGCAGCTGGAAACCGATAAGCGCTATATCCGTTCACGCATCCAGAAGCTGCGCGAAAATCTCGAGCTCGTGCGCAAGACCCGCACCGAACAGCGGCGCAGGCGGCAGAAAAACGAGCTGCCCGTCGTAGCCCTCGTCGGCTATACGAACGCGGGCAAGTCGACGCTTCTGAACGCGCTCACGGGCTCTGATATCCCGGCGAATAACCGCCTGTTCGACACGCTCGACACCACGACGCGGCAGCTGACCGTCTCCGATACGTGCCAGGCGCTGCTGTCGGACACGGTCGGCTTTATCGCGAAGCTGCCGCACCATCTGGTCGAAGCGTTCCGCGCTACGCTTGAGGAGCTGGAATATGCGGATCTGCTCGTCCACGTCATCGACAGCGCCGACCCGGAGCGTGAGGATCATATCGCGGTCGTGAACCGCCTGATCGCGGAGCTGGCAAAGCCCGGCACTCCCGTTCTGGAATGCTATAACAAGTGTGATCTTGTCCCGGACGACGAAATTCCGCGCGGGAGCGACAAGGTCGCGATCTCGGCGGCGAGCGGCTATGGGCTGGACGCGCTCAGGGAGGCCATCGAGACGCAGCTCGGACGCGGAAAGCACCGCGTAAAGCTGCTCCTTCCGTATCAGCAGGGCGGCATGGTCGCCGCGCTCCACGATACGGCACAGGTGCTCTCCAGCGAGTATGCAGACAACGGAATTCAGATCGACGCAGTGCTGGACGAAACCTTATTCGGCAAACTGCGTCAGTATGTAATAGAGGAAGTATAATGGAACAATTCCTGGTCCCCGCCGGAGAAGGCGCATCGGAATATACGGAAAAGAAATCGCGCTTTCTGGGCCTGATCGTCCCTGTCACGACAGAGGCCGAGGCTAGAGCGCGGCTGGAGGCCGTCAAAAAGCAGGAATACGACGCGCGGCACAACTGCTGGGCCTACATCCTGCACTCCGGTCAGAAGCGTTACAGCGACGACGGCGAGCCGCAGGGCACGGCCGGTCAGCCGATTCTGAACGTGCTCGAACGCGAGGGCGTACAGGACGTGCTGTGCGTCGTGACGCGGTATTTCGGCGGGATTCTTCTGGGTGCGGGCGGCCTTTGCCGCGCGTACACGAAGGCCGCGAAGGACGCGCTGGACGACGCGGGCATCTCCGAACTGCGCCCGTGGAGCGTGCTGCATCTTGCCTGCCCCTATGCGCTTTTTGAGCGTGTAAAGCTGGAGCTGGAAAAGCACAGCGGGCTGCTCCGGGACACGGACTATGGCGCCGAGATCGCCATGACCGTCCTTCTGCCAGAGCCGGAAGAAGCTGCATTTGCCGCTGCTCTGCGGGAACTTTCTGCCGGGAGCCTCCGCCCGGAACGGACGGGAACGGAGCTGCGCGGGCTCAAGGTCCGATAGGCTTTAAAGAAAATTCACGCAAATTCCACAGGGAATTCAAAACTAACAGGTATTCTGACAAGGTAAGGTGGGGTTTTATGAACGTGCGCGAACGGATGGAGCAGGAGGAATACGAGTTTTTGTCCCCGCAGGCGCAGAAGGCCGCCGAAACAAAAGGCCGGCCGGAGCCGGAGGACGACAACGACGTGCGCACCTGCTACCAGCGCGACGCCGACCGCATTCTCCACAGCAAATCCTTCCGCCGTCTGATGCACAAGACGCAGGTGTTTTTATCGCCGGAGGGCGACCATTACCGCACCCGCATGACCCACACGCTGGAGGTCGCGCGCATCGCGCGGACAATCTGCCGCGGACTGCGGCTCAATCAGGATCTGGCGGAGGCCGCGGCCTACGGCCACGATCTGGGCCACACGCCGTTCGGCCACGCGGGAGAAAAGGCGCTGTCCAGTATGCTGGACAAGCCCTTCCGCCACAACGAGCAGTCGCTGCGCGTGGTGGACAAGCTCGAACGCGACGGCGCGGGACTGAACCTGACCTATGAGGTGCGCATGGGCATTCTCGGCCACACGGGAGACTTTATCCCCGAGACGCTCGAGGGCCAGATCGTGCGCACGTCCGACCGCATTGCGTACATTAACCATGATATCGACGACGCCATGCGCGCCGGGATCCTGACCGAGGCCGATATCCCGGCGCAGATCGCGGAAATTCTCGGCCACTCGCATTCGCAGCGGATCAACACGCTGGTCGAGAACATGATCGAAAACACGATGCTGACCGGCACGCTCGGTATGCAGCCGGACGTGGCACAGGCCATGGATCAGCTGCGCACGTTCATGTTTGCCCGCGTCTATACGAATCCCGTCGCCAAGGGTGAGGAATCGAAGGCGAAGGATATGCTGTGCAGGCTGTTTGAGTATTACATGAAAAACCCCGAAAGGCTGCCGCCGGATTTTCTCCCGCAGCTGGACTTTGACGGCATGGAGCGCATCGTCTGCGACTACATTGCCGGCATGACCGACCGCTACGCGGTCTATAAGTATTCGGAGCTGTTTATCCCCGCGACGTGGCAAGTGCGGTGAGTCGCTGCTGCGCGCGATTTTTGCAGGGGCAGATGCCCACACATTCTGAAAGGAGGTCGATCCCGTGGCGTTTCCGCAGCCGTTTCTGGACGCGCTCACCGAGCGCAATCCCATCGACGAGGTCGTGGGGCAGTATGTCAGCCTGACGCGCCGTGGCTCGAACCTCTTTGGGCTCTGCCCGTTCCACTCGGAAAAGACCGCGTCGTTCTCCGTCTCGCCGGACAAGGGGATTTATTACTGCTTCGGCTGCCACGCGGGCGGCGGCGTGATCAACTTCATCATGCAGATCGAGGGGCTGGACTATCCCGACGCGGTGCGGTTTCTTGCAAAGCGCGCGGGGCTGGAGGTCCCGGAGGACGAAAATTACTACTCGCAGTACCAGAAGCAGGAGCGCCTCTGGGCGCTGTGCAAGGACGCGGCGCGGTTCTTCCGCCAGCAGCTGTTCTCCCCCGCCGGAACCGAGGCGCAGGCGTACATACAAAAGCGCGCGCTCAGCATGGAGACGGTCAAGCGCTTCGGCCTCGGCTACAGCCCGAACGCGTGGGCGGAGCTCACGGACGCAATGAAGGAAAAGGGCTATAAGCTCGACGAGCTGGTCGACGCAGGACTCTCCCTGCGGGGCAAAAACGGCGGCGTGTACGACCGCTTCCGCAACCGGCTCATGTTCCCCATCATCGACATCCGGAACAATATCATCGGCTTCGGCGGCCGTGTGATGGACGATTCGACGCCGAAATATCTGAACTCGCCTGAAACAATCATCTTCAACAAGCGCAAAAATTTATTCGCGCTCAATATCGCCCGCAAGAGCAAGCAGGGCCGCATTATTCTGACCGAGGGCTATATGGACGCCATCGCCCTGCACCAGTATGGGTTCGACTGCGCCGTCGCCTCGCTCGGCACGTCTCTGACGGAGGAGCACGCGAATATTCTCGCCAAGTACACCAATCAGGTCATCCTGACCTACGACGGCGACGAGGCCGGGCAGAACGCCACGCGCCGCGCCATCCCCATGCTCGAAAAGACCGGCATTCAGGTGCGTGTCCTGCGGATGCAGGGCGCGAAGGACCCGGATGAGTTTTTGAAAAAATACGGCGCGCAGCGCTTTGAGGTGCTGCTGGACGCCTGCCAGAATCAGGCGGAGTACCGGCTGGACAGCCTCAAGCGCAAATACGACCTGACGCTCGACGATCAGCGCGTGGAATTTCTGAATCAGGCCGCCGCGCTCATCGCCACATTCCCGAACGCGGTACAGCGCGAGGTCTACGGGCGGCGCGCGGCAGAGGCCGCCGGCATCACGCCGGAGGCCATGCAGCTGGAAATCAAAAAGGCCTACCGCAAGGCCCGCGCCATCGAGCAGAAAAAGCAGGAGGCGCAGGAGCTGGACATCGCGCGCCAGCGTGCGCCGAAGACCCGCGCCATCCGCTATGACAATCTCCGTTCCGCGACCGCCGAGGAGGGCCTGATCTGCACGCTCCTGCGTGAGCCGGAGCTGATCGCGAACGTGAAGCTCCCGGCGGAGGCGTTTTCGGTCGACCTGTTCGGCCGGGTGCTGGCCGACCTGCGCCAGCGCGTACAGTCCGGGCGGCCCGTTTCGCTTGCCGCGCTGGGGCCGGATCTCACGCCGGAGGAAATGGCGCACCTGTCCTATGTGATGAGCCGGGACACCGCTCCCGTTTCTGATGAAGCGTTCGCGGATTATCTGCGCGTGATCCAGGAAGAATATGAGGGTCGGAGCCTGACGCGCTCGGAGGAAAATCTGCGGCTGCTGGCCGAACAGATGAAATCAACAAAACAGTATGGAGGGTAAGCAATGGGAAAAGAATTGGAACTTCTGCAGAAGATGGATCTCACGGCAGAAAACCGCCAAAAGCTCGAAACGCTGATTACCGAGGCGAAAAAGACCGGAAAGGTTTCCTCCAAGCATCTGGTTGAAACGCTCGACGACGTGGACGCCACGCAGGACCAGACCGAGCGCTTCTATGACATTCTTGAGCAGGCCGGCATCGAGATCGACGTCTCCGACGTGCTGGACCTCATCGGCACAGCTGATATGGACAACCCCACGCTCAGTGAAATGCAGGCCATCGAGAACGAGGGCCTGCCCGCGGATCTGGACGAGCCGGAGGCGCTGCCCGAGGACGTGGAAAACGCCAAGCTGGACGACCCTGTGCGGATGTACCTCAAGGAGATCGGCCGCATCAAGCTCCTGACGCCTGAGGAGGAGCAGGAGATCGCGAAAAAAATGGCCGAGGGCGACGAGGACGCACGCAAGCGTATGTCTGAGGCCAATCTGCGTCTCGTCGTGTCGATCGCAAAGCGCTACGTGGGCCGGGGGATGCAGCTGCTCGATCTCATCCAGGAGGGCAATCTGGGCCTGATGAAGGCTGTTGAAAAATTTGACTATACGAAGGGCTATAAATTCTCCACCTATGCGACCTGGTGGATCCGGCAGTCCATCACCCGCGCCATCGCCGACCAGGCGCGCACGATCCGCATTCCGGTGCACATGGTCGAGACGATCAACCGGGTGCTGCGCACGTCGCACTCCATGGTGCAGAAGCTGGGCCGCGAGCCGACGACGAAGGAGATCGCGGACGAGCTGCACATTGAGGAGAGCAAGGTCGAAGAAGTCCTGAAAATTGCGCAGGAGCCGGTTTCCCTCGAAACGCCGATCGGTGAGGAGGAGGACAGCCATCTGGGCGACTTCATTCAGGACGACGAGGCCTCGCAGCCGTCGGAGGAGGCGTCCTACACGCTGCTGCGCGAGCAGCTTGAGGAGGTTCTGTCCACGCTGACCCCGCGCGAGGAGCAGGTGCTGCGGATGCGCTTCGGTCTGACCGACGGCAAGCCGCACACGCTCGAGGAGGTCGGCAAGGAGTTCGACGTCACGCGCGAACGCATCCGCCAGATCGAGTCCAAGGCCCTGCGCAAGCTGCGCCATCCGTCCAGAAGCAAGAAGCTGCGCGACTTTTTGAACTAAGAAGGCAGGACCTGCCATGAAAGAATTTCGAAAACACAGAATATTTACACTTTTATGCTTGACAACCGGAAAAATATTCGTATCATAGTCTTATGCAATTTGAAACCGTAACAACGGAGGAATTCAAGATGTTTGAGAAGATTCAGGCGTATCTTGCCTCGCAGCTCGATATTCCGGCAGACGAGATCACCCGCGACACCACGTTCGAAAGCCTCGGCGTCGATTCGCTGGATACCGTCGAGATGGTCATGGATCTGGAAGAGCAGCTCGGCGTCGATCTGGAGCTGGAGGAAAAGATCGCGACCGTCGGCGAGCTGGTCGATTTTGTCGAGAGCAAGCTTGACTGAACGCAAAACGGCGAGACGTATGGCAAGGCTGCACTACTTGGGGAGATAGCGGTGCCCTGTTACCCGCAATCCGCTACAGCGGGGAGGAATTCCCGACCGAGGGTGTATGCTGTGTCGTCTGACCCGGATAAGCGGTGTTGAAGATCTGGTCTTGCGCAATAGGGCTCTGTGAACCGTGTCAGGTGGGGAACCAAGCAGCACTAAGCAGTCTACCCTGTGTGCCGCAAGGTTGCCGTTTCGGAGCTGGCTGTCCGGGTAACGGGTGTAGCATCCATTCGGAGAAGGGTGTGCAGTCCTGCCATGCGTCTTACCGTAAAAAACTCCGGGCCTTTCAGGCCCGGAGTTTTTCATGCCCTGCCGCAGAGAGCTGCGGCAGGGCGTTTGTATTTTATTTCGCGCTGATGACCAGCTCGCCGTTCTGCTCGTCGCAGACAAGCGTCTGACCGGGGAGCACGTCGCCGCGCAGGATGCGCTGCGCAAGAAGCGTCTCGACCGTGTGCTGCAGGTAGCGGCGCAGCGGTCTTGCGCCGAACTGCGGGTCATAGGCCGCGTCGATGACGAACGACTTTGCCGCCGGAGTCAACTCGCATTTAAGCTGCTTGTCGGCAAGGCGCTTGTTGAGCGCCGCGATCTGCAAGTCGATAATGCCAGTGATGTTTTCCTTCGACAGGGGCTTATAGAAGACGATCTCATCCAGCCGGTTCAGGAATTCCGGGCGGAAGCTGCGGCGCAGGAGCGCCTGCACCTCGTTCTTCGCAGCCTCCGAAATTTCACCCTCCGGCGTGATGCCGTCCAGAATGGCCTGCGAACCGAGATTCGAGGTCAGGATGATGATGGTGTTCTTGAAGTCCACCGTGCGGCCCTGCGAGTCGGTGATGCGGCCGTCGTCGAGCACCTGCAGCAGAATGTTGAACACGTCCGGGTGCGCTTTTTCGATCTCGTCAAACAGAATGACGGAATACGGTCTGCGGCGCACGGCCTCGGTCAGCTGGCCGCCCTCCTCATAGCCCACGTATCCGGGAGGCGCGCCGATCAGACGCGACACGGAGAACTTCTCCATATACTCCGACATATCGATGCGCACCAGATTCTTTTCATCGTCAAACAGCGCCTCTGCCAGCGTCTTGGCCAGTTCTGTCTTGCCAACGCCGGTAGGGCCAAGGAACAGGAACGAGCCGAGCGGCCGGTTCGGGTCCTGGATGCCTGCTCTGCTTCTCTGGATAGCCTCAGAGACGACGCGCACGGCCTCATCCTGGCCGACAACACGCTTGTGCAGCGTATCTTCGAGATGCAGCAGCTTGTCGCGTTCGCCCTCCATCAGTCTTGCGGTCGGGATACCCGTCCAGCGCTCGATGATCTTGGCAATTTCCTCCTCCGTGACCTTGTTGCGGAGCAAACTCGTCTCCTTGCTGCTTTGCGCCAGTTTTTCCTCCTGCTCCAGCTGCTTTTTCGCTTCTGGCAGATCGCCGTACTTCAGCTTCGCGGCCTTTTCAAGGTCATAGCTCTGCTCGGCGGCTTCAATGTCGCGGTTCAGCTGCTCAATGCGTTCGCGCAGCTGCTGCACGCGGCCGATGGCGTTCTTCTCATTTTCCCACTTGGCCTTCATGGTGCTGAACGTCTCGCGCTGCTCAGCCAATTCTTTTTGCAGTTCCGTCAGCCGCGCCTTGGAAAGCTCGTCGTCCTCGTTTTTGAGCGCTGCTTCCTCAATCTGCATCTGGATGATCTTGCGGTTGATGACGTCCAGCTCGGTCGGCATAGAGTCCATTTCCGTGCGGATCATGGCGCAGGCCTCGTCAATGAGGTCGATAGCCTTGTCGGGCAGGAAGCGGTCGGTAATATAGCGGTTACTGAGCGTCGCGGCGGCGATGATCGCGTTGTCCGTGATCTTGACGCCGTGGAAGACCTCGTACCGGGACTCCAGACCACGCAGGATGGCGATGGTATCCTCCACCGTCGGCTCCTGCACCAGAACGGTCTGGAACCGGCGCTCAAGCGCGGGGTCCTTTTCGATATACTGGCGGTATTCGTCCAGCGTCGTCGCGCCGATGCAGTGCAGCTCGCCGCGCGCGAGCATCGGCTTTAACAGATTGCCTGCGTCCATCGAGCCTTCGGTCTTGCCCGCGCCCACAATGGTGTGCAGCTCGTCGATAAACAGGATGATGCGGCCCTCGGACTTCTTGACCTCGGCCAGCACGGCCTTCAGACGCTCTTCAAATTCACCGCGGTACTTTGCGCCTGCAATCAATGCGCCCATATCGAGCGAGAAGATCGTTTTGTCCTGCAAAGACTTGGGCACCTCGTTCGCGACGATCCGCTGCGCAAGGCCCTCGACGATGGCCGTCTTGCCGACGCCCGGTTCGCCGATGAGAACGGGGTTGTTCTTCGTCTTGCGGGACAGGATGCGGATGACATTCCGGATCTCGTCGTCACGGCCGATGACCGGGTCCATCTTCTGCTCCCGTGCACGCTTGACCAGATCCGTGCCGTATTTGGCAAGCGCCTCATACGTATCCTCCGGCGTGTCGGACGTCACGCGCTGGCTGCCGCGCACCGACTGCAGCGCCTGCAGGCAGGCCTCCTTCGTGATCTGGTACGGACGGAACAGGCTTTTCAGCACCGCGTCCGCGTTTTCGATCAGGGACAAAAACAGATGCTCGACGGAGACATATTCGTCTTTCATCTGCTTCGCGATGTCCTCCGCGCTGTTCAGCGCCGTGTCGACGGCGCGCGCAACATAATATTTATCCGCCTCGCGGCCCGAGCCGGTCACGCGCGGCAGCTTCGCCAGCTCCGCGTCCACCGCAGCCTCAAAGCTTTCAAGCGTCACGCCCATCTTTTTCAGCAGCTGCGGCACAAGGCCGTTTTCCTGCTTCAAAAGCGCGGCCAGCAGATGGATCTGCTCGATCTGCTGGTTCTGGTTTTCAATGGTCAGCTTCTGGGCGGCCTGAATGGCCTCCAGAGATTTCTGCGTATAGTTCTGTGCGTTCATAGTTCACACCTCTTCTTCCAGTGTTAGCACTCTATATTCATGAGTGCTAATTCATTTTGGCTTCATCATAGTCCTGTACCCGGAATTTGTCAAGGGGGAGCAGGGCCGAAAATTGTGATATTTTTGTAAACATTTGATCGAAAAAAGAAGTTTCGAATTTAATAGTTATTTAAAAACTTGCCTCTAAGTTTTTTAATAAACCCTTGCTATGATAATCCTGCAAGAAGCGATAAACACTTTTTCATTTTCCCCTCATATTGATAAAGAATCCCCCGCAGACAAGCCGGTCACTTGTTTGCGGGATTTCTTTCGCCAAAACAGGACCCGCGCAGCCTCAAGGTTGAAGCCGCGCGGGTTCTGCTTGTCCACGTGGATGAACCCGGCGGACACGAGCGAGCTCATGTGGTGGGAGATCGTGGCGGGAGACAGGCCGATGCGCTCGGCCAGATCCTGCCCGCAGAGAGATTCGTTTTTGATGAGCTTGATGATATCGAGCCTCCGCTTGTCGGAGATCGCCTTCAGCCTGTCGCAGAGGTATTATGAAACGTTCTGAGATCAACAAAGCGCTCAGGGAGCTGGAGGCCATGTGCGAAAAATACAAGTGCTATCTGCCGCCATTCTGTCACTTCACGCCCGAGGAGTGGAAGACGAAGGGCCATGAATACGATGAAGTGCGCGACTGTATGCTCGGCTGGGATATCACGGATTTCGGCCTCGGCGATTTTGACAAATTCGGCTTCTCCCTCATCACCATCCGCAACGGCTGCCGCACGCAGCCGAAAAAATATCCGAAGGTCTACGCAGAGAAGCTGCTGTATCTGAAGGAGGGCCAGATGGCCGCGAACCATTTCCACTGGTACAAGACCGAGGACATTATCAACCGCGGCGGCGGTAACTGCCTCATCCGCGTGTACAACAGCCTGCCGAATGAAGAAATTGATTATGAGTCCGACGTGACCGTCCACTGCGACGGCCTGAAGCGCACGGTTCCCGCGGGCACGCAGATCCGTCTGCGTCCGGGCGAAAGCCTCTGGGTCACGCAAGGAATGTACCACGACTTCGCGGTCGAGGCGGGCACCGGCCCCGTTCTGCTCGACGAGGTCAGCCAGTGCAGCGACGACAACACCGACAACCGCTTCAACCCGCCTGTCGGCCGCTTCCCGAAGATCGAAGAAGACGAACCGCCGTACCGTCTGCTGTGCAATGAGTATTTCTGACTGACAACCGAATAAAAGCAGGAGGCAGCCCAAAGTTATGGGCCGCCTCCTGCTTTTATTCGGCTGGTTGGCATTAAGGCTGGCAAGAAACGTCACTTGTTCAGCTTGCACAGGCGGTTCCGCTCTGCCAGCTGCGCAGTCGTGCGTTTGATCAGCACCTTCGCACTTTCGGTGTCATTGTCGAGAACAGCCCGCTCCAGCTCGTCCATGCAGGCGGACAGCTCGTGCTCGATGTCCTTCGTTGCGGCATTTGTCACGGGGTCACTGTATCGGAACGCGTCGGAAAGCTTCTGCGCATCTGCCTTCAGCGCTGCATCCTCACAGCGAGAAGTCAGCGCTGCCGCACGGGACTGAAGTGCGCGCATGGCAGCCACATCGGTTTTGAGCTGTCTGTCCTGCCGCTCGACCTCGTCGCGCATCGCGTCTGCCGCAACAACACCAACGGCCGCAGCAGCCAGCAGAAGCACGAAAACGACCGCGGCGATCCAAGCCGGGCAGAATGCGGCGAGCGCCATGAACAGAAAGCTCAGCACGATCTGTATGATCAAGTACACAGAGGCGACGCGCGCAATCGGAAAGCCATAGAACTTGCTGCGCGCATCCAGCCCTTTTTCAAACGACAGCTTCAGCACATAAAGCTGCAAACCAAACGCTGCCAGCGTAAACACCAATGCCAGCCAGAACACGGCGGTCTTAACAAACGGGATGACAAACGCCAGCACCAAATACGCGGCCAGCACAATGGCAAGAATCAGAATCGTCTGAAATTTCCCTTTGCTTAGTTTCATCGTCTATCCCTCCAATCAGCAGGACTCATCCTTCTTCCGTCCGCAGTTCGGGCAGAAGTTTGTCATAATATCCTTCGTGCCGCAATCCGGGCAGATCCAGCCGTGTTTTTCTTCCGGTTTCTGTGCGCCGCAGTTGGGGCAGAACCTGCTCAGAATATCCTTTGTGCCGCAATCCGGGCACGTCCAACCACTTGATTCTTCCGGCTTCTTTGCGCCGCAGTTCGGGCAGAATTTGCTCTGGATGTTCTTCGTACCGCACTGTGCGCAGTCCCAGCCGGTTTTCGACTCCGGCTTTTTGCCGCCACAGTCAGGGCAGAAGTTTGTCGTGATGTTCTTATGACCGCACGCCGGGCAATCCCAGCCGCCTGCGACAGCTGCGCCGACCGCCGTGCCCATCTGCGCAGCGTCCTGCGTCATGGGATTCAGCGCGTCCTTCGTCATGCCGATGACGCTGCCCATCGCACCGAGGCTCACGCCGAGCCCCGCGAGATCGCCCAGCGCACCCGCGGCGTTCGTACCGCCGCCAAGTCCGTTTTTCATTGCTTCCATGCCGACCTGCCGCGACGTTTCCTGCTGATAGGTGTAGCCCTTCATACGCATTTCGGCGGCTTCCGCCTCGGCCTGCATCCGATAAGCCTCTGCTTCTGCCTGCTTCTGAATTTTGAGCGCTTCCGCCTCGCCCTGTGCGCCGATGATCTTCATCCGCGCCGCCGTCTGTGCCTCGACCGCCTTGCGGTCTGCCGCAGCTTCTGCCTCCGCCTTGCGGATACCTTCCTGCCGGACGAGCAGATACTGTTCGGCGTACTGCTCCTTCATGCGGCGGAAGTTCGGGTCGTCGTCCGGCGTTACAATGCGGCTGACGTAGAACTCTGGCATCGTCAGGCCGTACTCGTCCAGCGCGGCGTTGATCCGCTCGCGCAGCGCACCGGAGAGTGACATCAGGTGCTCGTCGATCTCCAGAATGTCGATGGAATTTTCTTTGATCGTCTGCGCAAGGAAGCTCTTGACCTGCGCCATAATCATTGAGCGGAACAATCCCCTGTTCGCTTTCACCGACGTGGTTTCCTTTTGGCTGACGCTCTCGCCATTCTGGCCGCTGTATTCCGTCCGCTCGCTGGTATGCGTGTAGGAAACCGTCTGTCCGCCGAGCAGATCCGACTGCCCAAGGCCGCCCGTTGTGCCGACGATTTTGAGCAGCAGCTTGCGCGAGTCAGTTACGCGAATGCTGAACTCGCCCGATGCACCGATCTCAATATGCATGCGGGATTTGGGATCAAACAGCCGGACTTTGCTGTCCGTGCCCCATTTGACGCCCATCTGGGTGGCGAGGTTGACGAAGTAGACCTCGGAATGGAACGTGCCCTCGGTGTCGGTCGGGAGCTTGTAGATCTTCTCCAGCAGCGGAAGCTGCTGCGTCTGCAGCGTGTAGCGCCCCGCTCCAAAGAGGTCGAGCGCCTGCCCGTCGCGGAAGAAAATGGCTTCCTGGCTCTCATGGACAATCAACTGCGAACCGAAGTTAAAGTCCTCGATCGGATGCTTCCAGACGAGCGTTTCGTTGTCGCCCTCATACTTGATGATGCTGGCAAGGCCGTCCTTTTTGATCTTCTCAGTCGCGACCCGCTCGGCTACGTCGTTCACGCAGTCGCAGACGGGGCAGGTATAGGTCGCGGCCGCCTTGCTTGTGCGCAGGCGGATGCCGCACTGCGCGCAGGAAAACTCCACAGTGCTGGACTGCTCGGCCATCGTGTTGATCGGCTCATGGCAGACCGGGCAGAGCGCTTTTTCGCCCTTGGACTGGTCAAACACGACCATGTTCCCGCAGTGCGGGCACTCCCGCCCCGCCAGCTTGTCCGTGCGCACATTAATTGTGTAGCCGCACGCACAGTCAATTTTCTTTCGCGCAAAGAACCCCGTCCGAGCCTCCGCATATTTCCCACAGTTGGGACATTCAATCACAAATTTGGACATGGTTATCCTCCTTATACACTCCACGGACCAACGGAAGCGTAAAATCTTTTTCCATTACAGTCTACTTTATCAAAATTACAGACCCAGCCTGTGTTTTCAATATCATGGCACACGATTTGTATATACTTAGGGTATCCGTCTGTATCCATAATCTCATCCTCGTCAACTGATACATTTACGTCCGGTTTCAGACAATCCTGCTGTTCTTTCGATAAGCCAAATGAAATCGAAATCTTTTCGCTTTCCTCTACTTTCCCGAAAACATATTCATCGAAAAGAAACACGTCAAAAAACGGTCGATCTTCTGAAATATAAATCGATAAATCAAAAAGCTCACGTTGGGTGCGCCTTTGCTGCAATTCAATGCTGATTTTTGGCATAAGATCCCGTCTGTGCTGCAATTCGCTCTTGCGTTTTTCAGCCCTGTAGGTGTAGAAAGAAGCAAAAATGCCAAAGGCAGTTCCATAAAATGCGAGACATTCATCTGAAGCTATTCCGATTTCTTTCAAGCAAGGAATCAGACAGGCAAGTTTTACAAAAATAGGGAATATCAGTATTGCAAGGAAAAAGATTATTGCAATCCTGTTCTTTCTGATGATTTTCTTTATTTTTTTACACTGATCTGACTTGCTTCGCATCGCGAACCCTCCTCACTTATTCGGCACTTTGATATCCGTCCACCAGGAAACATTGCATTGACCGCTTTCGTTGTCGCCTACCGCAACAATGCTGCCGTCCGCTTTCAGACCGACGGTGTGATCCCATCCGGCGCTGATCGCCACGATATCTGCCCAATTGGAAACATCGCATCGACCATCATAGTTATAGCCCACAGCAACCACTGTTCCGTCCGCTTTCAGGCCAACCGTATAGATTCCTCCAGCGCTGATCGCCACGATATCCCTCCAATCGGAAACGTCACATCGACTATCATATTCGCAGCCTACAGCAACTACGGTTCCATTCGCTTTCAGACCAACGGTGTGAGAGCTGCCCGCACTGATTGCCACAATATCCGTCCAGCTGGAAACATCACATTCACCATCATCGTTATTGCCTACTGCAACCACAGTTCCGTCTGCTTTCAAGCCAACTGTATGGTGGGCAGCGCTAATCGCCACGATATCCGTCCAATCCGAAACATTGCATCGACCTCGATAATTATTGCCTACTGCAACCACAGTTCCGTCCGCTTTTAGACCAACCGTGTGACTGTATCCTGCACTGATTGCCACGATATCCGTCCAGTCAGAAACGTCGCATTGTCCTTTTTCATTGCTGCCAACGGCAACAACCGTTCCATCTGCTTTCAGGCCGACAATATGCTCACTACCTGCTTCTACTGCGATGATATCACCCCAACCAGCGACATTGCACGGTTTTCCATCGCATTTTCCAGCCGCACCGACTGTTCCATTCGTTTTTAGTACGATTGTATAGCCGCTTTCCGTCGCTGTGCTCGCTGCAAGTGTTTTCCGAACAGCTATAGTATCCCACAGGGCCATACTCCGCTCCCGTGCATCCTGATAATCAGCAATCTCGCCAAACGAAATCGCAGCATGTGCTGTATCGCCCTCTTGCAGGAACAGTTCAGCTTCGTAGTATTTTTTTCTCTCGGCGGCATCCTTATAACTTCCCACTTTCTCAAACACAGTAATTGCACCATCGTAATCTCCAGCAGCCAGCAATTCTTCGGCCTTGGAATAGTTTGAAGACGGAATGATGACCTTGGTGATAAGCAGCACCACTGCAATGACAGCCGCAGCCACACCGAGCACGATCCTCGTAATTTTATCGGCCTTTGCAGCTTTTTCCTTTGCCTCCTGCTCAGCCTTTTCCCGCTCGATCCGCTCTTTCTCCTCGCGCTCCTCCCGTTCGATCCGTTCTTTCTCTTCGCGCTCCCTCTGTTCGATACGAGCCCGTTCAGCCGCTTCTTCGTCTTTCTGCTTTTCTGTAAGTGCTTCCTTTTTTGCAGCAGCAAGTTTTGGCTCAGTTTCTTTCAAAAACGTGTGATACGCCTCGGTGATGCGCTGTTTTTCCGCAGCCGCCTCTTGTTCGGCGGTCTGCTCCTGCTGGCGCAGGGCGTTCGTCAGACCGGTGCGCAGCGCCTCACACTGCGCTTTTGTCTCGCCGGAAGCGAATTTCTCTGCGCGGGCAAAATTCCGGTCGTCGTTCAGCCGCTGCATGGCCTTTTTCTGCGCGTCGCGGAAATATGCCGCCTGGTCGGCGCAATAGCCCCGGTCAAAACGCAGCGCTGTACGGATATCCATAGGGGCGTAATACTCCGGTACCTGATAGTTTCTTATACACGCATCAATAAACGCCTGATCCTCTGCGCACGCCTCGGCATTGCGCTTCGTCGGCGCATCAGCGGTGATCCCTGTACAGATGCTCTGCACATAGGCCTGTATGTTCGCCCTGCGCGCCTTGGCTAAGAATTTCCCCAGATACGCCGCGCCGCACTCCGCGTCCTGATTGAGTACCTGCTCAAAGAACTCGTCTGCCTTGCCCCACTCGCCGTCCTCAAGAGCCATATTGCCGCGCTTGAGCAGCGCCTGCACATTGCTGCCGCCCTCATTATGTACCACAACGGTTTCTTTGACTGTTTCCTTTGCCGTCTCCTGCGGCTTTCCGGCATCCACGACCTTTTTGACGCCCCGGATGAGATCCTGAATGAAGCCGATCTTGCCCATATCCTGACTTTGCAGCATGCTGAGTTCCTCGGGCATATCATACGGATCCATATCGCGGTAGCAGGGGATGAGCAGACGGCTGCGGTCGGTGCGCATGAGCGCCAGATACCGGCTCCACTCGTTTTTGACCCAGACGGCGTTCAGATATTCCGGCTTCGTGCCGACCACAACCATGACCTTGGCCGAGTGCAGGGCAGCAAAGATATACGGCTCGTATTCCTGCCCGAGCTTGTCTTCCAGCGTGATGCGCGCGAAGAAGACCTTATAGCCCGCGTCGGTGAGCTGGTAGTAAATATCCTGCGCCAGCGCGGAATCCTTTGTCCGCTTGCCGTTCTCGTCAGACTCTTTATAACAGATGAACACGTCAAACGGCGTTTCCTTCTGCGAGATCGCCAGAATGTCTTTTTGCAAGCTGGCGATGCGCTGCGCCTCTTTTTCGTACAGGCTCCGTGCCACGCCGTCGGAATATTTGAGTGCAGCCTGATAATCCACGTCGTTCAGAATGCTGTCAAAGCTCGCGCGGTGGCAGGTCGGGATGCGTTCGCCGGAAGCCGGGTCCTGCACATACTCGATGCCGTACCGGCAGAGCACCAGGTTCCAGTGCGCCTCGGCATCCGCGTCGTTCTCGCCGATCAGCCGCTCGTAGATCGCCGCAGCCTTGTCAAACTCACCGTTTCGCCGCAGATGCGTGCCGCGGTTGAAAGCCGCTGCCCGCTGCTCGTCGTCCACTTTGGGCAGCGTCATCGTGCTGCCGCAGTATTCGCACGTTCCAAAGGTCTTGTCCGCAGAGATCTCGATATCCCCGCCGCACATCTTACATTTGATGATTGCCATGGCTTTTCCACTCTCTTTCTATCCGCTTCAATCGCCCATACCTTTTCGGAAAAGCTTGCAGAGGCAGCCGATGCCGCTGCAGATCGCGCCCAGCAGCGCTGTCCCAAAGATCATGCCGATGACCTCCCCGAAACTGGGCGACTCACCCGGCATCAGCAGATTGACGATGATCACAAGAATGGCGTATATTACGCCGCCGACCGCCGGAAGATTCGCGAACGCCTCGGGTGTTTTGTGGCTGCGCATGATGATGCCCTGCAGGATCGTGAAAATAAGATAGATACCCAGCACACACAGATACGTTCCGCCGCTGTCCGCGGCGAGGATCGCGCGGAATACAGAGCTGAACGCCACAAACGCGGCCAGCGCGGCGCACAGCCCGATATGCAGTGCCACGCCGCGGCTCCTGCGCCGCTGTTTTTCCTCTTCGCGGCTGCGCCGTTCCGCTTCGTCACGCTCGGCGCGCTGGCGTGCCTGCTCCTCACGATCTGCCTGCTCCTGCTGCTTGCGCGCGGCGGCCTCTTCCTGCCGCCGCTGTTCTTCCTGCTGCTTCTTCTTACGTTCCTCCCGCAGCGAGCTTACCTTCAGCATCAATGCGCTGCTGCGGGACTTGGAATCGACATAGTCACCCAGCGCGTCGAACCGCGCCGCGAGTGCGATCATATCGTTCTCCGACTCGGCCATCGGCTGATCGGAGACTGCGCGTGTGTACAGCAGCTTTTTCTGCTTCATCCGCAGCTCGTCGAGCGTCTGTTTGTAGCTGCCTGCCGCAAAGCGGCATGCCTTGCAGTAATCGGGATATGTTTCGAGTGGCCTTGGTGCGCTGACCAGCGCCTCTTCGTTGACCGTTCTGATCTTCAGCTCTGCCAGCAGCAGATACATATACGCGTGCGGCTCTTCCGGGTCGAGATCGAGCACACGGTTGGCATACTGCCTTGCGCTGGCAAAATCGCCGTCCGCCAGATACATGCCCGCGCGCTTTAAAAGCGGCGCCTTCGGGTCGGCTGTCTGCAGCTGCGGCGCGGGTGCGGGCGCAGCGGTTCTGCCCAGCAGTTTGTCGATCCCGCGCAGCAGATCCTGCGTCGCACCGATCTTGCCGAGATCCTGTGCCTGCAGCTTTGCGAATTCCTTCGGCATGTCATGGGCGTCGATGTTCTTATAGCACGGAATGAGCGACTTCTTCTGTCCGGCAGCAATCAGCTGTAAATACCGGCTCCACTCGTTCTTGACCCACGGGGCGTTATAATACTCGTAGTCCGTGCCGACAGCCAGCATGACGCGTGCGGAGTTGAGGGCTGCAAAGATATACGGCTCGTACTCCTGCCCGAGCTTATCCTCCAGCGTGATGCGGGAGAAGAACACGCGATAGCCCTTTTCCGTCAGCGCATCATATAAATCCTGTGCCAGAACGGAATCAAGTGTCCGCTGACCATTCTCATCCGTCTCTTTGTAGCAGATGAAAATATCATACGGTTCTTCACGACTGGAAACTTCGATAATGCCGCGACGCAGCTCCTCAATGGCCTTGGCTTCCTCGCGGTAAAGCTTCCGCGTGACTACGTCGGAATATTCCATGACCAGCTCAAAGTTTGCATCTTCGAGCACGCTGTCAAAGCTCGACCGGTGGCAGGTCGGAACCTTTTTACCCGTAGCCGGATCGTCAACGTATTCAATGCCGTACTTACAGAGCACAAGTCCCCAGTAAGCTTCCGCTTCTTCCGGGAACTCCGCGACAATCGATTCATAAACGCCAGCCGCCTTATCAAATTCACAGGCAAAACGCAGCCGGTTCGCCCGCGCGAACAGCGTCAGTTTTTTCTCATTATCCTGCTTTGGAACCGTCTGCTGCGTTCCGCAGTATTCGCAGACTGCGATTTGGCTGTCTCCCGCAACGTTTAAATCCCCGCCGCACATTTTGCACTTGATAATCGCCATTCTTCTCTCTCACTTTCGATTTTATTTAGAATCTTTGCCCAGATGATTCAGCGCGAATTCTACGCAGAGTGTCAAAACTTCATTTCTTGTCCGCCCTGTATCGGCTGCAATCGCATCAATTTCCTGCAGCATATCGCGAGGTAATCGCATGGAAATAACAGCAGATTCACCGGTGTACTTTTTTACTGGAATCTCCAAACGCAGCTCATTCAAACAGTATCACCCCTTTATTTACCATCGTACTACAAATGTATTCTTCGTGCAAGCCTTTTCATAAAATAAATGCGATCGCAGACAAGCGTTCGCCGGGAAGCTCCTGCGTGACGATAAACGGCGTCCCATCAAGGCAGTAATCTACAACAGGAGGCGTCAGCTGCGAACGAAGCTGTGACAGGATCGAAATTTCATTGCCTCCTCAAAAATTCGATTTTCCAGTTTTCTTCCTGTCAAGTATACCATACGGAATGAAATCCTGTAAAGAAATCTGGTAGAAAGTCCAGACGCGGCTGCTATCGGAACGGGAAAGACTATTGCAGCTCTCACCGCAGCCACGAGGAAGTTCTGAATAAAGCCGTCTGGGAACATGCAGAAAAGCTGCGGGAACAGTATGCAGCGGAACTGAAAAGGTCACACAGGTGCAAAAACAGTGGGCGTTGAGGAAGCCGGTCCTCGACGCCCACTGTTTTTGCAGAAAGAAATCCTGCGATTGGAGCAGGAGATTGACGAACTGGTGATGGAAAAACTAGGGTGTATCTGAAAACTCATGATGTGACCGGCAGCGAGGGATTTTTGCGTTGCGCAAGACATTTTTTCGCAGGAATACTGACGTATTTCAAGGAAAAATGACGCGGCGCACCGCAAAAAGGCCCGCTGTCCGGGTGCGTTGGGAGTTTTCAGATACACCCTAGCGTTCTGCAACGGCCAGAGCCGCATCGCCGAAAGAAAAACTATGCCCAATGATCAGGTCATATCCCTGAGATGCATAGTCCGTGAAAACTGCTTCCATCTCGGTAGGCTTGATGTTTTCCGTATATTTTACGGAGATGTTGTAGGTATCCTTTGCTTTCATAACAGCGTCATAAGCGAGCTGACTCCATGCTCCATCATTCACAGGAGTGACCAGGCAAAGTGCGACTTTCGCCTGATAGGCATCCTCTGTAGAAGCAGGAGACGCGCAGGCACACATACTGACCAACATCAGCAGGGCAAGAAATAAAGCGGTAAGTTTTTTCAAAGTAAATTCCTCCATCCTCACATCACATATAACTGATTTTTTCGCGCTAAGAAAACGCTTAGCTGGGATGACCTCTGTAGGCTGCAGCACTGCAGAGGGAACATCTTGCATTCAAAAATAGCAGTATTATTTGTTGAATTTTGGAGATGTGCAATATTTTGCAGTTTGATGTTTTTATAAAAAGACAAGTTGTCAGACAGCTTTCATCCCTAGTGCAGGAGCAACCGTAAGGGCGAAATACGGGCAGGATGCGAATTTCCAATTGCGGCTGAAAGATGCCTCACTGTCGGTGCGCAAAACACATCATAATACTGTAAAACCTGCACAAAGAGCGGCGGCATAAAAATTGGTTTATTTTTTTAATCTTACTGCTTCAAAACGGAAGGATAATGGAGTAAAATTAAGTTGAATGCAAGAAAAAGTTTATTATTGTTCGAAATGCTTAAAAATACTTGAAAAATCAAAGAATTCTACGTAGAATGGTTAAAAATGTTCCGAATTCGCGTTGGGGCTTTGACACAGTGCTTTCTGCTTTAAGAACATAATAGACCTTCTGACTACTAAAGGAGGATTTTTTATGGACAGCATCGATGCTCAATTGCTTCGGATTTTGGCAGAGGACGCACGCTGCTCTGCGACTGACATCTCAAAAAAGGTCAATCTATCCATACCGGCAGTCAACAAACGGATTTCCAGGTTGCGCGAAAACGGCATAATCGAGCGATTCACGATTCAATTGAATCCACAAAAGATTAACAGTTCTGTCCAGGCATTTGTACTGCTTGTTGTTGATCAGTATTCAAGGGTAAACGAACTGCTTGAGTTTGTAAATGCAAAAGAGAACATCGTTGACTGTTATGCGATTACAGGAGAGTATGACTATCAGTTAAGACTGTACGCGAGGGATATTACAGAACTGGAAAGCATCTTACTCGAACTCAAAGGAAAAAAGTGTGTTTCCAAGAGCCATACGATCTTTGTGCTGATGGAACACAAACACATGCTGGGACCCTTCACCACCTAGCCTGTCAGACTCCGAGCACAATCAGAACTGTCGCCGGACCGGTCTTTCGCCCCCACCTTTATCACCTGTACGCCAATTGAGAAATCAAGAGGAAACGAGAGAAAGGGAGATGTGAAATGTCCTGTTACGTCAATACCGTCAATGGCCCTGTAAGCCCTAGGGAGTTGGGAATAACCCTGATGCATGAACACCTTGCAGAACTGAATAACTCAATGAAGCGGTGTTATGCAGATTGGTTTCATGCTGATATCTTCCTGGAGAAAATCAAGCCTGTCTTTCAAAAAGCAAAAAAATACGGATTGAGCACATATGTCGATCAGACAGCCGTGAATATGGGACGGGATATTCGCTTTATAAAGCGGGTTTCGGAATCGTGCGATGTCAACATTGTGGCGGCTACCGGTTTGTTCTTCTATGAAGAGAGCTGGCAAATCGATAAACCGTATGAGGAAATATCGGAGTTGTTTATTCGGGACATTGAAGAGGGCTGAGAGAGCACCGATATTAAGGCTGGAATGCTGAAAGCTGCGACGGACAGATTTGGGATCACCCCTGTAAATGTATTTCAGTTAAAGGCAGTAGCTCGTGCAGCGGCAATTACCGGCGTACCAGTAACAACGCATACCATAGCGGCTGACCGGCTTGGTCTCGAACAGGCGCTGATTCTTGAAAAGGCAGGCGTGGATCTGTCCAAAGTTGTGATCGGTCACGTCGGCGACACGAATGATCTGGATTATTTGGAAGAGCTGCTGCGCATGGGTGTTTATCTCGGTTTGGACAGATTTGGGTTGGAAGTGCTATGGCCGGAGGAGGATCGCGTAAGGAATCTGCTGGAGCTTATGGATCGCGGCTGGATCAACAGGCTCATCATCTCGCAGGACATCCCCTTTTATTCCGACTGGGGGAAAAACAGCTTCAAAAAGTTCGAAGCGATCCGTTCTTTTGATAACATAACGGGCTTTACGCATATTTTTGAGAGCGTGCTTCCGAAGCTGAAAGAACGCGGTGTCAGCGAGGATGAAATCCATACGCTGCTTGTAAAAAATCCGGCTCGTGTTTTTCACGGAGGATACACATATTAGCTTGCCGAAGGCTGGAGCTGATTCAGGCCCTGTACCCAGTTCCTATGTTCTGGCGTTTTGGCTGTGTAATAAGGAGGAAGAAATGGATAGTTTAAAAAGGCTGGCCGCATCGGCTGTTGTGCCGGTCGTGGTGCTGGACGATGCAAAGGACGCGGTCGCGACGGCAAAGGCTTTGCTTGCCGGCGGCGTGGATGTGATGGAAATCACGTTCCGCACGGCGGCTGCGGCGGATTCGATCAAGGCGGTCGCGGAAAGCTGCCCCGACATGTTAGTTGGCGCAGGAACGGTCATCACGCTCGACCAGTGCCGCAAGGCCGTCGAGTGCGGCGCGAAGTTCATCGTTGCCCCCGGCTTTGACGAGGAAGTCGTCCGCTGGTGCGTGGAAAACGGCGTTGCCGTGACGCCCGGCTGCGTGACGCCGACGGAAATCATGGCAGCCATGAAGCTGGGACTGAACGTCGTAAAGTTCTTCCCAGCAGGCGTGTATGGCGGACTTTCTGCCATGAAGGCGCTCTCGGGTCCCTTCGGCGGGATCAAGTTCATTCCGACCGGCGGCGTCAACACGCAGAACATCGGCGAGTTTATCGCCGCGCCGTTCATTCACGCGGTCGGCGGCAGCTGGGTCTGCCCGAAGGCGGACATTGCAGCCGGTAATTTTGAGAAGATCACCGAGCTTTGCAAACAGGCAAGATCTGCCGCGCTCGGCTTTGAGGTTGCGCACATCGGCGTCAACTGCGAAGATGCCGCAGCGGCATCCGCGGTCTGCGAGAAGCTGAACGAAGCGTTTGATCTGCCGGTCAAAGACGGCAGCTCTTCGATGTTTGCATCCAGCGGCATCGAGGTCATGAAGACCATGTTCAAGGGCAAAAACGGTCATATTGCGATCCGCACCAACTCTGTGGAGCTGGCGGCGGCAGAGCTTGCAAAGAAGGGCTTTGCATATGACGAAAGCTCAGCAAAGTATAAAAACGGTCGTATGACAGTTGCATACCTCAAAGATGAGTTCGGCGGTTTCGCCGTGCATCTGCTGCAGAAGTAAGGAGGGGCGAAGATGAAAGTTCTGACATTCGGTGAAATTATGCTCCGCCTGAAAGCGCCGGGACACGAGCGCTTCTTCCAGAGCCCGATGCTTGAGGCGACCTTTGGCGGCGGTGAAGCGAACGTGGCGGTGAGCCTTGCAAATTACGGCATGGACGCGGAATTTCTGACTATTCTGCCGCAGAACGATATTGCAGACGCCTGCATCCGCGAGCTGCGCTATTTTGGCGTGGGCACAAAAAAGATCGTCCGCGGCGAGGGTCGTATGGGCATTTATTACTTGGAGGGCGGCGCAAACCAACTGCCGAGCAAGGTCGTCTATGACCGCGCGTATTCCTCGATCGCGCTGGCAAAGCCCGGCGATATCGACTGGGACAAAGCCTTCGAGGGTGTGGACTGGTTCCATATCACGGGTATTACGCCTGCGATTTCTGAAAGCGCGATGGAGCTGTCTCTTGAGTCTGTCAAGGAAGCGAAGAAGCGGAACATCACCGTTTCCTGCGACCTCAATTACCGCAAGAACCTCTGGAAATATGGAAAAAAGGCCAGCGAGGTCATGCGCGAGCTTGCCAAGTACGTCGATGTGGCGATTGCCAACGAAGAAGACGTGCAGAAATCGCTCGAAATTACCGTCGATGTGAACGTCGAATCCGGCGAGCTGGACCGCGAAAAGTACCGCGCGCTTGGCAACAAAGTTTTGGAAGCCTACCCGAACATGAAGTGCATCGCAATTACGCTGCGCGAGAGCCACAGCGCGGACTGGAACGGCTGGGCGGCGTGCCTGAATGACGGCAAGGACTTCTATGTCTCAAAGAAATATGAGATCCGCGACATTATTGACCGCGTAGGCGGCGGCGACAGCTTTGCGGGCGGCTTGATCTATGGCTTGAACCACTATGAGGACAAGCAGTCCGCGCTCGAATTTGCAGTTGCAGCTTCCTGCCTGAAGCACAGCGTGATCGGTGACTTTAACCGTGTCAGCGTTTCCGATGTGGAAAAGCTCATGGGCGGCGACGGCACAGGCAGAGTGCAGAGATAAAAGGAGAACATCAACATCATGGAATGGATCAATGAAAAAGCCAAAACGCTGAAGCAGGGCGCAATCCGCGCCATGTTTGACCGCGCAAATACCATGACCGGCGTCATCAGTCTCGGCATCGGTGAGCCGGATATGCCGACGCCGAAGCTGGTCTGCGAGGCGGCAAAGGAAGCGCTCGACAAGGGCATCACGCATTATACGCCGAACGCCGGTACGCTCTCGTTCCGTCAGGCCATCGCCGAAAAGTCCTATCTGAAGGATCTGCACTACGACCCGAACACCGAGATCATCGTCACAAACGGCGGCATGGGCGCTTTGAGCCTGCTGTTCCTTGTCCTGCTGAACAAGGGGGATGAAATCCTCATTCAGGACCCGCAGTGGCTGAACTATGTGGCCCAGGTCGCGTACTGCGACGGCACAGCTGTCCGCGTTCCCACGGATCTGGAGCATAATTTTGAAATGCAGCCGGAGGCCATTGAAAAGCTCATCACGCCGCACACCAAGGCTCTGATGATCAACACCCCGAACAACCCCACCGGCTCCGTTATGACGCGCGAAACGCTGGCAAAGATCGCGGAGCTGGCGGTGAAGCACGACCTGCTGGTGATCTCCGACGACGTCTACAACACACTGCTTTACGCCGGAGAAGAAGCACCCTGCATTGCGTCCTTCCCGGGCATGAAGGAGCGCACCGTCATCGTCAACAGTTTCTCAAAGTCCTATGCAATGACCGGCTGGCGCATCGGCTTTGTCGCGGCCCCGGCGGAGATCGTTGACCGCATGACCAAGTGTCAGGAAAACTTCAACGCCTGCGCCAACGCCCCCGGCCAGTACGCGGCGACCGTCGCGCTCGACCATCCGGAGCTGTGCGAAGAACTGCGCCAGATCTTTGAACGCCGCCGCAGCATCCTGCTCGACGGCCTTGCCAGGATCGACGGCATCCGCTGCAACCGCCCGAACGGCGCGTTCTACGTGTTTGCCGACATCAGCAGCTTCGGCCTGAGCAGCGTCGAGTTCTGCAACCGCCTGCTCGACGAGCAGAAGGTCGTCTGCATTCCGGGCAGCGCCTTTGGCGAATGCGGCGAAGGCTTCATCCGTATCGCATATACCTGCTCGGATGATGAACTCCACGAAGCGCTGAAGCGTATATCGCGTTTTTGCAGCGAACTGCGTGCGGCATGACTCTTTGACTTCACTGCGGTCAATACAGATGTTAAATCGCCATGCATGGAGAGAGAACACATCTGCGACGCAGCAATGAGTGATCGCCGCACGATCGCGCGGCGATGCCCCGACTTTTCCAACTATTTTAACCATAGCTCATGACAAGAGAGGTCATAACCTGACATCATATCCCTATCGAACCTATGCGAAGATCGACCTGAACAAGCTGCAGCATATGTTTGCAGCACCTACAACCGCTTCGGGAAGGAGCATTGCTCCCAGCACCAGATCGAAGAAGCTGCACTGGACAAACTGATTATGGACGAACTCAAAAATACCAAGGGGCTGTATCAGCAGAACTGGGATGCGCTGGAGCAGCTGATCGCACAGTGGACACCAAAGGCGGAACTGACTGGTGCGCAGATCATCAAGCTGGAAAAGAAAATCTGCTGTCTGGAGGATGAAACGGAAGCAATTTTAATGGAGCGGATACGGGATCGGGCGAACGCTGAACGCTACGACCGCATGATTCAAAAGCGCGAGGAAGAAATCGCTGCGGCAAAAAAGCAGATCGAAGAACTGCAAAATATTTCCGCTGTCCTGCGGAATCGGCAAACGAAGCTCAAACGGGATATCAGCATGATTGACGACATTCTCTCTGAGGGTGTCATGACGGAAGCGCACCTGCGGATGCTGGTTGAAAAGATCTATGTGCAGGAAACGGATGGAAAACTCAACCTCGACATTCAGATCAAAGCGCCGTTCCGCACACATCTGGATGTCTATGAAAATGGGACGCTCACGGAGCGATACGGTGCGCTGGATTTTGACTGGGACAGGCTGGCGCAGCTGCTCTACGGCGACGGGCTTGCGGGGTAAACGGTTATGCCGGGCTGCTGGCCTGTCAGGAATGCGGGAACGTGTTCAGTCCCATGATCCGCTACCGGAACGGCAGCCGCCGTGTGGAATACGTCTGCCGGGGCTACCAACGGAACGGAAAAGGCTATTGCAGCTCTCACCGCATTCACGAAGAAGTTCTGGATAAAGCCGTCTGGGATGATACAGAAAAGCTGCGGGAACAATACGCAGCCGAACTGAAAAAGGTCACGCAGCTGCAAAAACAGTGGGCATTGAGGAAACCAGTTCTCGATGCCCACTGTTTGACTTTGCAGAAAGAAATTTTGAGATTGGAGCAGGAGATTGACGAACTGGTGATGGAAAAGCTGAATGGCGACGGAGGCTCATCTGCTCACGAAATCGGTACTTGAACACCGTAAATCAATCGCCTCAAAAACAAAATCGTGGCCCAGCGTCAGCGGCCACGATTTTGAACGAAGAAAGACCTTTGCTGTCGAGGCAGGCGCGCTCTGCGCGGCTGCCTGACATCCAAAGGTCATTTCTGAGTGGTGCGCCCGACAGGACTTGAACCTGCACGCTCGCGCAATGGAACCTAAAGGTGATGTCACCTTGGTGAAAGATTTTTATGATTTGATATAACTCTCTGATGAAGCAAGTCTTCTGTTAGCGGCGTGGCTCTTGGAGTTGATTTATACGCCGCAGAAATCGTCCTTAATCTGAAAGCGAAATATCCTCACATTACTTTGGAGAGTGCAATCCCATGTGAGACGCAAGCGGTCAAGTGGTCCGTGGCAGCGCGAGAACGGTATTATAATATTGCTGCAAAATGCGACAAGGAAACCATGCTGCAACGGGAATACACGTCGGACTGTAAAGCTTTTTGGAACCACCGGCATTGCCGGTGGTTTTCTTTATACAAAAAGCGAGCGGATTCGGAACAAGTCCAAATCCGCTCGTTGCTTGACTGGAAATTATTTCAGAGTGAATTGTACACGCGTGGACGCATCGTACATCCGGAGGAGGATGGCTGCGACCTCGCTGCGGACAATGGTGCTGTCGGGGTTGAAGGTACCCTGCTTGTCAGAGCCGGTCAGGATGCCCGCACGATAGAATGCGTAAATTTCATCCGCACACTTGTCGCCCAGCTTCACGTCCGGGATCGCGTTGTCGGCAATGTTGTTGAGCGCCTTGTAGCCGTCCATCGCCGGATAGAAGATGGACACAAACTCACGGCGGGTCGCCGGGGCGTTCATCTGCGCTCTGGTGTAGTTGGCATAGCTCTTGTCCAGAATGCCGTTCGCAATGCCGTATTCGACATAGCTGTTATACCAGTTGGTCTTGCCGTTCATCAGCGTCACCTTGCCAGTATTCTGCATCTGATGCAGCGCGGAGGCCAGCTTGATCGCCTCAGCCACGGTCAGTGTGCCGTGCGGTTTGTAGGTCGTAGCGGTCACGCCGTCGATCAGGTAATTCTGCCATGCGCCCTTGACGGCATCATAGAACCAGTCGCTCTTCGACACGTCGGTAAACGGCAGCTTGCTGTTCGCACGGGACGAGCCGGTATTGCCGAGGATGGGATAATACGGCGGGATGATCGGCGTCTCGGGCTTCTTCTTAAGCCCGGCAATGGCTGCTTCCAGCTTTACCTTCGCTGCGTCTACCGCTTCCTGCGTGGCGTTTTCGTCGGCAAGAACAGCCTCCGCCTCACGCATTGCCGTCTCGAATGCGTCCCAGCCGCTTACATAGTCGTCTTTTCTGCGGTTCTGATTGTCGTCGTACAGCTTCTGCAGCGCGCTCTTGTCGACCGTCACGGGAACCGGATCGTCCTTGCTGGTCTCCACGCCGCAGAGCAGTGCCGGCCAGACGCCGCTGCCGAAGTCGTCGATCAGGACGGCCTCATAGCTGCCGTCCGCGTCCTTGCGCAGGCGGTAGATCTCGTTCGTGTCGCCGTTGAAGCGGGACAGGTACAGGCTGCCGTCGCTGTACGCGGTCATGGAGCAGTAGACGTAGTTGCTGGTCGAGTCATAAGGAGGCGCTTCCAGTGCCGACAGCGGCGTCTTTGTGGTGGTATAATCAAAGCCGTAGCCGTCGTCATGCACGCTGATCCACAGATCCCACAGATAACCCGCATCGTCCAGGATCGCGAAGTGCTCCGCCTCATATTCGCCGCTCCAGGTCGTGTTCTCCGGGTCGCCGTACCAATCCGTTGCACCGTCGTACCACGCGTCGCTGCTGTGCGTTTCCACGCCCAGCGATGCGATACCGATCAGGTTCTGTGCATGATGGTTGGAGACCGGAAGCTGAATCGCGTCACGAAGCGTCACATTGCTGGTGTCCATCGGGTCAAACGGCTTAAAGACGTAGCCCATGCGGTAGATACCGACCAGACGGGCAGCGCCTGCCGCGGAAAATTTGGTGCTGTACGCCATGTCGATCATCGGAACGCCGATGCCGTTGTCTGCAACCGCAAGGCTCTTGCCTGCCGCCGGGTCGACCTTGTGGAGCTTCCACGTCTGCGACTCGTCCTTGACCATGGTGCGGTCGGTCGCGTCGATGACGTAGTAGACCTGATCCACGGGGTCATAGGCCATGGCCGCCATGCTGGTGTCGATCTCAATACCGGTCTTCCAGCTGCTGCTGTTTTTCAGATCCCAGCTGAACAGCTCTGCCTTGCCGTTTGCGTCCTGGAGCATACCGGTGAGCGTTACGTTCAGCTGCTCCACCGAGACCGTGCACTCATCATAGACCGAGCGGTTCTGCGCGGAGGCTGCTCGGATGGTGCAGGTACCGGCATTTTTGGCCGTAACCACGCCGTTGGCGCTGACGGCTGCAACGCTGCTGTTGGAGCTGCTCCACACAACCTCACGGTTTGCAAGATTCCACGGCAGAACCGATGCTTTCAGCGTCTGCGTCTTGCCAAGGAGCAGGGAAACGCTGTGATCCGAGAGCGCAACTGCGGCGGCGCTTTCCGAAGCGCTCCAGCTGCCGCCCTCGCGCGGGATGCAGAGCGCGTGGAACTCTGCCGGGAAGTAATCGCCCCAGCCGCTTTCCGTGCATTCTGCGCTTGTCTTTGCGGTCAGGTCGATCTTGTGCAGCGCGGAGCTGACGGCAAAGAACAGAACATTCTCTTTCGATTCCCACTCCAGCGAACCGACGGCGCTGAAGTCGTCCTCCTCCGGCGTTGTATAGCGCTGGCCGACCGTCACAATTGCTTCCGGATCTGCGGCTGCATCGGAGGTTACTGCCGTAATCGGCAGGCGGTAAATCTTATAGTAGCTGTAATCTGTCTCGGCAAATGCATAGTAGAAATTGCCGCTGTCATCGCAGGCAAGCGTTCTGGCCTTGACCGGAAGCGTGCCGACAAGCGTCAGCTCACCGCTGTAGCGGTCGATGGTGTAGACCTTGCTGCCAGCATCCACGCCATAGAGCGTGTCGCTTGTCTTGTCATAGGCCATGTCAAGCAGCAGCGTATCCAGCGTGCGGACATAGCTTGCGTTCTCGGGGTCATTGGCGTCCAGCACATACAAATCGCCCGTGCTGGTGGAGGCAACAATTTTGCCGTCCACATAGGCCGCCGCATAGAAATCATCCGCGCTTGCGGCATACGGCGTCTTGACATAGGTTGTATCGCTGCCGCTCATGGTGTTCCAGATCTTGTTGCCGGTATAGTAGGCATCAAAGAGGAACATTGCCGGTTCGCCAGGCTGTTCGCCGATTTCCATTTCCACACGATAGGTGGATTCGTTCATCGCGTAGTCATATGCCTTGACGTAGAAAATGTTGCCGTTGGCACTGGACAGATTCAGCGTAAAGTCATTTGCCGTATTGGCCGCAGTCGTCTGATTTGCGCCGGCCTCTGCCAGTTTCACCGTACCGCTGCGGTCATACAGACGAACAGCCGCCACATACTGGTTGTCAAAAATATTGACGGTCATTTCGTTGTCAGCAACTGTAACATTGTTCACAACCGGCGCGGTGTTGTCGATCACGGCCGTAAACGTCTGCGTTGCGCCGCTGCCGAGCGAAGCCCAGTTCACGCTGCCGTCGTCCTGCACATAGTACTCCGGTGCCAGCGTCAGGTTCAACTCCAGCTGTTCGCCCTCTTTCATGCCAGCGGGCTTCCAGTCCAGCGGCAGATTGACGTACTCACTGGGGTTAAAATACTGCGAATAGAACGCGCCAAGGAAGTGGCCGAGCGTCTGCTCTGCAAGGACGGTATTCGTCGTCTTGTTGATGATCTGCAAACGGCTGTCTGCCACGTTGCGGATGGCGCAGAATTTCCAATAATAAATGCTGTCGCCGTTCTCGCTGTTGATGGCGTTGCGCTCGGGCAGATATTTGCTGTCGTTGACAACAGGGTTGCCGCCAAGCACGCTGCCGCGGCTATAGGGGCTGTTGTCGGATGCGTACTTGACGTACAGCACATTGTTATCGGTATAGGCGTTGCCCAGATACGGCATCCGGGTCTCTTCGCCACTTTGGTAGTGATAGTAGTCGCCAACCTCAAACATACTCGAAGCCGTCCATGAGCCGTAGAAGCCCAGCACCGGGATGGAGTGGCACGTGCCGCTCACGCCCTCGGCGCTTGTGCGCTCCTGCGCGAACACATAGCCCTCAAGATATGCACCAACCGAATAGTCGCGGTCAAGCGCCGCTTTTTGCTCCGCCGTCAGTGCAATGTTTACCGTGACGGTCGCGTGACCGTTTGCGGGAACAGTAACGCTGCTGCCGCTTGCCGCACTGCCATAGGTAACATTTGCCACCAGCGGTGCGGTTGCCTCATCAAGATAACGATCACCGCCGATGGTGGTCATTGCCTGTGTAAAGAAGCTTGCCGACAGGTCATAAGTCTGCTCCGTGCCGGACAGATCATACAGATCAAACGAGAAGCTGTATGTACCGTTCTTTGCCGCGTCCTCGCCAAGCTCAACCTTGACCTTGCCGTCGGAAGCGCCCTTGTTCGCAGAATCGGCCATCCAGACATAGGAATCTGCCGTGATGGCCGCGCCGATGTTCGCAACGCCCGCACCCTGCTTCAGAACCGACCAGTAATGCGTCGCGTCCTCTCGCGCCGGAGTAGCTGTGGACATCAGCAGGCTCTGCGCCAGATGGCGCACCGAGCGGTTCGTCTTGGACAGACCGGCCGCCTGATAATGCTGCGCAAACAGCGCTGACATACCGGCAATCTGCGGCGAAGCCATGGACGTACCGGACATATTCTCATAGCCCTTACCGCCCTGCTCCAGACCGTTGACCGAATAGATGTTGCCGCCAGGGGCGGTGATTTCGGGCTTCAGCTCCAGGCTGCCGGGAACACCCCAGCTGGCGAAGCTGCTCATGGTCATGTACTCGGCGGAGTCCGGAATGACAGCTGCATCTGCGCTGACTTTCATCCTACCCTTATAGTAGAGCACCTTGCTGGAATCGTTTTTGTCATAGACCGGCTCTGCCTTGTCGCGGAACACTCTTGCTGTGTCCTGCGTCACCAGAACGCACGGTGCTTCGTTCCAGTAACTGCTCAGATCCATGCTGATCGTACCGGGGACATTATTGTAAACAATCGTTGCGGCAACGCCATACTGCGCGGCGTTGCTTGCTTTCATGGAGAAGTCGAGCTCACCGCGAGAGCAGAACACAATCTTACCCTCCAGCAGGTCTTTGCCGCCGATGGCGTCATAATCTCCCGTGTTGCCCACGCCGTCGATCAGGATATACTCATACTCGCCAGCGATAGACTTCATCTGCTTCATGCCATGGCCGGCCTTTTCCCCGGTCGTTTCCATGTAGATGAACTTCTGGCCGTCAACCTCCAGATATTCGCCGGTGTTGCCGATGTTGTCAACCGACGTGACGGTAAATGCATTGGTGAACGAGCCGGGCGCGCCGACCACGTCCATGCTGACGTCATCGTCATACAGCAGCCCCGTGCCGCTGCTGGCATCGTAGCCATTGGAGCCGGCATAGGCATTTTCCGCCCAGTTGCCGGAGTTACCGGCAGAGATGGACACCACAGCGTCCTTGGACGCAAGGCTGTCCAGAATTGCCTGATAGACCGGAACCGGATCGGTATCCGCGTCCATATAGGCCGTGTACTTCGACGGGCCGGGATAGCTGGAGCCGAGCGAGAGGTTGATGCTGTCGGCACCCAGAACAATTGCGTCCTCGATGGCCGCCATATAGTCCGAATCGAACGCGCCGCCGTTCGAGCCGAACACCTTCATAACCAGCAGCTGTGCCTCCGGCGCAACGCCCTGTGTCTTGACGGTATCCAGCGCGGAAACATAGGTGGTTTCGTCGCCGTCTGTCTGCGGGACATATTTGTTTGCCGCCGCAATACCGGCAACGTGCGAGCCGTGTTCCGACTGCGTATCGTTGTCGTGCGTCACGTCGGTATTCTTATCTACATAGTTATATGCGAACGGAAGCTTGCTGCCATAGTAGAGGTCGTCGGCGCTCACGCCGTTCTGCGCAATGTTCAGCTGGCTGAGAACCGCCGTTACCTTGCTCTGGTCGAGCAGATCGAGGCTCTTGATGTAATTCTCATTGCCGTTCGCTTCCTGCTGTAGCGCATAGTCGAATGCGCCGTTGTCAAACGACTGGTGATCGGTATCGATGCCGGTATCGATCACGGCGATCCGCGTGCCCGCGCCGGTATAACCGGTTTCATATGCGACGTTCGTGCCGATCATACTGGAGGACGTGGCCATATTGGGCTGCGTCGCCAGCTTCTCCGCCGAGCGGTCGGGATAGTAGCGCTGCTCAACCACGACCGCCTCAACATCTGGCAGCGCGCGGATTGCGTCAATCTGGTCAGATTCGACATTTGCCGAGATGATGTTCGCGGCCAGCGTCAGATTCCACACCACGTCCAGCTTCTTGCCGCCGAGTACGTCTGCGGAGATTTCACGCGCCACCGCGTTCTGCGAAGCGCGCACCTGCTGCCGGTAATTGGCGGCAGCGTAGTTGGCGGTAAGGCCGTTCGTTGAATATTTATCCAGAACGGATCCACCTTTTACAACGATGGACACACGAACCGGTCCCTCCGCCGACTGTGTCTGGACGGTATCTTCCGCCGCTGCCTGACGCTCCGGATTCAGCTCCGTAGGAACGGTGTCGTTGCTGACCTTCTGAACCTTAACCTTGACATTTTTCGTGTCGTTTGCTGCAAGCGCCGGGATAACCGCCGCAGACAGGCACAAAACAATTGCCAGGATCAGGCACACAAGTCGCTTTGTCAGATGTGCTTTCACTGTCTTTCCTCCTGCTTTTCCGCCGCAAGCCCCATTCCGCCATTTCCTGTAATTCTTGAATATATATATATATATTCATTTCTTGAAATTTCTCAAGGTTTTCGGAACTTTTTAAGCAAATTACGGCCAATTTAATTTTGATTATAATGATGCTTTACCGAATTAGCAAGTGAAAATATTGCATCAAGTTCGCGTGAAATTCTCTCTCACTTTTGGTGATTTTGTCAGAGCCTCCTACATGCCTTTCAAGCATTCGGGTACACAGGAATGCACACTTTTCCATACACTATGTAGCGGCACAATACGTTAGAATTATTTCTGGCTCATGATATTGTTTCCCTGCTGTTTTTTCTAAATTATTTAGAATTGCTTTTTCTATCATTCTGTGTTGAGCGCCTCAGTGACCTCCTGCGCGATGCGCTGCCGTTCCTCCTCGTTTTCCGCCCGCGCATATCGTTCCAGCGCGGCATCCCGCAGTTCTGCTGCCTGCCGGGACCACACCTCGAACTCGCTCTTGGTCATCAGACCGCTTCTGATGCGGGCGAAATATTTTTTGTAAGCCCGTTGGTGAACCTTCCAGACATCGTTGTTCTCTACTTTGCTGCGGAAACTGCTGCTCGCGCCGATCTCACGGCAGGTCTTGCCGTCCTGCCCCGGTGCAGGTTCTGTGCAATAGGCATAGGTCGCTCCCGGTTTCTGTAAAAACCAGCGCCCGCAGTTGGTGCAGCGTTTCGGTACAAAGCCCTTTTGCAGCCCCTTCATGAACTCCACATAGACAAAATCCAGCAGCCGGTCGAAGTACATCCTCTCGACGATCTCGGCTTTTTCCTTCTCGCCGCGGATGCGGTACTGCGTCTTCACCGGCGGCGCGTCTGTCTCAGGGTTTTCGCCGAGACTGACACCGCTGATAAAAGCTCCATATCCGCGCGAACAGATCATCGGTGCCAGAGGAATTTTCTTCTGGCCCTTTTTCTTTTCAAATACCGCGCCCGCAAAAACACCATCGAGGAACCACGCATACCGTTCCTGAATCAAACGAATATCGTCGATCTGCTGCTGCATGAATGCGGGCAGATCATGATCTTCCTGCATCACGAACTCCGCAAAAGCATCCTGTGCTTCTCCGACCGCAAACGCCTCGACCGGCATATCGCCAAAGACGCGAAAGTCCTCCAGATACAGCCGGTAGAGCGGCAGAGAAGCCAGTCCCTTCTTCATGTCCATGTAAGCACGCAGGACATTATCACTTTTTTCTTGAACGGCTGTGTTCAGCTGATTCAGCAATTCCTGAAAAGGTGCGACATCAAGGTTCAGTATTTCCGTCAGCACCGCTCCATACGGCTGCGGCATCGTTCTATCCTCTACCCAATAGGCGGATGCACCAAATTCGACTTTGGTGTTTGTCTGCGGCCGATGGAAATCAAATAAGTCTTTTCCTAAAACGCCCATAAGCTGTTTCCTCATTAGAGAATGTATTTGCATCGATATAGTGTATCTATTGAAATGATACATTACCTATTTTCAAAAGTCAATCCTTATGTTACGATATCGGTGCGGGAAATCGAAAATAAAAATCGCAGCAACAATATCGAAAGGAGGTGACAGTATGAACAAACTACACACTATCAATGCGGAAGATCTGCAAAACAGGACATATGAACCGACGCACTTTCTGGTAGATGAGCTTATTCCAGAGGGCTTGCACATCCTCGCGGGCGCACCGAAGATCGGCAAGTCTTGGCTGGCTTTGTGGCTCTGCTTATGCGTTGCACAGGGGCAGCCGCTGTGGAATTTTGCAGTAACGCAGGGTGAAGTGCTGTATCTCAGTCTTGAAGATTCGTTCCAGCGTATCCAGACGCGGCTCTTTGATCTGACGGAAGATGCGCCGCCGACGCTACATTTTACAATCATGGCTGATACATTAAAACACGGTCTGGAGCAGCAGATCGAGCAGTTTTTGAACGAACACCCCAGTACAAAACTGGTTGTCATTGATACTTTGCAGCGCGTCCGCAGCGTAGGCGGTGACAGCAATCTGTACGCAAATGACTATCAGGACATCGGGCTTTTGAAACAGCTTACGGACAAGCGGCACATCGCGATTCTCTTGATTCACCATCTGCGCAAGCTCCACGACGACGATCCGATGAATATGATCTCCGGCTCGACGGGCTTAAGCGGCGCGGCAGATTCGACCTTTGTTCTCCAGAAAAATTCGCGTCTTGCCAACATTGCCTCGCTGCACTGCACCGGGCGGGACATCGCAGATCGCACGTTAAAACTGGAATTCGGAGAGGAAGATCACGTCTGGAAACTGCTTGAGGACAGCAAAACTTGCAGCGGCGCTTCTAAGATTTCGGCACTTCAAATCGAAAATCTTCTCTCTGAACTTCTACAAAAAGAGACCGAAATCAGCGCCCCTGCGAAAGTGCTGTTGGAAAAGATCGACCCTGCCGGAATCGAGGGTTGGACACCGAACAGCTTTTCGCATCAAATCCGAAAAAGCGTTGACGCTCTAAGGAAAAACGGCATTTTCGTATCATTCCGAAAGAGTAACGGCGAGCGCCTCATCTGCCTGAAAAGGGTCGATGGTGCCGATCTTCCCACCGTGGAAAAAATCGACCCTATCGACCCTGCTGGCGTACCGAGCACCCGCAGTGCGCCGTGAGGCGCGTGTCGCCGCTGTGTGCGGTTTTCTGCCCAGACTGCGAGTGTGTGCGCGGCGCAACGGGAAAAGCCAACGTTGCGCCAACGTGCGGACAATGTGAAAAAACGCAGGCGCAATACGCCAAACCAACGCAGAGAAGCCCCGCCGCGGCGGGAAAAATCCTCCCGTTCGGGAGGAGCCAGCATCGCATTTGGCTAGTCGCCGGAACGCCGGCTCCCTGCCAAATGCTATTTGCAGGCAGAAGCCCATACCCACTTTTACGAACGGAGGGAATATGCGGAAAAACAAACAATTCAGTATCCGGATTTCAGAACAGGATTTGAACGCAATACGCCGAAAAGCGGCACAGGCACGAATGACCCAGAGCGACTATGTGACCGCCTGCTGCCTTGGAAAACATATCGTCATTCTTGACGGCTTGAAGGAAGTCCTGCGGCAGCAGAAAGCCATCGGCAACAATCTCAACCAGCTGACGGTGCTGGCGAATATGGGCAAGGTACAGTTTGCCAATCTGGATTCTGCCGTGCACGAGTTTTCCAAGATCAACACAGCCCTGCGGAAAATGCAGGAAGGAGGTGCAGGCAAATCGCAATCGTCCATTTCGTGAATTACAAAAAGGGTACGCAAACACGCAGCTGCATGAAAAGTGTCATGCGCTACGTTTCCCAACTCAGCAAGACGCTCTGGGATGGACAGCCGCTCGTCAGCGGTATTGGCTGTCAACCGGAAACTGCGTTCGACGAGTTCCTGAGTACGAAGCTGCTGCACCACAAGGACGGCGGCGTGATGTTTTATCACATGGTGCAGAGCTTCCCGAAAGGTGCGAACATCGACCCGCGCACGGCGCACGAAGCAGCGCGCCGACTTGCCGGATACTTCGACGGCTGTGAGGTTCTGGTCTGCACCCACGTCGACCGCGAACACATTCACTCGCACTGCATCATCAACAGCGTGAATTTTGAAACCGGCCGGAAGGTACACATGGCGGACGAACAGATTCAGGAGCTGCGCATCCGCAATGACCAAATCTGCGAGGAATTGGGGCTGCCGAAATTTCAGAAAGACGAGCAGCGGCATTCGCGCGGAATGTCCAACGCAGAATACTACACGGCGGACAGAGGCGAGAGTTGGAAGTTCGAGCTGATGCGCGTGATCGATGAGTGTATGCGCTATGCCGGGAACAGGGACGAATTTCTGACGCTGCTCCGCTCTGAGGGTTACGATGCCGCATGGACGGACAGCCGCAAGAACATCACCTACACCACACCGGAGGGGCGCAAATGCCGTGACAGCAAGCTGCACATGGAGAAATACTTAAAAGAAAATATGGAGGCTGAATTTGGATACAGAACGGAGAATGACAACACAAGAAATGTTGGCGCAGCACAAAAAGCTGATGGACGAGGCGCAACGGCTGGAGCCCAGCGTGATGGTGACCGAGAAAAACTGGAGTGCGATGCTCGAAATGCAGGACAGGCTGTTCCGGCAGCAGATGCAGTTGGACACGGACCTGAAAACGCTCCTGACGCGGGAGGACGCACAGACCGCATTGAACGAGATGCAGGAGAGTACAGAAAAATTCGAGAAACAGGCTGGGAGCCTGAACGCGAGATATTCTTCCGCCTGCAAAGAGCTGACAGACAGTACGCAGAAAGCCGTGACTACGATTTCAGAGAGCAGCAAACAAGAGTTTTCAGCTCTGGCACAGGCAGCGAAGAAGAAAATTCATCTGTGCGCATGGATCTCGATTACGGCAGTGATCTTGTGCGCCTTGGTCGTGCTGTGGAGCAGATGACGGACGATGCGCCGACGCGCGACGGAACGACTATGCCGCTGCACATCGACAGCAAGCGCCGCAAAAAGCTCCGGCAAAAGAAAACCGCCCTCGGTCACGCTGAGGACGATCATGAAGATTGGGATATGAAACAGGAACTATGAAAGGAGTACCTATGGCGAGAAAGCGAAAAGACAATATTTCGGAGGTCACGTTCAGCTACATCGGTACGGATGCGCAGTTCGATGAATTTTTGAAAATGCTGGTGCATGACTACCTGTCGGTAGATCAGCCATATACAAAGTTGCAGGAGGATTTTGTTGATCATGTAGATTCCTGCTGCGCATGATGGATTGTTCTAGCTATTCGAAAAACAGTGTGCTATGGTGTGTGCTGCAATCAGCACACACCATAGCGGGAAGGAGGAACCATGAAAGTCTGGCTGTATTACCGCCTGAGTCGGGATGAGGACGATGAACTGAATTCCCTGACGAATCAGCGGAAAATCATTTATGAATACGCCGTCACAAACGGGCATGAGGTCGTCGGAGAATCCTTCGATGACAATGTCAGCGGCATGCATTTCAACCGCGAGGGCATTGACAAAATCTACGAAGTTGTGGAAGCTGGAAAAATCGAGGCGATCATTGTCAAAGACCTATCCCGGCTGGGTCGACACCGAACGCAGACTGCCCTGTTCATCGACTACCTGCGGGAGCACGATGTTCGCGTCCTCTCGGCGACGGAAAATATCGATACGTTCAACGAAAATGACGATCTCATCATTGGCTTCAAAGGTTTGGTCAACGATTTCTATGCGCGCGACGGCAGCCGCCGTGTGCGGACCGGCTACCGGCAAAAACAAAAGGAAGGGCTCGTGACCATTCCGCCATTCGGATATTTCAAGGATAAAAACACGAAGAAGGTTGTCATTGTAGAGGAAGCAGCTGAAACCGTTCGACTGATCTTCACCGCCTACGTTGGCGGCAGCGGTATGAAGACTATCGCCCGCACACTGAATGAGCAGAAGAGAAAAACACCTGCGCTCATGCAACTGGAACTGCTGAACAAGAGCCTGCCCAACACGCAGGACGTCATCCTAAAAAAGTATCTTTGGGACGCAACCATGATAGCCCGCATTCTCAGGGACGAAAGCTATGTTGGAACGCTCATCTGCCACAAAAGCGAACGGAACAAGATCAACAAAACCTTCCGCTTCACAGAGCCGGAAGAACAGTTCCGTCATGAAAACTATCTCCCGCCGATCATCACGCCGGAACTGTGGGAGCAGACGCAGATGATGCTGGCGGAGCGGAAACGGCTGAACGTGCGCGCCGCGCCCTCGCAGGAGATCCTGCGTTACAGCGGACTCCTGCGCTGCGCTGACTGCGGCCGGGTCATGTTCGGCAGGCGCATCCATCTGAAAAGCGGCGAACGGGTCACCTATGTTTGCAGCACCTACAACCGCTTCGGGAAGGAGCATTGCTCCCAGCACCAGATCGAAGAAGCTGCACTGGACAAACTGATTATGGACGAACTCAAAAATACCAAGGGGCTGTATCAGCAGAACTGGGATGCGCTGGAGCAGCTGATCGCACAGTGGACACCAAAGGCAGAACTGACCGGTGCGCAGATTGTCAAGTTAGAAAAGCGAATTCGATGCCTGGAGGATGAAACGGAGGCAATTTTAATGGAGCGGATACGGGACCGGGCAAATGCCGAGCGCTACGACCGCATGATCCAGAAACGTGAAGAAGAAATCGCTGCGGCAAAAAAGCAGATCGAAGAACTGCAAAACATCTCCGCCGTCCTGCGGGATCGGCAAACGAAACTCAAGAGGGATATCAGCATGATCGACGATATCCTTGCTGAGGGTGCCATGACGGAAGCGCATCTGCGGATGCTGGTCGAAAAGATCTATGTGCAGGAAACAGACGGAAAGCTCAGCCTGGACATTCAGATCAAAGCGCCGTTCCGCACACACTTGGATGTCTATGAAAATGGGACGCTCACGGAGCGATACGGTGCGCTGGATTTTGACTGGGATCGGCTGGCGCGGCTGCTCTATGGCGACGGGCTTGTGGGGTAAAAGATTATGGCAATGCGGGGTTGGCTCTATGCGCGGCTCTCCAACGACGATGATCCGGCGCAGAATTCTCTGCAAAATCAGCAGGAGATCTGCCGCGCTTTTGCAGAAAAGAGCGGCTGGACGATCGTCGGCAGTTCTGCCGATAATAACATCAGCGGCATGAATTTCAGCCGCCGTGGGCTGGATATGCTCACAGCGGCGGTTCAGGCAAAACAGGTTGATGCAGTTCTCGTGAAAGACCTTTCAAGGCTGGGTCGTCACCGAACCCAAACCGCATTGTTTATCGACTTCCTGAGACAGCAGCAAGTGCGGGTCATCTCCGCAACGGAAGGTGTGGATACTTTCTGCGAAGAAGACGATCTCATGATCGGTGTCCGCGGATTGATGAATGATTATTACGCGAAGGATATTGGCAAAAAGATTCGAGCAGGATACCGTCAGAAGCAACAAGAGGGGCTGGTGATCACGCCGCCCTTCGGATACTGGAAGGATCGAAATACAAATCAGGTTTTGGTGTATCCGGAAGCGGCGGAGACGGTACAGCTTATCTACGCTCTGTATTTACAGGGCTGCGGACAGAAAGAGATCACCCGGTGGCTTAATACTGAGGGGCGAAAAACACCGGCGCAGCTCCGGGCTGAATGGTGCGGCAAAGAAGTCCGGCATACGCACAAAACCCGTGACGGTCAGTTCCTATGGACATATGCCAGTGTGAAAAACGTGCTGGCGGAGGAAGCCTATACCGGCGTTCTGGTCAATCACCGCAGGGAATATCTCGGCGGCAAAGCGCGAGCTGTCTGCGAAGCGGACTGGCTTCGTCACGAGAATTTCTATCCGGTTATCATTGAAAAAGCAATCTGGCAGCAAGTCCAGACGCGGCTGAAACAGCAGGCGCGTCCGGCGGTCAACAATCGTACAAAGCACCGTTATGCCGGGCTACTGACCTGTCAGGAATGTGGGAACGTATTCAGTCCCATGATCCGTTACTGGAACGGCAGCCGCCGTGTGGAATACGTCTGCCGGGGATACCAACGGAACGGGAAAGGTTATTGCAGCTCTCACCGGATTCACGAGGAGGTTTTGGATAAAGCCGTTTGGGATCACGCGAAAAAGCTGCGGGAACAGTATGCAGCCGAACTGAAAAAGGTCACACAGTTGCAAAAACAGTGGGCATTGAGGAAACCAGTCCTCGATGCCCACTGTTTGACTTTGCAGAAAGAAATTTTGAGATTGGAGCAGGAAGTCGACGAACTGGTGATGGAAAAAATACAGATATAAAAAACAAGTATTTTTACTGAAGTAACAATAGCAACCGACCTGCATTTTTATCACAAAATGCAGGTCGGTCGCTGGTACGGGTAGTGGGACTCGAACCCACACGCCTCACGGCAGAGGAACCTAAATCCTCCGAGTCTACCATTTCCACCATACCCGCAGATATGAGCGGCAGGGATACCTGCAGCTATTTTGTTGTCCTCTGTTTTTACACGGCGAGGGAAACCGTGGCGGAGCGTAACGCTTGATCCGCGTTTATAAAAACAGGCAAGCCTGCTTTTACCGAAGAATGTCCGCGGTGAGGAACCGCGGAAAAACCTTTCACCAAGGTGACAGCACCTAAATCCATCGTGTCTGCCAATTCCACCACGGGCGCGGATTGCGTTGCGGCAGTCAGAACGGCTCTGACTGCCGTATATTTTATCATATCTGCGCTTTGCTTGTCAATCGTGCAGATTGCGGCTGGCGGCATAGGCGGCGCGCAGGGACTGCTCATATTGGCTGTCGTTGACGAGCAGGAGGGCGCAGGCGCCGCATTTTTGCAGCAGATGGACCGGCGCGCCGCTCGTTTCGACCGCGCGGAGCAGCTCCGGCACAGCAGCGGTCGAGCGGCAGAGTGCGGCCAGAACGCTCAAATTTTCGCGCAGCGTGCACGCCTGCGGGCGAAGCGCCTGCGCGGCCTGCTCCCGCAGACGGTGCAGCCGTTCGGAGCCGGGCTCCATCGGCACAAGCGCCGTGAGTTCGCCGCACACGCTCTGCATGGAAAACGGCGAAAGCCGCGCCTGCTCCAGAACATCGGCCAGCTTTGTCTCCGCGTCCGGCTCCTGCGGGCAGCTCAGGCGCAGCATGGCAAGCTTCCTGCGGCCCGCGAAGCAGATCTGCCCGCCGTCCGGCTCTACCTGCGGGCGGACGAGCGTGCCGGGCTTCTCGGGCTCGAACGCATTGCAGATGCGCAGCGGGATCTGCGCCTGCCGGACCGGCGCGACTGCGTCCTCGTGTAGAATCTGCATGCCGACGCGTGAGAGCGTCTGTAATTCCTCATAGCGCAGCTGGCCGACCGGCGCGGGGTTCTGGATCAGCCGGGGATCTGCCGCAAGCACGCCTGCCACGTCCGTCCAGTTTTCGTACAGATCCGCGTGCAGCGCGGCTGCGGCCAGCGCGCCCGTCACGTCGGAGCCTCCGCGCGGGAGCGTATGGACCGCGCCGTCCGGCAGCGCGCCGTAAAAGCCCGGCGTGACGATCTTCCGCCCGTCGGCAAGCGAGCCGAGCGCGGCATAGGACGCAGCCTGCCGGATACGGCCTGCGGCATCAAACAGCAGCCAGTCTTTCGCGTCGACAAATTCAAAGCCAAGCAGATCAGCCATCAGCCGCGCGGACAGATATTCGCCCCGAGAGACGATCCAGTCGCGTGGTGTGTCGCGGCGCATGGCGGCATAGATCGCGTCAAGCTCGGCCTCGATGGGCAGCGTCAGACAGCAGCCGTCGCGGATCTCGCGGTAGCGGTCGGCGATCCTGCGCCATAGATCCCAGCAGCTCACGCCGTATTGCAGATGCGCGTGGCAGAGATAGAGAAGATCCGTGATCTTGTGGTCGGCGGCGTGCCGCCTGCCTGCCGCCGACACGACGACGACGCGGCGCGCGGGGTCTGCAAGCACGATCTCGCGCACGCGGGAAAAGCCCGCGCTGTCACACAGCGACGAGCCGCCGAATTTTGTGACCTTCAGCATAAACCTCCCTCCTTCCGGGAATGATGGTCCCACGCCATCTTATGCTGTCCTGTCGAATTCTGTCCGGTGCCCGAGCATGAAAAATTTCAGAAATTCCGGGCAATTTCCGCTTTACTTTTCTGCATTCGTATGCTATTCTTAACAGGTAGCGCCATGCGCTGCGACCCATTTCCCAGTTTCGGGACACCGCCCGCTCTGACGCGGGTATTCTGCCTGCCCGATACTTGGATTCCGGGAATATTTTGAAAGGTGGAAACACAACTATGATGCGCAAAGAAGAAAAGACTGCCATTATCGAGCAGTACGCAACCCATGCCGGCGATACCGGTTCTCCTGAGGTCCAGATCGCTGTCCTCACCGCCCGGATCAACACCCTGACCGAGCATCTGCGTGAGCACAAGCAGGACAACCATTCCCGCCGCGGCCTTCTGATGATGGTCGGCAAGCGCAGAAGCCTTCTCGACTACCTCGCCAAGAAGGACATCAACCGCTATCGTGCAATCGTTGCAAAGCTCGGCCTGCGTAAGTAAGTCATAGGAAAAGGGCGGTCGGGCGACCGCCCTTTTTTATAAATCCAACTACTATTATACTGCGCGTGGGTTCCATTTAGCAGTTGAAAGTAGCGTCTGTGCCCGGACGCCAGTTTCAAGTGCTAAACCTCCCACGCGCGCAAAAAACGAAGGAGGTTCTTTCATGATCACCCACAAGCAGTATCCGAATCACCACATTTTTGAAACCGAGATCGGCGGCCGTACCTTTACGGTCGAGACCGGCAAGGTCGCAGAGCTCTGCAATGCAGAGGCCATCTGCCGCTACGGCGATACCGTCGTGCTCGTCACGGCTGTCGCCTCTCCCCTGCCCAAGGCTGGCATCGACTATTTCCCGCTGACCATTGAGGTCGAAGAACGTATGTACGCCGTCGGCCGTATCCCCGGCTCCTTCAACCGCCGCGAGGGCAAGCCCTCCGACCGCGGCGTGCTGATCTCCCGTCTCATCGACCGCCCGATGCGCCCCCTGTTCGACGAGGAACTGCGCAACGACGTCGTTCTGACCAACACCATCCTCGCGCAGGACTACGATAACCCTGTCGAGATCGTCGCCTCCATCGGCTCTTCTCTCGTCATCGCCTACTCCGACATTCCCTGGAACGGCCCGACCGCGACCACCAATGTCTGCTATCTGGACGGCAAGTATATCGTCAACCCCTCGCAGGATGAGCGCAACGCCTGCCAGTGCTTCGTGACCATCGCGTCGACTCATGAGAAGGTCGTCATGATCGAGACGGAGGCCAACGAGGTCAAGGAAGACATCCTCATGGAGTGCATCAAGCTGGCCCATGAGACGAATGTGAAGGTCGTGGAGTTCATCAACACCATCGTCGATGCCATCGGCAAGCCGAAGTTCACGTTCGAAAAGGCCGCCGTCAACCATGAAATGCTCGACGATCTGTGCGAGTACGGTCTGGACAAGATCGCCTACGCGCTCGACACCGACGACAAGAATGTACGTGAGGCCCGTCTGACCGAGGCTGTCGTCGACTTCAAGGAGAAGTTCGGCGAGAAGTATGCAGAAGACTGGGATGTCCAGATCGACGTGTGCCTGTACAAGATGCAGAAGAAGATCGTCAAGAAGTGGCTGCTCGAGGGCAAGCGCGTCGACGGCCGCACGCCGGACGAAATTCGCCCGCTGGCTGCCGAGGTCGGCGTTCTGCCGCGCGTCCACGGCTCCGGCCTGTTCACCCGCGGCCAGACGCAGGTTCTGTCCGTCTGCACGCTGAACACCCTCTCTGCCGCGCAGAAGCTCGACACTATCTATGACGAGACCGAGCGCCGCTATATCCACCACTATAATATGCCGCAGTGGTCCACCGGCGAAGCCCGTACGAGCCGCTCCACCTCCCGCCGCGAGATCGGCCACGGCGCGCTAGCCGAAAAGGCCCTGCTGCCCGTGATCCCGTCCGTTGACGAGTTCCCGTATGCCATCCGCGTCGTCTCCGAGGTCGTTTCCTCCAACGGCTCCACGTCTCAGGCCTCCATCTGCGGCTCCACGCTGGCTCTGATGGACGCAGGCGTGCCCATCAAGCGTCCCGTCGCCGGTATTTCCTGCGGCCTCATCTCCGACAAGGAGACGGGCACGTGGAGAACCTTCACCGACATTCAGGGCGTTGAGGACTTCCACGGCGAGATGGACTTCAAGGTCGCCGGTACGACCGAGGGCGTCACCGCCATCCAGATGGACCTCAAGAACGACGGCCTGACCATGGAGATCATCGCCGACGCGCTCGAGCGCTGCCGCAAGGCCCGCCTTGAGATCCTGAACGAGATCATGATCCCCTGCATCGCCAAGCCGCGCGACCATGTTTCCGAGTATGCACCCAAGATGCTCACCATGAAGATCGACGTGGACAAGATCCGTGAGGTCATCGGCAAGGGCGGCTCCATGATCCAGAAGATCGTGGCCGAGTCCGGCGCACAGGTCGACATCGACGACGACGGCACCATCCACATCGCGTCTCCCGACGCCGCCTCCTGCGACGCCGCCAAGAAGATGATCGACGATATCTGCTTCGTGCCTGAGGTCGGCAAGCTGTACTACGGCAAGGTCGTCCGCATCCTGCCCATCGGCGCGTTTGTCGAGCTGGCTCCCGGCAAGGACGGCATGATCCACATCTCCAAGCTTGAAAACCGCCGCGTCGAGAAGGTCGAGGACGTGCTCAACATCGGCGATATGACTTGGGTCAAGGTCACCGAGATCGATGAAAAGGGCCGTGTCAACCTCTCCCGCAAGGACGCGCTCAAGGAGCTCGCCGCCGCTGCGGACAAGAAATAAGCAAGCCTAAAAATCCCCGCCTCTCCAACCGGAGAGACGGGGATTTCTGCACACTAAGACGTGCTGCCTAGGGTGTATCTGAAAACGCCCAATGTGACCGGCAGCGAGAAATTTTTGCGCTGAGCAAGACATTTTTTCGCAGGAATACTGACGTATTTCAAGGAAAAATGGTGCAGCGCAGCGTGAAAAGGTCCGCTGTCCGGGTGCGTTGGGAGTTTTCAGATACACCCTAATGGCTTCCGCAGCTACCGGCACGCCGCGCCGCCCCATTCAACGGCGGTGAAGCCGGTGCGGGCCGGTGCTTCGAGCGTCTGCGGCGCGATTTCGACCGGAGCAGCCAGCGGCTTGAAGGCCATAAAGACGCGAATGAGCGTGTCCGGCTCGGGCGTGATGGTGAGGCGTGCGCTTTTGGTATAGGCCTCGTGCTGGAACGCGATCAGGTTATAGGCGTTTTCCTGCATCAGCGGCAGCCAGTAGATGATAAACTCATTGGCCTCCGCGCGGTTCAGGCCGAGCCTGGCCAGCGCGTCCTCCAGAAAGTCTGCCGTGCCGCTTCCCGGCACGCAGAAGCCGGTCGAAAAATCATATTCCGTTTCCGACACGCCCTCCCAGTATAAATACCGGTAGGTCTGGCCGTCCTTGTCGGTCAGCGTCCCGTCGGGTCTTGCCGAGACGGTCCAGCCGTCCTCGTAGGCCGGATACGTGCACGTCAGCTCTCCGTCATAGTCCAGCCGAACCGTTATCTCTGTTTCCGTCTGCGGATACAGATACGCGACCGGCTTTGCGTCGCAGGCCTCGTCCTGTTCCTCCTCCGGATAGAGATAGATGACTGGCTTTGCAGAATACTGCGCATTCTCATCCTCCCGCTCGTCGCACGGCGCACAGGCGGTCAGACTGAGCGTCAGCGCAAGGGGCAGCAAAAAAGCAAGCAGCTTCTTCATGTTGGTTCCTCCTGTATGCATAAATTAGGTTCTATGTATACAGACAGGAAATGAAGAAGCTGGTTGCATAGGTTTATATTATTTATTATTTTTTCCGGCCATCAGCCGCGCAAGCGTCGCGCGGACCACAGGCAGGCAGTCCTCCGGCCTCTCCAGCTCCAGAACGGCCTGCTCAAACGGGCACAGGCCCGTCCCCTGCCGGTTCAGGAGCTTTTCGGTCTTCGTCTCACAGGCGCAGTCCACGCCGTTCGCGGTCAGGAACTCCGCCGCTGCGGCGCTCATCGTCTCAGCATAGACGCACGATGCGCCGCCCAGAAGATAGATCGCGGCGGCAGCCTTGCCGACGATGGTATCGCAGACGAGCGCGCCCTTCAAAAGCTCCGGCTGCGCGTCGAATACCCGCAGCGCCGGGCCGACGCCCCGGCCAAACTCCTTATGGACGGTCACGCCGCCTTTTTGTACAACGAGCGTATACGCGCCGTTTTCAAACAGCGCGGACAAATTTTCCATGTTCATTTTGGACGCATCTCCTTCGGCAGTTCTTTTTCGATCCGGATCATGACCAGCGACAGCAGCAGCGCCAGCACCATCACGCCCACGGCGATCAGATAATACGGCTGGTTGGCAATGTCGGCAATGGAATAGCCGCCCGTACCGTCGGAGACGGCGTAGCCGATCACCAACAGCACCAGTGCGGCGGCGAAGCAGAGGTTCCGGATCGTGCCGAGCAGCTTGTCCCGGCCAAGCAGGAAGCCGTAAAACGCCTCCGGCGCGTCAAACTGCGCCCCCGCCTTCCACGGCGTAAACAGGCGGCAGAAAAAATCCTTCACAGGGAAGCCCCCTTTTTCCTTGATAGAGCAAGTATAACAGGCTTTTGCGAAAAAAGCAACGCACCGGGCACTTGATGCGCCGCCGGGCGTTGACTTTTTTGCGCAGGACTCGTATACTTTTGGAAAACAGGCATTTCAGGAGAAGCGGATCATGATCTACACGGTTACGACGAATCCCAATATCGATTATTATATGGACCTGCGTGCGCCGCTGCACGTCGGCGGCATCAATCGCTCCGGCCGCGAGCTGCTTGCGCCAGGCGGGAAGGGGATCAACGTCTCGCTGATGCTGCGGACGCTTGGCAAGCCGTCGTGCGTGCTGGGGTATCTCGCCGGGCCGACGGGGCGGCTCCTCGAAGCGCTCATGAAAGACACCGGCTGCGATTGCCATTGGTTCTGGCTGCAAAGCGGCCAGACGCGCATCAACACCAAGATCAACACCAGCCCCGAAACGGCCTTCAACGCCTCCGGCCCCGCGCTTGGGCAGGCCGACATTGACGCGCTGTGCGCGTTCCTGCGCGGACTGAACCCGGACGATCAGCTCGTCGTCAGCGGCAATCTGCAAAAAAGCCCTCCGGGCGCGTTCTCCGCACTCCTTTCCGCCGCGCAGGAGGCGGGCGTCAGCGCCGTCGTGGATACAAGCGGCGCGGCGCTGCGCGAGGCGCTTGCATTCCGTCCTCTGCTCATCAAGCCCAACGGCGAGGAGCTGTGCGAGCTGTTTGGCAGGCAGGCAAGCACGCCGGAGGCGCTGCTTGCCCTTGCGCGGCAGGCGCAGACACTGGGCGCGCGGAACGTGCTTGTGTCCATGGGCGCGGACGGCGCTCTGCTGCTGGCAGAAAGCGGAGATGTTTACCGTGCAGCGCTCCGCAGCACGCAGCCGGTTATTTCCACCGTCGGCGCGGGCGACAGCGTGACGGCTGGCTTCCTCGCGGGACTGCTGGACACAGGAGACTATTCCCAGGCCCTGCGCCTCGGCGCTGCCTGCGGCAGTGCGACGGCCTACAGCCCGGCTCTGGCAAACAGGGCTATGCTCGAGGCTGTTTTACCGTCAGTCGAGGTCACAGCGCTGTAAAACCTTCGGAAAGGAAGAGAACCATGCAGACAATTCAGGATTTATTCTCCAACCGCGTGCTGCTCAGCGGCCTCATTGGCTGGGGCGCGGCACAGGTTTTGAAGACGATCATTTACGCGCTCATGCACCATACGCTGGACCTGACGCGCATTTTCGGCGACGGCGGTATGCCGAGCGGCCATTCGGCCACGGTCTGCGCCGTGGCGACCTCGGCGGGAATTATCTACGGGCTGGACTCGTTCCCATTCGCCATCAGCGTAATTGTCGCGATCATCGTCATGCACGACGCAATGGGAGTCCGGCTCGAAACCGGCAAGCAGGCAAAGCTCCTGAACGAGTTCATCGACCTGTTTGCCAAGCTGGAGCAGCCGCTGTCCGATCAGGAAAAGCTCAAGGAGCTGGTCGGCCACACGCCGCTGCAGGTCTGCATGGGCGGCCTGCTCGGCATTCTGACCGGCGTTCTGTGCAATCTCGGCGGATAAGCGAAGCCGCCTCCCCCAGCACTTCATCCTGTAAATTATAATTTCACCCCGGAAAGGAGTACCCCATGGCACAACTTGGACTCGGTACGCGCTGCGTACAGGCGGGCTACAGCCCGAAAAACGGCGAACCCCGCCAGATCCCCATCATCCAGAGCACCACGTTCAAATACGAGAGCAGCGCCGAAATGGGCCGGCTGTTCGATCTGGAGGCCAGCGGCTATTTCTATTCCCGCCTGCAGAACCCGACGAACGACGCCGTCGCGGCGCGTATCGCCGCGCTTGAGGGCGGCACAGCCGCCATGCTGACAGCCTCCGGGCAGGCCGCCATCTTCTTCGCCGTGTTCAATATCGTCGGTGCGGGCGACCATCTGGTCAGTTCGTCGAGCATTTACGGCGGCAGCTTCAACCTCTTCGCCGTCACCATGAAGCGCATGGGCGTTGAGGTCACGTTCGTCGACCCCGACTGCTCCGCTGAGGAACTGGACGCCGCCTTCCGCCCCAACACAAAGGCCATGTACGGCGAGACGGTCGCAAACCCGGCGCTGACCGTTCTGGATATCGAAAAATTCGCGGCTGCCGCGCACCGGCACGGCGTTCCCCTGATCGTGGACAACACGTTCGCCACGCCCATCAACTGCCGCCCGTTTGAATGGGGCGCGGATATCGTCGTACACTCGACGACCAAGTATATGGACGGGCACGCAGGCGCCATCGGCGGTGCGATCGTCGACTCCGGGAGCTTCGACTGGACGAAACACCCGGACAAATACCCCGGCCTGTGCACGCCCGACGAGAGCTATCATGGCGTGACATATACCGAGCGCTTCGGCCTTGCAGGCGCGTATATCACAAAGGCGACCGTCCAGCTCATGCGCGATCTCGGCGCGATCCAGTCCCCGCAGAGCGCGTATTATCTGAATCTCGGCCTCGAAAGCCTGCACGTGCGTATGAAACGGCACTGCGAAAACGCGCAGCGGGTCGCGGAGTTTTTACAGCAGCATGAAAACGTCTCGTGGGTGCAGTACTGCGGTCTGCCGGGCGACAAATATTATGAACTGGGACAGAAATACCTGCCGCACGGCTCGTGCGGCGTCGTGAGCTTCGGCGTAAAGGGCGGACGGGCCGCAGCCGAGGCCGTCATGGGACGGCTCAAGGTCGCATCCATCGAGACACACGTGGCCGATTCTCACACCTGCTGCCTGCACCCGGCTTCCACCACGCACCGGCAGATGAACGCCGAGGAGCTGCTGGCCGCAGGCGTCCGCGAGGATCTGATCCGCTATTCCTGCGGCCTGGAGGACGCGGAGGATCTGATCGCCGATCTCGATCAGGCGCTGCAATAATCTCAGAAAGGAATCCACGCCATGCCCATTATGATCCCGAACGGTCTGCCGGCGGCGAAAACGCTGGCGGACGAGAATATTTTCGTCATGAACGAGACGCGGGCCGTCACGCAGGACATCCGCCCGCTGCAAATTCTCGTTCTGAATCTCATGCCCACCAAAATCGCCACAGAGACGCAGCTGTCGCGGCTGCTCGGCAACACGCCGCTGCAGGTGGAGCTGGAGCTGATCCACACGGACAGCCACGAATCCAAAAACACATCCCGCGAGCATCTTCTGAAATTCTATCAGACGTTCGAGGACGTGCGCGACCGCTGGTTCGACGGGCTGATCATCACCGGCGCGCCCGTGGAACAGATGCCGTTTGAGCAGGTCGAATACTGGCCGGAGCTGTGCCGCATCATGGAATGGAGCCGGACGCACGTCCACAGCACGTTCCACATCTGCTGGGGCGCGCAGGCAGGGCTTTATTATCACTACGGCATCGGGAAGACCGATCTGCCCGAAAAGCTCTTCGGCGTCTATCCGCATGTGGTCGAACGACGCTCGTCCATGCTCATGCGCGGATTCGACGATGTGTTCATGGTGCCCCACTCGCGGCACACGAGCGTCCGCCGCGAGGATATCGAGCGCTGCGGCAAGCTGAAAATCCTCGCCTCGTCCGAGCAGGCCGGGGTCTACGCCATGGCGACCGAGGGCGGCCGGCAGATCTTCATCACCGGCCATTCGGAATACGACGCGCGGACGCTGGAGTCGGAATATCTGCGCGATAAAAACGCCGGGCTTCCCATCCATGTGCCGGAGAACTATTACCCGGACGACGACGACACGAAGCCGCCCATGGTCACATGGCGCAGTCACGCAAACCTCCTGTACCAGAACTGGCTCAACTACTTCGTCTACCAGACCACGCCGTACGACCTCTCGGCCATCCGGCCTGTATAAGCACCAAAAAAGCGGCAAAGGCTCCCCCCCTTGAACAAAGGGGGGAGCCTTTGCGCCTGTCTGCTGCTTCGTCACGCCCGGTTAAAGCTTAAAAATCTGGTGCCCTGGAAGGTGAGGCTTCCCCGGTCGCCCTCGACGAGATAGCCGTAGTCGCGGTCGGGGATGCTGAGTTCCATCCGGTCGCCGCTTTCGACCTGGAACGTCGCGTAGTACCACGTGGACGAATGGCTCATGTGGCTGTTCGCGTCGTGGTGGCGCGTGACCTCCATCCGCTTGGAGACGACCGTGGCCTGCACGGTCAGGCGCGGGGACTTATTATTCTTGTGCCACTGGCCGACATTGCGCACAAGCGTCGCAATGATCACGCCCAAAATCAGCACAAACATCACCGTGAACAGCACGGGAAACACCGAATCAAAAAAGCCGAAGCCGATCATGGAGAAATCCTCTCTTTCTGTTTTTGTCTATAGTATCAGACGCAGACTCGCCGCGCAAGTTCCCCAGCCCGAAAAAGAAAAAACTTGTGCAGATTCCCCTTTGATTTTTTTCGCCGTCTGTGCTATGATTTCCCTGTTGTGTAGCAGTCTTGCGTAAGTCCAAACGGACTTACGCAATTTTTTTATGTCTGGAGGAAAACAAAATGAAAGAAAAACAGAACGCCGCGCTCGGCACAGCCCCGCTCGGCAGGCTGATGCTGAAGTTTGCCCTGCCATGCACCGTCTCGCTGCTGGTCGGGGCGCTTTACAACATTGTCGACCAGATCTTTATCGGCTGGGGCGTCGGCTACCTCGGCAACGGCGCGACAAATGTCGTGTTCCCGCTGACTGTTCTGGCGCTCGGCCTTGCCGTCATGATCGGCGACGGCGCGTGCAGCTATGTGTCGATCTGCTTCGGCAGGAATCAGCCGGAGAACGCAAACCGCGCCGTCGGCAGCGCCGTGACGCTGAGCGTGCTGGTGGGCATCGCAGCCGCGGTGCTCTATGCCGTGTTCCAGATGCCGCTTCTGACGCTGTTCGGCGCGACGGAGGCGAATTTCGGCTATGCGAAGGAATATTTCACCTGCATCACCATCGGCGTTCCCATCTACGTCTTCGGACAGGCAATCAATCCCATCATCCGCTCGGACGGCAGCCCGCAGTTCGCCATGCTCTCCATGCTGGCAGGCGCGATTGCAAACTGCATTCTGGACCCGATTGCAATCTTCGTTCTGCACTGGGGCGTGATGGGCGCGGCTGCCGCAACGGTGGCCGGGCAGGTCATCACGGCGGCAATGGGCGTATGGTACCTGTTCCACACAAAGGCACTGCGCCTGAAAGCGGACGATTTTAAGCTGCGCGGCCGAATTCTCGGCGCGTATCTGCCGCTGGGTCTTTGCAGCTTCCTTGCGCAGATCTCGCTGGTCATCGCCATGGCCGCGACGAACAATATGCTGGTCCGATACGGCGCTTCCAGCAAATACGGCGCGGATATCCCGCTGACGGTGCTCGGCATCGTGATGAAGGTCTTTCAGATCATCATCTCCATCACCATCGGCATGGCCGCTGGCTGCATTCCCATCGTGGGATATAACTACGGCGCACAGCAGCTGCGCCGCTGCCGGAGCGTCCTATGGCGGCTGATGGGCGCGGAATTCCTGCTCGGCGTGCTCGCGCTGCTCATTACGCAGCTCTTCCCGCGTCAGATCATCGGCCTGTTCGGCTCGGAATCGGAGCTGTATAACGAGTTTGCGGTCATGACCTTCCGCGTGTATCTGTGCATGCTGCCGCTTGCGACGGTCAATAAGGCTGCGTTCATCTTCATGCAGGCTATGGGCAGGCCGGTCGAATCGGCGGGACTGTCGTTTTTCCGCGAGGTTCTGCTGGCCGTGCCGCTTGTGATGCTGCTGCCGAGGGCGTTTGGGCTGATGGGCGTTCTGTACTCCATGCCCGTCGCGGATATTCTTACATTCTTCGCCTCCTGCTTCGTCCTCCTGCGTACCGACCGGCAGCTGCGAAAATAACGCTTGCATTTTTGTGGTCCCGTGTTATACTGAGTATGAAATTTCATACTTAGTATAACTTTTATAAAAAGGAGAGATCTTCATGGCGATGCAGTTCCCGAAGGGGAAATTCATCAGTCTGGTCAAGGTCGGCGAGAAGGGACAGATCGTCATCCCGAAGGGTGCGCGCGAACTGTTCGACATTCAGCCGGGCGACCAGCTTTTGCTCATGGCCGACAAAAAGCGCGGCATCGCGCTGGTCGGCATGGATGATCTGCACGTGCCGGACTCGCTGTTCCGGCTGGCAAAGGAGGCGGACGACGATGGAAATTCTGAGGCTTGACGGCCTTTGCAAGCAGTATCCGGCCTTCCAGCTGGACAGCGTCTCGTTCTCCATGGAGGCCGGGACGATCATGGGCCTCATCGGCCGCAACGGCGCGGGCAAGACCACGACGCTCAAATCCATGCTCCATCTGGTGCACCCGGACGCCGGACAGATCACGATCTGCGGACTGGATATGGACACGGACGAGCGCGCCATCCGGTCGCGCATCGGCTTCGTCTCCGGCGGCGCGTCATATTACCAGCGCAAGCGCCTGCGGGAGCTGACGGACGTGACGAAGGACTTCTATCCCGGCTGGGACGGCGAACGCTACGCGCGGCTCGTCCGGCAGTTTTCGCTGGATGAAAGCAAGCGTGTGTGCGAACTGTCCGAGGGCATGAAGGTCAAGTACCAGCTGGCTGTTGCGATGTCGCACAAGGCGGAGCTGCTGATTCTTGACGAGCCGACGTCCGGCCTCGACCCCGTCTCGCGCGACGAGCTGCTGGACACGTTCCTGACGCTCTGCGAGCAGGAGGGCGTGTCGATCCTCTTCTCCACGCACATCACGTCCGACCTCGATGCCTGTGCCGACACGATCACCTACATCCAGTCTGGCCGTGTCGCCGTCAGCGGAAAGAAGCAGGCGCTGACCGGCGCGTATCTGTCCGTACAGGGGCCTGACGCCGCCTGCGGCGCGGCACTGCGCGCAAGGCTCATCGGCGCGCGCAGCCACAAGGGCGAGCTGGACGCGCTCATCCGCGCGGAGGATGCAGGACTTGCCGCCGGGCTTGCGGTCAGCCCGGCAAATCTGGAACAGATCATGGTACATCTGGAACGGGAGGCGGAAGCATGAAGCTGCTGATCAAAAAGGAATGGAAGCTGACCGTCACGCCGGTGCCGCTGCTGTTTTTGCTGCTGAGCGCGCTGGTGCTCGTGCCGAGCTATCCGTATTACGTAACGTTTTTCTACAATGCCCTCGGCATTTTCCTCATGCTGCAGGCCGCCCGCGAGAACCGGGACGTGTATTACATGGCGCTGCTGCCGCTCACGAAGCGCGATCTGGTCCGGGCGCGGTTTTCGACCATCGTGACGCTCCAGCTTTTGCAGGCGCTCGTCTGCGTTCCGTTCATGCTCCTCCGCAGGGGCTATGCGGAGACCAATAACCCCGTCGGCATCGAGGCAAATCTGGCCTTCCTCGGCTTCGGCTTCATGCTGATGGGCCTGTTTGATCTGCTGTTTCTGCCGATGCACTACAAAAACGGCTACGATCTCGGCAAGCCGTTTGTCATTTCCAGCATCGTGCTGTTCTTCGCCATCGTGCTGCTGGAGGCGCTCGACCACATCGTCCCGTACATGAAAACCGTCTGCGAAAGCTACGCCTCCGCAGACCTCGTCCGCCAGCTGCCCGTTCTGCTCGGCGGCATGGCCGTCTACGCGCTGGAGGTCTGGCTCACCTACCGGAAATCCGCCGCCCGGTTCGAAAAGGTCGATTTGTAAGCCTAGGGTGTATCTGAAAACTCATGATGTGACCGGCAGCGAGGGATTTTTGCGTTGCGCAAGACATTTTTTCGCAGGAATACTGACGTATTTCAAGGAAAAATGACGCGGCGCACCGCAAAAAGGCCCGCTGTCCGGGTGCGTTGGGAGTTTTCAGATACACCCTAGGTATTGTGCGCACGGGGCTGTCTCAAACATCCTTTTGAGACAGCCCCGTTTTTTGCGTCAGCAGCTGCCGGCTTTTGTTTCCCGGCGTCCGCATTGTGCGGACGGCCGGGATTTTTTTGATTTCTGCGGCGGACAGACTGCGAAAATCCTGCATTTTTTGTGAGGTCCGCAATTTTTTTGCATATCGTTTATAAATGCTTCACAAATCCTGCGCATAAAGGCGCTATAATCAGCGTAATCGAAACAAAGAGGAAGTGAGCTGCATGGGAACAGATCCGTATCAGGTGCTGGGCGTGTCTCCGAACGCATCGGAGGACGAGATCCGGCAGGCGTACCGCAGGCTGGCAAAGCAATACCATCCCGATCTGAATCCCGGCGACAAGACGGCTGCGCAGAAAATGAACGAGATCAACGCGGCCTATGACGCGATCAAGAACCCGCAGGCTTACCGTCAGCAGCAGGCGCAGCAGCAAGCCCAGCAGCAGGCCCGGCAGCAATACAGCCAGTCCGGTTATCAGGAGTACAATCCCTTCGAGGATCTCTTCCGTTCCTGGGGCGCGCAGAGCCAGTCGGACGACTGGCAGCAGGAAAGCCGGAATGGCTGGCAGACCTGGTATACCTACCGTCCCTCCGGCGAAGAACAGCAGGAGGACAACGACAGCCCCGGCAGCTACCGCTGGACGTATCACCGCACCCGCCGCCGCGGGAATTTTCTCGTGCGGCTGCTCGGCATTTATCTGCTGATCCAGATCGTCGCCATGCTGTTCGGCAGCTGCGGCTATCGCGGCGTGTATTATGACCCATATTACTACCGCAATTACAGCTACAGCGATTCCGGAACCTATTCCGGTCAGAGCCAGTCGCAGACCGGCTCCGACACAGGCTCCGGCAGCTGGTATTGAGCGCACCTATCTCACAGGAGGAACTCCGTATGTCCAGAACGATCGGTATTGATCTCGGCACCACCAACAGCTGCGTGGCTGTGATGGAGGGCGGCGAGCCTGTTATCATCCCCAACGCCGAGGGCGGACGCACGACGCCGTCTGTCGTCGCGTTTTCCAAGACCGGAGAGCGCATGGTCGGCCAGATCGCAAAGCGGCAGGCCGTCACGAACCATGACCGCACCATTTCTTCCATCAAGCGCCAGATGGGCACCAACTACAAGGTCTCCATCGACGGCCATAAATACACGCCGCAGGAAATTTCCGCGATGATCCTGCAAAAGCTCAAGACGGACGCGGAAGCCTTCCTCGGCGAACCCGTCACCGATGCCGTCATCACTGTCCCGGCCTATTTCACCGACGCGCAGCGGCAGGCGACGAAGGACGCGGGCAAGATCGCGGGGCTGAACGTCCAGCGCATCATCAACGAGCCGACAGCAGCCGCCCTTGCCTACGGCATCGATAAGGAGCAGTCGCAGAAGATCATGGTCTATGATCTCGGCGGCGGCACGTTCGACGTGTCCATTCTCGATATCTCGTCCGGCGTGATCGAGGTGCTGGCCACGGCGGGCAACAACCATCTGGGCGGCGACGATTTTGACCAGTGCATCGTCGACTATCTCGTCTCCGAGTTCAAAAAGCAGACGAAGATCGACCTGACGCGCGACCCCGCCGCCATGCAGCGCGTGCGGGAGGCCGCCGAAAAGGCCAAGATCGAGCTTTCGTCCATGACGCAGACGACCGTGGAGCAGCCGTATATCGCCGTCGGCAAGCAGGGGCCGCTGCATATGGAGATCCCGCTTACACGCGCGAAATTCAACGATCTGACCTACCATCTCGTGCAGGCCACGCGCGAGCCGGTCAATCAGGCCATCAACGACTCCGGCGTATCCATTTCGCAGATCAGCAAGGTTCTCATGGTCGGCGGTTCGAGCCGCATCCCGGCGGTGCAGGATCTGGTGCAGTCGATGACAGGCTCTCTGCCGTTCAAGGGCATCAACCCCGACGAGTGCGTCGCCATGGGCGCGTGCTTGCAGGCGGGCGTTCTGTCCGGCAGCGTGAAGGGCCTTCTGCTGCTCGATGTGACGCCGCTGTCGCTCGGCATCGAGACGCTGGGCGGCGTGTGCACGCGCATCATTGAGCGCAACACGACGCTCCCCATCCGCAAGAGCCAGATCTTCACGACGGCCTCCAGCTTCCAGTCGTCCGTCGATATCCACGTTTTGCAGGGCGAACGCCCCATGGCGCACCAGAATAAGGAGCTTGGCCGCTTCCAGCTGACCGGCATCCGCCGCGCCCCCAGAGGCGTTCCGCAGATCGAGGTCACGTTCTCCATCGACGCCAACGGCATCGTGAACGTCTCGGCCAAGGATCTCGACACCGGCAAGGCCCAGCAGATCACCATCACCGCCTCGAGCAACATGAGCCGCGAGGACATTGACCGCGCCGTGCGCGACGCGCAGCGCTATGCTGCCGAGGACGCGAAGCTCAAGGCCGAGGCCACCGCCCGCGACCGCTGCGAGCAGATGATCTTCCAGGCCGGAAACGCGAAAAATCTTCCCAAAGAAGACAAGGCCCGCTTGGCTGAGGCGGTCAAAAAGGCCCGCCGCGCCGTCAAGTCCAAGGATCCCGCGCAGATGAACGGCGCCGCCGATCAGCTTGAGGCGCTTCTGAACGAGGCCGGCGTGCACATCGACCCGAACGCGGAATACCACGGCTCGGCCCGCTATGAAAACCCGAACAATGACTTCACCGACAACGCCGTCGACGCGGAGTTCGAGGAAATGAACTGATATCTGCCGTTTAGACTGCAAAATTCCCCCGGTTTTCCGCTTGGAAACCGGGGGATACGTTTCTCCGACGGGGATTGTTTTTTACACACTTCTGTGATACACTGTAAAAGCTGCGCGCTGCGCAGCAGATCGGAGAAAAGACATGAGTCAAAAAGGGCATACAAGAAGCACATTTTCCGGGAAGCTCGGCTTTGTTCTGTCAGCGGCGGGCGCGTCCGTTGGCCTTGGGAACATCTGGCGCTTTCCGTATCTGGCCGCGAAATACGGCGGCGGGATCTTCCTGCTGGTCTATATCCTGCTGGCCATGACGTTCGGCTATACCATGATCGTCGCCGAGACGTCTCTGGGCCGCATGACGGGCAAAAGCCCGGTTGGTGCGTTCAAGTCGTTCGGAACATCCGGCTGGCTGCGGTTCGGCGGGTGGATCAACGCAATTATTCCGATCCTGATCGTGCCGTATTACTCGGTCATCGGCGGCTGGGTCGTCAAATATCTGGCCGATTACGCGCTCGGGCGGAGCAGTGCGCTGGCCGCTGACGGCTATTTTTCCGCGTTTATCTCCAACGGCGTCCCGGCGGAGGTCTGCTTCGTCGTGTTTGCCGCGCTGACGCTGACGATCATCTTCGCTGGCGTGGAAAACGGCATTGAGCGCGTGTCGAAGTTCATGATGCCGGTGCTGGTCGTGCTGTCCGTGATCATCGCGGTCTATTCCGTGACGCGGCCCGGCGCGCTGGAGGGCGTAAAATATTTTCTCGTGCCGAACCTCGCGCATTTCTCGTGGATGACGGTCGTAGCGGCCATGGGGCAGATGTTCTATTCGCTGTCCATCGCCATGGGCATTCTAATCACGTTCGGCTCGTACATGAAAAAGGACATTTCCATCGAAGGCTCGACGCGCAACGTGGAGGTTTTCGACACGGCCATCGCCATCATGGCAGGCCTGATGATCATTCCCGCCGTGTTCGCGTTCTCCGGCGGCGACCCCGACGCACTGAAGGCCGGGCCTTCTCTGATGTTCGTCACGATCCCGAAGGTCTTCGATTCCATGGGCCTCGGTACGCCGATCGGCATTCTGTTTTTCCTGCTGGTGCTGTTTGCCGCGCTGACAAGCTCCATTGCGCTGACGGAGAGCGCCGTGTCCACCTTCCAGGACGAGCTTGGCTGGGGCCGGAAAAAGTCGACTGCCATCGTCGGCGTCGTGATGCTGGTGCTCGGCAGCCTGTCGTCGCTCGGCTATGGGCCGCTGGCGGGCGTGCGAATCCTCGGGATGCAGCTGCTGGATTTCTTTGATTTCCTGACAAACTCCGTCATGATGCCCATCGCGGCCATTACCGTCTGCCTGCTCGTCTCGCGGGTCGCCGGTGTGGGCCGCATTGAGCAGGAGATCCTGCTCAGTGAGCCCAGATTCCGCCGGAAGCGGGTCTTCAACGCCATGATCCGTTTCCTCTGCCCGTTTTTCGCCGCGATCATCCTCATCAGCTCCGTCGCAAACGCCTTCGGCTGGATCTCCATGTGACAGCAAGCCGCCCCGCCAGTTGGCGGGGCGGCATTTTCAAAGAAACCGGCGGACCGGGTCATCCGCCTCTATAAAACGTATAAGATCAGCGTCAGAGGTTCTGAGCTGTTTCACCTTGCGCGGGAAAGATCCAAGAAAACCGAAGGGGTTTTCTTGGTCGCTTCAAGGAGGTCCGGAGGGAAATCGAAATCCCTCCGGGCTCGTTTTCTTTTCCCAGTCTTTTCTTTTGGAGAAGCAAAAGAAAAGACTGAAGGGCAGCCGCAAGTTTCCAATATGAACTCCTGTTTGCCACGGCTTCTGCATCCATCATGGCTCCAGATTCTCCTCGCAAAAAAGCGGGGAATCGAAAAACTCCGGCAGGCTGATAGAAAGGCCCTGACACAACTCGTGCAGGACGCGAAGCTTCACAGAATCGTATGCACAGTGCATAATATTGCCGATCGACGATTTTGGGACGCCGCTTTTCGTGGAAAGCTGGTACTGCGTCATGGCCCGTGCCTGCATCAGCTCTGCCAATCGCAGGCTGACTGCCTGATTCAGCTTCACCCCATCACCGCCTCCTGTTTTTCACACTTATTTGATCTCCTGCTCCAACGCGTCGAATTCCGGCGTTGAGAAAAACTCGCCGAGGGTGATTTCAAGGCCGTCGCAGAGCTTTTTGATCGTAACGGCGCCGGGATTTTTGCTCTCGCCGTTCAGAATGCTTTTGATCGTCGCCTGCGGAACCGCAGAGGTCGTCGCAAGCCCGTTCGGCGTGATCCCACGCTGACGGCAAAGCTCCCGGATTCGTCTGGCAATGGCTTCGCGGGTGTCCATAGTGATTCCTCCTAATGGTATATCACTATGGTATCTTTTTTCAAAAAAATAATTAGTGATAGTTCACTAACCAGAAAAAATGTGCTATACTAATTATATTATTTTTGGACAGGAGGTTCTATTATGACCGATTATGCAAAGCTCTATGCCCGCCTCTGCGGGGCGATCGACGAGGTTCTGGACGAGCTGGGAACCATTCCGGAGGCACAGCATGCGTGGGGAAAGCTGCAAGCGGCAATTCTGGACGCGGAAGCGCAGTATCTGGACACCGCAGAAGAGAAAAAGCCCGCGGGAGACGCCTGAGTGCGTCCCTCGCGGGCACAGTTTTATTTGTTACAGTGTCAATTCCTCCGCCTGCTGTGCGTCTGCTCCGATCAGCGCGCGGCAGGCGCTTGTCATAGCTGCGGCCTGCTCCGGGCAGCGGCCGATGTAGCGGGCAGGCTCCAGCTCGGCGCGGATCTCTTCGGCGCTCATACCGAATTCCGGCCGGGCGGCCAGCTGGGCAGCCAGATCCCAGCTTTCGCCGTTTTTCATCTTCGCCGTCTCCTGCATGGACGCCTCGCGGATGATCTCGTGCAGCTGCTGGCGGTCGCCGCCGCGCTTGACGGCAGCCATCATCAGGTTTTCCGTTGCGATAAACGGCAGATAGTCCCGCACGAGCTTTTCCACGATCTTCTCATTCACGTGCAGCCCCTTCGTGACGTTCTGCACAAGACGCAGCACGCCGTCCGTCGCCAGAAACGCCTCCGGCAGACTGATGCGGCGGTTGGCTGAATCGTCGAGCGTGCGTTCGAGCCACTGCGTCATGGCCGTCATGGGCGCGTTCTGTGCGTCGGCGATCACGTAGCGGGCCAGCGAGCAGATGCGCTCACAGCGCATGGGATTGCGCTTATACGGCATGGCGGACGAGCCGATCTGCTTGTCCTCGAACGGCTCCTCGACCTGCCGGTCGTGCTGCAGAAGCCGGATGTCCGTCGCCATGCGGCAGGCGCTCTGGCAGATGGATGACAACGCGTTTAAAATCCGGCTGTCAAGCTTTCTGGGATACGTCTGCCCGCAGACAGGATAGCAGCGGGAAAACCCGAACTCAGCAGCAATTTGCCGGTTCATCTCGTCGATCTTCGCCATATCGCCGTCAAACAGCTCGACAAAGCTGGCCTCCGTGCCGGTCGTGCCCCGGCAGCCGAGGAAGCGGAACGCGCGCAGCGTGTCCTGCACCTCCTCAAGGTCGAGCATCAGATCCTGTAACCACAGCGACGCGCGCTTGCCGATGGTCGTCAGCTGCGCGGGCTGGTAATGCGTGTAGGCAAGCGCGGGCATGGCGGCATAGCGGTCAGCGAACTCGCACAGATTCCGCATGGCGGCCTTCAATTCCCTTTCCAGATACCGCAGCGCCTCACGGTATAAAATCAGGTCTGCGTTGTCCGTCACATAGCAGCTCGTCGCACCTAAGTGAATGACGCCCTTCGCGCCGGGCGCGTCGAGGCCGTAGGCGTAGATATGCGCCATGACATCGTGCCGCACCTCTTTTTCCCGCGCGGCGACCACGTCATAATCGATGGGGCTCACGTGCGCGGCCAGCTCGTCCACCTGCGCCTGCGTGATGGGCAGGCCAAGCGTATGCTCGGCTCTTGCCAGCGCGACCCAGAGCCTGCGCCATGTCTCATAGCGCATATCCGGGGAGAACAGGTGCAGCATGGTCTTCGACGCGTAGCGCGAGGCCAGCGGGCTTTCATACGTCGGTTTCATGGCGGCTCCTTTTAGCGGTAAATAATCTCGTCGCGGCCTGCGCCGACGGAGACATAGCTGATATGCACGCCGATGGCCTGCTCGACATACTCAACGTAATCACGCGCGGCCTGCGGCAGATCCTCGTACTTGCGCACACCGGAGATATCGCAGCCCCAGCCGGGAACGGTCGTCAGGACAGGCTTTGCCTCGTCAATGACGGCGGTAAACGGGAAATCGTCGGTCTTTTCGCCGTTGACCTCATACTGCGTGCAGACAGGGATCTCCTTCATATAGGACAGGACATCGAGCTTCGTAAGCGCGACCTCGGTTGCGCCCTGGATGCGGCAGCCGTAGCGCGTCGCAACCAGATCGATGGGGCCGACACGACGCGGACGGCCCGTGGACGCGCCGTATTCGCCGCCGGCCACGCGCAGCTGCTCGGCCTCGCCGCCGAACCATTCCGCCGTGAACGGGCCTTCGCCCACGCAGGTGGAATACGCCTTGACAATGCCGACCGTGCGGTCGACATGGCTGCCGGGGATGCCTGCGCCGACGCAGGCATAGCCCGCATTGGAGGAAGAGGACGAGGTATACGGGAAAATGCCGAAGTCAATGTCGCGCAGCGCGCCGAGCTGGGCTTCGAACATGATGCTCTTGCCGGCCTTTTCAGCCTCATAGAGGTACTTGCTGGTATCGCAGATGTAAGGTGCAAGCTTCGAGCCGAATTCGCGGCACCACGCCAGCATATCCTCAAGCTTATACGCTTCCGCGCCGTAGACATTCTGAATGGTCAGGTTCTTCCACTCCAGAATGCTGGCCAGCCGCTTTTCAAGATACGCCGGGTACAGAAGCTCCCCCATCATGATGGTCTTCTTCTGATATTTGTCGGAATAGACCGGCGCGATGCCGCGCAGAGTGGAGCCGTACTTCTTGTCCTTCAGCCGGGCCTCCTCCAGCCCGTCGAGGGCGCGGTGGTACGGGAAGACGATGGTGGCGCGCTCGGAAATTTTGAAATTCTCCGGCGTAATGGGCACGCCCGCGTTCTGCAGCGCCTCAATTTCACCGCACAGGCTCTCCAGATCGATCACGACGCCGTTGCCCAGCACGTTTACAACGCCCGGCAGGCAGATGCCGGAGGGGATGAGATGAAGGGCGAATTTGCCGTACTCATTCACGATGGTGTGGCCCGCGTTGTTGCCGCCCTGATACCGGCAGACGATGTCATAATCTCTTGCAATGAGGTCGACCATCCGGCCCTTGCCCTCGTCGCCCCAGTTGATGCCTACGATCGCGCAGTTGCTCATAATTCAAAACTCCTTATCCGTTTTTTACCGCAGTTTTTTGTTTTATTTTTTCATTCCTGGCCGATTATATGCGATTTTTCACGTTTTGTAAATGTCTGTTTTATAATGTTTATAATAAGCGGAAATTATATGCTCAATTAGGTTTATCTATTTTACTTATTGTATTCCTCTGTTTATAATGGAAAAGTTGACAACGCCGGTTTTCCGGCTATTTGGGAGGATTTTATGCTCATCAGAACGCCTGAACAGGACATTGAACGCGTCCTTTTTACCGAAAAAGCCATCGCCGCCCGCGTCGAGCAGCTCGGCGCGGATCTGACCGCAAAGCTTGGAGACAAGCGCCCCGTGCTGGTGTGCGTGCTCAAGGGCGCATCGTTTTTCTACATCGATCTGTGCCGCTGCATGAACTGCGCCATTGACATGGATTTCATCGCTGTCTCCAGCTACGGCGCATCCGCGCAGTCCACCGGCGTCGTCCGTCTCATCAAGGATCTGGACAACAACATCACGGGCCGCCATGTCGTCATCGTCGAGGACATCATCGATTCGGGCCTCACCATGCAGTACCTGCGTCAGCTCTTCGGCGCACGGAACCCCGCATCCATTACGACGATCTCGTTCCTGGACAAGGCGTCGCGCCATCCCGAGAGCTACAAGACCGATATGTGCGGCTTCGAGATCCCGGACGAGTTCGTCGTCGGCTACGGCCTCGATTACGCAAATTACTACCGCAATCTCCCCTACATCGGCATTCTGAAGCCGGAGTGCTATAAATAAGCCAAAGCCCCGCCGGGGCAATGTCTGATATGCTCCCTCCATGAGAGACAGCGAAAAACAAACTGTCAAGCATGGAGGGAGCATATCAGCGTTTTGGGCGGCTGCATTGTGCCTTGGGCGTGACTTTGCTATAATGAAATAAATCGGAATTCGGGAGGATCACAAGCATGACTGACAGCAGAGACTTCAAAAAAGAGTACCCTGCGTCCTCGTATTTTTCAAAATGCCGGCAGTTTTTTCCGAGGCAATCATGCTGCGTCATATCTGGTTTGCAGAGGTGATTACGCGGACGTTGTGCGTGCCTGCTTCGGCTTTTAATCTGCCATAAAACGAAACCGCCCACCGGAAATTTCCGGTGGGCGGTTTGTGCTTGTGATGCATTGCTTTATTTCCGGTAACCGGCCCACATGGTGTCTGTGGCCTGACGGATGGCGCATGTCACATCTTCTACCAGTGCTGCGTCCCAGGCGGACGGCTCTGCGCGGAGGAAGGAGGTCTTATCCACACGGTTATCAAAAATACCGATCGGCACATGATAGGTATTTCCGTGCGCCTTCACAGTTACGGTGCCCTTCTGCTCGGACGTGTTTACAAGATACTCCATATCGTCGCAGCCGTATTCTCCCAGCATGACGGCCAGCGGCACGCCATGGTGCAGGTTCGAGCCGGGATCGTTGGGGTCGGCGCGGTCGGCATTTTTGCGGCGGGACTCCTCCGGTGTGACCCAGATGTAGAGGATTGCGGCGTTTTCCAGAATTTCCGGGCAGAACATCGGAAGCGAATACTGGTATCCGTCGGAGCCTGTCAGCGGCATCGACGCGCCGTCCGGTCCGCCGCGCGCGCACTCAATGATAATGGTCTTGCCGTCAAAGGAGTCGGGATAAGCGTCCTGTTTTTCTTTCAGCATGGCGGCCGCCTCGGCTTCCAGCTTTTCCGCCAGTTTTTTGCGGATTTCTTCCGGGAGCTTTCCGAGCCGCGGCGCAATGCCGACGATCTGACCGGCTCTGTCGTAACGATCAAAAAGCAGCTGCGCGCAGGAATCGGGCTTCTGCACGTTGCGGTTGAGAAGATCGTGATAGTCCTCGTTCAACAGGCAGCAGAGCGTGCCCCAGTCTCTTCCGTCAATGAAGGGCTCCTCGCCCGGATAGCAGAGTCTGGCCTGGCCCATAGCTTCGAGCTCATTGTCGATGCGGCGCATCATATGGACGTAGGGGAAATCATCGAGCTGGAGGTTTTCGCCGATGTGGAACTCCTTTTTGAGCCGTTCGGGCTCGATGTTCGCCATAAAGTTACGGACTTCGGATTTGCCGGACGCGGGAAGCGCCTGCAGCAAGACGACCTTGAATACGTTGTTTTCCATAGTTCATTCCTCCTGTGCCGCGTTATGCGGCTCTGTGTTCAATCGCTGCAAAATTGCAGCCACTTGGTTTTGTCGACGGTAATCTCGCGATGCTGCAGCACATACTGTGTGACGAGATCAGAGATTTCTGTCAAATTTTCCGACACAAGCGGACAGCTCTTGTAGCAGCCGTAGCCGCCGGCGCCGGAGGCGCGGTAATTGTTGAGGCAGAGCGTGAGCGTCTGATCATCAGGCAGCTCTCTGCCCTGGTAGACGATGGACCGCACGCGCCGGCCGACCGGCTGGTAAAGGTCTGCCGTGACGGTAAGCCCGGAAAAATAGTCATAGTTGAAATGCTGGATGATTGGCCGCAGGAATGTGTCGCTGATGCAAAGGCTTCCGTCCGGCGCAAAATCAAAATAGGAAAGGCTCCGTTCCAGCGCGGCCGTCAGAACAGCTCTTGTGACGCGGATGGTCTGGAGCGTGTTGGGAAATGCGTAGGCCGAGACGATGGCACGGACGGTCACATCCTGCGGAAAATCAACCACACGATTGGAAAGGCTCGTGAGAGAAATGTCCGCGCCGGAAGCTTCCAATTGCACCTGATTGATGAGGTTTGCGAGCAGGGAGCCGTTTTTCGCCAGTGTCAGAGGATCTTCCGCCGGAATCGGCACATCGAGCCGGCCAACCGGTGTATCGAGCCAGCGGGCAGTCTGTGCCTCGGCACTCTGAAGTGCGTCTGCGGCAGCCGGAAGCGCGACCGATCCTGCCGGTATCAGCTGGGAGACGGCATGGACGCTTCCACGGTCGGCCGTTACGTCCATGCGGATAAACTTTGCGGCTTTTTCCGGCGGCTGGCAGGTATACGTCCCGCCGATCTGAAGATTTTCGGCCTGCATATGCTGGTGCGCTGCAAGCAGAATATCAAACCCAAGCTCCCGGCAGATACGGCAGCCTTGGTTCTCGCTGGTCTGTGAGAGAATTTCTCCCGTTTTGACGTCCGCTTCGAATCCGCCGTGGTAGATGCAGATGGTGAGGTCTGTTTTGTGCCGCAACTCGGAAAGTGCGGAGCAGGCGGCGGCAAATGCGTCGGTCACAGTGATGCCGGCCATATTCTCTGCGCTTTCAAACTGTGTGACAAAGGGCGTAATCATACCGGTCAGGCCGACACGAAGCCCATTTTCCATGGTAACAACGGCCGTTTTCTCCACGCCGCGGATACCCTCCACATTTGCGCACAGGCAGCGGGCGTTCAGAGCGGCAAGATAGCGCTCGATGGTCTGTTTCCCATAGTCGAAGTCATGGTTGCCGAGCGTTACAAAATCATACCCGCCGAGATTTAAAAGCGCGGCCGGGAGCGTTGTGACATCGCGCGCTTCATGGCTCAGATAATAGGTGAGAGGACTGCCTTGCAGGGTGTCGCCGCCGTCGATAACAAGGGTGTTGCCGTCTTTCCGGAACTGCGCCATGCAGTTGGCAAGGCCGGAGTCTGCCGGCAGGCCGGTGGAATAATCAATCGGCGAGAAGCAGCCGTGGATATCGCTGGAATAGTAGATTGTCAATTTCTTTTCCATAGCAATGGCCCTTGAGGATACGCTGGGGGCGCTCAGAGCGCCCCCAGTTTTTTATTCGCCGTGCGCAAGCTTTCTGCGGATGCGCGTGGAGATGAGTTCGATGATCAGAACAAGCACCATCAGGCCCCAGACGAACGAGCCGACCATACCCCAGCGGCGGGAGTTGAGACACTGCACCAACGACGCGCCGATACCGCCCGCGCCGACGATGCCGAGCGTCGTGGCGTCTTTGAGGTTGATGTCAAAGCGGTAGATCGTAGTCGAGATGAAGCTTGCCGTCAGCTGCGGCAGAACGCCGTAGCGGATTTTCTGGAACGGCGTGCAGCCCATGGCGTCCAGACTTTCGAGAATATGCGTATCCAGATCTTCGATGGCCGTGATGTACATTTTGGAGATCATGCCGATCGAGCAGACCGACTGCGTGATAACGCCGCAGGCGGCGCCCGGGCCTGTCACACGGATCCACATCAGCGCCCAGACAATGGACGGGATGGTGCGGATCATCAGAATCAGAATGCGGACAATGTACGCAACCGCCTTCGGCATGATATTGAACGAGGCCAGAAACGCGAAGGGGATGGCCAGAATTGCGCCGAAAATAGTACCGAGCACAGCAATGGCAATGGTTTGCAGCAGCAGATACGGCACATCAGAGTCGCCGGTACCGAACAACAGATTTGTGTCCGGGTGGAACACGCCATGGACGACACCCTTGGCAACCTCCGTACCGGTGGCGGTGAGGCCCGTAAAGTGGATGTCGTCTGCCGACCAGCCGACAAGCAGTGTGACCGCCAGCACAATCACAAGGTACAAAATCCACTTGCGCGGGCGGTTTTCATACATTTCAAGCGTGGTGAGCTTCCGGTCAAGCGACTGCTCCAGCATGGCGATTTTGTCTTTCTTTTCCATCTTGCAGTCTCCTTTCAGCTCAGCTTCTTGCGAAGGTATTCGCTGAAGAAGTCGATGATGACAACGACCACGAACAGCGACAGCAGCACCGTGCCGAGGCTGTTGTAATCGCGCCAGCCGATGCGCTCGTTGATCGTGATACCAAGGCCGCCAGCGCCGACGTAACCGAGAATTGCCGATGCGCGCACGTTCATTTCAAAGCAGTACAGGCAGTGGCTTAAATAAACGGGCAGAATCTGCGGCACGCAGGCGGACCAGAATGCCTGGAACTTGTTCGCGCCGAGCGCTTCCATCGCCTCAAACGGCCCCATGTCGATGGTTTCAATCGACTCAAAGAGCATTTTGGCCACGATACCAAAGGTAAAGATGGCGATTGCGATGGTGCCGGAAAACGTGCCGAGCGAGAAGATCAGCGCGCACACGAGTGCGATGATCAGAGTCGGCAGTGTCCGGATAAGGCCAAGCAGGAATCGGATGAGCCAGACGACGGGAATGCTCTTGTTGATGTTGCTCGACGAGAGAATCGCAACCGGCAGCGCTATCACGCAGCCGATGACCGTACCGAGAATCGACATTTTGATGGTATCGATCAGAGGAGAAACGACCTTCGGGAAGAACGACCAGTCCGGCTGAAGAATTTTCTCCAGAAGGTCCACCATCTTGCGGAATTTTGTGATGACGACGTGCAGATCAAAGCCTGTCATGCGAAGAGACAGCCAGATTGCAACGGCCAGGAAAAGGACGATTACCGGCGTGCGGCTTCTGCGCCGCTGGACCGAATGTCCATTGGGAAGCGTTACGGTCTGGGGTTTGAAGATGCGGTCGTAGAGTGTAAGCTTCATCAGAGAAGACGTGTTGTTTTCCATGGCTTAGCCCTCTGCTCTGGCAGCCTTCGGCAGCTCGCCCTCGCCTTCGCCCATGGTGGGCGCCTTTGCGCCGTTGTAGACCTCGTCGATCTGTTCCTGGGTAATGGTGCTGGCCGGGCCGTCAAAAACGATTTCGCCCGCGCGGATGCCGATGACGCGGTCACAGTATTTGAGCGCGAGGTCCACGTGGTGGATGTTCAGCAGAATCGAAATTTTATATTCCTTGTTGATGCGCACGAAGTCCTGCATGACCTGCTTGGCCGTGATGGGGTCAAGGGAAGCGACAGGCTCGTCGGCGAGGATGATCTTCGGATTCTGGTTCAGCGTGCGGGCCAGGGCCACGCGCTGCTGCTGACCGCCGGAGAGCTGGTCACAGCGGGTATAGGCCTTATCCAAAATGCCTACCTTGTCCAGACTCTCTAATGCCCGCATTTTCTGCTTTTTTGTAAAAATGCCGAGCAGTACCCGGAAAAACGGCATATCTGGGACATCGGCCGTCAGAACGTTCTTGATCGCCGTGCTGCGGGAAACCAGATTGAAGCTCTGGAAGATCATGCCGACCTTGCGGCGGTAGCGCCGGAGCTCTTTGCCGCGCAGAGAGTCCACCGTGACACCGTCAACGGTCAGCTCGCCCTTGGAGATATCGTGCATCCGGTTGATGCAGCGCAGAATCGTCGACTTGCCTGCGCCCGAAAGGCCGATGATGGCGACAAACTCGCCCTGCTCAATTTGCAGGTTGATGTTTTTCAGGGCCGTGAAGCCGTTTGGATAAGTCTTATACACATTTTTGAATTCAATCATGCTGCGACTCTTTTCTTTCTGAGGATTTGAATGGAGAATATCGGAGATGTGCTTTTTGCTGAGATATCTGTAAAACGAAAAGCGCCCCGTTGACGCGGGGCGCTTTATTCATTTGGACGTTATTTGGTTGATGACGGATTACTCGGCAACAGCCTGCAGAGCAGCGCGTGCGCCGTCGTAGTCAGCGTCGGTCGCCTTGGCGTAGCCGGTGTGGCTGTAGACGTCGAAGATGGCCTTGCCTTCATCGGTGCCGATGATGTTGATGAAGCAGTCCTGAAGGGCAGCGACGATTTCGGGGGTGTAGTACTGGCTCTCCTTGGAGATGGCGACGGTATCGTTGTAGATGCCCTCGGTGACGCCGATGACGTTCATCTCGTTCCAGATGGAGTCGGAGCGGCCCATGCCCTGCTTGCCGGTTTCGTCCTGCTGGTCGGTGGGCAGCGTCCAGGATGCTTCGTAGTCGTTACGGCCGTCGGCGTAGCAGACGATGATATCGACGGATTCCGCAGCAGCGTAGGAGAACGCGGTGCCGTAACCGGAGTCGATGGGCATGACGTTGGACAGATCAGAGATCTTCTTGCCGTCGTAGTTGGCCATCAGCCACATGGACGGATAGATGTAACCGGCAGAAGAGGAGGTCTTCTGGACAGCCCAGGTTGCCTTGTCGAGGTCTTCCCAGGTAAGCTTTTCGCCAGCATTGACCTTAGCAGCGAGTTCCTGACCATAAGCAGACGGAGTAGCGTAGATCAAAGAGCGGTAGTAGGTGACCTGCGGGCCATCCTTCTTGGTGGCGTTGGCTTCACCGTTCCAGTCGGCGGGGTTGGTGGAGTCGTTGGACAGGCCGTTACGGGTAGCGGTCAGGATGACATCCACATCGTCGGAGTACAGCGCGTACGTGCCGCCGGGCAGCCAGCCCAGATCGATGGAACCGGCAGCCATAGCCTCGCCGGTGGCGTCGTAGCTGGTGCCGACCGTGATGTCGACTTCGTCGATGTCGTAGCCGAGCTTGGACATTTCAGCCTTCACGAGTTCGGGAAGGTTCTTCGTGCCAGTGATGATGACGTCGGCGTCCTTGGAGGGAACAAACTCAAGCGTCAGTTTGTCGAAATGCTGGTTTTCGGTGGTTTCTTCGGTCGTGGTTTCTTCAGTCGTGGTTTCTTCAGCTGCGGGTTCCGTGGTTTCGGTGGTTTCCGTGGCCTCAGTGGTCGTGGTTTCCGTTGTGGCGGGTTCATCGGGGGTCTCGGTCTTGGCTGCGCAGGCGCAGAAGCCGATTGCCATGACCGCCACGAGGAGCAGTGCAATGATCTTCTTCATTTTCTATATTCCTCCTGAAACATGTGTCCGCGGCAGTGCCGCGGTGGTGAGCTGAGACTGCGCACAGCGCAGCCCCGCAAGATACTGGTATTTCTACCAAAGCAAATATACCACATCATGTGAGACAATACAAGAAGTCAAATGCAAGAAATATGTCATTTTTTAACTTCGGCTTAATAATTTGAAACTGTCCACAGTATAAAGACAAATGTTCAAAACGGCGCGCAGCGCACCTTGCCGATGGAAACATAGCCGTTCAGAACCGCGTGGATATCGCTGCCGTCCGTCACGGCGTCTGCGTGCAAAACCTTTGCAGCAGGCGACAGATAGCGCACACCGTTTTCCTCGCGGACGCATTCATAATAGTTTTCGTAATACGACTGCTTTTCCGGGAAACGCTCGTACAGAATGCCGCGGCAGTCGCAGAGCGGACAGGTGGGGAAGTTGACGTTCCAGATTTCGCCCCGGCCGAGCGGCTTCTCCAGAAGCTCGCCAAGAACGGAGCAGAGGTAGTGATCGGTAACGTCGAAGGATTTGCCGTCGCGCATGGAAAATGCAATGGCGGGAACGCCGTGCATGGCCGCCTCTGTCGCCGCGCCGATGGTTCCGGAGTAGGCGACGTCAAGACCCGCGTTCAGCCCGTCGTTGATGCCGGACAGGACAATATCCGGGCGGAATGGGAGCAGTGCGTTCAGCGCAACCTTGACACAATCGGCGGGCGTGCCGTCTACGCTCCAGGCGGCCTCCACAGGAACCGGGAAATCATAGCGGTAGACCGCCATCTGGCTCTTTTCAGAGATAGTCAGGCGGACAGACATGCCGCTGCACTGGTGTTCCGGTGCAGCGACCCAGACCGTTCCAAATGAGGCAGCGGCGCGGGCCAGCTTTGCAATACCTTCCGACCGGATCCCATCGTCGTTCGCAATCAGAATTTTCAGCTTTTCTTTCATATGTGCAATACACTCCTTTGTGTGCCTATCTTATCACAGACAAAGAGCCGGAAACAAGCCGCAAATTCGACAAAAAGCCCCCATGAATTCAAAAATCTCTTCAATTCCCCAGAAGCCTCGCAGAGTTTTGCGCCCGCAGGCGCAAAATAGTTTTTAGATCATTTTTTCCGGCGGCATGTACGTCGGAAAAAATACTCTACGCGCAGAGAGTGTGTCCTCGCCGGCTTTGCCGGCGGGGACGCGCGGGTTGGAGCGCAAGTCCTTTTCTCCAAAGCCGTTTGCGGCTTTGGAGAAAAGAAGAAGCCTCCGCAAAGCGGAGGCTTCTTCTGAGACTGTCAAAAAACTACGAAAAGCAGTTGGATGACAGAGCAGCAGGGGAAGAGTGAAGGGGGGCAAAGAGCCCCCTTCGCGTTCAATCAAGCAGTTTTTCGAACTTTTCCAAAGTTCGAAAAACTGTCTCAGCGGGGCGAAAAGGCTTTTTCGACACGCTGAGAAGAAGCCTCCGCTTTGCGGAGGCTTCTTCTATACGGGGTAGGGATGATTGCTCCCGCGTTTGCAGGGGCGGAAAGGAACGGGATATTATTCCGGCTGCGGATAGTGGACGTGCAGCAACTCGTGCGCCTTCTCAGGCGGCAGCTTCTCATAGAGCGTCTTGAGAATCGGGTTGTGCTGCGAAGATTTGATAAGCGTCTTGCGGTCTGCTTCATAAAGACCTTTGGCGCGTGCATATTTTTGCTCCTTGCGGCCGATGAATCTGGGAACGGCATACCGGCGGCTGAAAACACTGCTGGAGGAAGCGGGCCTGCCGAGCATTCGCTTCCATGATCTTCGGCACACGTTCGCGACACACGCTCTCACCAGCGGCGTGGACGCGAAAACGCTGGCCGGGATTCTGGGACACACGAACGCCAGCTTCACGCTCGACACCTACACGCACGTCACGCCGGATATGCGCGAAGCCGCGGGCGGCATCGTCGGCGGCTTCATGGAGGACCTATTCGGAAAGGAGCTGAAGCCTTGGCAAAGAAGCGAAAAGCAGGCGACGGACTGATCCGACAGCGCGCAGACGGACGCTGGGGGGGGCGGTACGTTGTCGGCTAAGCTCCCCGATATTCTCAGGGAGGACGGATATCCCGATGTGCAGGCATTTATGGCGACCTATCGGGAAGCGGAAGCCATTGTGGAGCAATACAACCGTGACCTTGCCAGCTGGGAGCATCAGGTGAAACAAAAGAGCAGACCGCCAAGCCCGCCCGAAAGACAAAGTGTGCGTAACAGGCTCAGACAGCTTCAGGAAGAGGGAAAACAGAACTCTCAACTGAAGCAGAGAAAGAAATCCCAAGACAGGGACAGATAATCACGACATAGGAAATCAACACCGCAGGGCGACCTGCCTTGCGGTCTTACATATATCAGAACGTAAGAAAACACCCTGCAAGATTTTTCGTCTTGCAGGGTGTAACATCTATACTTATTCACCAAAAGCAATATCTATTATAGACTTTTTCTTTCCTTTTTTATTTCTCGGATACTCTCTGATACGAGTGACAAAATCGAGATTTACAATTTCCCGTTCACCGGAATTTCTTTCAATTATCATACCGCCATCATCAATTTCCTTTATAACTCCCTGTACACTACCGTCATTTGAAGTAATCGTATAAATGATGCACTCTTCACCGATAAACTGCTTTGCAAGTTCTTTCATAACCAATATCTCCTTGTTTTGTTTTCTTCGGTTTTGTATTTGCCACACAGCCGCCGCTGTTCGTCGCTTTTTCCTGATACACAAAAAGATAATCAGAATAACAACAATCCACAAATAATTTGTCATTGCCTGCCCTCCTGCTTTTCCATCAGGAAATCTTGTTTCCAGCCTTAGAATACTTTAACGCTTCTTTGCAATATACCGACTGATTGACAATCCAAATAAGGCATACTGTAAAAGACGGTAAAAAGCCTATTCCGAGAATAAGGGCACATATGGCAAGCACAATGGATAGAACCGTACAGACTGCTTTCGTGGCGGCATAAGCCTTAAATGCACACTTGCCAATCATTATTTTCTCGGCTTCGTCGCAGCTGTCCATCCATTTCTTGTGGAACTTCGTATCATAGACGGACGCCGTTTTTTCGGGATTCGTTTTCTTGGCTGAATCGACGCATTTCTGCTGGAGGATAACCGCTTCAATCATAATGGCGAAAAAGCCGGCAATACCTACAAAAAACGGAATAATACTGTTTTCTTTTTCAAAAGTTGCAAATCCTTCGGCATAAGATGCCGCAATGAGGAAATAAGAGAGAATCAAAGCTGCGCTTGTAACCCAAATCACGATAGAAAGTTTTTGGTCAATCGTATCCGATATTTCCTCATTTTCGCCGTCCCAAGAGGAAATCAGCTTCTTTGTGCTCCGATAAATCGGGATACAGACCACTGGCAAGATAACCGCTGCTGCCAGCATCAGCCACGGGGCAATATATGCACTGAAAAACGCCCCTGCGCTTTTCATACCATCGGACAGACTATTCAGCCCATATTTAGCGGAGCAAAAGCCCCCCAAACCGCCGACAAGCAGGGATATCACCATAATGAGCATAAATTTCGGCAGAGCCTTACGATTTGCCTTCTTGATTTCATTGTTATCCATTTTCTTCTTCCTCCTGTAAATAGAAAACATCTTCCTCCTTGACGCCGCACACTTTCGCAATCGTCAGAGCAAGGGTGACGGACGGCGAATAATCGCCCCGTTCAATCAGGCTAATTGTCTGCCTTGATACGCTGCATAAGCGTCCCATTTCCTGCTGATTGACATTCAGTGCGGCTCTGCGTTCTTTTAAACGGTTTCGCAATATCATACAGCACCTCCGTATGACAATCTCCTTTGTCTTATTGACAACTTTTATTGTCATAATGCATTATACTCCTGTCATTTCTGCTTGTCAATAGGATTTCATAGAAAATATTGGTAATGGATATTTTTTAACGATACTCGCAAGGGAACAACATGTAACATTTTTTCGGTATGTCCCCTGCGTTTTCGCTGTTTTTCAAGGCAAAAATCAAGAGGGCAAGGTGTTCCAACCTTGCCCTCCAATTTTAACATCCTATGCGTTACAACTATACGCAAATGATTTCCTTTTCCACAATCTTCATAGCACAAGCCCGTATGTTATTGAGCCGCCCAACCCATTCTAAATCATTTTCAGCTTTTAGCCGCTCCGTTATGCCCTGTGCCTGTTTCATATCTTCTACGAGTCTTTCAAAGCGTTCCTGCGCTTGCTGGTCTATTTCCGCAAGATAAGTGTTGAGTTTACCGCTGGTCAGAAGCGTTGTGTGGATCGCTTTCCTATGCTCTTTCAGGTAGCGTTTGTGCCGCTGTCCCCATATTCCGATAGACTTTTCTTCTTCGGGTGGTAAGGTAAGACACGGCAGATGGTAATCGCCTTGCAGTTCATACCAAAGGCCGTTGTTTTCGTCATAAATGTACTTGTCCATCTTGAAATCCTCCAGTATAATATATTCGCACATAT